>Ga0187844_10003668_pt1 | contig 10151 bp, 7 predicted proteins | sample SpaLakP09_SKY_50_FD_134517 | JGI IMG/M metagenome (GOLD analysis project Ga0187844, IMG submission 134517) | Oligotrophic lake water microbial communities from Sparkling Lake, Wisconsin, USA - SP09_SKY_50 | ecosystem: Environmental > Aquatic > Freshwater > Lake | place: USA: Sparkling Lake...
GCTGGCCGTCCGGCGGGCCAACCCTGTGCTTGTGCACCGCCACTGTCTGCGCTTTGTAGATACCGTGATGGCCAGAGCAGAGATAGGCCATCACGCAGGCCAGCGCCGCATACGGGCCGATCTGCGGCCCGAACAGTTCGATCGCCATCACCGTGGAAGCCAGCGGCGTATTGGCTGCACCGGCAAACACCGCCACAAAGCCCAGCGCCGCCAGCATGCCGAACGGCAGGTGCAGCAGCGGTGCCAGCGCATTGCCCAGCGTCGCGCCGATGAAGAACAGCGGCGTTACTTCACCGCCCTTATAGCCGCTTCCCAGCGAAGCCAGCGTGAAAACCAGCTTGCCCACGCTATCCCACCAAGGCAGCGGATGCTCAAAGGCTTCCAGCATCACGGGTATGCCCAGGCCTATGTAGCGCTGGCCCAGCACTGTCACCGCCAGCACCAGCGCCACGCCACCAGCCAGCGCACGCAGCGGAGCATAGGGAATGCAGCGTTTGAGCAGCGCGGCGAGCGCATGGGCCGCGCTGGCAAATAGCCATGCCGTCAGGCCGAATACCAGTCCGGCCAGCAGCACGACCAGCAGGCTCCATGGGCCAAGTGCCACTACCGCACCGGCCACGTAGTGGCTATGGTGTATGCCCCACGCCATGCCGATCTGATCGGCCAGTATGGCTGACAGCATGCAGGGGAAGATGGCGTCGTAGCGCAGCCGGCCTATGGCCAGCACTTCCAGCGCAAAAATGGCGCCTGCCAGCGGCGTACCGAATACGGAAGCAAAACCGGCGCTGATACCGGCCATCAGCACGATGCGCCGCTCTTCATGGCGCAGCCGGAACAAATGGGTCAGCTGGTCGGCCAGCGAGCCACCCATCTGCACCGCCGTGCCCTCGCGGCCCACGGAGGCGCCAAACAGGTGGGAAATCACCGTCGCCACCAGCACCAGCGGTGCCATCCGCAGTGGCACCACTTTGCGCGGATCGTGTATCTCGTCGATCAGCAGATTGTTGCCGGCTTCGACTTGCGAGACTAGCTTCAGATACACCCAGCTCACCGCCCAGCCGGCCAGCGGCAGCAGCCAAATCAGCCAGTAATGACTATTGCGGCTTGCCGTGGCCCAGTCCAGCGCCCAAAGAAACAGGGCGGAAGCACTGCCGCTGGCCAGCGCGACGAGGCTGGCGATCAGCGTCCATTTGCCCAGATAAGGCAGAATTTGCAGTAGAGAGTAAGGGTGGCTGGATTTCATGGATCTTGCATACTAGCAAAATCCCATGGTCAGGACAATTAAAACGGCAGGTCATTCAGCCCGGAGTTGCCAATGGATCGGCCAGAATATCATCGACCTGCGCATGGCTGCCTCGCAGGCAGCGCGGATGGCGTCCGCTTCGCGCGCACGCACGAACTGCGCGGTGGCGCACTCGAACACTTCCAGTCCGTCCGCTTCGACCCGGGCCAGATCGCAGCCCGCAGTCCATAGACCGTCCGTGGTGGTTAAAGCCGTGGGCAGTATATACCAGCCTTTGTAGTGTATTTTTTCCATGCCGCGCTCCATGCCAGTGCTGATTAGCCTAGCATGAAGCAGCGGTATGGCGCGCACGGCTGGCGTGCGCAACGCAAACTACGTCTGTTTAGTCTTCGCTATCAAACTTGCCGACGCGGCCTATCGGCTGCTCCATGTTGGCGAGGTACCAGGTCAGCGCAGTCATAACGGCCACATGGCGCTTGAGTTCCAGCGTATTCACCTTGTCCAGCGTATCGGCTGCCGTATGGTGGTAGTTGAAGTAGAACGAAGAGTCCACCAGCGGCTCGAACACCGGCACGCCGGCACGTTCCAGCGGGCCGGTATCGGCCGCACCGGCGATATCGCGCCGTTCGAATACGCCCGCACCGATAGGCGACAACGCTTCGCGCAGCGGCGCAAAATACTTGACCATAGGCGCCGTCACGCTGCCGATCAGGCCAAACGGACGGCCACCGCCGCTATCCGACTCGATAGCCGCGAAGTGCTTGTCCAGCAGCTGCTTGTTGGCTTCGAAGTAGGCTTTGCCGCCGCGGGTGCCGTTTTCTTCATTGGCCCACGCAATCACGCGGATGGTACGGCGCGGATGCAGATCGAGCTTGCGCAGCGTTTCAATCACTCCCATGGCGCCAGCCACGCCGGTACCGTCGTCGTGCGCGCCCGTGCCCAGATCCCACGAATCGAGGTGGCCGGAAACGATCACCACTTCATCGGCCTTGTCACTACCGGGCCAGTCGGCGATCACGTTAAAGCTATCGGCATCCGGCAGGGTCTGCGGGGTCAGCGTCAGGTGCATTTTGACCGGGACGCGCTTGAGCAGGCGATCCAGCAGCAGCACGTCTTCCGTGGTAATGGCAGCAGCCGGAATGCGCTTGCCATCAACCAGTCCGGTCGCGCCGGTATGGGGAATGCGGTAGGTAGCACCGCCTACCGAACGTACCAGCGCCGCTGCCGCGCCCATCTCCGCCGCCATTTTCGGACCGGCAAAACGGAAGCCCGCGCCCGGACCATAGGCTGCACCGGCATGGCCGCGATCTGCCAGCTCCTGATCGAACGCCACGTCGATCAGCACGATGGCGCCCTTCACCAGTGCCGATTTGGCCTTCAGCTCTTCAAAGCTGCGCACCACCAGCACTGGCGCAGTCAGGCCCTGCGCCGGCGTAGCGCCGGAGCCGCCTAGCGCCGTCAGCACGATTTTCTGGGTAATCCCGGCCGGACGGCCAGCATAGTCCACCAGTTCTGCGGTCTCGGCGCCACGCACCCAGTGCGGCACTTTCACCGGCTGCAAAGTGACTTTGGCGCCCAGCTTGCGCATGGCCTCAGCCACCTGCTCCACGGCCGCCGCCGCACCGGGCGAGCCAGACAGCCGCGGTCCAACCAGATCTGTCAGGTCGGCCAGGCGCTCATAGGCCCAGTCGCTTTCCATGGCGGTCGAACGAATACGGGCCAGCGTGGCCGGATCATTCGGCGTAGCAGCAAAGGCGGCACCAGCGGCGAACAGGCAGCTGGCAATGGCGGTCAGGGCAAACTTGGTAGCTTTCATGGTTTTCCGATGAGGGCAGAAGGTGACAAAAAACAGGAACCGTGGGTGGCAGGAATGAAAAATGATCTAAACGATAACCGATCGTGAGCCTCTTGTCATCCATGTTGATTTGTTATCGCCACTGCACTACCATGATTCTTCAACCTGTTGAAAAAAGCGCCTATGCTCAAGGGTTCAAAGTGCACTGTACGTCACCTGCTCACGGCTGATCTGAACACCTTTATCGCGCTGGTGAATGACCTGCCCTCGCGCGGCGACTACTTCTCCAGCCACTTCAAATCTCCTGAAACGCTGCGCAAGGAGTTTGTCCAGACCGGCTTTGTCACGGAAGACAGCGAACTGTTCGTGATCGAAGACCAGTACCACCACATCATCGGCGTGATTACCCATTTCAAGAGCCGCACCCCGGTCACGCGCGAAATCGGCTACCGCCTGTTCGATCCTGCTCTGGCCGGACAGGGCTATGTCAGCGAGGCCTGCCGCCTGCTGGTGGACTATCTGTTCAAAACCCACACCTACCACCGGCTGGAATTGCTCACCGCTCCGAAGAACCTGGCTTCGGTAAGAGTGGCCGAAAAATGCGGCTTCCGGGCCGAAGGCCTGCTGCGCGAGAGCTTCTTCATCAACGGCCATTATCAGAGCGTGCAGCTATTCAGCCTGCTGCGCCCCGAGTGGCAGGCGGCACGGCGCTAATTGTTACAAGGCTTTACCGGCAACCCGAGTTTGTAAGCAGGTGTATAAGCCATGGCGTATTTACGCCACTGCTTTATAGTGAAGTCACTGGCTCAGTGATCTTTCCGGTCCGGCCTACGCCTAGTAAGGGGAATACCATGTTGAACAAGAAATCGTTAATTCTGGCTTTAGTCACCGCAGCGGCGGTCTCGTCGTCGGCCTATGCTGGCGAACGCGAGTTCAACACGCTGGCTGGTGCCGTGGTCGGCGCCGCGATCGGCAATAGCACCGGCAGTCGCGATGGTGCCGTTGTCGGTGGCCTGATCGGTGCCGCAGTTGGCAACAGCATTCGTACCGACGACCGTTATTACGACCGTGGCCGCGGCGGCCGCTACGTTGAAACCCGCGTCTATACGCGGCCTGCTCCGGTCTACTACGAACCGGCTCCCGTGTACTACGCGCCGCCTCCCCGCGTGGTGTATGTAGAACCGGCCCGCCCCTACTACCGCGAAGTGCGCGAATACCGCGAATATCGTGACGATCGCTGGGAACACCACCACCACGATCACGACCGCTGGTAAGCGCCTGCCGCGCCAGACTTAAAGCCCCTTGTGCCCCACAAGGGGCTTTTTTCTTCCCCCCCCGCTAGCAAGCGTACAAACAGCTAGGATCGGGGAATGGCATGACTATCATAACGCTGGAACTGGGACACTACCGGCTGCAGGAACAGATCGGCCGCTCGGCCTATGGCGTCATCTGGCGCGCCAGCGGGCCCGCCAACACGCGCGACGTGGCCCTCAAGTTCATCAACCACGAACAGATGGAAAAGGCGGGGCCCGTCCTGCGCGAACGCTGGATCGCCAGTGCGCAGAACGAAATCGGCTTTCTACAGGCGCTGGAACCATGGGATGAACGTCACATCGTGCGCCTGCTCGATAGCGGCTGGCATCAGGAATTGCCGGTACTGGCACTGGAGCTGCTGGCCTGCGATCTGGGCAAGCATATGCAGCAGCTGAAAAGCCGGCAGGAAGGGGTGCCGCTCGCCCGTCTACTCAACTGGATCAGCCAGATCAATCAGGCGCTGGCCAAAGTTCACCAGTACGGCTGGCGCTATCTCGACCTGAAACCTGCCAATGTGCTGCTGGACTGGGGCCTGCAGAACGTCAAGCTGGCGGACTTCGGCACCAATCGCCACGGTCTGCATGCCGAACTTCATTCCTACGTCGGCACCGCCAACTGGCAGGCGCCAGAGCAGTTCTTCCCATGCCCGCAGGGCAGCTACCAGAGTTTGGCCAGCAGCGACTATTTTTCGCTGGGCGCCATGTTCTACTACTTGGTCACAGGCGGCACGCCGCTACAATTCTGCGCTGCCTGCGGCGCGGCCTATCGCACGCACCACACAGCCGGTGCCTCGGTAATACTGCAAGCCAGCGGCGGCTCCCTTCCAGCCACGCTGTATGACGACGAAGCGGCACGCTTCTGCGCGGCGCTGCCCGCCAGTGCGCGTGATAGCGCACTGCTGCTGCTACGCAGCCTGCTGCATCCCGATCCGGCCCAGCGGCCGCGCCACGCCATCCAGATCAGCCGCATGCTGCACGCCATACAGGGCATGCAGCCCGAACGCAACTACCTCGATGTTACCGATCCCGTGCGCGGCATGCGCCGCCCTACTGCCGCCAATGGCTGGCAAACCATGCGGAGTGCCTGATAATGACCAGCCTACTGCACCTGCACACGCACGCTCGGACGACACAGCATGGGGTCAGCAACATAAGGCGCAATGCTGAACCCCGGCGCATCGCAACCCACCTGCGCAGTTTGCCCGCCATCGCAGCCGCCTTGCTGCTACCGCTGCTAGTGCTGGCATTGCAGCTACTGGCCCTGAGCCGCGCTCCCGCAGCATGGCAGCCGGCCAGCATCAGCATCCATCTGGCGGCAGGCGAAAGCCTCGAACTCGGCGCACAGGAACTGGCGGCAGCACAGGCGGACCGCCGCCACCTGCGGTTGCGCCACGATCCTCAGTTGGGCTGGATGGTACAGAACATCAGCAGTACGCACCGCTTGCTACTGCAGTCGGCCGACTCAGAACAGCATAGCGGCAGCGCCGAACTGACCAGCGCCCAGCGCTTCCAGATTGGCCAGAACGTCTTCCGTATCGATGCGCACAGCCGGTACGGACTCGCATTCAGCGCACTCGATCATCAGTGGCGCTACGACGGAGCGGTACTGTATCGCGATGGCCAGCGGCAGACCGCCTGCCCGCAATCGCACTGGCCGACACGGCTGGCCAACAGCTGGAACGCCTTTGTGCCGCGCTGGCTAGCGCTGGCCCGTCCCCTTACGCTGGGCGGGAATCTGTATTGCGACAACCGGCTGGGGCTGCAGCAGCTGGCCGCCGCGTCGGCAATTATCAGCCAGCGCGATGGCCGCTTCATGCTCGATGCTGGCCAGCCCGACGGAGAGCAAGCGCCCGTGCTGCTATTGCCACAGCAATCAGGCACGCCGGCACAGAATATTCGCCTTCAGGAGATGTCGCTCGCTGCGGCCAGCAGCCTGATCGTCGGCCATACCCACTTTGCCCTCGCCATCAGTGGCGACACGCTGACCTTGCGGCCCACCCAGCATGTGCGCCTGTATGCAGCCCCCGAAGTATCACTGGACCAGTCGATCCAGTGGCATTGGCAAGCCCGCCAGCTTGGCCTGGGCGATCTGCCCGCGCCATATCGTGCACTGACGCTGCTGCTGTGCGCCTGCATGGCCGGCATCACCTGCCTGTATGTGCTGCAAGCCGCACCAGCTAGCCCGGGTCAGGCCGCCACTGGGGCTATGTCCCTTCGCCGCATCGGCCACCGTGACCTGCGCTCATCCACCCTGCAGCGCCTGATGACGGCGTTGCGTTGCGCGCTGACGCCAGCGCTGGCAGTCGCCACCGCCTTGCTGCTTGCGGGCTGCGCAATGGCAGCGCTGATCCTGCCGCGCAGCCTGCCAGCGCCGCCTGCCAGCCTGTCCCTGCTGCTGGTCGCTTGCGCCCTGCTGCTCTGGCTCAGCCATCCTGAACGCCGCTCCCTCACCGGAATATGTGCATGCAGCCTGTTTGCCCTGGGCTTGCTCGCGCAGCTGGAGCTAGGCCTTGCGGCCAGCGAGTCCACCTGGCTGCGCTTCTACCAAAAAAGCAGCGCACTACTCGCGATTGCCATGGCAGCCGCCGTCCTCGGCCAGCAATGGCTTAAACAGCGCCAGGCGCACGGTCTGCACTGGTCGCAGCGCCGGATCGAATGGCTGTTAGCCGGCTACGCCGCGCTGGCCCTGTGCGCACTGCTGCTACAGGTACTGTTCGGCGACGAAACCGGCGTATTCGATCTGCAGCCGGTAGAACTGGCCAAGCTGGCACTGACGGCGCTGAGCGCCCATTGCCTGGCCCTGCGCTTTAACTGGCGTGAGCAGCGTGCCACACTGGCAGAACGCGGCAGCCGCTGGCTGCACCTGATCGCCCCCGCGCTACTGTTCCTCATGCTGCTGGGTCTGGCTTTAGTACAGGTGGATGATTTTTCGCCACTCATCCTGCTGCTGGTGTGGTGCACTTCCATGGCGCTGGCCTATGCGCTGGCCGCGCGCCACTACGCACTGCTCTTTGTCGTTGTCAGTGTAATGGTGCTCGCTGCGGCCAGCATCGCCACCCTGCGCCTGCTGGGTAGCGATGAGCTGATACGCTGGGGCTTTTATGCCGACCGCTTTCTGGTATGGCTGCATCCAACGCTGCACCCGCATACGGGCCAGCAACTGCTGGCGGGCGCACGGGCCATTGCCGAAGGCGGCTGGTGGGGCAGCGACAGGCATCTTGGCCTGCTTACGCTGGGCCAGAGCGCAGGCGAGGTGCTGCGCGTGCCGGCCATACAGGATGATTTTGCCGCCAGCTTCTTCCTCAACCGCCACGGCCTGCTGGCTGGCCTGCTGCTGTGGTGCTTGCAAGCGCTGTTCCTGTACGGGCTGGTGCGCAGCGCATGGCAGAACTACCAGTTCGCCTGCGCGGCACGCAACTTCCATCAGGCCTGGCTGGGCCGCTTCCGCTATTTCACGCTGTGCGGTGGCGCGGCACTGGTGCTGGGCCACTTCCTGCTCTCCTGGGGCACCAATCTGGCCATCTTCCCCATCATGGGCCAGCCCATGAGTTTTCTCTCGGCAGGCGGTAGCCATTTACTGTTTTTCCTTTGCCCCCTGCTAGCGTTCAGTGCCTTCAGTGCGCCATCCATGCAAGGAGAATGAATCATGCCAGTCTATGTACAACACGAGATATTGCGCCGCATCCCCGACGTCTTCAACGCCGAAGCTCTATGGCAGGCGCCCGGCCTGGCGCTGTTTTCGCGCCGCCCCCTGCTGCGCGATCTGCTCGAACGCTGCCCGCGCGAACACCGTGGCCGTGCCGCCACCCGCTGCTTCAGCCACATCACGCTGGCGCTGCCACAGGAAGAAGTCGATGACGACTACCACCTGAGCCGCGGCGCGCGCGCCCGCGATCTGGTGCAATCGCTCACCAGCCTGCACCAGAAAGACTTTGCCGACCTGCTCGCGGGCGAGGCCGTGCGCTATGACGTAGTCGGCACCGATACACTGGGTGCCGGCGAAGTGGAAGTGCGCTTTGGCCACGCCGTCTATCTGCCGGCGCCGGACGAAAAAATCCTCTACAACGTCAGCCTGTCGCGCGACAGCGCCGTGTGGCATCCTGTGTGCCCCATCTATCCGGCCCAGCGGCTGGTACTGATAGGCGCTGCCGGTAGCGATGCCAGCCACGCCAGCGAGCACTGGCCCTTCGGCCCCGATGCCAGCCTGCTGATACTCAACGACGGCCCCGATGCCCCGCCCGTGGTGCAGATGCGCCCCAAGGAAGGCTACCAATGCAGCTACGATCAGCGCAGCGGCTACTACATTATCCGCACATTGCCCGAAGTTGCGGGCGGCACGCGCCTGATGCTGAAGATCAGCCGCAGTTCCAGCGCACCAGTCCGCAGCCGTCTGACGACAAGCGCGTCAGCACGCCCCAGGGAAGCTGCGGCTGCCATCATGGCAGCCACTATCCGCCATAGTGCCGATGCCAGCGCCGGTCCAGCGGGCAACGCGCCTCAGCCACGCCCAGCCGTCTGGCAGGACCGGCAGGGCGGCTCGTCCAGCAAAGGCCACAACGCCGCTGCCCACAGCGTGGCAGCCGTCAATACGATAAGCAGCACCGGTGTAGCGGATGTCACAGCCATTCCATCAGCCCAGAGGCGCGACAATTCAGCTATCGAAAGCGATGCCACCTATGCACCGGTAAGCAGCCAGCGCATCAGCCTGGTAGCGCTGGCGCTGCCCCGGCTGAGCCGCTATCGCGAAACCGGCGTGCAAGCGCTGGCGCTTCCGTTCAACCGTCAGATGGCATTGGCGCCGAATGCCGAAGCCGTGATTAGTTTTATGGTCACCAGCAATGATGAACTCTACGCTGCCAGTGCCGAAGGCAAGCAACGCATCAACGCTCCCGCCACCTTCAACCCTGTCGACGGCTGCAACATCGCACTGATGCCCGCAGCACCAGCCATGGCCGACCGCTATTGCGCGCTGCTGGGTCTGGCCCGTCCGCTCGGTTGCGCCGCACCGGTCGGCGCGCGCTTTCATTTCGGCCGCAATTCCCCTGTACTGGCAGGGCTGCGCATACTGGGCGAGGCACGCTATCTGCAGCGCACTGGCGGCGACTCGGCGGCAGGAGTCGAACGCATCGGCCTGTCGCGCAACGCCTTCAGCTTCGAAGCCACAGCGCGCGGCTTTCTGATCGGCCGTCTGAGCGCAACGCAGGCACTCTACCATCTCGATGACAAGCTGGCATTTGTCTCTGTCATCGAAAATGCCTGCGACGCGCCATATCTGCTGCCACGCGGGCACCATCTGGTCGCCGGCCCCTATGTGCTGCGATTCGACGCCTGAGCAGCGCAACCGCCATGAACATCACCCTGCCCGCCATCTATCTCGCCGCACTGGCCGCCACGCTGGTACTGGCAGCCTACTGCACTCCGCGCAACTGGTGGCGCCGTTTGAACCTGCGTGCCATCGGCATCACGCTAGGCGGCACGCTACTGATCGGCCATCTGCTCACGCAGTGGCTCATACCGGCGCACGCTCGCACAGAGATGCCAGGTGCAGGTGCTGTGGCCAGTGCCGGTACCGGCCGGATCACCAGCACCGGCGCTGCGCCGGCGGTCCCGAGTGCCCCAAAGACGGGAAGCATCGCCACGCAGCCATTTGCCGTACATCGCGACCTGAACCTGCGCCGTGCTGCGGGCGTGGACGCTGCGCGCATGCTCATCATTCCCGCTGGATCTGTAGTTACGCCGACCGGCATACGCGAGGGCGACTGGTGGCAGATCAGCGCCTGCCGGCATGGGCAGTGCAACA
>Ga0187844_10003670_pt1 | contig 10148 bp, 12 predicted proteins | sample SpaLakP09_SKY_50_FD_134517 | JGI IMG/M metagenome (GOLD analysis project Ga0187844, IMG submission 134517) | Oligotrophic lake water microbial communities from Sparkling Lake, Wisconsin, USA - SP09_SKY_50 | ecosystem: Environmental > Aquatic > Freshwater > Lake | place: USA: Sparkling Lake...
AACCCATGGATCAATTAAAATGGTAGTGTTTGGCTCATCTGTTCGAGGTGAGCATTTAAAAATAGCACCCGAATTAAAAGCAATGGAGCTAGCTGTTAATGAGTCAACCAGAATTAGATTTGTAATCAAAGGGTCAGGAGATATGGAGAGGTATTTCACAACATCATTGGTATTCTTCTGAAAAACAATGTAATCATTGTCTCTGTCGTAAATGTATGTGAATATTTGTGGCGAATACATGCCCAAATAATCATCATTCAAATCTTTGCAGAATGTCAGTCCACTGTCCAAATCAAGAGTTAAATATCTCTTGATGCCATTGTTTTCATGTGCTATTTTGCATAAGAGATCATCTAGAAATACAATTTCAAAATAATATCTGTTATCCAGATTCACATACAAGCCAGACACAGCAACAATTGTTGAATTTGTTGTCACATCTTGTGGCTCTTCAACTACCCAGAAGCGGGAAAGTGAATTGATACCCAATAAGGCATTTACTGCCAGATAAGTTCTGAATCCTTCATCTGGTAGTTTATCCAAGTTCTCTATGAAAATGTTATTTGTCAATGATGATTTTCTCCCTAGATACAGATTGGAGAAGTTGTTGGTTGCTGTGTCGTTTGCTTCTTTCAATGCATCATTAAGTGGGAAAGTCACATCATTTTCTGTAAAAATGAGCTGTTCCTTAAATTTTACTGTACTGTCCAGATAATAATTGGATGTAAGTGGAAAACAGTTAGTAGTTGATAGTGTAAAAATTTGCATAAAATATGATTTTTATAGAAATATTTATGCAAAAACTGTATTTAGTGTGTGCATCACGGAGTAATACATGTTCCAGAAAGCATCCAGTCTTTGGTTGAGCCAGAAGATGTAATGACAAATCTGACTATCTTTGGACCTGGACCTACAGGTTCTGACCATGTGAACCGTGTGGTTCTGAATCCAAAACTAGACATCAAATTGTTTGTTGTGGCATTATAGAAATCAATGCTATCACCTTCAGTCATAGGATCAAATGTGATGCTATTGATGCCAGGTCCTGTACCAAAATCAATTAACCTGAATTGTGTTGTGTTGGTATTGTCAGAGTTAGTTACTGTGCCGCAACCCAACAGTGTTTGTGGTGTGTATGTCACAGTGGGTGTGGGTGTGGGTGTGGGTGAACTTGCAGGTGTTTCAGAAGGTGTGGGTGTGGGTGTTTCCACAATGATGGATGTTTGAGTGGGTGTGATGGAAGGTGTGGGTGTATTGGTTGGAGTCTCTGATGGTGTTTGTGATGGTGTAACAGAAGGTGTTTGAGTAGGTGTCACAGTGGGTGTGTTGGTAGGTGTCTGTGATGGTGTGACAGTTTGGGTGGGTGTCTTGGATGGTGTAGGTGAATTGGTGATTGTGATGGTGGGTGTGATGGAAGGTGTGGGTGTGTTGGTGGGTGTGGTGGTGGGGGTGCATGTGGGTGTCTGTGTGGGTGTTTCAGAAGGCACAGGTGTTTGTGTGGGTGTTTGTGAGGGCAGAGGTGGTGTGGGTGTATGAGTGGGCGTGGGCGTGGGCACAAGTGAATATGGTCCTGCAGATAACACCTTGAGATTTGCCACATATCTTGGCTCATTTGTTTCAACAACAATGACATTCTTACTGTCTGAAGAGATGCCCACACTGTTCAATACAGTTAAATCATTGAAATCATACATGGATGCAGGTATGAGGGAGAATCTTATGTCAAAAACATTCCAGACAAAATTGCCATTGATAACAGACACCATGGGATTGTATGTGGTGGTGCCTGTGCTCTGTGGGTAATATTCATGATCAATGTTGACAAAATTTGGATTGCCTACTTGAGCAGAATCAGTGCCAGCAAATCGTATTTTTTTGTTGTAATCAATGACAATGTCTTTCTCCACTTCTGTGGTTTGCCCATCACCAAATGCATATAAAATTTTAGCTGTTGTGAACACTGTGTTGTCAATGGCAGAAGGCACAAATGTGAGAGTGTAAGGTCCTTTGAGGATGCCAAGATCCATGATGGTGTATGTGTTTTGCACAGAGTAGCCCCATGGGTAGAAGGGACCACCACTGGCAGTGGCAGGGTAAACAAAGGTGCCTGTGGTTGCATTGAATAGGCTGCCGTTGGCCGTGTTGGGGTATGTAAAATTGGATCCCAATATGGGATCAGTGAAAAAGTAGTGGTTTAAATAGTCTGGCTGGCCGGGTAATTGGTAGCTAGACAAAACTACATTAAGATATTGCACTTAATTATTTAAAGGAAAAGTTATGTTTATACAGTGATTATATTGTATTGTCATCAAGGGTGAGATGCTTTGTATGCATCAAATTCCTGTTTGAGCTGTTGTATGGCTTTGATCAAAGGTGCTACAAGTTCATTGTACCCAATGGATTGCACATTTTCTCCACCTTTGATTGCATGGTCTTGGTAACCACCAAAATCAATGCCCTTGTCGTCTAACACCTGTTTGACTTCTTGTGCAATAAGACCATGATGGTAGCGGGAGCGCTTGTGTGTACCATCATGCACAATATTATTAATATTATTTGCTTGTGTCCATTGCTCCTTTGCTGTCTTATAATTTTCTTTTGCTTCTTCTGTTGCTTCCGGAGAAGGTGGAAGGGGAGGGAGAGTTTTATAACTGTCGCGAAGATCCCATTTAAAATCCACAGGACGCAGTGCCATAATAAAATCTAGCCCCAATGTGGTATCTCGTACATCTGCTTTGTCTCTGATATCAGATCGGTCCTGCACCGCACCATATGCATATGTAGTAGTGCCAATACCACCTAATTGCACTTGGTTGTTGCCAGTGGTATTGGCGAAGTATCCCAACATAGTACAGTTGTACCTGCGCGCGTTAATACCGGCATAAACTCCGACATATGTATTTTGCACACTTGCTGTTATATCATATGCTGCATTTGAGCCGATGGCGACAGTGTCTTCACCACTTAACATTGATTGAAGAGTGAAATGGCCTAGTGCTGTACAATTGTCAGCAGTGAGTGCTGATGTTAGTGATTCACGACCTAAGGCTAAATTATTTACAACTCGGCCCGTAGCCGCGGTCGCGGGATTATTACCAATAGCTGACTTGAATGCATAATGACCTATTGCATAGTTTCCAAGGTCATATCGTAAGCTTGAAAGTGCACAATATCCAATTGCTAGATTCTGCCAACCAGAACTACCTGACAGTGAAGCTAGTGCACGTGTTCCGATGGCTATATTTTCAAGGCCAGTTGTACATGAACTCAATGCAAAACTTCCAATTGCTATATTATTGGTTCCTGTGGATATGTTATTTAATGCACTTGCACCACACACTGTGTTGCTGTTGTTACTGCTCTTACTACGACCAACATTAACCCCATTAATTATAAAATCATAATTGCCACCTGTAAGAAGACTGCCTACAGTGTATCTCAATTCTTGATTACCATCTTTGCTGTATCCAACCAGATAATCTGCATTACCTGCAAATGATGAAAGACCAAATTGTGTAAAATTCTTGTTTGCCATATATTATATTTATATTTGAATTATGTTATCTCCTGTAATAGTAACCAGTGTATCTCCACCAATTCCAACTATCAGATTGGAAGGTGGGGTCACGGTAGGTGTGGGTGTAGGAGTGGCTGGTGTTGCAGTAGGTGAAGCACCTGGTGTCTGTGTGGGTGTAGGTGTTGCAGGTGTCCGTGTGGGTGAAGGTGTGGGTGTAGGTGTAGGTGTGGCTGGTGTTGCAGTAGGTGAAGGTGTAGGTGTTGCAGGTGTTGCAGTAGGTGAAGGTGTGGGTGTGGCTGGTGTCCGTGTGGGTGAAGGTGTGGGTGTGGCTCCTGATGTTCTTGTCACAGAAGGTGTAACAGTGGGTGTAGATGTACGGGTGGGTGAAGGTGTAGGTGTAGCTCCTGATGTTCTTGTCACAGAAGGTGTTGGGGTACTAGTGGAAGTTGGTGTGCGGGTCAAGAAAGGGGTGTTGGTAGGAGTCAGAGTAACATTGGGCGTGGATGTTTGTGTGGGTGTCACAGAGGGTGTGGGTGTAATGGAAGGTGTCACAGTGGGTGTTATTGTAAGAGTGGGTGTCATGGAAGGGGTAGGAGAAGGGGTGGGAGGTATGTATCCTATGAATGACACACAGAATCCTTCACTACCCACATTTTCTTCTCCAAAACATGCATAGTCAAAGGATACAACCAAATCCTTTGTGGTGTTGAAATCAATGGTGCTGTACAGCAGAGAGCTGCGCACTCCATCTGGTAACAGAGTGACAGCAGACACAGGATAGATGTTCATGGATGCAGAAGCCATGCCAAAATAGTTGGGATCAGTCACCACCACACTCACTGTGTAAGTGCCAGTCTGCATGGGCAGAGTGTCCACTCCATTTAGAAGATAATAAGCATTGTAAGCACTGGCAGGCAGCACATCAATGTTGGCATACAGTGGTGCACCATTGTACACCCTCAAGGTGTTGGTAATTTGAATGGAGTTGGATAGATCTATTCTAGGGGTGTTGGATGGGGTCACTGTCTGGGTGGGTGTAGGTGTGGGTGTGGCTGGTGTATTTGTAGGAGTGAGTGTCTGTGTGGGTGTGCATGTGCTAGTGGGTGTCTGAGTGGGGGTTGTGGTGGGGAACGGTGTCTGAGTGGGTGTGGGGGTCACAGTGGGGGTAGGAGTACGGGTCAAGAAAGGTGTGTTAGTGGGGGTCACAGTGGGTGTTATTGTGGGAGTGACACTGATGGTGGGTGTGTTGGTAGGAGTAGGTGTGCGGGTTAACCCTGGTGTGTTTGTGATTGTAGGGGTGGGGGTGACAGTGGGTGTCCTGGTGGGAGATACTGTGGGTGTGGGGGTGGGAGTAATGGGCACCACATCAATGAAGAATCTGGCTGTTACAGAATTGTATTCAGCTGTGGGGTTGGAAATTGTGTCTATAGCAATTCTGCCCAAACTGCTACCATATATGAAGCTGCCAATGAGGAAGCCTGGGCCACTCACATATGAAAAATATGTGCCTGGGCCTGTTGTGTCTGTTAAATATGTTGCTGTTGCACTTGCTTGTATCCAATTGCCTATCTGCACAGCTGTTGGACAGTTGATTGTTATGTCTGGTGTGGCCAACACTGGTGCATCATCTGGAACTATGGTGAATCCTCTGCTTATTAATGAGGCATAAGCAGCATTGCTGTAAACAGTTCTGCCTTGACCAATGCCATTCACTTGCATATAACCAAAACCACCATTTGGATGTCTGCACAGAGACTCCAGAATTGTATCTATGGCCTTGCCGCTCATGGCAGTGCAGTAATCAAGATACAGCTCTCCTATGTTTATGGCACTTGGTGGTATGATTACTGACAGGTTGGCACAATTGTTAAGATTGAGCGAGCCAATGGTGTTGCCAGCATTGTAACTTGATAAATCTATGAAAGATATGGATGTTTCATTTAAGGTGATATAATCAATGGTTTGGGTCACATTGAGCTTGAATCCTGTGAGAGGATTGATTGAAGCATAGATCTGTGTTAATTTTGTTAGGGTGGCTGGTATGTGCAGAGATGAGAGTTTGTTGACATTTAAGGACAGAGTTTGTAGTTTAGTGTATGTGGCAGGTATGTCGATGGATGTCAAGGAGTTACCAGCAACACCCAAGGTTGCAAGTAGTGGTGCTGTGGCAGGCAGATTGATGCTGCTGAGCAAGTTGTTTGCCAAGGCAATGGTAGTGGCATTGGTGAGATTGGACACATTGATGCTGGTCAATCTCTGGACACTCATGTCAAGGGTTTGTAGCAATGCATTGTTGGACAAGTCTATGCTGCTAAGCAACCCACCATAGCAATTCAAAGTTTTTAGGTTTGGCAGATTGGATGGGTTGAAACGGCACAGATTGGTGTATGAAACTGTTAAGCTTGACAGAGCAGATGCATTGTTAAATGCAAGGGCACTCAAAGGGAGGTCATAATTTGTACTGGTGTAGTACCCTGATATGTTCACATCTCTGAGTGATGGTGCATTGTTCACAGTAAATGATGGCACACTGAATCTGTATTGCCGGTTGAAACTTTTTGTAATTGATACAGAATTTAAACTTGGGTTATCATCTATGTTGAGAGTGGTTAAAGGCACACCATCAATGGTAAAGTTTGCTAGGCTGGGGCACCCAGTGAGGGTCAATGAGCTCAAGCTTCTAACTGCGCTAGTTGTCCCTGAGCCTGAGGCTATGGTAATGGAAGTGAGTGCATTCATTGCTGAATTGAATTGAATGCTAGTCAATGATCTGGCAGCAGTGCCAACACTCAAAATAACCAAGCATGAACTCAATGGTGTCACATCAACAGATGGGAGTGCAGTGGATGATATGGTAAGCTGTTTTATGCTGGATAATTTTGCAAAGTCTGTGTAAGCCACAGGAGTGGCAACTGTGAAACCTGTTAATGCTCTCAAGGATGTGGGTGCAAATGATGTGACTACTGTGCTTGCAGTGGACAAGAATTTTATGTTGTTGGGCCATGCTGGGTACATGATGTCTCTGAGCCTGGTTCCTTGTATGGTGATTTGTGTGAGGCCTGTGTCACCAGTCAGATCAAGTGTGGATAAGTTGGGTGAATAAATTGACAAGTAGTTTAAAGTGGGGGTTGCAGAAATGTCCAAGCTTGTGAGAGCTGTATTGTATAAGTCCAAGGTCTGCAAGGATTGTTTGTTGGCTGTTAAGCTGAACAAGGATGTGCAATTGTTTGCATATATCCAAGATAAATTGAAGTTTGTTGATGCATCAATGCATGACAACTTGGGTGTATTTGCAATGTACAGTGTGCGTATGCTTTGGCTTATGGCATTGTAAGAAGACAGATGTTTTATGTTGATGGATGTTAGAGCTGGATTATCATGCAAGTATAATTGATCGGTATTAAATGAGTTGGTGGGACTGGCATAATAAAAATTAGAAAAATCTGCTTGCTTTAAGTTGGCATTGCCACCAAAGTCTATTACAGTAAATCCGCTGATTGCAGATATGCCTGTCACATTGTTCAATGCACTCATGGCAGTGCCGTACATTCTCAATTCACGCAATGCAGTCAGACCTGTTACATCAGTGCCTGACAGTATGGTGTTTGGGTTGAAATTTAATATGTTGAGATTGGGCAGACCTCTGCTTGGTTTGGCAGGGTTGCCCAGTCTGATGGTGCGAAGACTGCTGTTGTTGGTTTGTAGCTCAACATATCTGAGAGTTGGGTGTTCATGCAAGTAGAAATCGGTAAATTGATTTCTGTTAAATGACAAGCCATCAAGCGCAGATAATGCAGTCAACACAGTTGTGGAGCAGTTGTTGTCTGTCAATGGGTAGGTTTGTGCACCATTTGTTCTGGCTTCCAGTCTTTTGAATGTGGTTTGTTGAGCTGGTTGTGATAAATTGTCAATTAATTCTGCAAATTGGTTGCTTGCTGTCAAGGGATTGTTAGCAAAATTAATTTTTTCCAGGACAGGCAGCTGATTTAAGCCACCAATATGATAAAAGGATTTGATGGCATTTGAAAAAATGTCAACATATTTTAAGTTTATGTTCTCACTGTTGAAGAATGGTCCACCTGTTAACCCATTACCGAGGCATTCATATAAATTTGCAGTAGTAATGCCCGATAAACTTTTTAAATAAAAAAATCCAGGTCTTACATCTACATTTACTAGTGTTCTGCAAGCAGAAATACTATTTCGTGTAGCTTCAGAAGATGCGATCCATGGTGGGAGAGCAGTGGGGTAACCATGTCTGCTGTTGTAACTGATGTAAGTCTGCAAGTTGGGGGTCAAGCTGAAATCTACCCACCAACATGGTGGACGCGGACTATATGTTGATGTGTCCATGGTGCTGATGGTGGACACAGGTCTGCTTGTGGTTTCAGCTGACAATGTTCTGGTGGCATCACAGTAAGCACGTAGATCTACACCGCAAATGAGAGGTGTGGTGGTAGTTGTATTGTTGAACCAAGCGGTCACCCAATCTGCACTATTGTTATAAGTGCACCAACCTGATCGGTCTTGTTCAAAATACATGAATTGGGTGAATGCCATATTATACTCCGAATTCAAACTCTCCGTTTATGATTGCTCCTGAACTGGATCCAACAACAAAATATGTAGCATAGTTAAATACAAATGGGTTGCTAAAATTAACATGGCTCAAGTCGATGGTGGGTCTGTACATACGGCTGGATATATTAGTTAATACACCATTGATGTATTTAAAGTCTATAACAAACAAATAACTCAAGTTGGAAGTGTCTTTGCCAAAGTAAGATATGGTGTATTGATCTAGTTCAGTGTTGTATGTTAAGATGGGTTTGTCTATGCGGGTAATATCAATGTCTTGATTGGTGCCAGACAGAGAGAAGGTGCTCACATCTTCAAATGTTAAGGTGGAGATGTTTTTACTGGGGTAAAGCTGTGTGATGTTCAGCCTGTTTAAATCCAATGTGTATATCACAGGATAAATTGCTTTGAAGTTGGATGCACTTAACACTGGATGCAACATCATGCTGCACATGAGCAACAGATTTTCCTTCTCATTAAACCAAATTGTGCTGGTTTTTTCGAGCATTGGGTTGGTATTGCCTCTGGTTATGTATGTTTCATTGTGTGTTGAGTAGCCTATGGTAGCTGTTTCAGGATCAAAGGTTAATTTATCAAAAACTAAATAATTTTCTGTTTCAATTTGAATCACATCATAAAACAGATCAAAGTTTATCACATTGTGATTGAGCTCATGCAGAATTTCGGTGGGGTATTTTAAGAATATACCTGACAATGCAGAAGAAACAGGTATAACCAAAGAGCTGTTGTTATTTCTAAAGTAGAAACTACCATAATTTGCAAATCTTGTCTCATAGATTGTTTTGTTTTCATCAGGGCCTGCAACAGTTGGCAGGTAAGCAGTTTGTCTCAAAGGAATATTATAATTAACATAATTGCTTTGCATTACAAAATCAGAGTTATCACCCAAGTTGTCCAGTGCATTTTTGCATGGTTCAATGTAATCAGTGAACCCACTGATTATAAAATATGAACAATCATACAATTGCACAGCTGAGCTAGGTGCAGTGTATAGGAATGTAGGTGCAAATGCAAAATTAGCTCTATATTGTGGTCCCATTGGATTTGTAGCAGCTTCAATTAGCTCATCATAATAAGTCACTGTAGTGTAGGGATCAAAAGATGTAGCATCAGAAGAAGAATCAACAAGTGCTGTTCCATTGGCATTAATGAAAGTGTATGCATCTTTAAAGAAGCATTGCACATCATTTTTGATGAAATCCTGGCAAAATACTTCTGGTTGATATCTGTATGAATTGATGAAGAAATATGCACCAGTTAATGCATAATGAGGTGATCCCATGTTGTAGAATTGATACGAGGGAGTGTAATAACCTGTGCCTGGTGGAATATTGTTTGTGGTCTTTAGTATTATCCCTGACAATGATTGCAAGTCATTGTTGGTGATGTATGTGTTTGTGAACATGTCACCACTTAAAATCAAGCAACGTGTCACAACAGCATCTCTTGCAGAAAGAATGTCTGATGTATTGGTTGCTCTATTAACATACTTGTAAAGCCCGTAGTCATTGCCATACACATCTGATTTGTATTGTACCAATGTTTTATCTATGGATACCAATGTGTCAAGTCTGCTTGCAATCGGGAATTCAGTTACCGGTATCTGTTTGTATATGTCACTGTTGGCCCATGTGTCTTTTTTAAACCCTTTGAAAAAATCTTGTGGGTCAATGTACCTGGAAATGCCTTGTGTGTTGTAGAGCAGTGATTGTTCTCTTGATTGATACCCTCTCAAGGTGGGAAGCAGAGGATCACTCTTAGCATCACCATACAGGTAGCTGTTTGTAAAGTCTGCTTGCACAACACTGTTATCTTCTATGAAATCTAATGGGGTAAATTGATTTTCTTTGGTATTGCCAATGATATTACCAAACTTTGTGGGGTCTGGAAATACATAAACAGCATTTTCAGATAACTTGTCTGAATTTATAAAAGAAGTGAAATTAAAATTATTAAAATTTAGGAATCCTATTTTGTCTGGCTTAAAAAACAATCCTTGTTGTTTTGCGGTCTTCAATCCACTCAGATTAGG
>Ga0187844_10003672_pt1 | contig 10144 bp, 4 predicted proteins | sample SpaLakP09_SKY_50_FD_134517 | JGI IMG/M metagenome (GOLD analysis project Ga0187844, IMG submission 134517) | Oligotrophic lake water microbial communities from Sparkling Lake, Wisconsin, USA - SP09_SKY_50 | ecosystem: Environmental > Aquatic > Freshwater > Lake | place: USA: Sparkling Lake...
AGGCCGTCTGTGGCGCGACGTCTAAGCGCTGCATCAAAATGCTGGCCTGCTCAACTTGCTCGTTGAGCGTATGCCCGTCATACGGATTGCCTGCAAATGATCTGGCGCCCACGATCAAGTTGCTTTTGAGCGTTGTAGCTCACGCCTAAATTTCGGCAAATATCTGGAATACCGATACCAGAGCATCAATGATCTGGCTTTCACTAAATTTCAACCTCTTAATATAGAACCTCTCTGATTCGAAATAAATCTACTTCTCATGCCTTTGGTTCTAACGGACGATTATCGTTCTAGCGGACGAATACTCTAACTGACCGTTGTGCTGTTAACATAAATTAAGCATGTATATAAATATTATCTGGGGGTAAGTCAGCTTGGTAACGTTGATACATTTTAATATAAGCATTCTCAACATTTTTTGTAAAGCTTTGTGTATCAAATAAACTTGTTTTCAACCTATTGCGCTCAAGTTTACTTTTAACAGTATTGTATAGTTGCGCATTATTAGCCAATTCAATAGCAGTCGCTTCATACTCAGATTGCGTACTAGTGATCAGTTCCGGTAATTCAATTGCTTTTAATAAACTGGCTGCTACACGACTCGCAAAACTCTCACCCATACACGTAAGCACTGGCAGACCAGCCCAAAGTGCATCACTAGCGGTTGCCCCAGAGTTGTAGGGTAGAGTATCCAAAAATAAATCGGCTAATCTATATCTAGCTAAATATTGACTTCTTTCAATGCGTCCACAAAATGACAACCGCGTTTTATTCACACCTCTCTTTTCAGCTTCATTCATGAGGTTTGATTCAGCCCATTTATTTTCGCAGTAAAGAAACAATACGCTATTTGGCACAGCCTTGATTATCCTCATCCAGGCATCAAATGTTGTTGGGGTTATTTTATAGTTATTACTAAAACAGCAAAATACAAATCCATTTAGCGGTAGATTAAATTGATTCTTTTCAAATACTCTATCTGAGATAATTCGCTTATTATCATTAACTTGATAACTTGGTAAATAAACAATTTTTTCTTTGTAATATTTCTGACTTTCTACTGGTATGGTAACTGCATCTGCTAATAAATAATCATAAAATTCAGCCCCCATTGTTCCTAAATACCCTAAATAACTAAGCTGTATTGGTGCAACACGTAGTGCAAATATTCCAGCCCTTTGATTTCCAGTTAATCCAGTTAAATCGACAGCAATATCAATACACAATTCTCTAGACAACTCTGCGACTTCTCTATCACTTATTTGGGATATATCAACAAATGAATCAAAATTTGATGCTAATCTCTTATGTATATCGCTTGTATCTTTCGGCCCATAATAAAACGCAAAGAGTTCGAAATGATTTTTATTATGTAATTCGTATAATTGTACTGTTAAATATGTAACTGGATGCTCACGAAAATCTTCTGAATAATAACCAACTTTTATTTTTTTCCTTTTCTGATGTTTAAGAATAGGACCGAGTAAGTAATTAGGTGGATGCTTATCATTCATCCATGTTTCTGATGCTTTGGACTGTATTAATAAAGAATCTGTAAAAGCAAGTACTGGAAGACATGGTGAAACTTTTTTGCCTTCGTAAATATTAATTGATAGACATTTAACACTATATTCAAATTCATGCCAATCGCACATATGCATTTTAGTATGTAATCTAGTACCACATACATAATTATAGTTCGGCTTTAATTCAATAACTCTACCATAACTCTCGACAGCTAACTTTAATTGATTTAAATCCTTATATATGTTCCCAAGATTATTATGAGCCTCTGCGAAATCAGACTTTATTTTTATAGCCTTTAAATAGGATATTATTGCTTCTTCTGACCGATTTAATTCTTTTAGTGTATTACCACGATTAAGGTATGCAAAAGCGTAGTCTGGCTTTAACTCAATAGCCTTGTTATATTTAATTAGTGCTTCTTCATAACGCTTTAAATCTCTAAGTGCTTCACCACAGTTGTTGTGAGCCTCGAAAAAGTCTGGTTTTAATTCAATTGCCCTTTTATAGCAAACAAGTGCATCATCAAATCGTTTTAATTCTTTTAATGCGTTGCCTAGATTTGAGAAGGCCTCTGCGAAACTAGGATTTAACTCTATCGATTTAGATATTAACTCCACCGCTATTAAATAGTTTTTCATTTGCGATGCAACTACTCCAGATAAATGCATGGCATCAAAATGATTTGGGTCAAGTATTAAAACTTGCTCATAAAGTTTACTTGCCTTTGAAAATTGGCCTTGTTGATGATAACCTATACCACGCATGAACAGCTCATGTATTTTAGATTTCAATTGCAGTTTCGAATTTTCTATTTTTTGTAATTTTTTCTTATGTTCATAAGTTTTCATTATATTCTTTCAATGTTGAAGGAAGTATTATTTTAATAATAATTAGTCAATTACGATTATTAACCCAATTTTAATTATTATTCGATATCTTTTTAAAAATCTAAAACTGCTTCACAATGCACATTTATTCAGCTATTGATACATTTTTTATGAGAAATAGCCATTGCATTGAATTTATATAAATTAATACACATTAAAATTATTCTCACTTTTATTTATTTTAATCATATTCATTTATTGAAATAATTAAATTTATTATTGATAATTTCTGCATAATAAATAATAATACTTTAAAAAAAATTTTGTGATTAATTAACCCTTTGATACTTATTTATGATAAATTCTTCAAACTTTTTGATAGCAGATATATCGTTATATATAATTTCTTTATTTTTCTCTAATTTATTCTTAATTTTATTTTTAAATTCTAGATCATTTACTATTTTTACTGATAAATTTATATATTCATTAGTATTAATACATATTAGTTCTTTAATATCCATTCTCTCTAAAATTCCGCTTGCTAATCTACTCTTTAAAAGTTTTCCCTTTAGAGTAACAATCGGTAAGTTCGCTTCAACTGCTAGTAATGCGGTATTAAATCCTGAAAAGCCAATCGTATCTAAATATACATCAGCCTGATACAATAAACTTACGAAATCATCACGGTCAAGCCAATCAATGATTTTTATGTGTTTCTCTATATTTATATTATTTAATAAGAATAATTTAGAAAGTCTTTTAAAGAGGATTTTAATCCTATCATTATCTTCATTAAAGAAAATAAATTGACAATTACCTACTTTCTTAATTATTTCTAGATAAATATAATCATAATTTGGACGGTATTTTTGTGCAGTTCCTGGGCATACATAAATTGGCACATTACTATCTATTCCTAAATTATTCAAATTTGTATGTTTATTTTGAATTTTTTCTTTATATTTGTAAACACCTAAGTTTGGCATGCTAATTACTTCTTCAGTATAGTTACTTTGGTAATTAATTGTTTCAAATAGTTCAGCTGTTATAAAATAATCAATAGTTTTTAATCCAGTCGATTGTGGATGCCCCCAAAATACACATTGCATTTGAGATAATCTTAAATTTGCTAAATTCTTTGTCATTTGATCCATTCCGATTTCAGGATAAACAATAACATCAAAATTACTATTAATAACTTCAGATACTATGTAATGCAAATTTTTACCTTTAAAACTTGTAAATGTTGATATTTTCGCGGATATTAAAACACTTTCATCATATTTATCAGAAATATTAAACACGTGTATGTCAAACAATTCGGGATTTAAATTAAATATCAAACCTTTTGTAATTGCATTCCAAACCGAATGCTCCCTTATATGTCCCGAAATTATTCCTATTTTAATCTTATTTTTTATATTTTTAATATTTATTATTTCTTTTTGAAATATAGGTAAAATTTTATTTTTGACAATAAATTCCTTACTTATCTTATGACATACTTCACCGTATATTCTAAGTATTTCAATGTTATTCTCCTCGAAGTATCCTAAATAAAAAGGCTGGTATTTTCCTACTAAATCATATTCATAGTTAGTTAAATCTTGACTTTGGAGATTTATCAACTCTTTTTTGAAATTTGATAAAGATAATTCTTCTTCTTTTATATTTACGTATATAGGATAGATACTTAAAAAAACTTTTGCCAATAATGCACTTTTAAATTCATAGTCTAATTTTATTGCTTTGTTTATATATTCTTCAAAGAGTGGAAAGCAATTCATCTCTCTGTAACAAATTGCCATATTAAAATAATACTTTGGAAAATTTGCTTTTATAGAAATACTTGTTTTAAATTGTATTTCAGCATTAATGAACTCTTTTTTCTGTAGATATAACAGACCTAAGTTATTGTAGGACTCATGGGCTCCACTATCTAATATAATGCATGTCATAAAATATTCTTTAGATTTATTATAATTATCATTATTCATATAAATCATTCCTAATAGATTATATGCATTAACGAATTCTGAATCTAATTGTATACAATTTTCAAGTAATTCTATTGCTTTTGAATATGCATTTTGTTTAAAAAATAAATTTGCTAAATTATATTTATATATTACATTTTTATCATTTAAATATTTTGCTTTTTTATAGTTTTCAATTGCCTCTTCCAGTCTGTTATTTTTTTCTAGTACTGTAGCCTTGTTAAAATATGCTAAATCATTTGTAGCATTTATAGAAATTGACATATCAAAGTATTTAATAGATTTTATACTATTATTCAATTTGTTGTATACGATACCCAAGTTGTTATAAAGCTCACTTGAATTTTGGTTATCGTTAATCGCGCTTTTGAGATAATTCTCTGCTTCAAGATACTTATTTTCATTTAGTGCTAAAAGACCTGCATTGTATTTTGCATAATAATTACTTTCATCAATTTCAATTACTTTATCATAGTATAAAAACGCCATATCTATTGCATGTATTTCTGAATAATACTTAGCTATATTTAATTTTATTATTATGTTTCTTTCGTCTATTTTTTCTGCTTTTTTAAGAAATATTATTGCGTTGGTATAGTCTTTTATATTTAGATATACTTCGCCTATATTATTATATGCATATGCATTTTCTGGATTTAAATTTATTTCATTTTGATAGTAATAAATAGCATCCTCTATTTTATTTAACTCTACACAACAAATTCCTAACAATAAATTAATATTGTTTTTATTGCTATCTATTTCATGGCATAACTTATAGTTATTTAGTGCATTTTTATAATCTGTGATATTTATATATGAATGTCCTTTGTTTATGAGAGCATCATAGTTTATTTCAGAACTCAATACTTGATTAAATAATTCTATTGCTTTTAATTCATTTTTAGTTATATTAAATATGATCCCCAAAAGAATTTTTGCATCGTTACTATTTTTTTCTTTTTTAATAATTTCAAGTAATAGTCTTTTAGAATTATCTAAATCTTTATTATTAAAATAAGATAGTGCTTTTAGGTACATATATTTTTCAATTTGTATTACTATTTAATGTGACGGATTCATCCAGTAAATGTAGTTTTGATTTACTGATGTTCAGGAGCCTTAGAATGCATAGCATTCAATGCTTCTTGACCTGCTAATCGATAATTCTCCATGAATTAGCAACATCTCAGCCAATCCGAAAGATATCAGTTTCCCGCCCTTATGAAAGCCGGCCTCAAACAGAAGTTCGAGATTGTCAAGGTGCTTGGGTGTCATAAGTCCAGCATTAGCCATGAACTTGCGCATAACCGAGATGCTAATGTGGCTATAGCCCGAAACAAGTCTGAGAGCTGGTAGTAAAGAAATCTGAACATAGTCGTAATTCTTATAAGCTGGCCCCTTCCGTAAACAGGTTGCAAGCAAGATTGCACATCAGCCAAGAAGTGCTGTATGCGCATGTTTGTGCTGGCAAGGCTCATGGCGGAGTTCTTTGTTGAGTCTGCGCTTGCAGAAGCAACAGAGTAGGCGTTATGCGGTAAGGATCAAAACTCTGACCTATGACAACAGAAAAGAGTTTGTGGGGCATTTTTTGATTGATCAAGAGCTGTACAGTGCATTTTTCACTTTACAAGAAAGTCATTTGTCAGTTGAGAGCGAGGCGGCAATGATAACCTTGCGGTTTTGCTGCGCCAATACATTCCAATGAAGCGAGCCATGACAACAGTAACAGATGAGGAAAATAGAATGAATAAAGAAGAGTAAATAACAGAATCAGTAAATGATTTGCGTTTTAAACACCCGCAGTGGTGTTTTATCAATCAATTAAACGCATTGCGCTGCGAACTTGAATCTGCCTTTTCTTACTAGTACTTCCTGAACGTTTAATTATCGTACTCTAGATTTTTTCTTACTGTTTTTAAGACGCTTCCCCAATTTCTATCTTCATTTTGTTTAAAATATTTAATAGTTGGATACCATTTAAATTCTTCTTCATTCATCATCCATCTCCAATCACAATGATATGGCAACAATAACCATGTTTCCAGCCCCAAGGCTCCACATAAGTGGGCAACACTAGTATCTATTGATAATACTATATCCATCAATTTACATATACTACCAGTGTCAGTAAAGTCTGAAACTTGAGACATGTAATCTTTAACGTTATATTTCTTTAATAAATAATTTTCGTTTTCATCAATTTCTTTTTGTAATGAAAAATATTCAAAATTCACAGGTAAAGCTTCCAACAAGTCTTTTAATATAATTTTCCTGGTTGAAAGATTTTTATTGTTATTTATATCCTTTACATCCGATCCTTTCCATACTATTCCAATTCTTTTTTTATTTTTTCGACCTATTTTTTTATTCCAGTTGTTTAATTTATTTTCATTAATATAAATATACGGTGTTTTATTTGGAATATTATTGATTTTTATTTTTAACGCCAAAGGCAATGAAAGTATTGGACAATAATAATCGTATATTTTAATTTGGGCGCTATCTTCAATTAATTCATCAACGCAATTCATTGAATATACTATATCTTTCAAATTCCTCGGGGTTTCTAATACAATCTTACAACCCGTTTCTTTTAAATTTTTTAACAATCTAATAAATTGTATAAAGTCCCCTAATCCCTGCTCATGCGTTATCAATATAATTTTATTTTTAATTGAATATCTTCCATCCCATATTTTTTTATCTTTCTTAATATATTTGTTATTAATGAATATTCTATGTCTAATTTCATAGAGTTTAAATCCTTCAGAATATTTTCCTATCATTAATAATGTTAAAGATTTATTAAGAGTTGCTTCTGTATTTTCTGGATTTTTTTTAAGGGCTGAATCATAGTTCTTGATAGCACAGTTAAATTTATGCAATTCTTGTAATGCGTTTGCCTTTGCATAATAATACTGAGATTCTTTTGGATTAATATTAATAGCCTTATCATAATCAGTACAAGCGTCTTTATAAAGATGTAATGCTTGCTTTGAATTTCCTCTATTGTAATAAGCTTCTCCTATACCTTTATTAACAGCAATTACCTCATTATAATAATTTATTGATTCTTCGTATTGTCCAATTGAGTAATAAGCAACGCCTTTATTGCATACCGCTTCAATAAAATATGGATTTATTCTTAAGCAGTTATTGAATTCATTTATAGATTTTTGATATTCTTTTGTGTCTAAGTATAAGTTTCCTTTTAAATAGTAAATATAATAATCCTTGCTATGAAATTCTATTGCTTTATTATATATTTCTAATGCTTTATTGTATTTTCTTAAACCTATATATATATCTGCTAAATATATAAAATTTTCAATTTTTTTATTAGTTTTTATCAGTTTTTTACATTCAACAATTTTTTTTAATTCTTGCTTAAAATCAAAATTTATTACGTTCATTTTTATTATCTTAGTTTTTTTTAAGTTTTCTTTTTTAATAACTACTTATTTTATTAAACTTTATTTTTCTTACTTTTAGTTTTGTCTCTCCTTCTGTTGAGAGTTCTACTCCTATTGCGTGGCAGCTTAACTAAGCAGTTTTTGTGTTCATTCAAGGATGTATTAATAGAAATATATACGATTATTTTATGATCCTTGGTAATTCATTGAGTACGTGCAATATCGCAAAATAATATGCTTTCGAATTACTGCTATTTTGAATATTTATTCCAAGCTTGCATCATGTGGGATGGATATCCTCAAAGAGATCAACACAGTATCTTCTTATTGCAACAGGTAAACTTGAATTTGTTTATCTTATTCTTCTTCTTTTACTTGCACTTATTACTTTTTTATATGTATTTTGTTTAAGTTATTTCAGAAATCGCATTTTAAGATTGCAAGGAATAATTGAAAAACCCCACCAATATTACAAGTGGTGGGGTTTGAAGGTTTTCTAAGTTTCCTAACTGGCTAGGCCAGCGTGGTATTTAGAAGGACTTACTAATACCAATAGCACTACGTTTTTGAGTTGTGCCTTCGGCAGTAGCTGTTGCTTGATTAGTATTCCAGTTAATGGAATCGTACCGGTAGTAAGCACGAGCTGTTTTAGATAATGCGTAATCAATTCCAATACCTGTCACCTTACGATCCATATTAGTTGTTGATTTGTCATCCACAGTAGCAGCTTGTGCCATTACAGTAAAGTTTCCTGATATGTACGTTACACCCATCTGATTGCTACTACCTTTGTACGTATCAGACGTAGAAGTAAAGGTACCAGTTCCTGCATGCAACTTTAGTGTAGGCATGATGGCATAGCTAGCGCCAAGCAAATTTTGAGTGCTTGTTAGGGCGGCTACTGTCGCGTTTAAAGTTGCAAGAGTTGGAGTTTCGAATTTGACGGTGGTGTACATGGCATCAACTGGGCCATTTGTATAACGAATCGCATACTCTGTGACTCCCACAGTGTCTACTGTGCTCAATGTGGAGTTGTTGTTGTTTTTAAGCGATTTACCAAAATGAACTGTAGCGCCACTCATTGAGGGAGATGAATACTGAACTGTGTTTGCAATACGAATTGCTCTTGCGCCAGCGTTAGCAACAGAGTTTGCCGTAGTAACTGCGGTGCTAACAGTAGCAATTCCCGATGAACCAGTTCCACCAGTGCCAATTCCGTTAGCAATTGAGAAGTTGCTGCTGTAAGCTGAACCAATACCAGTGCTTAAACTTGGGCTAGCTACGCCAGTTGCATTGGTTACCGTAAAGTTGTTAGGTGTGCCTAAACGCAGAGTACCCATAGACTTACTAGTTAGGTCTGCAAAAGATTGGCTGTTTGCAAAACCACCAGATTGCGATGTTGTGTTTTGTAATGTCGCCAAGTCTTGAGTGATACCAGCAACGTCTGCCCAATCCGTGTTGACAGATAGGCCTACAGTTAAATCTGTGGACAATTCCTCACGTACTTTTATACCTAGAGTTGTTGTGCCGGCATTACTTCCAATAGCTTTTACATTTTTTGCTGCAAGACTATTGCTAGTTTGTGCGTAACCACGGTCAAAGTATCCATCTATTGTTACTGATGACTGTGCGAATGCAGACACGCTTGCAAGTGCTGCTAGGGCAACGAGGGTTTTTTTCATTTCAATTTTCTCCAAGGTTGAATAAGGTCTCCGCTTTCACGGGACAACCTCCATTTCGGGAAGTTAGTGTTATTGGACCAGAGTGGGGGTTGCAAAGCCACTTTTAGAGAGAAAAATAGGTTGGTTGCGTTGCTTATGTGCAACAGGTGCAAACTTTGAATTACTAATTTTTAGTTACAAGATAATTTAACTTGATCAGTAGACAATCTAGTTCTTATGGACACCCTAATCACCACAGCCGACCGCGCCTTGCGCACAGTCTTTACCAACCACCATGCGAGTCGCGCTAACCCATCCAGCGGCATAGCTGTCGATTCGCTGAGTGACCCAGAGAAACGTGAAGCCTCAGCCTTGATGCGCGTCAACCACGTTGGCGAAGTTTGCGCGCAGGCCCTCTACACCGCACAAGCGTTGGCAACGAATAACGAGTCTTTGCGCGGGCACTTGCAAGCCGCCTGCGAGGAAGAAACCGACCACCTTGCTTGGACAGAAGAGCGCTTGAAGCAACTAGGCGGTCGCACTAGCCTTTTCAACCCCCTTTGGTACGCAGGTGCGTTTGGCATTGGCTTTGTAGCCGCGAAATTGGGTGGCGACGCTATGAGCTTAGGCTTTGTAGTGGAAACAGAGAAGCAAGTGGAAGCGCATTTGCAAAGCCATATGCAACGCTTGCCTGAAAACGATCACGCTTCACG
>Ga0187844_10003673_pt1 | contig 10138 bp, 4 predicted proteins | sample SpaLakP09_SKY_50_FD_134517 | JGI IMG/M metagenome (GOLD analysis project Ga0187844, IMG submission 134517) | Oligotrophic lake water microbial communities from Sparkling Lake, Wisconsin, USA - SP09_SKY_50 | ecosystem: Environmental > Aquatic > Freshwater > Lake | place: USA: Sparkling Lake...
AAATAAGAATTTCTGGAAGAACTCGACTGCTGATTTAAACTTCCCATTCCGACAATCGATTTTGGATTATTGGAAATCGTGCTTCCTACTGTTTTTCCAGAAGCAACACCTGTGCCAGAAGCATAATTTGAAACGTCGGTATCAAAAGGATAATATAATATTAAGGCAGGAGGAATATTTGTTCTCATGCCATATAAAGTCTTGATATCCGTTTCTTTCAAAATACCATCGTAATATCGGAAATCATCCATATATCCTTGGATACTTGCACCATCTCTATTTGAATCAGACATTAGAAAATTATTATTTAATGCAAAAGAACCATAATTAATATTATTATTTGTAACTGGAAAGCCAGGAGAAAGCACTCCGTTCACATAAAAAGAATTTTTATTATTGGTATCCAAAGTCCATGTATAATGATACCAGGTATTTAAACTAGGAGTAATGTTTGTATTGAAATTTCCATTAATTGTATTACTCGAATTATAACAACTGAGATATATATTATTCGTAGCTACAGTATAAAATATCATTATTCGTGTGAAACCACCTACCCCAATATCATTTTGTGAAAATGATAAAATCAACCCATCCGTTCCAGTAAAATAAATCCAAAATGCAAACGAATAACCGTTCTTATTTGCAGGTGCACTCTCGCATTTGAAATGAGAATTGGTAGAACGTTCTGGTTGATATAAAGAACCTGTTCCTACTGCATAATTACGATTATTTAATGCAATCGGGCCGTCCATAATGGTTCCATCAGCCCCTGCAGAACCCGAAGCATAATTTTTAACATCTTTATCAAAAGGATAATATAATATCAAGGCAGGAGTATTGGAAACTTGGGCTGGGGAAGTAAATCCCGGGTCTGTATCGGAAAAGAAAAAGCCGTCTCCATTCGACCTCCAATCGGTTCCAGGGCCTGAAAATTTTAATTTCAAAAATGAACCTCCCCCACTTTGTCCCCATGAAAGTTGAATTGCATAATAGGTTCCTGCCGTTAAATTGGTTGAATAAATCAATTCTTTAGAATCTTTATTATGATAATACAGAGATTTATTGTTCCAATTTGTATCGGAGGGTGGCCAATGAGTGGTGGTTTGATTCACATCTTTTCCATCATTGATCCAAAACACGGAAATGTCATCATTTCCATGTATATTATCATTTCCAAATAAAAAATTCCAAGCCCCCGTCGTATTCGGTTTGAAATAACCTTTGAAAATCAAAGATAAACTATCTCCTCCTCTGTTCAATTGATTATTTGTGAATCCAAACAAATTTGCATTATTTTCGAATGCAATATTATTATCATACCAAATGTCTCGAACGATAGTTCCAACGGTAGATGTTTTGGTATTGGCAGAAGTAAAATAAGGGTCATATTGGAAAGAATTATATTTTGTATTCATTGGTTTGAATTGATTATTATAATTTTGGTCGGTTGATGATAAAAAGTAATATAAATGTGGTGCCGTGCCGTTTTTGTATTCATAAGGAAAAGGTCCAATGAAAGATTTCCAGGCAAGTCCTGGAACTTTTTCAGGGGGTGATTGTTGCTGGGTTTGTTGTTGTACGGTTTTTGCATAACTTTGATTCGGACTTTGATAAAAACTGGAAGCAGGTGCAAATGTTGCTTGAGGTGCATTCACAATATCAGCACTAGAAAAATCGGATGTATTGGCCAGAGAATTATTCAGACTGAAATAAAAATAGGTATCTTCTTCGGTGACCGCATTCGTTAAATGAATACATTGTCCACGTGTATTTACTTGTTCAGAAGTTGGAAGAATGGTATCAGGTTCTATTAATAATTTGGCTCGATTTCCTTTGTCCGTTTCGTCGATGAAATTCACCCCGTCGATGGATACATAATTACGTAATACTTTGTTGGCTTCACTCAATAAACGGAAGGAATTTTGAGAAGTAACGAAAATATTGGATTGTGCGGTATTTGGAGTGAATGTATCTCCTTGTAATAATAACGGTGGATGTTTGGAAAAATAAAAGTAGGATTTGGTTACTTTTGAGATTCCAGGATTGGTAATGATCATTTCAATACCTTTTTTATTAATTTTTTTCCATTTTTTTTGCTGTCGGGGCCACTAGAAATTACGGATGCCTTTATGAATAGATTATTTTTATTCCTGAAATCGACTCCCGGCGGCGAACCATAGGATTCAAATACATCTTTGCTTTTATGTAATAAATAATAATTGAAAATGGAGGAACTTTTGACGAAGATGACATCTCGTTCGTCGTCGGATAAATAAATTTCTCCTGTAATTAGTTGTTGAAGTTGGGAAGAAGAAGAATTATTGGAACTTGGAATACCACCTTGTGTAATAATACATGAACTTGATTTGTATGCAGCGGGGGTTAATATACCAGTATAATCGGCACATTCGTAATAATTTACGCTTCCATCTGGATTGAGCAATTCGCCTTTTTCATTGACTAGACGTCCTTTGGCATCGATTAATTGTCCTTTTTCATTAATCAACCGTCCTTGTTCGTCAATCAATCGGCCTTGTTCGTCAATTAACCGTCCCAGGTCGTCAATCAATCTGCCTTGTTCGTCAATCGCCCGACCTTGTTCGTCAATCAATTGGCCTTTTTCATTGATAAGCCGGCCTTGTTCATCAATCAATTGGCCTTTTTCATTGATAAGCCGGCCTTGTTCGTCAATCAATTGGCCTTCTTCGTTGATAAGCCGGCCTTGTTCATCGATCAAGCGTCCTTGTTCGTCAATCAATTGCCCTTTTTCATTGATAAGCCGGCCTTTTTCGTCAATCAATTGCCCTTTTTCATTGATAAGCCGGCCTTGGGCGTCAATTAATCGTCCCTGGGCGTCAATCAATCGTCCCTGTGCGTCAAAAAAGCGTCCCTGGGCATTAACCAACTGTCCCTGCGCATTAACCAACTGTCCCTGCGCATTAACCAACTGTCCCTGCGCATTGAGCAACTGGCCTTCTGCGTTGAGAGACCATCCATTCGCGGCTTGTTCTGCGGTAAGATTCCCATTCGAAGATTTACGTCGGAAAAATTTGTAATATAACAGGAAACAATATCCGATGCCAATAAATAATAAAAGGATGATGATAAAATCTATATAATCACTCATACTAGGAAAAATGGTTTTCAAATAAGATAAAAATAGAATGAAAGCTAAAGTTAAAATAAATACGAGAATGATTCTATGAAAGGCACCGGTTTTATTTTGTAAATTCGAATTCGATTCTGTGCTTGGTTGTTCGTCTGTTTCGGGATTCTGATTGGTTTGCTCATTGGCATCCATGTTCGTATTTTCTGTATCTACAATATCTTGGGAGGATTCCATTGAGATATTTTAATTATATTATCCATAGAGATTTCACGGATGAATGAAACGAAGAAGGTGTTAAAAAAAAGAAGGTGGGTTTCTCATGTCGTAAATGGTAGTAACTTGGTTTTGTGTTAGGATACCATCGTAATAACGGAAATCATCGACATTACCTTCTATGGAATAATCTCCCCCTAAAATGAAATTACTATTCATGGGTTCCGAAAAATAAGTATATCCACCTGATTTGAAAAAGGGGGTTCCATTCAAATAGAGGGATGTATTTCCAGTTTTGTCAATGGTCCATACAAAATGATTCCATTTATTCATATATTCTGCATTTTTAAAATTACCCCCAATACCTAGAGCACCAGAACCAAAAAACATATAAATTGTGCCATTATACGTTTGAAACTTTATATTATTCGTTTTACTATCCTTATTGAAATTAAAAACATTCACGGACCAATAATCGGATTTGAAATAAAGCCAAAATGCAAATGTGTATCCTTGTGTATTGGCAGGTATGGTTGGTATTGTGAAATAAGAATCCGTACTTCCTGCCTTGCTTTGTTTTAATGAACCAGAACCAGTATTGTACAACGTTTTATCAATGGATACTGTATTTCCACTAATTTTACCAAAATCAACTCCTGTTCCAGAAGCATAATTTTTAACATCTACATTGAATGGATAATATAATATCAAGTCAGGAGTATTGGAAGGTTGTTCTGGGGAAGAAAATTCCGGGTCTGTATCGGAAAAGAAAAAGCCGTCTCCATTCGACCTCCAATCGGTTCCAGGGCCTGAAAAACTAAATTTTAAAAACGAACCTCCCCAACTTTGTCCCCATGAAAGTTGAATTGGGTAATAGGTTCCTGCCGTTAAAGTTGCTGACTCATACGTTATTAATTCATAAGAATTATTATTAAACAGAGTTTTATTATTCCAATTTGTATCGGAGGGTGGCCAATGGGTGGTGGTTTGATTGACATCTTTTTTATCATCTATCCAAAAAACAGAAATATCATCATTTGCACGATCATTGATTGGACGTTTAATATCACCAAACATAAATTTCCAAACCCCTGTCGTATTCGGTTTGAAATATCCTCTAAAAATCAAAGATATATTATCTCCTCCTTTATTCGATGTATTATTTGTGAATCCAAACAACTTTGCATTGTTTCCTTCTGCAATATTATTATCATACCAAATATCTCGAACGGTAGTTCCAACGGTAGATGTTTTGGTATTGGCAGAAGTAAAAAAGGAGTGGTTTTTAAAAGTATGATATTTCGTATGATTATTTTTGAAGTTTGAACCCCCATGGAAAAATAAATGCGGTGGTATAGATTTGTCATAATCAAAAGGATAAGGACCATTGAAAGATTTCCATGCAAATCCTGGAACTTTTGGTGGTTCTGGTGCGGAAGTGGTGGTTTCTATTTGTGAATTTACTACACGTTCTTGTGGTTGTGTTTGTGGTGCGGTAGTGGTTGTAGATACATATGATGTATAATTGTTTCCTAATGATGCTTCTGCTGGTGCAGGTTCTTGTGATTGTGCTTGTGATTTTGCTTGTGATTTTGCTTGTGGTTGTGGTTGTGTTTGTGGTGCTGCTTGTGGTGCGGAAGTGGTTGTAGATACATATGATGTATAATTGTTTCCTAATGATGCTGCTGCTGGTGCAGGTTCTTGTGGTTGTGTTTGTGGTGCTGCTTGTGGTGCGGAAGTGGTTGTAGATACATATGATGTATAATTGTTTCCTAATGATGCTGCTGCTGGTGCAGGTTCTTGTGTTTGTGATTGTGGTGCTGCTTCTGCTGCAGAATAATCAGATACCGTTGATACAGGTGCATAAGTGGTGGTTGTATAGATGGAACTGGATAAATTATTCACACTATCAAATAACGGAGCAAAGGTGGTTGTATTAGATGGTTGATAATTAGAACTTCCAGTATTTTGAGCAGCAGAAGGAGGCTCCTGACTTGAAGAAGTAGATGACCCATCCGCGATTGCTTTTGCAATAACTTTTCCTGCATTTGCTTCATCTGGAGATGCGTTTTCTACTTTTTCAAATCCTTCTCTCCGATTCGAAAAGATTTCGACATTGGGATACATTATTTTATATAAAGAATAAGCATCGGTTTTTTGTTGTTGGCTACAAGTATTCAATTTCGTATAAATATCCGGACTTTGATTATTTTTAACGGTATATTGAACGACAGATAATGGATCGGTACATGAAAAATAGGGGGTATTGGAAACGCTTTTGTCCAACAAATTAGAACTCGTTTGTTTATCCGAGGAAGTGGAGACCAAATTATTATAATTCCAGTAATAATAGATACTTGTATTGTCGGTAGTATTGGTCAAACGAATACATTGTCCAAGGGTATTGATATTGCTTGAAATCGCGGTGGTCGAATCTTGTTCTACCATGACGGTTGCTTGATTATATTTAGTAAATTGTGCATATTCATTACTCTGGTCCTTGGAACAATTGTTCGAAGAGGAAATGGAAAAATTTATCCCGTCGATGGAAGTGTATTTGGCCAAGATATTGGATGCTTTATCCAATAAATTAAATGCATTTGTATCATTCACATATATATTCGATTGCCCCAGATTGACGGAAATAAAAGAATCCCCTTGCACTAAGGCGGGTGGAAATTCGGAGGAATAAAAATAATAATCGGAGGTTGTTGAATCCGCATTGGAAACTACAATTTTAATCCCTCTTCCATTGATAGTTTCGCCTAGATAACTAGGTGGACCATTGTTTACTACCGTCGCTTTCATTTTAGGGTTATTGGTATCGATGAAATTCATTCCATCGGAGGAAGTAAATACATCTTTGCTTAAATGTATTAAATAAAAATTAAAGGAATATTGGCCTTTAACAATGATGACATTGCGTTTATTGTCCGATAAATACATTTCACCGAATACCAATTTCGGTAGTTTTCCGATTGCGATTTGCGATACGTTTGAATCGGTGTTTCCCACCGCATTCATTAAATTACTCAGGAATAAACTGCTGGATGATTCTGAGGCGGAAGGTGTTTTTTGGTCTACTCTGTTTTGACTTAATACATTGCCATTTTCATCAATAAGTTGACCTTTTTCGTTTATCGGGTCGCCGCGGTCATTTATCAATTGGTTTTTGTCGTTTACTGGGTATCCTAGTTTGTTCACTCGTTGGTTTTTCTCATTGTAATAAAATTTTACTTCCTCTTCTCCACCGCTGTTCGTTGAACTGTTGTAAGGAGTTGGAGTTAAACCTCCTATTTGATTTGGTGAATAAGTGGTATATTGATTTTCGTTCACAACTTCGCCTTTTGCGTTCACAACTTCGCCTTTTGCGTTCACAACTTCGCCTTTTGCGTTCACAACTTCGCCTTTTGCGTTCACAACTTCGCCTTTTGCGTTCACAACTTCACCTTTTGCGTTCACAACTTCACCTTTTGCATTTATCGTTTCACCTTTTTCGTTCACAAGTTCACCTTTTTCGTTCACGAGTTGGCCCTGGGAGTTCACAAGTTCACCTTTTTCGTTTACCAGTTGCCCCTGTGCATTCAGTTGCCCCTGAGCATTCACAAGTTGACCCTGAGCATTCACCAGTTGTCCCTGCGCATTCACCAGTTGTCCCTGAGCATTCACCAGTTGGCCTTGGGCGTTTACTAATTGGCCCTGCGCATTCACAAGTTGGCCCTGGGCGTTTACTAATTGGCCCTGAGCATTCACAAGTTGGCCCTGCGCATTCACCAGTTGTCCCTGAGCATTTACCAGTTGTCCCTGAGCATTTACCAGTTGGCCCTGAGCATTTTTGTAAACACCTTTGGCCAATTTCTCTCCGTCTTCTGATAAATAAGAATATAAATAAATACAATAAAGAAAGCCAATCATCGATACCAAGGCAATTGCATAATTAAGATTAGTATCATATTCAGGGTAAAAACGTTTCAAATAAAAAAGGAAAAGAACAAAAGCTAAAGTCGTGAAAAAAACAAGAATGATCCAATTAAAAGCAATTGTTCTTTGTTGGAAATTCTCGTATTGGTTGGTCATCTGAAACGAAAAGACAAAAATGGGAATGTAAAAAGAATTATATTATGGAAGGATAGTTTGAGAATTCGATAGAACGAGAAAATTACAAGAAAAAAGCGAGAGAGGGAGGGGGGTCTTAGAAGGTTATTAATTTACTGAATTGTTCGAAATGGACAAAGGGTAATTCGGACTGATTTGGATGGAAATCGTCGAAACCGTTTTGGGAGATTTGGGACTGGGTTTTGGCTTTGTATTGATTTATAAATACCCCAGTCTCGGAATCTTCGAAATTCTCCACCAATTGATTTCGTTCTTCGTTTGAATTTGGAACCGTTGAATTCCCATTATAGTAAAAGATTTGAGGAGTATTCAGAGCACTCAATTTGACGGCAATGGCTTGGCCATGCACTTTATTACCATTTTTCCCGTCATTTCCAACGGTGACGATATAGGCTTTATCGTTTCCGAAATTATGTAAAACGGTATTATTCACGACTTGTTCAATAATACTAATATAATTGAAACTATCCGAGGAAGTGAAAGTCAGTAATGGATTACTATCATTTTTGATTTTATAATAAAACGTATTTTGGTCCAATACATCAATCAAAGCCCCTCCATCGGAAATGAATTTATCTCCCGGTTGTAATCCAGGAGGATACATGGATGGATAATAATAAGTCGTTTTACTTGTCGTACTGTCGGTAATGAGAATACCTTTTCCGTTGATGGTTTGTCCAGCGGGTCCATTGGGTCCTGCGGTGACGACGGTTCCGGATAAATTGGAAGGAGGGGTGGTAATGAAATTAATATAATCACTTGATGTAAATTGCGTGGTGCTTGTGTGTAATATACTGAGTGTGAAACTTTTGGCGCCATTGGAAGTAATTACATTTTGCCCAGAACCGTCTAAATAGAGTTCCTTATTGATTAAATATCCGGACGAACTTGGGGTAGTAGTATCCAAACCTTCCACTACCCCTGAGAATGACATGTTGGTAAACCCATCCTTCATACAGATATTTTTCTCTGCGTTCCATTTTATATTTGCTGTTTCGTCACAACAACTTGGTCCGGAACAAACGGCACTTCCAACTAAATTGAAACTTTGAGGAGTATCGGTTGCAGTTTGATTGGCGTTTTGATTGGCATTGTTGGAAGAAGGATTTCCATAGACGATTTCGTCGAAATTCATTGGATTACGATTCATAAACACCACATATAAATACATGGAATAACTCAAGCCAATGATTAGAATGATTACATTTAAAAAGGTAAAAAGGGTGTCATAATCCGGGAACGATTTGTTCAAATAAAGCATCATGACCACCAAAGAAAAGGTTAATACCAGGATAAATAATATCGAATTGAAAAACGAGGTTCTATCCTGATAATTTTGATTCAATTGGAGTAATCGTTGTTTATTGAATTGTACATTTTGATAGGTTTGTTCTTTGGCATCTAAACGGGCGGTTTCGGCATTAATAATATCGGACACTGGTAATGGGATTTTCAGGGGGGAATTTTTCTCCGAATAAGGAGTCGAGGTGGTGGACATGGGTGTGGTCGACGAGGTTGACATTTTTCAAATATTTTTAGTGGAATGAATGGAAAATAAGAATTTTGTATCTTGTTATAAAATTGAAATAGAAAAAATATCTAAAGTATAATTATATCCCCCTTTATTCCTACTCGTTCCTATCTCCTTCTTCTTCTTCTTCTTCTTCTTCTTTGAAAATGTCTTTAGTCCAGCAAGTATTTAAATCACGCACTCATATTTTGGAAATCATGTCTTCTTTGGGCTATGATACTTCCGAATATGAGGGCTTTAGTATTTTGGAAGTGGATAATATGGTTATTCAGAAAACCATGGATATGTTATTGGAAAGACGCGAACCTACTTCCAAAAAAGCGTTTATTAAATATATGTTGAATACCAAAATTACGCCGCAATTATTGAATGAAATGATGGAGGATTTGTATGAAATCAATCAGCTTTTAACCGACAAAGATTTGCTGATTTTGATTACCAACAAAAGCATCAGTGATTCTTTGAAAGAACATATCCAGTTCCTTTTCGACCATGACGGTAAACATGTCATTGTGCATGACATTCGCGCTTTACAATTCAATGGCTTGAAACACCGTTTTGTTCCACGCGCCGAGGTTTTGACTGCGGAAGATACTGCGCAATTCAAACTGGAATTCAACGTTTCCGATGTTGTGAAACAATTACCGGAATTGGACCGATTCGATGCACAGGCTAAATTATTATGTGTCCGACCGGGGGAAGTGGTGAAATTCTTTCGATTGAGTCAGACCGCCATGGAAACGATTTATTACCGTGTCTGTGTCTAGGTTCTTGAATCGGGGTCCTAGAATATATTGGAATTTTTGGGAAAAATGTCTGGTGAATATAAAAACATAGTTGGATACAGTCCATCCGACTTTTTTTATGTTTCTGCTTTAGATTCTTCGCAAGGATTTAATTGTGAGGACCCTGTTTTGAAAAAATGGATAATGAGCGCGGATTCTTCTTCGAATTTGGTTGCCAAGGGAGAATTAACAGGTTATGAATTTTGTCCGACTGCTGCTCCGTGTGTGTATATTACGGCTCCTCCGCCTACGACGGACCCTGGAACGACCTTTCCGCCTACTTCGGAACCTGGAACGACCTTTCCGCCTACTTCGGACCCTGCTGGAACAACATCTCCACCTACTTCGGACCCTGCTGGAACAACATCTCCACCTACTTCG
>Ga0187844_10003675_pt1 | contig 10134 bp, 9 predicted proteins | sample SpaLakP09_SKY_50_FD_134517 | JGI IMG/M metagenome (GOLD analysis project Ga0187844, IMG submission 134517) | Oligotrophic lake water microbial communities from Sparkling Lake, Wisconsin, USA - SP09_SKY_50 | ecosystem: Environmental > Aquatic > Freshwater > Lake | place: USA: Sparkling Lake...
ACCAGCAGAGTTAACACCAATATCATCAGTTGCTCGAAAAGTAAATGTAACAGATTGACCTACTGTGACTGTGCTTTGTTGTACCGATCCTGATCCAGCAACAACGACAGGATTTTGAGTATCACCCAAAGGAGGTGGAGTTCGATGAGTCAGTGTGGCTGAATAATTAATACCATTATTTGATGCAGTTGCTGAATAGTTGTAAGTTGTATCTGGAGTAAGTCGCAACCCTACTGATCCGCTTGCGAAAGTTGGACATGAAGGCGTCCCACTATGTTTAAGGAAAGAACCTGATGCCACGTTGATAATATTGTAATTAACATAACCACTTAAAACTAATGGTTCTGTGAAGCAAACACCCACTTGGGTAATCCCACTGGAATCAGGTCCGGTAGCAATAATTCGGAGTTGGTTGGTAACAGCCGCAGGGAGGGTAGTTATTGTTAGAGGTGATGAAATTTTTGTCCTACCCGCAGAATCAGTAGCAACTAGCACTACATTATAAGTTGTAGACCCTGTTAATCCAGTAATATAAGTCTGATTAGAACCAATAGGCAAACTGCTTATAGTAACTCCTGAATTTGTGGTAGTTCTTACTGACCAGCTGTAGTTACTTGGCGCCACACCTATACTCGAAAAATCAAAGCTATTTAAAACTATTTCATCAATGTAATTGATTCCAATGGTTCTTGGAATAGGTAAAGTGCCTAAATTATCTACCGACGGACCAGTTTTAGTAAACCCTATTCCAATACTTTCAAGTGCTGTGATATTTCCAAGAATATCTGTAGCGGAAACCTTAACCGTGTAGGCCCCGGGATTAAAACTGCTACTTTGTAGATCAAATGTAACTCTCCAGGTACCATTTGTTGAAGTGCCAGAAATTCTGGTGCAATTTGTGGTGCTAACTACATCAATATTATTTGCGTTATAAACAGTTGCTCTGCAACTTCCAGCACCTGAAGTGTCGCTTAGGTTAAAGGTTGCTGTTGCAATTCCTGTTAGTGGACCGTATGAAACATCACCTGAAGAAATAATCGGGCCCTGCGTATCTGAGCCGGGCATCGTAAAGGATATGATCGTAGATTTGACTTCATAACCATCGGATAATCTTCTTAAAATCACATAGCCTGTATGAGTTTTACCAGAGTTAGCATCCACTTCCAGATTTTTTGCAGCCCCATCAATTCCTACAGAAGTTAAACTTGTTAGATAATAAATATAAACAGAGGCGCTCATGCGAGCTGAATCAAATTCAGGAATTCCAGGAAGGCTTACTCTTACCTTAGTTGAAGAGATTGGTGTAAAGGTAGGTGCGGCAGGGGTAGGTAAACTAATGCCATTAGCCGTGCAGTTTCTAAAGTGAGTCGTAATTTGAGCTGTTGCATTTGCCACTATGGATGTTTGTTCCTTTGATCCCGATGAGCAAGCAGTGGGAAGTGCGGGGGCTGTACCGGGATTACAACCAGCGCCCACACAGGTTGATGAGGTAATTGGTCCACTGCTATCTGAGCTAGTACTTGATGTGGTTAATTTCTTATCAGATAAGAATGCACTCATTTGCGTGTTTGTGAGAGTACCTGTGCAAGGTTGACCGCACACATAAAGAGAACTATTTAATCCAATGGTTGTAAAACTTATGTTTGAAGAGGTATTTGTAACGATTAAGCCAGATGTTGAGGCAACTGAAATATTGGCGGTGTAGGTGGTGTTCGCAGATAAGCCGGAGCAGTCATAAGCAGAACCTGGAACCACATTCAAATTCGTACAATTAGGTGCATTAATAACATTAAGCTTTGCAATCATTTTACTGCTGTCATATCCTGAAATAGAAGGAACTCTAATCTTTACAGAAATCGACGCACTTGAAGCGGTCTGAGCCTCAACAGAGGGAGAAGTTGGCTGTGGCACTATTGTTTTATTGTTTGGTATAGAAATACTAGATGCCGAAGATACTGAGCCAACTGTATTTTCTAATGTAACTACGCATGTTAAAAACGCTCCAGCTAAGTCATCTAGCGTGCTACTAGTTAATGTATAAGAGGTGGAGCGAGAGTAGACCTGTCCTTCAATTAATCTAGATCCACTTGAGGAGGTTTTACCCCAAGCATAGGTAAAATTAGATCCATAGTTATAGCCTGAATCAGCAGAGCACCTTGCAATACTTCCTGCAACAATAGAGCCACTTATATATGCGTTAACAGTGGGTGCATTTGGTAATGAGGCAAAAGTGTTATAAGTATTGGCAGATTTACTGACCTCACCACCAGAGTTACTTAATGTAACTCGGCAGGCTAGATACTTTCCTGCAGCTTGCTGCGCTAAATCTCTTGTCAATTGAATTTGTTCACCAGATAATCCAGAGTATTGGGTGAAATAACCTGCGACAGATGTATAGCCCCAGTCTATTCTTGTTGTTTCAGACTCACTATATGAAGTAAATGAACAGGTCGCACTACTACCACTTGTAAGTGAATAGGCGCTTATCGATACATATGAAATTGTTGGTGCAGAAGGGGTAGTTAAGTACTTACTGGCGGTAAAGTGAGATTCAAATCCATCCTTAACTCCAGTTACTTGACAGATTAAATATCGTCCATTTTCACCACGAAGTAAACTTGAATCTAAGGTTATAGAGGATCCAGTTCCAATCTGTCGACCATTTACCGGAACTGTTGGTTGAGAACTTGATGAGGTAAACCAAGTTACCCGCTCATTATCAACTGGTGATCTCCAATTCCACCCCTCACATCTTGCAGTTGTTCCAGATTTGACCGCTGATGATGGGATTCCTGAAATGACTGGATTTGATGTAGTGACTGCGCTACCTGTGATGCTGGTTGTGAGCACTCGGCGAACGCTAGCTTTTGCCGAAGAAATTATTACCTCACACTTAAAAACTGAACTACCGTCAGAAGCTTGTACTAATACATCAGCATTTGTTGAACCATTAATTCTTGCAGGTGAGATCCATGTACTTGTGATCGCGAGAGCATTTTTCCAGCTTCCTGCAGAGCACTTTAAAGATGAACCTGGTTTTGCTTGTCCAATTAGTGCTGGCTCAATCGTTGCAACTGGAGCGCTTCGATCAACAACCTTTGACTGAGTCTCAAGAGCCTTAATACCATTTTTTATATCAGCCTCATAGTAGCTAACTCGTGCAAATATACTTGGTTTATTAGGAACACAATTCTTGGCACCCCAACTGGTGATTCCTACAATTATATTTATGCTATTTATTTCAGATAGTAATGGGCCCCCTGAATCTCCGCTACATGCTCCAGACCATACATTTTCTGCAGGGATTTTTCGACCAGCGGATATCATTGTTTTAGCATTAAAATATTTTCCAAAGGCTTTAGTTGCAAGACTATCTTGAATAGTTAGATTCGAAACCCGTAAAAGCTCTGCTAAATCCTCATTCTGATCAAGGCCCCAACCAAAGATCTGTAATTTGCTAAATTTATTTATGCTCTTAGCTATCTTAGGGCTAGCAAGAGTTGGGAATTTGATATCCTCAAATCGCTCAGTAAGTTTTAGTAATCCGACATCATTTATAAAAGTCTTTGGGTTGTATCGAGGGCTGGTCCAAACGGCGCTAACTTGCGTAAAAGCAGTTTGATCATTTAAAGATTCTGCGCCAACTTTTACAAAATATGGAGTGGTATAAGTTGTGCAATGAGCTGCAGTCAAAACCACCTGGGGGCTAATTAATGTTCCCGTACATAAAAATTCAGCATCCTTATAGTCGTTACTATCAGTGGTTGTCCAAATAGAAACCACATATGGAGCCGAGGATTTTGGATCTGGTACAAGTTGGCCATTAGTTACAGCTTGAGCAGGGACGCTTAACAAACCTATCCAAAGTAATGAGGCAGTTAAGGCACTCATAACCCGTGGTCTAATTAATTCACGCCTTCTCATGTGCTGCATTATTGCACCCTTTTCTGAGTTAAAACTATGACTAACTGCTTAGACGCATACAAGACGATCCGGGTTCCATAAATCAGCATATTAATTCTCAAATGAGGTAGAGGTGTTGAATCAACTTTAAAAAGAATGGAACCAAATGTCCTGGCCAATCGTCTAATGAGTATCTAGTGCAAATGCCACTAGTCAAGAATGAAAGGGAAATAAAATGAAAAAGATATTTACATTAGTGACAGTGGCAGCGCTAAGTGGAGTTTTACTATCTCCAACAGCTAACGCACTTGGAAAGCCAAAAGTTCAACAGGCAGTTACCTGGGGTTGGGAAGATGGCGCAGATAAAGGACACCGTGATTTCTCAGAAGATGATTACGACACAGCCGCTGAAATGCCATCCTTGCTAGTTACAGTAACTCCTGCCTCAACTGGGCGCAGAATAGTTCTTGAAGTTTATGATTCATACTTCATGACCTGGTCACAAGAGCTTGCTACCAGGACTGATGCTCTGGGAGTTGCAAAGTTTCAGGTTGACCCATACTGCGGTGATGAATTTGGTTCTGCCTCAGCCGCTTGGTGTGATCACGATAAGACATATCGAATCCGAGTACTAAAATCTGGTACTCAAAAGGTTCTAGTCTCAAAGCCATTTGCTATCTCCTTTATGGCTTCTGAGGAGGCTAGCTTCTAATTCGGTAAGTCAAAAAGAGCCCTCGGACCCTTCCCCGAGGGCTCTTTTCTTTTGCGTTGTTGCATTAATCTTTACTTATGGCGCAGCAGAAGGAGATGAACTCCTATTAATACCTATGAAGGATTAACTCAAGAGGAGTTAATGGATCGTTATCAACATGGTGATTTTGATGCGTTGGCCGAATTGGCAATCACACTTTTGCCAAAGCTTGAAATGATGGCCCGAAGACGTTTCTCTGATCAAAGTTTAGCCATTGAGGCTACACAAGAATTTTGGATCAAAATTATTAAAAACGCTAAATCATTTAAACATGATTCTAAGGTTCAGACCTGGGCCATTCAAATTGTTAATAATGCCTATCTAGATCTAATTCGAAAAGAGCGTAGATCTAAAATTGAATTTGATGAGTTATCAGCGGTAGAAAACAACTCTAAATTTTCAAGTGAGTTTTCAGAGGACTCCGTAAATGAGATCACCATCCGATCGGCACTTAGATCAATCCCAAAGGATCAAGCTGCAGCCCTTACGCTAGTTCTTATGGATCAGTTCTCCGTTGAGGAGGCAGCAACGATTTTAGGAGTGCCCGCTGGGACTGTGAAGAGTCGAATCAGCAGGGGTAAAGATGCGCTAAGAGTAAAGTTAGAGGAGAAAAATCGGCTGCCTGGGAACCAAAAACATGTTTGATACGTCTAAGAGTATGGAGGTCTACTATGGCAAATAATGATGAGATAGAGAATCTATTTCGTAACCTCCCAAAATCTCCCGAATTTAGTGAACTTGAACGAAAGCGACAAGAGAAGCTAATTCGATCTTATGTGGCCGACATGGAAAAAGAGGAGGGGCTAAAAACAAACTCCCCGTTAAAACGCTTCCAATCACAATTCTCACTCGCTGCTGGATTTATCGTCCTAGTAGCTGGGGTTTCCTTCGCCTCAAGTCAAGGAATTTTTGATTCAAAGGATGACCTGGTTATTTCCATGCCGACTCCAGAACAGCCAGGCTCTGGCTCTGAGGCGACAGAGGGTGTAGGACAAGAGAATTCCGAGACAAGTCAAACCCCAAAGCCTAAAAAGCCAGATAATAAAAACCCAGAGGGAGTCGAAGAGTTTGAATCTGGAGCGACGAATCAGTCAGATATTGATAAATTTATAAATAACACTGGCTTAGATTACCTAAGCGATATTCAAAAGGCGAAGCAACTTGTAAAAATTAGCTCTTCTCCACTCTCAATCTCTGAATTACCTCAAGCTTATGGTAAGTGTGCTATCGAGTTGGGAATTAACAAAGAATTATTGGGCATCGATAAAGGTAAGTACGACGGAACAAGTGTCCTTGCATTTTATTATGGTAGTTCTAAAAACACTGCCAGTATCTGGATTGTTGAAAAACCCTGTGTTAAATTGGAAAAACTCTAAAATAATTAGAAAAGCTTTTAGATTGATTTAAAATAATGGAACCAAAAGCTTCTCTTTTTCGTCTAATAGGTAAGTAGTAAAAGCTTTACTAGTAGAGGATGAAAGGCATAACATGAAAAACAGATTTACGATTTCTTTGAAATTAACCCTTCTTGGTGCATTTGTGATTGCACCCTCTTTTAATGCTCACGCAAGTGAAACAATTTATCATTATGGTGATGGCACCTCTGGCGCAACAGCTCCCACACCAGCGCAATCTGCAGTTGGTGGTTTTGCGGTAGTAAATCCTGAAACAGGCGTTGTTCATGGCGTGATTGTGGGAAGTATTGAATATTTTGGTGGCAACGATAGAACTATGGGGCATGAATATATGGGCTGCCCTGCAGGTTGTTTAATAGTTCAACAATCAACTTCAGATCAAAATGGCAATGTTGCAGGTATTCATGGACCAAATGTGACATACAACGATAACCGCAATGTCTTCCAAGTTGCCGAATCAAATACAACTCAAAGTCAAACAGTTACTGAATCTGCATCAAATACCTCTGCGATTGAAACTGAGGTTTCAGTCTCACGCTCAGTCAGAAATTATGAGTTTGGAGTTCAAGACCTCACAAATACAAATGGAGGATTTCAAATGACTGAGGTTGCTCCTGCTCAAAATACAAGCGCCCAGATTGCTGCAACTACTAAGGAATATGCTTGTAGTGATAGAGAGATGATATGTAGTCGCACGCTAAGTAGCAGCTCAAAGACCGTAGTTGAGGAGTCAGTTTCATTTAGTGAAAGATCAACAAGTACTCAAGTACAAGAAAAAGTAATTACAGAGGCAAAAAACAAAGTGAGAGAGCAAATTAGCCTTATTTTGTCAATGTTAGAAAGATGGTTACTCAATTGAAATACTTATCTAACTTATTAAAAGGAGAAATAATGAATCGAAATTTTATGACAGTAATTTCAGTCAGTACTCTTATTATTGTAAGTGGCATGGCAAATGCCAGTGCGGACCCAACATATGCAGTACTTGATGCAAATGGAAACGTTACAAATATTATTGTCTGTGGCAGCGCTTGTGCTAGCGGTGAATTTGGTGGCAATAAGGTCGTACTACAAGTAGCCGCTGATCCTGTAACGGGTGAAAATCGTGGTGGATTTTGGCAGGGTCCAGGTACTACTACTTATGACTCCAGCTCTGGAACTTTTACTATGGTAGATAAAGGCGAGGTTACTAATTCAAGTGTTGCAACTGACACGGATTCTACAATCACATCCTCTGCAACAATTTTTGGTGGTAAAACAACAACTTTCAAGTATGAGGACACAATCGGTTCAAAGTTAGAAACCAGACAAGGTTTTGATTACAGCTACCTAGAAAATACAAAAGCCTCTATAAGTGTGAAAAAAGAGTACGTAGAGGATGAAATGGCAAAGATTAAATCTGAGAGTATGACTTTAGTATACCGTATGACTGAGGGTGAGCTAACTGAAGTGGCTAAGGCAGAGAATAAGACTCTAATTATTGAAAATATTACGTCTGTCGTCCGCTTGCTAAATACTTGGATCAAAAGTGTTATGGAGAAGATTAATTAACTAAAATTTTGCCATGGGTGCTATTTGACTATTGGACGAGTAGTTAGTAAATTATTTTGGTACATATATCTATAAGCAATGAGTATTTTCTTTAATAACTTTAACTCTAGAATTGAGAGATTGGTATCATCAATGACATTTTCTGTGTCGTAGTATCTAATCTGGACTTCATTATAATTAAACATTTTTGAAAGAAAGTTAATATCTTCATCTGAAATATATATTACCGCTATTTCGCCCACGAGTGGACTCAGCACATTTCTAATTGGTTTCATTGCAAGTTTGAATTCCTTGGGATCTTCTCCAATTTTTAGATAAATACTTTCTATGAACGCCCACTTTTTTCCAATATACGAAACTACAAACATTGGGTGGAATAAAAAATCATCACTTTCAACTGCACTGGCGCTGACCAGACTTGTATCAAATGTAATGCTATAGCCATTGGTTAACTTAGTACTATGTTCTGGTAATTCATTTTTTGGACCAGAGTAATACCCTGTATCTTCAAATTCATCATAGTCAGGTACTAGGGACTCAAATGCAGCTTTCCCTTCTGCTTCAATTGCATCGCTCTTAGTATCCAACCAATTCTCAGAAACTACTTCCTTAGATTGTTCGTTATCAGACTCACTCGTATTTTGTGTAGAATTACTGCATCCGCTGATTAAAAGAGTAGAAGTTAACACAACTATAAGTAGTTTTTTCATTATCTACTTTCTATCTTTTCGTTCTAAATAATCCGCAGATCTCATTTGGAAATATGATGCCAAGCCCTTGATTATTGAAATTTGTAAGTAACTTAATCCCCATAAGAGTGAGATAACAACTATTCCTAATAGGATTATCTTGCCTTCTAAGCCTGAAATAAAAAGTAGAAAAAGGAGGATTCCAGCACCGATACTGTTTAAAATATTAATTACAGAGCCTATTTGGTCCCATAGAGTCCCATATTTTTTAACCCTTATTGCTGCCTGAACTCCCTCATCAACACTGGCCTTTGTGGATATTGGAGTTGATGATTTTCCTGCAGGAAGTTCAGTTGGTGTCTCCTTTGGAAGGATTTTAAGTCTTTCAGGTGCAATTTGTTTTTTACAGCTATCACATTTACTCCCTGAGATCCAAGGTGATGCGCATTCACAAAATTCAGCCATACATATAAAGTAACAGGATTTGAAGGTTTGTCCAACGATTAGAGGTGAATAAATCTGCCACCTACGTACCACTAGTTAAATATGGACAGATGGCATTGATATGAAGCTAAAGGCAAATTAAGAGATTGGACAGCGGGCTACCAATCAAGCAATAGGGTGAGGCAAATAGGAAAGAAACGAGAATTTGCGCCCGCCCTAGTGTAAGTCACCCCATTAGAATACAGTTAAGCAATGACGGCGCAAATATGTAATTGTGGATTGGTTAAGCAAAAGCCAAGTATAGATTCAAAAACTGGCCTTAAAATTTGTACTATTTGCAATCACCCACTGGAGATTCAACTAAACGAAGAACAAATTCAACGATCGCAGGAATTAGAGCAAGAAAGACTTGCTAAGTTGAGTGTTTTTGGACGTAGCGCAACCCATAATAGAGAGATAATTGAACAGTTAATCAATGAATTAGCAAAAAGTCGCAAGTATGCTAAAGCTATTAAAGAAGGTGACTTCACGACCTTCTCATTTGTGGGCACTAACGATTGGGAGGATTATGCCAGTTTAAGTCTCCAGGCATTAAACTTACTAGCTATTGCAAGAATTGATGAAAATTTAGAAAAGATAAGAATTTTATTAGAGGATTCAAAAAAGCCCTGATGGGTATCACCCTTATTATGTAGGTACCCTTCAAAAATAAAGGGGAACTGCCACCTGCGTACTACTAGTTAAATATGGACAGATGGCATTAATATCAGGCTAAAGATAAATTATGAGATTAGCCAGTGGGCTACCACTCAAGCAAAATAGTGAGGCAGTAATAAAGCAGCAAATCTTTGACAAATACACTTCTGAAGTAAGTATCGTTTATGGGAATTTCTTAGATTTGATAAATCTTTATATCCGCTTGTTAGCAACGCGCTAGCAGTAGCGCCTAAAAGATCAGGAAAGTTAGCGATTCTGCCCCGGTTGACAAGCGTGGAGATCCGGGTAAATTAAGAAATCCAAGGAAAGGTGTAGTTTGACTAGTAACTCTTAATCACTGGGTCGTACATGTATATAGAATTAAAGGGTGAAACTTAGAAGCGTATTTGCGACTGAAAATAGCAGAGTAAGAGCTATTTATTTATTACGGCTTGAATCCTTGATTATTCTAGGCCTGGTAATTTATCTTTTAGTGGCACCACTCATTTCTGAAGTTAATGTGCCAGCAGCATTATCGGCTGAAATAATTTTTGGCTTACTGGCATCCGTAGGTCTTTGGGCATCTGCAAGTGGATTTAAACAAAAAAAATCATTTGGTAGAGCACCGGCTGTATTGGCAAACCTAATTGCTTTAGGCGTTTCTTATTACATGATTACTGGAAAA
>Ga0187844_10003676_pt1 | contig 10134 bp, 11 predicted proteins | sample SpaLakP09_SKY_50_FD_134517 | JGI IMG/M metagenome (GOLD analysis project Ga0187844, IMG submission 134517) | Oligotrophic lake water microbial communities from Sparkling Lake, Wisconsin, USA - SP09_SKY_50 | ecosystem: Environmental > Aquatic > Freshwater > Lake | place: USA: Sparkling Lake...
TGCAACGCGTGCATCAGCGCTTGTCCTACCCAAGCCATCACCGCGCCTTACCGGTTAGATGCAAGGCGTTGCATCTCTTACCTCACCATCGAGCATGCCGGCAGCATTCCCATAGAGTTGCGCCCCCTTATTGGCAACCGCATTTATGGCTGTGATGATTGCCAACTGGTGTGTCCGTGGAACAAGTTTGCCAAGCGCTCGCCCTTGCCCGACTTTGACGAGCGACATGGCTTGGGCAGCGCCTCCTTGGTGCAGTTGCTGCAATGGGACGAGGCCAGTTTTTTGCGCTTCACAGAAGGCAGCGCGATTCGCCGCATAGGGCACGCGCGGTGGTTGCGAAATTTGGCCGTGGCCGCGGGCAATGCTTTGCGCCAAACCCTCAGCCCCGACGACAAACAAGCCTTGCGCCAAGCCTTGTGCGTTTGGCAAGACCATGAAAGCGAAGTCGTTCGCGAGCATGTGGCTTGGGCGTTGGCGGTTTAATTAAACGCAAAATGTATTGACACATTCAAGTGTTCATGTGTTGGTGCTGCGTTAAACTCGAGATTGATCGGAGAAATTTTTATGTTGCTCACAGCAGTCATTACAGAAGCTGAAGAAGGGGGGTTTATTGCCCTAAATCCTGAAACTGGCACCACGACCCAAGGTGAAACCTATCAAGAAGCGATTCAAAATTTAAAAGAAGCCACCAGCTTGTACTTAGATGAATTTCCCATGAAAATTCACAGCCATCCTGTCATGACAACTTTTGAAGTCAGCCATGCCTAAATTTCCTGGTCTTTCAGGTGCAGAAATTGTTAGAGCTCTTTAAATTAACAAGCCTAGTCACTGTGTAATCCTCGGTAAAGCATATAGCTTGCAAGCATAAATAACAACAACGCAAAGCCGCGCTTGAGTTTGAGTACAGGCACCTTATGGGCGAGGCGTGCGCCCATAGGAGCCGTGAACACAGTGCACAAGCCAATCACGCCCAAGCCAGGCAACCATATATAGCCAAAGCTCCAGTCGAGGTTGTGCGGCGCGTTCCAACCGCTGACCACATAACCCAAGGCATTGGCCAAAGCCACGGGAAAACCAATGGCAGCACTGGTGGCCACGGCTTGGCGAATGGGCACATTGCACCAGGTCATGAAAGGTATGCTGACAAAAGCACCTCCGGCACCGACCAAACCAGACAACAAACCAATCACACTGCCCACCACGGTTTGCCCCACAACACCCGGCATGTGCCGCGAAGGTTTGGGTTTTTTATCTAGCAGCATTTGGGTGGCAGAAAACGCAGTGAAGCCTGCGAAGAACAAGGCCAACGCTGAACCTTTTAAAACCGCAAACAACCACAAACTGGCCATGGCACTGCCCAGCAAAATGCCAGGTGCCAAACCCTTCACCAAATCCCATCTGACAGCACCCAGCAAGTGGTGCGCACGGGTGCTGGCTAAAGAGGTCACCACGATGGTGGACATGCCCGTGGCAATCGCCATCTTCACAGCCGAGTCTGCGTCAACGCCTTGGGTACCTAGCAAAAAAGTGATGAAGGGAATCATCATGAGGGCGCCACCCACACCCAACAAGCCCGCCAAGAAACCCGCAACAGTGCCCAACAACACCAAGGCGACGATCACCTGCTCAAAGGGCAGGGACATCAGGCGAGGCCGAGTTTTTGCGCCATGCCTATGCGTTGCAGTTTGCCCGTTGCCCCTTTGGGAATTTCATCTAGCAACAATATTTTTCGTGGCACCTTGAAGTCGGCCACACGGGTCGCGACATACTCGCGCAGCTCTTTTTCTGTCGCCGTCTTCCCATCACGCAGCACCACAGCCGCGCCCACTTCTTCGCCCAATTTGTCGTGGGGAATACCAAAGCAGACCACTTGCGCCACCGCTGCATGGTCCATCAAGATTTCATCAATTTCACGCGGGCTGATTTTTTCGCCGCCTCGGTTGATGATTTCTTTGAGCCGGCCAGTGATGCTGATGTAGCCTTGCGCGTCGATCACGCCTTGGTCGCCTGTTCTAAACCATCCGTGGGTAAAGTTGTCCGCATTGGCTTGTGGGTTGTTCTCGTAGCCCAGCGTGACATTGGGGCCACGAATCACAATTTCACCGGTGCTGCCAGTGGCCAGCAAATGTCCTTCGGTGTCCATGATGGCCACTTCAGGGCCTGCGGCCAAACCTACGGTGCCAGGCTTGCGTTGTCCTGGGGGCAAAGGGTTGCAAGCCATTTGGTGGGCTGCCTCGGTCATGCCATAGGCTTCAATCACCGGCGCATGAAAAGTGGCTTCAAGCTCTGCCAACACTTGGGGTGGCAAGGACGATGACGAGGAGCGAATAAAACGCAAAGGTACTTTTTGAATCACCGCACGGTTATTTGCCGCACGCGACAAAATTGCTTGGTGCATGGTGGGAACGGCGGTGTACCAAGTGGGTTTCACCTCCTCCATTTGGGCGAAAAATTTCAATGCATTAAAGCCTGCGGTGCAATGCACTTCGCCGCCTTGCGACAGTGGCGCCAAAATGCCTGCAATCAATCCGTGGATATGGAACAAGGGCATGACATTCAAGCCTCTGTCGCTTGCGCTGAATGCGGTGCTGTGAGCAATATGCACAGCCGAGGCACACACATTGCGTTGGGTTAATGGAACGATTTTGGGGCGCGAGGTGGTGCCTGAGGTGTGCAGCACCAAGGCGACATCGTCTGCTTGCGCCATGCCAGCGTCTCGCGTAGGTTGCGCCGAGCGAGAAGAAGTGTCTAGGGTGAAAGAGCCCGCGCCTTGCTGGGGTGTGGGGCGCAAATACACAATCGATACGCCCAGTTTTCTGGCAACCTCAACAGCCGGAGATTGCGAGCCTTGCTCGACCACCATGGCTTTGGCATTCAAGTCGTTCAAATAAAACTCAAACTCGTCTGCGCGGTAAGCCGGGTTGAGCGGAGCCGAGGTAGAACATGCGGCCACGCTCACAAAGGCGGCTGCCATCTCTGCGCCATTGGGCAGCACAATCGCCACGCGGTCATGGCGACCAATGCCCACGGCATTGAGTGACTGCTGCACATGGGCAGTTAAATCGCGCAAACCTTGGTAGGTTAGAGGTGCAGCCCCAGAGGCGCTTAGACACACTGCATTCGCTTGGCCTTGGGCCATCCATTCTTGAAGGGTTTGCATGTCTGTCCTTTAACTGTTCAATGTCAATCCATGACGGCTTTTCAGCACGCTTTGCTCTAGCAGGCGTGTCAGGCTGTAAACCGTCTCTAGCGTGGGTGTGGCTATGCCAACGACGCGGCCCAGTTCAATGACACCGCCCAAAATGGCATCAAGCTCTAGGGCTTTGCCTTGTTCGATGTCTTGCAGCATAGAAGTTTTATGTGCCCCCACCGCTTGGGCACCGGCTATGCGTTTTTCAAGACTGATTTTGAATTGCGCACCGGTTTTCTCGCCCACGGCTTGCGCTTCTTGCATCATGTGCGTCGCCAGTGAATGGCTTAAGGGGTGAACAGCAATTTCTTCTAGCGTGGCATGTGTCAGCGCTGAAATCGGGTTAAAGCATAAATTGCCCCACAGTTTTACCCATAGCTCGCTGCGAATGTCTGTGGACACGGGCACTTTAAAGCCAGCAGTAATCATGGCTTGTGCCAACAGCGTGACCCTTTCAGACTTTTCACCACTGGGTTCGCCCAAGGTGAAACGGTTGCCTTCAATGAGTTTGACCACGCCGGGTGCTATCAACTCTGCTGCAGGATAGACCACCGCACCAATGACGCGTTCGGGCTTGAGGTGTTGCCAAAGCAAAGCTTCGGGGTCGAGTGTTTTGAGTTGCGTGCCTTGGTAGGCGCCAGCAAGTTGATGAAAGTACCACCAAGGCAAGCCGTTTTGCATGGTCACCACGGATGTAGTTGCATGGCATAGGCGGTCTATGGCTTTGGCCACAGCAGCCACTTGGTGTGACTTGAGTGTGAGGAAAACATAGTCATAGGTTTGTGCTGTGTCTATGCTGCAAGCTTTAACCATGGCAACCAACTCTGTGCCATCTTCTTGTATCAGCTTCATGCCGTGGTTTTGAATGGCTTGCAAATTCTCGCCACGCGCAATGCAAGTGACATCGTTGCCAGCCAAGCTCAGTTTGACGGCTAAATAGCCACCAATGGCGCCAGCACCAACAATGGCTATGCGCAATGACATGGTGCGGCAGATAAGAGTTGAGGCATGAAATGAGGTGTGTAAAAAAATAAAAATGTCTGCAAGGGCCGCCGGATCGTCATCCTGAACTAAAGGTTCAGGTGGGCGAGGTCAGAAAGGTGTTGGGTTCATCTAACGCGAGATGTTCACGCTCACCAGCCAATTTCCAAGCCCGGGGCTCCAGAGAGCATTGGTTCAAGAAATATAAAACCCGGAAGACTTGCAGACACGGCTATTGTAAAAGGCTCAGAGCAAGTGCCCGTCATGACCTAAAGCAGTGTCTAAACGGTAGAGCAAATTTTGAAGATTGTGGTTGGATGAACTGGGTTCATCGGGAGCACCCGAAAAGTCTGACAACTCGAACGCCAAATTTAAAGCAGCCAATACAGCGATGCGGTCGCGGGCTTTTATTTTTCCTGCGTCGCGAATTTTGCACATGGCGTCGTCCACTCTTCTGACTGCTGCGTGAAAGCGTTCTTCAGCACCTACAGGGCAACCCAAGATATAGCTTTGCCCCATGATTTGAACCTCAAGCTGGTTCATGCGCTGTCCTTGACTTCGACAGGCAAGCGGTCTAGCAGGCCATCGATGCGGCTGCGTGCAGCTTGCAAGCGAGACTTCAATGAATCTCGCTCGTGGCTGAGCGTTTCAACTTGGGTGGTGAGCAGTTCATTGGTGCGCCTGAGTTCTTCGTAGCGCAACAGCAAACGTTCTACGCGCTCGAGAACCGGCTCTAGAGATGAGTTTTCCGACATGAGCGCATTTTAGGGGGCTAAATGGGATTGTGGCTAGAATGCGCCGGTTGGTGCTCGCGGTGTGGTTCGCATGCCGCAGTTCAACGGGAAGCAGAAGTTTTCAGCCTAACAAGTACTTCTTTTTTGTACATGTCATGGCAGACAAAACCAGCCTGCGCTGCCCCCGCAACGGTCAAGCGAACGAAATGCCCTCGGGTATTTCCGTCCTGTCCCACATAGCCACTGGTTGCCTTGAACAAGCAACTGGGAAGGCGGACAGGGTTGTTTTCGCCAGCCCGGATACCGGCCAACAAGGTGAAGTCGCGTTTGTTTGTGGCTTCGTAACGTCCATGCACTGTCGGGGAAGGCGGTGAGGGCACTTGGCTGGTATTTATTCATCATGAATTTTTTTCGATCTGTTCGGTCATGCGCACGCATGATCTGCTTGGCATTTTCAATTTCTAGTTGGGTAGTACATGCCCAAACCGATAGCTTGAAGGAGACTGTGGTGACAGCTTCTCGCTTTGAAGAATACAGAAGTGATGCGGCCATGGCATTACAAGTTATTACCCGTGAGGATATATTGAATTCCGGCGTCACTTCATTGCCTGATGCACTTCGCACTCTAGCTGGCATAAATGTCCGAAGCAGCAATGCAGGGCAGTTTGATTTGAATTCTTCGGTTGATATTGGAGGGTTCGGTGTTACTGCAACACAAAACACAATGGTTCTCATAGATGGCCGTAAGCTAAATCCTATCGATTCTTCAGAGATCACTTGGGGAGCTATTGATCTATCAGCTGTAGAGCGAATTGAAATCATTAACGCAGGTGCAGGTGTTCAATTCGGCTCTGGAGCCTCGGGTGGATTGATAAACATCATCACGCGTGAGTCCAAACAAAACGGTGGCAAAGTCCAAATGATTGCTGGTTCGTTTGGGACCTCTAAGGCCACATTTCAAGCAGACCATCTATGGGAGGATAAAAGTTTCAAGTTGAATGCGGCCACAGTGAAATCAGATGGCTCGCGTTTAAACAGTCAATCTCAATCAAAAAATATATTGATGCGAGGAAGACGAGTTGTTGATGCGCACAGCTATGTATTTGCTGAACTTGGCGCTGCACAGCAAAGCAGTGGTCTGGCAGGCGGGGTCGTAGCTAAGGTGGGTGAAGGTGATCAAAGGGCAGTTAAATTCAATAATGCCAACTCCAGCATTGCATCAGATTCAAGTACTTTACGTGTGGGGGGCTTTAAAGCATTGAGTGAACGAAACTCGCTTGAAATTGATCTCTCAGTAAATAATAAAAACAGCGATTTCAATCAACCCTACTACGATACAACTGATTCTTTTGGTACCTTTTTGGGAGCGGGATTTTTAACAGGAACAGGACGTTCAGATTTGGAAGCTCAAACATTGAGTTTTGCACCTAAATTCAAAACACTATTAGCAAATGGCGGGAACTGGGTATTAGGTTTAGATTATTACAAAGCTGATCAGTCCGGTGTTTCGTATTTCGGTGCTGATGCACAACAACTCATTTTGGCTAATCAAGGCTTGGGATTCACAGGAAATATTGTCACAGATCGTCAGAACGTTACATTGAATGACAGTGCAATTTACTCAATGGCACGTTTGCCAGTCAACGAATACGCCTCAATAAATTTAGGGTGGCGTACTGAATTGCAAAAATTCAACACCTTGGATGTAAACAAAGTAAGCGGGCAACAAATAAGTTCTGGACAACATACAGCTAACGCTTATGAAGTCGGCTACAGTTTAAAGGTTGGATCTGCAACACGATACTACACAAGATTAAATCGTTCATATCGTTTTGCAAACACAGATGAATACTGGGGATCTGATCCAATAACTTCCAATAGGGTTTTTTCAGGAGAACTACGTCCCCAATTTACTCGGGCGTTTGAAGTCGGTTATGAATATTCCGATGCCCATCATCAAGGTGCGTTGACGGTCTCTAAATCGATCACGCAAGCTGAAATCAGGTACAACCCAAGTTATTTTAGAAATTCAAATTTGACGGATGATGTTGCCCGACTAAGTTTGATGGGCAGTTATGCATACACCACTTTGTATGGTTCGAAATTGAGCATGACTGGCCGATTTCAGAAAGCTGAGTTTTTGAATGGACTGTATGCAGGGCAAACCATAGGACTTGTTCCGTTGACTATCCTTACCGCTTCTGCCCTCCATCCTCTGGATGCCTATACAAAAATCGGATTGAGCGTGATGCGTGTTTCGAATCAAAATTACGATGTGGCGCCCGAAGCCGCAGATGGCAAGGACAAAATGCCGTCGTTTACGCGCATTGATTTCTTTTGGAGTCATCAAATTGTAAAAACAGAACTCAAAATCACTGTTAACAATTTATTGAACTCCATTTACAGCAATTATGGTGGCTATAGTTATGTGCAAGCTCCAGGGGCAACTGGGGCCAGCAACTACTACTACTTTCCATCAGACCCTCGCTCAATTCATTTGGGTTTAACCTACCGCTTCTGAATCAATGCCATGAATCAGTTACTTCCCCACCGCATCGTCTGCCTCACCGAGGAAACCACCGAGTGGCTTTACCTCTTGGGGCAGTCGCATCGGATTGCGGGTATCTCGGGCTACACCGTTAGGCCTAAAGAAGCGCGGCATGAAAAGCCGCGTGTCAGTGCGTTCACCAGCGCCAAGATCGACAAAATATTGGCGCTCAAGCCCGACTGTGTGTTTGGTTTTTCAGACTTGCAAGCCGACATTGCTGCACAGTTGATTCGCCATGGTGTGCAAGTGACAGTGTTCAATCAGCGCAGCTTGGACGAGATTTTTTCTATGCTCTACCAAGTGGCTGCCATGGTGGGGGAAGCAGCTCTTGGTTTGCAGCGTATTGAGGCCATGCAAGAACATTTGCAAGCCATCAAGACGCAATCGCAAAGCTTTGTAAAACGCCCCAAGGTGTATTTTGAAGAGTGGGACGAGCCACCCATCAGCGCTATTCGCTGGGTGTCCGAGCTCATTCAAGTCGCAGGTGGTGACGATTGTTTTCCCGAACTGGCTGTGCAGTCCATGGGCAAAGACCGCATCATTGCCGACCCGATGGACATCGTCAGACGCAGTCCCGACATCATCATTGGCTCTTGGTGTGGCAAGAAATTTCGCCCCGAAAAAGTGGCTGCCCGCGTGGGCTGGGCAGAGGTTCCCGCCGTTAAGAACAACCAAATTTTTGAAATCAAGTCAGCCGATATTTTGCAACCTGGGCCCGCAGCATTAACCGATGGTGTGACCCAACTTCATCGCATCATCGCCAACTGGGTACAAACCCATGCTTAAGTTTTTGTTGGGTGTCTGCTTGGGTGTGTGGCTACATACGGCACAAGCAGTGACCGTGGTCGATGACCGCCAAGTGGCTGTCACGCTGCACCAAGCCCCCCAACGCATCATTAGTTTGCTGCCTTCTTTGGCAGAAACTGTTTGTGTACTGGGTGCATGCAGTCGTTTGGTGGGCACCGATAAACACGCCAACTGGCCGGCTTCAGTGAAAGCCTTGCCAAAGCTGGGGGGCTTGGACGACACACAGCTAGAAGCCTTGGTGCGCTTAAAGCCCGATGTGGTGTTGCTTGCCAAGTCTGCGCGCATCATCGCAAGGCTGGAAGAATTGGGTATACCTGTGTTGGCGCTTGAACCCCAAACCCCAGCGGACGTCAAACGTGTTTTGCAAACAGTGGCCATGGTTTTGCAGTTGCCTGATGCGCAAGTGCAAGCCGATAAAGTGTGGCAAGGTATTCAACAGCAAGTGGACCAAGCCCAGTCGCGCATACCTGCCCAAGCGATGAATGCGACGGTTTACTTTGAGGCCAGCACGGGCGGTTATGCCGCAGGCGAAGCTTCTTTCATTGGCGACATCCTGCTTCAATTAGGTTTGAAAAATATCGTGCCCAAGGACATGGGGCCATTTCCCCAACTCAACCCCGAGTTTGTGGTGAGAGCCAATCCGCAGTTGATTGTGTTGGCGCAACCTATGGCGACAAATCTTGCGCAGCGCCCAGGATGGTCAGGCATTGCTGCCATCAAGAATAAACGTGTGTGTGTGTTTCCGTCTGGGCAAGCCGATATCTTGGTGCGTCCCGGTCCGCGCTTGGGCGAAGCTGCCTTGCTGATCAGTGACTGCGTTCAACGCAGCTTCGCGCCATGAACAAAATACCGGCCATGCAACTTGCCGCTTGGCTGATGGCCTTGTCAGTGGTCGCCATGGGCTTGGGGTTAATGACAGGCAGTTTGGGCTGGGAGTGGGGTGTGTTGTGGACCGACCCTATCGTGCAAGACATTCGTTTGCCGCGTACCGTGGGAGCTTGGCTGGCGGGGGCTTTGTTGGGCTTGGCGGGTGCGTTAGCGCAAGGTTTGTTTCGCAACCCGTTAGCGGACCCCTATTTGCTGGGCAGTGCCTCAGGGGCTTCACTGGGCGTGGCCATCGCTTTGTCATTGGGTCTATGGGGCTCGGCCAGCTTTGCTGATATGTCTCAGGCCATGCAATGGGCCATGCGTTTGGGTTTAACCGGCATGGCCTTTGTGGGCGCATGGGCGGCAGTTCTGCTGACGCTGTTGCTGGCCAAGGGTGTAGAGCACACTTTGCGCTTGCTGTTGGCTGGCGTGGTGGTGGGTGTGGTGTTGGGCGCGCTCACTTCTTTACTCACTTTGATCTCACCGCAAACTTTGCCTGCAATGCAGTCTTTTTTGCTGGGCAACACCAGCATGTTGAGTGGACAGGCTTGTGTGTTGATGGCCATTGTTTTGTTGTTATGTGCGGGGCTGTCGTGGATTTTCAGCCCATTGTTGGATGGCTTGCGTTTGGGTGAGTCCACCGCACAGAGTTTGGGATTGCGTGTAGTGCCCTTGCGAATCGTGCTGCTGGCGGTCATGGGCTTGGCCACCGCCACAGCGGTTGCGCAAACCGGCTTGATCGCTTTTGTGGGCTTGGTTGCTCCCCATTTGGTCAGAGCCAAGTTCGTCGGCAGGTCTGCATCCATGTTGGTCTTGTCATCGTTAATGGGTGGTGTACTGCTGACCACAGCCGATGTATTGGCCAGAGGCTTGTGGGCGCCGCAAGAGTTGCCGGTGGGGGTGTTGACAGGCGTTTTGGGTGGTGGGTATTTGTTGTGGCGCATCCATTCTTCTCAGATGGCGGGTTCGTCAGTATGAAGGCCGTGTATGCCTTAACTGCACAAAAA
>Ga0187844_10003677_pt1 | contig 10131 bp, 9 predicted proteins | sample SpaLakP09_SKY_50_FD_134517 | JGI IMG/M metagenome (GOLD analysis project Ga0187844, IMG submission 134517) | Oligotrophic lake water microbial communities from Sparkling Lake, Wisconsin, USA - SP09_SKY_50 | ecosystem: Environmental > Aquatic > Freshwater > Lake | place: USA: Sparkling Lake...
CAGAATCAGTAAAGCCGGAGTTAACGCCCTCGTTCGAAACCTTGCCCATGAAACCGGACTTGGTGCCCGTGGGGTTTTAGTTGATGCTGTGTGTCCTAATCATTCACGCACTGATATGGGTGGCGCAGATGCACCACGTAGTGCCGAAGAAGGTGCAGCATGCGCGCTGTGGTTAGCAACACGAGAGTTTAATGCTGGTGACACCACTGGAGTTTTGTGGGAAGACAATCAGATTGTTGAGTGGTAATTAAATCAAAAGAAATTTCTTAATTTGAATTAGGAAATTTTGGTCATAAAGTTGACCTTGATACCGTCCACTGTCAGTTCTGGAGCGTCTGCAATAATTGCTCTCACGTACGGTGTCTGATCATGGAACGCAAGAGCTTCAGCATTTTTCCAGCCCTCTAGGAAATAGAAGATCGTTGAATCTTTATTATCTATGTGTAAATTGTAAAAAAGATTTCCCTCTTCTTTTGAGGTCAATTCAACCATTTCCAGAAGACGCCCCTTCAGCTCTTCTAACTTTTCTCTTTTCGCCTGAAAGCGGGCGCACATGATAATTTCTTGGTTAGACATTGTTAATCTCAATTCACGATATGTGGACGTAGTGCTTTATAGGCAATTTGCAAACCAACTTTGATCTTTTCCTCAGTTCCGCCCCACAATGGATCTTCGTGTTCAACGGATAATGTTCCCTTGAAACCACCTTCATACATAACATCAATTAGTCTGCGCCAATCAACATCACCCAATCCTGGAACTCGATAACGCCACCAGCCAACATCCCAAGGATTTTCTCGGAGTACAGATTTTCCGGGGTACCCATAGAAATTTCTTTGAGATGCGTTTACCTGGATATCTTTAGCTTGTGCATGAGGAATACGATCTATATAGGGCTTGACCGCTTCAATGGGATCAATACCCATCCAGACTAGGTGTGACGGATCATAATTTAAATATAAACCAAGGTTAAACATCCACTCCCAAAGTTCTGGGGAGTACGCCAAGTTGCCGGGATACCCATCTGGATGCCAGCCTTCCATTACACAATTCTCAATTATTATCTTCACGCCTTTGGAATCCGCGTGCCTTACCAGCGGTGCAAAAACATCTCTTGCCATCGCCAGATTTTCGCGCACTGGCTTGTTCCAATCTCGCCCAACAAATGTGCCAACTGTTTCAACTCCCAAAGCTGCTGCGGTATCAATGCACTTTATCAAGTGTGAATTAATAGCATCGCGCGAGTTTTGCTCTGGATGTAAATTATTATCATAGAAAGCTAATGACGATAAAGTCAGATTTCTGCTTTTAAAAATACTTTTTACCGAGGTCAGATAATCTGTGTCTGTAGACTCTGCATTTATATGCGTTGCAATAAAGGGTCTTTCGCCCAAATCTGGCCAAGCGGCAACCTCTAAGGATTCAAATCCTTCTTGAACTGCAAAATCAGCTATTTGTTCCAAAGTTAATTTGGGCAAACAGGCTGTTAAGAAGCCAAGCTTCATTTTATCTCCACCCAATTTCCAGATTTTGCAGAACTTAAAACTGCTTCAGTTAACTGGGCAGCCCTCAGGCCATCATTAAAATTTGGAAGACCATCAATAACTGCTCCGCCGATTGTCCGATAGGTGTCGCTCACAAAGGAATTAAAGCAGTCCTGATAACCCTGTGGGTGCCCTGCTGGAAGAATTGAATAAGACTTCGCACTTGCTGACTCTTCGGCCACTCCGCGCATAACTATTTGATTGGAGGCAAGCCCCCCGATCCACAAGGAATCTGGCGCCTCCTGATCGAAGACAAAACTCTCACTTGGGCTTTCAAAAGAAAACCACAATTTGTTCTTTCGGCCCGCAGACACTTGGCTCAGGACTAATGACCCTTGTGCACCTTTGTCTGTTCTGAAGATCATTGTTGCGCCGTCCTCTGTATCTATCTCGATCTTGTCACCACGGTTTTGAAAGACTTTCATTAATTGCGCGTTGATATGTGTAATTCGATGACCCGTAACAAATTCTAGAAGATCACACCAGTGAACTCCTATGTCCCCAAATGCACGCGAAGGACCACCAATACTTGAATCTAAACGCCAGTTGATAGTTGTTTCACGGGAGAGCCAGTCTTGTAGGTAATAACCATGAAATAAATTCAAGGGCTCCTTCAAATGCGCCACTCTCGAGCGAGCTTCCCGCACTGATGGGTGATATCGATAAACAAATGGAACTGTAGCTACTACCTCCATTGACTGGGCTAAATCATTCAGGTGTTGGGCTTCTGCTACCGAAGTTGCCAAGGGTTTTTCGCAAATAACGTGTTTACCCGCCTTAATTACCTGCTCCGCCAATTCAGCATGGAAAATATTAGGGGTACATATGTGAATCACGTCGATGTCGTCGTCACTGAGCATCTCTTCAATAGTGAGAGCCTTGGCTATACCCATCTTCAGAGCTGCGGCTTTTGCTTCTTCTATCGTTTTCGCTGCTATCGCGGTTACTAATCCACCAGCAGCACGAATAGCACGGACGTGCACTTCGCCAATAAAGCCAAAGCCAATTACACCTGCATTTATTACTAACTGTGGAGTTAATGTGATTTCTTCGCGTGAAAATGTAGTCGTCATTCTATTTCTTTTTCGCTAACGCAACTGCGAGAATAATTATTAATCCTCGGACAATTTGTTGTTGGCTCACTGGTAGGCCTGCGAGAATCAAGCCATTATTGATTAAACCAACCAATAATGCTCCAAAGAATGTTCCAATTATTCTTCCACTTCCACCAAAGAGGCTCGTTCCACCTAAAATAACGGCGGCTATTGCGGAAAGTTCGTCACCTGCACCCCACTCGTATCGCCCTGTTTGCAAGCGTCCTGCATACAAAAGTCCGGCAATCGAAGCGACGACAGATGAAATCAACATCACTTTGAACTTTACGTTCTTAGTATTTATGCCATTGAACTCTGCGGCATCACGATTTCCACCTGTAGCCAGAACACGTCGTCCAAATGTAGTTTTAGTCAGCGTAATCCAACCAATTAACACCGCAGTGAAGCTCCAAAGCAATAACCCAGGAAACCAGCCAATTGTTCCTGAACCAAAAATTGCATTAAATGTGTCATTCAAGATTGGGATTGGGTAATAATTTGTAACTAAAGCTGCAAAACCAATGGCAACCCCTTGCATACCAAGTGTTACCAAGAAACTAGGAATTCCAACATGTGCTACCAGGAGTCCATTGAGAGACCCAACTACAAATCCAATGGCCAGTCCGCCAAGAATTCCCTGAATTAATCCGTGGTCCCGCAGCATAATCGCACCAACCACGCTAGCGAGACCAGCTACACCACCAATGGATAGATCTATCTCGGCAGCTGAAATCACAAAAGTCATGGCCACGGCCATCACAGTGATTGTTGCAGTCTGGCGGAAAATATTAAGTAAGTTATTTGATTGTAAAAATCCGTCGTCATGCAGTAGCAACGCGAAAAGTAAGAAGATTACAGCAAACATCCAATAAATCAATGTCGCACGTATATCGATTTTCTTGAGACTAGATAGAATCATATTTTTATCCCTTGTACGATCATTTGTAGATGGTCTTCATCTCTGACATCTTTTCGGTCTAACTCTTCAGCAATCTCACCTTTACTTATCACGAGAATTCGATCACAAACCCCAAGAAGCTCAGGTAGTTCCGAAGAAATGAGAATTACAGATTTGCCTTCAGCTGCAATGGCACGCACCAATTTCATAATTTCAACTTTCGTTCCAATATCTACCCCAACTGTGGGTTCATCCATAAGAACGATCTTTGGATTAGTAGCCATCCATTTTGCAATAACCACTTTTTGTTGATTTCCTCCGGACAGTAAGCGAACTTCCCTGTTTGCTTCAGGGGGCCTCACTTCGAAATTAGTGATCGAATCTTGAACTACGTTATTAATTTTAGAAAAACTGAGGAAATTTAGATGTGACAGTGAAGACAAATTTGCGGCCAAGATGTTTTGTTTTACAGAATGCTCCATCACAAGGCCTTGGCGGCGTCGATCCTCTGGAATAAAGGCAAACCCTCGTGCGATTGCCTCACGCGGATTCCTAATCACTACTTCTTCGCCATTAATCTTTAATAATCCTCCATCTTTCTTATCTAACCCGAATATGGCCCTCACGAGTTCGGTACGACCACTACCCATCAGGCCAGCCAAGCCAAGAATTTCCCCCGGGTAAAGCTTTAAAGAAATGTTGTTCACGCGATTGCCAACTTGGATTCCAATAGCTTCAAATATTGGAGTAGTGGAGCGCACGATTGACTTACCCTCATGGGAAAGCATTTCGACGTCTTTACGTCCAGTTATATGAGCAATAATTTCTTGTGGCGAAATCTCGGACAGCAACGAAACTGCGATCTTTTTTCCATCTCGCAAAATAGTAATACGATCACATATTCGGTAAATTTCATCCATCCGGTGGCTTATATACACAATCGAAACTCCGCGTGCAGTTAATTGCTTTAGAACTTTAAAAAGTGCATCTACTTCTTCCTTTGCCAAGGATGCTGTTGGTTCATCTAAGATTAGAATTTTTGCGTCACCTGCGATTGCTTTTGCGATTTCGGTGAGCTGTTGAAATGCACGACCTAATGTTGATACTTTCGCAGTCACATCTATATCAAGACCAAGCTCTTCCATTACAAGTTTTGATTTTCTAATTGTTTCTTTCTCATCAAAGAAACGAAGTCTATTTTTGTGTTCACGATCTAAGAATATATTTTGAGCAACAGATAGTTCTGGAACCAGCGAGAACTCTTGGAAAACCATTCCTATCCCGTAACTTCGAGCATCTTGAAAAGAATGAATTGATGCCGTATCACCAGCGATTCGAATTTCACCAGAATCTAATGTGTAGACACCCTGGAGGATTTTCATCAGGGTTGACTTGCCAGCACCATTTTCTCCGGCCAGAGCATGAATTTCTCCGGAAGCAACACTGAAGCTGACACTGTCTAGCACTTTAACGCCGAAGAATGATTTAGAAATATCAATCATCTCCACCACATTAAAGTTGCTAGACATTGTCAGTCCCCTTTTCTTAATTACTTAACTAATTGGACGGAAGTCCATGATCTAGATTGTGCAGAGGAAGCCATTGCATCAGCAATTAGATTGATCTGATAACCGTCTTTAAAGTTCGGACTGACTTCTCCACCCTCCATGATTGCCTTAACGAAATCATAAGTTTCAATTATCTTCGTCTCTCCATAACCAATTCCGAGTGCTGGGATTGGCCACAGGCCTTCGCCATATGGGTGGGCCGGTCCTGTGTACACAGTACGGAATCCCTTGCGATCGGCTTGATCATTTGCAAATGCGACTTGAAGTTCATCTCTGCGCTCATAGTTGAAATAGATAGAACCGATAGTTCCATGGATTTCAAAGGTAAGGAAGTTGTTTCGTCCATGAGCATTTCGAGTAGCTTCCAGTGAACCGATTGCTCCATTCTGGAATTCCAAAAGCGATAACACTTCATCATCTACATCCACTTCACCTCGTGGTGCTGTTGAATCTTTCGTGCTTGCGCCAAGCTTGTCAACTCCACCTGCTTGGAGAGGACGCGTCTTTACCCAAGTTTTTAATTGGGTATTTACCTGAGTGATTTCACCACAAAGAAAACGCGCCATGTCTACGACGTGAGTTCCAATATCACCTAGTGAACCAGAACCCGCAATACTCTTCTGAAATCTCCATGAAAGCGGACCATCTGGGTCAGCAGACCAATCTTGAAGATATGTTCCTCGAAAATTCAGAATATCCCCGATGGCTCCTTCATCAATATATTTCTTTGCCAGTGCAACTGCCGGTGTTCGGCGATAGTTAAATGCAACCATATGTACGATGCCAGCATTCTTTACCGCGTCGTACATGGTCTTTGCTTCCTCACCGCTTCGAGCAAGTGGCTTTTCACTGATGATGTGTTTTCCTGCCGCAGCAGCCGCAATCGCTATCTCTGCATGCAAGTGATTCGGTGTTGCAATATCAATAATGTCAATCTCTGCATCTTCCACGACTGATCGCCAGTCGGAAGTACTCTTTTCGAAGCCAAATCGTTGTGCGGCCTCTGCTGCAATAGAATCGCTAACGTCAACAATAGTTTTACGAACTGGAATAGCTGGAGCCGGCCAAAAAAACATCGGCATGGCCATGTATGCAAGTGAGTGCGCTTTGCCCATAAAGCCTGCGCCAATTAGACCGACATTTAACTTTTTCATTTTCGCTTCCTTAAATTTATGTTTTGGTGCCACCTCGGGCTTTTAAACCCGAGGTGGCATTTCCTAATGTGCCCCCCTTAGGGACGATATACAATTACTTCTTGAAAGAAGCCTTTAGATCAGCTGGTGCTGCTGCGCTATAAACAGTCTGCCAAGCCGTCAAAACTCCGGCGTGGTCAACTGCTAGTGCAGGCATTGCAATGTACGCAGGTGCCTTCTTGCCTAGAAGTGCGTATGCAGCAAGGTTCGCCTCAGTTACGCCAGCATCGAACGGACGCTGTGCTCCAAGACCGATAACTGCACCCTTCTTAGCAAGATTGATCGCAACGTTTGCCCCAAGATCTTGTGTTGCAATCTTTGTAGTTGTATTTCCTGCATCACGAAGTGCGGCTAGAACTCCCTCAGCTGGAGTATCCCAAACAGCCCAGATTGCACTGATCTTTGGGTTCTTTGTAAGAATAGCGGTTGCAGCCTTTTGCGCATCTCCGGCAAAGTCTGGTCCAGAAATTCCTTGCTCATCAACAATCTTGATGCCAGGGAATTTCTTAGTGATAGTTTCTTTGAACCCGTTCCAGCGTTGCTTGGTTACCCAGAAATCTGCAGCGTGGTAAATAAGCGCGATTGTTCCCTTGCCATTTAGTTCACGTCCCAAGAGATATGCAGATGCAGCACCGTTGGCATAATTATCAGCAGAAACTACTGAAACATAGTCCTTTCCAACTGTTAATCCAGCTGCTGTGTTATCCATGAATACAATCTTTGCACCAGCTGCAGCAGCAGCCTTATATGCTCCTGCAGTTGCTTGACCATCTACAGGAATTGAAACCAAAATATTTGGCTTCTTAGCCATTAGCGTCTGAATCTGCGAAACCTGTACATCTGCCTTAAAGTCAGCTTGTGTTACGCCAACAATTTTGATTCCCAATTCACCAAAACGCTTTGTGAGACCTGCTTGCTGACCAGAAGTCCAGTCAGAAGTTAGGTGGAATGAGATCGCTGCTGTTGCTTTCATTGCCTTTAGTTTTGTGAGTTCTGCAGCTGTGAACTTAAGTGAACTTGCAGCAGCTGCTTTTTCGCCATTAGGGCCAGTTGAGTAAACGCCCTTAGCAAGTTCTGCTAAGCCCTTTTGTGCCACAGAAGCAGCAGAATCTGCTCCTGCCGCTGACAATGTTGATGCTCCGAGAAGTGCTGCAGTTAAAGCTGCTAACACAACCTTTGACTTGATACTAGCCTTCATAATTCCTCCTTGGAATCTTAGTTTTGTACTGTGAGAGTTTTAGTAGAACTTACTTCAGGTTTTCTTTGATGAACTTCATACTGATATCTGCGGCATCCTTGGGATTGCCGTCATACCCATCAAGTTCTACAACGAGCCAACCATCGTAAGAGACTTCTTTTAGCGCGGAGAAGATGTTTGCAAAATCAATATCGCCTTTACCAAGTGGCAAGAAGGCAAATGGATTTGCGGTGTAATCCTTAAGATGAACGTGGCGGACACGGTTTCCATACTTTCGGATAGCTGCGGCAGCATCAACGCCACCAGCAGTTAAGTGAGCGGTGTCTGGACAGAAATGAATCTTTGAGAGACTCATGATTTTGTCCAATTCGGCAGTGGTTTCAACAATTGTTGTTAAGTGTGGGTGATAGCAAGCCGTTAGTCCTGCAGCTGCTGCAAGATCTGTGACTTGATCAAGACCCTTCGCCAACATCTGGAAATCTTCCTCCGTAGTTCCTGTTGAACGTTTTGCACCTCCACCAACAATTAAGTTGATCGCACCCATAGATTTAGCTAAAGCAATAGCTTGCTTAATCTTGTGGAATTCATCTACAAGGATGTCGTTATAAATGAAATTAGCGCCCGTATAAACACTGACTAGTTCGAGCTTATGTTTTGATAGAAGACTCTTAAAGGAATCTGGATCATTCGCATATTCTGCTAAATTGCCATCAAAGATTTCGATACCCGTATAGCCAGCGGCAGCGATATCCTCACAAGCTTTAGCGGTAGATCCGTAGGTCTGGTAAAAGAGATCCTTAATGCTTGTCACTCCTTGTGCCTGACCTACAACTCCACCCCAAGTAATCGTTTGGTAGCCAAGTTTCATTTTCTTACCTCCTGTGAACGTGTGCCAAACTTATGCCTAAAAAAACATAAGTCAATACCATTTTGGACTAAGTTTTGATAATTTATACAAATGTTATAAACTTCCTCACCTAAGATTGAACGCTCCGGTGATACTGTTTAGCGCGCGATACAAGGGAAAGGGAGGGCAATGGCACGCCAACATGCCTCGATGACCTTTGATCTTGATTCTGACGGCGCACAGTACCTGGCACAAGTAATCACTTTTGTGCGTAAAGGCCGGTCAGTAACCCGACCCGAAATTGCCACATCTACGGGCCTTTCCCGCACATTGGCGACAAAGTACATCGATGTGGCCCTCGAGCTAAATCTCCTTCAAAGTGGTGAAGTAGGACAATCCACAGGCGGCAGAGCACCCAGACTCGTTAACTTTAATTCCAATGCTGGCGCAATTTTGGTCGCCGAATTAGGGGCTACTGGGTTTAATGTGGCGGCTTCTGATCTCAATGGAAATTTATTGGGCACAACATTCACAAATGTCCAAATTTCTGAAGGGCCTGATGCTGTTTTAACTCTTGTAGAAAATTCATTTGATGATTTAGTTGTGAGTCTAAAAATTAAGAACCTTTGGGGCATCGGCATCGGTGTGCCCGGACCTGTTGAATTTGCTACTGGGCTACCTGTCTCACCGCCGATAATGCATGGGTGGGATAAATTCCCTGTACGCGAGCGTTTTTCAACTAGATACAAGGTCCCTGTGTGGGTTGATAACGATGTTAACTTGATGGCACTTGGCGAGCATGCACTCCGCAATGACCCAATTACAAATGAGCTCATCTTTGTGAAGATCGGAAGCGGAATTGGAGCTGGGATTTTGACGCACGGCCAATTGCATCGCGGTGCGCAAGGCTGTGCTGGCGACATCGGTCACATAGCTCTTCCCTCCAACGATAACGTGCAATGTCGATGTGGAAATTTAGGATGCTTAGAAGCTGTATCGGGTGGATTGGCTTTAGTTCGTGATGCTGAAGTCGCTTCAAGTAATAATAAAAGCGATTACCTCGGAGTTCGAAAAAAGGCTAAGCATCGTATTGGAGTACAAGATGTCATAGAGGGTTCAAATAATGGTGACAGGTGGTGCGTTGAGAGAGTTGTAAAAGTAGGTTCCGACTTAGGAAGTGTTCTTGCGACTCTTGTTAACTTCCATAACCCATCACTTATTGTGCTTGGGGGCAGCGTCTCGGCTGCTGGAGATAAGTTGCTGGCTTCAATTCGGGAGACAGTACTTAGTCGGTCATTGCCACTCGCTACACGGGATTTACAGATTCGAATCACTGATTTTCCAATTGAATCTGGACTAGTAGGTGCGGTTGAGATGGTGATTAATGAATTATTTTCTTCAGAAAATCTTCGTAAGTGGGTTGCCGTTGGTCGACCAAGTCAAAGCTCAATTCATATATAAATCAAGATTATTTTTAATTTTCGACTTCTCAACATAAAACTAGCGATTAGCTGGGATAGCTCGCAACGCTGCAATTAATGTAGTTCCAGCTAGCGCTGTTAAAGGAATTGCGACAAACCAAAGATGTGCTTCTACTTGATAAGAAACAACGCCGAGCGCAATCAAGTTAGCAAGTACGGCTGGTGATCGACCAAAGTACTTTCCGCGCCGATAACCCATGGCTGAAGCCGCTAGGCCAGCAGCGCCAACTAATGCAAAAAGCAGCACACCCAAAAATGGTAGTAGTTCAAAAGAATCAGTTGTAAAGGTAAGCACAACAAGCCATAGG
>Ga0187844_10003678_pt1 | contig 10130 bp, 5 predicted proteins | sample SpaLakP09_SKY_50_FD_134517 | JGI IMG/M metagenome (GOLD analysis project Ga0187844, IMG submission 134517) | Oligotrophic lake water microbial communities from Sparkling Lake, Wisconsin, USA - SP09_SKY_50 | ecosystem: Environmental > Aquatic > Freshwater > Lake | place: USA: Sparkling Lake...
AAGCCGGTGCCGCTCATCGTGGCAGGCGTACGGCTGGCAGTCTGGCCCGCCGTGGCCGACAGCTTGGGCAGCAGCGCTGCACTATCGATGTTGTACTGGGCTTTAGCCTTGTCGATATTCAGCGCCGACACGCGCAGATCACGGTTGTTGGCCAGCGCCAGCGCGATCACTTCGCGCAGGCTGGCATCGGCAAAGTAATCGCGCCACAGAATTTCCGACGCTGGCTGGGCAGTGCTAGCCGCAACGGGCAGCGTTTGGTAAGCCGCACCCTGCGGCCATGCCGTATCCGTGCCGCTTGCCGCCTGCGGCAGCACTGGCGCCAGACTGCAACCGGCCAGCAGCGCCAACGCCGCCAGAGAGATCAGAGTTTTTTGCATGTTCATTTTCATGCGATTTTTCATGCGATTTTTCATGATTAATTCGCCTCCACAGTACTGGCCAGTGCAGCTTTTTTCTGCCCGAAGTAGCCGCGCACCAGCACAAAGAACAGCGGAACAAAGAAAATGCCGAGGAAGGTGGCCGACAACATACCGCCCAGCACACCAACGCCAATCGCGTTCTGGCTACCTGAACCTGCACCGCTGGCCAGCGCCAGTGGCAGCACACCCAGACCGAAAGCGATAGAGGTCATCAGGATAGGCCGCAGACGCAGACGCACCGCCTGCAGCGTGGCTTCTTTCAGCGCCACACCCTGTTCCTGCAGTTCCTTGGCAAACTCCACGATCAGAATCGCATTCTTCGCCGCCAGACCGATCACCGTCAGCAGGCCCACCTGGAAGTACACGTCGTTCGACAGCTTGAACACAAAGGTCGCCAGCACGGCACCGATGACGCCCAGCGGCACCACCAGCAGCACCGAGAACGGAATCGACCAGCTTTCGTACAATGCCGCCAGACAGAGGAACACGATCAGCAGCGACAGCGCATACAGTTGGGTGGTCTGCGAACCCGAATCACGCTCTTCCGTCGACAGGCCGGTCCACTCGTAGGCGATACCGGGAGGCAGCTTGGCCGCCATCTTCTCGATTTCTGCCATCGCCACGCCGGAGCTCAGGCCCGGTGCAGGCATGCCGAGTATCTCGGTGGACGGCATGCCGTTGTAGCGTTCCAGCCGTGGCGAAGCATAGATCCACTGGCCGCTGGCGAAGGCCGAGAATGGCACCATCTCGCCGTTGGCATTGCGTGCAAACCATTTGCCCAGATCTTCCGGCGCCATGCGCGACTCGGCAGCCCCCTGCATATACACTTTCTTGACACGGCCACGGTCGACGAAGTCGTTCACGTAGGCGCTACCCCATGCGGTACTGAGCACCTTGTTCACCTCGTCGATGGACAGGCCCAGTGCTGCAGCCTTCTGCTGATCGATGGTGATCTTGTACTGCGGCGTGTCATCCTGACCGTTAGGACGCACGGCCATCAGCAGCGGGTTCTGTGCCGCCATGCCCAGCATCTGGTTACGGGCAGCCATCAGCGCTTCGTGGCCCAGACCGGCGCGGTCCTGCAACTGCAGGTCGAAGCCGCTGGCATTACCCAGTTCGATCACGGCAGGCGGCGCAAAGGCAAATACCATCGCATCCTTGATGCGCGAGAAGCTGCCCATGGCACGGCCAACAATCGCGTCTACCCGCATGGCGGCGCCTTTACGCTCGGACCAGTCCTTCATGCGCACAAAGGCGATACCGGTATTCTGGCCATTGCCACTGAAGCTGAAGCCTGCCACGGCGAACACCGAGTCCACCGCCGCTTTTTCCTCATTCATGAAATGCTGCTCGACCTGTTCGATCACCTTCAGCGTGCGCTGCTGGGTAGCCCCGGTAGGCAGCTGGATCTGGGCGAACAGCACGCCCTGATCTTCTTCCGGCAGGAAGGAAGTAGGCAGGCGCATGAACAGCGCAGCCAGTGCGGCCAACAGCACGGCATACAGCACCAGTGTGCGGCCCTCGCGGTTCAGGATCGCGCTGACCCAGCCCTGATAGGTACTGCTGCCACGCTCGAAGCTGCGGTTGAACCAGCCAAAGAAACCGGAATTACTGGCATGATGGCCCTTCGCCACCGGCTTGAGCAGCGTAGCGCACAGCGCCGGTGTGAACACCATCGCCACCAGCACGGACAACACCATGGCCGACACAATGGTAATGGCGAACTGACGATAGATCACGCCGGTGGAACCACTGAAGAAAGCCATAGGCACGAACACGGCCGACAACACCAGTGCAATACCCACCAGTGCGCCGCTGATCTGGCCCATGGATTTGCGCGTCGCTTCCAGCGGCGACAGGCCCTCTTCCGTCATCACCCGCTCGACGTTTTCCACCACCACGATTGCGTCGTCCACCAGCAAGCCAATAGCCAGCACCATGGCGAACATGGTCAGCGTATTGATCGAATAGCCGAATGCCGACAGGATGGCGAACGTACCCAGCAGCACCACCGGCACGGCCATGGTTGGAATCAAGGTGGCGCGCAAGTTCTGCAAGAACAGATACATTACGAGGAACACCAGCAGCACGGCTTCTACCAGCGTCTTCTACCACTTCTTCGATAGACAGCTTGACGAAGGGCGTGGTGTCATACGCCACCACGGCTTTCATCCCCGCCGGAAACTGCTTTTCCATCTGAGCGATTTTGGTTTTGACCGCTTTGGCCGTATCGAGCGCGTTCGCGCCCGTGGCCAGCTTCACCGCCACGCCTGTTGCCGGCTTGCCGTTGTAGCGCGCCAGCACATTGTAATTCTCGCTACCGAGTTCGATGCGTGCTACATCGCGCAGATACACGGTGGCACCACTGCTGGCGGTTTTCAGCAGGATCGCGCCGAACTGCTCCGGCGTCTGCAGACGGCTCTGGGCCGACACCGTGGCATTCAGTTGCTGGCCCGGCAACGCAGGCGCGCCACCGAGTTCACCGGCCGAGACTTCGGCATTCTGCGCCTGGATAGCCGCCGTCACATCGGCCGGCGTGAGCTGGTAGCTGTGCAGCTTGGCCGGATCGAGCCAGATCCGCATTGCATACTGCGCGCCGAACGAAGTCACATCACCCACCCCTTCTACCCGGCTCAGGCTATCGATCACATCGGAGGCCACGTAGTCGCCCAGATCGGCCTGCGTCATCTTGCCGTCTTCCGACACGAAGCCCAGTACCATCAGGAAGTTCATGGTAGCCTTGGTTACCACCAGCCCCTGCTGGGTAACGATGGCTGGCAGCAGCGGCGTAGCCAGCTGCAGCTTGTTCTGCACTTGCACCTGCGCGATATCGGGATTGGTACCGCTCTTGAAGGTCAGCGTGATGCTGATGCCGCCCGTGCCATCACTGGACGAGGACATGTAGCGCAAGCCGTCGATGCCTTTCATTTTCTGTTCAATCACCTGCGTCACCGCGTCTTCCACGGTTTTGGCGGAAGCGCCCGGATACGAACCGGTAATCGAAATCGAAGGCGGTGCAATGCTAGGGTATTGCGCAATCGGCAGGCCGGTAATGGCAATTGCCCCCGCCAGCATGATGACGATGGCCACCACCCACGCAAAGATAGGCCGGTCTATAAAAAATCGTGACATGAGCCGCCTCCCTTATTGCGCGCCGCCAAGCGGGGCCGCACTGCTGGCTTGCGCCGTCGCTGCTGCCGCCGCTGGCTTGGCCACTTGTGCCGCCGCACCCGGCTGCACTTTCTGCAAGCCTTCCACGATCAGCAGATCGCCTGCCTTGAGGCCGGACTTGACCAGCCACTTGTCGCCACGAGTACCGCTGGTAACCAGCGTGCGCTGCTCGACCTTGCCTTGCGGGTTCAGCACCATCGCGGTAGCTTCGCCCTTCTGGTTGCGGCTCACGCCCTGCTGCGGCACGGCGATGGCCTGTTCGCTCACGCCTGCATCCACCACGGCACGCACGACCATGCCGGGCAGCAGATCATGGCGCGGATTGGGGAAGATGGCGCGCAGCGTCACATTGCCGGTACCAGGGTCCACCGTCACATCGGAGAACTGCAGCTTGCCTACCTGCGCGTAGCGGCTGCCGTCCGACAGCAGCAGATGCACACTGGCCTGCTGGGCACCGCGTTTCAGACTGCCGCTTTCCAGTTCGCGTTTCAGGCGCAGCAGGTCTTCGCTCGACTGCGTTACATCAACATAGATAGGATCGAGCTGCTGCACGGTGGCCAGCCGTACTCTGCCCCGCCGTCACCAGCGCACCGGCAGTCACGCTGGAGCGGCTGATACGGCCGCTGATAGGCGCTTCCACTTTGGTGTACTGCAGATTGATACTGGCCGTTTCCAGCGCAGCGGCAGCCACTGCCACATCGGCTTTGGCCTGCTCATGAGCGGCCACGGCATCATCGTAGTCCTGCTTGCTCACGCCTTCGATTGCCAGCAAGTCCTTGTAGCGCGCCGCCTTGGGGGCGCTGCTCAGCAGATTGGCCTGCGCCTTGGCCAGCGCCGCCTTGGCCGACTGGTAGGCTGCCTGATAGCTGGCCGCATCGATTTGATACAGGGCGGCGCCAGCCAGTACATCGGCGCCTTCGACAAACAGACGTTTCCGGATCAGCCCTCCGACCTGCGGGCGCACTTCGGCCACCTGATAGGCGGTGGTGCGGCCCGGCAGTTCGGTGCTGATCTGTAGCGCTTCCGGCGCCACTTTGAAAACGCCCACCTCCGCCACCTGCGCATGAGGTGCTTCGGAGCTGGAGTGGGAGCAAGCGCTGAGGCTAAGCACAGCGCTAGCTGAAATCAATGCGACGAGACTGGTCGTGCGCAGATTCGGGGGGCAGAAACGAGCTTCCATGTGAATTCTTTCTGAGTAAAAAATAAGCACAGACGTTAGAATGAGCGATCATTCTAATTAAGTCAAGCAACATTTTTTTGAGCAAACGTTGGAAAACGTGGTGTTTCCGTAGCGAATAGGCGGCTAGCCAGAGTGAAATTGCCTTCCATTTCCCGCTGCGCGCTCGGTGCGGTGCTACAATGATTTATTTCCGACAGTCATTATTTTGGTCGTCTGTACATGATTTCCGCGTCCTCCCCACGTGCCAGACGGCCCCGCCTGACTACGCTGATCGCGGCTAGTCTGGCCGCCGCTGTCGTGCTTTCCGTACTTGCCATCCTGGGGCTGGTTAACCACTACACCAGGCAGACCACCGAACGCGATGCGCGCGAACACCTGCAACAGCTGTCATGGCAGATGCGCGACACCCTCACCCGCGTGGTGCAAACTGCCGTCAACGACATCAAGCTGGTGCGCGAACTGCCCCAGATCAGCAATCCCCATACACCGGACGAAGCGCGCAAGACGCTGGAATCGCTGCAGAAATCCTCGCCCGACTATGCATGGATAGGGCTGGCTCAGGCCGACGGCAAAGTGTATGCCGCCACCCAGAGCACGCTGGAAGGACAAGACATCAGCACGCGTAACTGGTTCAACCATGGCCGCGAACGCTACTACGCCAGCGACTACCACCCCGCCACCCTGCTGGGCAAAAAACTGCCGGGTGGTACCGATCCCTGGCGTTTTGTCGATGTGGCCGGCCCCGTAGCGGGTGCCGAGGGCAAACTGCGCGGCGTGCTGTGCGTGCAGATGAGCTGGGGCTGGGCGCGCCGTCTGCTCCAAACCATGCTGCCGCCCACCGGCGGCCGGAAGGAAGTAGAGATATTCGTGCTGCGCCCGGACGGTACCGTCATCCTCGGTCCGCAAGGCACGGAAGAAACTGTCGTGCGCAGCACCAGCCTGACGCTGGCCCAGAACGGCGCGGCCGGCAGCGTGCGCGAAAGCTGGGCCGATGGCAAGACCTATCTGACCGCCTACGCAGGCACGGGCAACAGCGAGGAATCCGTCAATTTGAACTGGACAGTGCTGGTGCGCCAGCCGGACGCTGTTGCCATGGCCGGTGCCGACGCGCTACAACGCCCGATACTGCTGCTGGGCGGCCTGCTGGCGGCACTGGCTGCGCTGCTGAGCATGCTGCTGGCGCGACGCCTGCTGGCCCCGCTCAATGCCCTCAGCGGCGACATCCAGAACCGGCTGGCGGCACAGGACAGCAGTGCGCCATTGCCAGCAATTGCGGCGGTCGAGAGCTTCCACGAAGCGCAAGTACTGTCGCAGGCCATGGCGGAACTGGTGCGCAAGGAAGAAGGCCACCTCGATTCGCTGCGTAACCTGAACGAGCGGCTGGAATCCACCGTGGCACAGCGCACGCGTGAAATCGCCGGCAAGGCCATGCTGCTGGAGCGCGCACTGGCGCAGGAGCAGAGCACACAGATGCTGCTACAGGAACGCGCCGCCGAACTGCGCGCAATTCTCGATAACGCCTACGACGCCTTCATCGCGCTCGATCCCGGTGGGGTGGTGCTGGACTGGAACCGGCAGGCGGAAAAACTGCTGGGCTGGCGCCGCGCCGAAGTGATTGGCCAACCACTGGCCTCCATGGTGCTGCCGCCGCTGCTGCGCCGCGCCTACGAGCGCGATATGCGCCAGCTGGCCGAAAGCGGCGGCGACACGGTGCTGAACCGGCGCATCGAACTGACCCTGCATAACCGCGCCGGACAGGAACTGACGGTGGAGGTGGCGCTGGCCTACGTGCCGCGCAGCACGGGCCATCTGTTCATCGCCTTCCTGCACGATATCAGCGAGCGCAAATCACTGTTTGCCTCGATGGAGGCGATGGCGCTGCGCGATACCCTGACCGGCCTGCCTAACCGGCGCGCGCTGCTGGTGGCCATGAACGAAGCCATACAGCGCGCTAACAGGTTGCGCCAGAACTGCGCCGTGTTCTTCGTCGATCTGGACAGATTCAAGCAGATCAATGACCGCTACGGCCACGAAGAAGGCGACGAGTTGCTGCGCCAGTTTGCCGCACGCCTGCGCGACAACGTGCGCAAAACCGACACCGTGGGCCGGCTGGCTGGCGATGAATTTGTCGTGATACTGGAAAATCTGCAGGACGATAGCGCGGCCCAGGAAACCGCCGACAAGCTGCGCCCTGCCCTGCTGCAGCCGTTCAAGCTGAAAACCACCAGCGTTACGCTGGGTGCCAGCATCGGTATCGCCGTGCACCATCCGGATGATCCGCACGATATCGAAATGCTGCTCGGCCGGGCCGACCGCGCCATGTATCAGGACAAGCAGCTAGGCAAGCCGCAGCGCATACGCCGCTAGGCAAACAGGGGCCGCCGGCAACTGGCGAGGCTTACTTCCAGTCGCCACGCAAGCGCAGCACCAGTTGCTGCAGGTGCTCCGGGGAGACGTCCTGTGGCGCTACGGCTTCACCCACGGCCAGTTCCAGACGCGAACGCAGGCCGCTGCGGAAGGCGCGCTCCAGCATATTGTCGCTGCTGCGGCTTAGCAGATGCCCCCACAGGCCACGCAGAGCCATGGGAATCACCGGCACCTTGCTGCGCTCGACGATCTTGCTGATGCCATTCTTGAATGGGTTGATTTCACCCGTGCGGGTCAGCTGGCCTTCGGGGAAGATGCACACCAGATCGCCCTCGTGCAAGGCCTGCGCGATATCCACGAATGCCTTTTCCATCAGCCACGGATCTTCCTTGGCCGAAGCAATGGGAATCGCGCGTGCCGTGCGGAACACCCAACCCAGCAGCGGCGTCCTGAAAATCTGATGATCCATCACGAAGCGGATGGGGCGCGGGCTGGCCGCCATAATCACAATCGCATCAACGTAGCTCACATGATTACACACCAGTACCGCTGCGCCCTGGGTGGGAATCCGTTCGGCATCGACGCTGCGTACGCGGTGTACCGTCTGGATCAGCAGCCACGCGAGGAAGCGCATGAGGAATTCCGGCACCAGCGAGAAAATGTACAGCGCCACCAGTGCATTCAGCAGCGCCGTCACCAGAAACAGCTGCGGGATGGTAAAGCCTTGCCCCAGCAGCAAAATGGCCAGCCCCGCTGCTGCCACCATGAACAGCGCATTGAGAATGTTCATGCCGGCGATGGTACGCGACAGATGCGACGGTTCGCAGCGGGTCTGGATCAGCGCAAACAGGGGAACGATGTAGAAACCTCCGAACAGGCCGATCAGCAATACATCGGCAAGGATATGCAGCACGCCGGGCTGATGCAGCAGCGCCAGCGCATCGAACTGCGGGGCTGCGGCGGCAGCCAGCGTGGTGTGGATGCCGCGGCTGGCGAAATACAGGTCCGCCCCGAACAGGCTCAAGCCGATAGCGCCGAACGGCACCAGCCCGATTTCCACCTTGCGGCCGGACAAACGTTCGCACAGCAGCGAGCCGCAGCCCACGCCCAGCGAGAACACCGTGAGCAGCAGCACGAACACGCTATGATCGCCCAGCAGATAGTCCTTGGCGAACACGGGGAACTGGGCCAGCACCAGCGCGCCGTAGAACCAGAACCACGAATTGCCCAGCATGGCCAGAAACACCACGCGGTTCTTGCGGGAATGGCCGATATTGCGCACCGATTCGCCGATAAAATTCCAGCTCACTTTCAGCTCCGGCACCGGCGCGGGCGAATATGGGATGCGGTAGCTGGCCAACAGCCCCAGTGCTGCCACGGCCAGAGTCGCCAGCGCCTCATAGGCTATGCCATGGGGCTGCTGTACCACCAGCAGCGCGCCGAAAATCTCGCCCAGCAGGATGCCGACAAAGGTACCCATTTCCGTTACGCCGTTGCCCCCTATGAGTTCCTCCGGCTGCAGCTGCTGCGGCAGATAGGCATATTTGACAGGACCGAACAGGGTGGAATGCACGCCCATGCCGACCACGCCCAGCACCAGCAGCCACAGGGTGTGGCTGAACCAGCCCAGCGCCGCCACCGACATGATGCCCAGCTCCAGCCATTTCACCAGCCGGGTCAACGCGCCCTTCTCGTATTTTTCTGCCAGTTGCCCGGCCGTGGCCGAGAACAGCACGTACGGCAGGATGAACAGTCCCGGAATCAGGTTGGTAATCAGTGCTGGCGACAGATCGGTCCAGCTAAGGGCATCGTAGGTAATGATGACGACCAGTGCGGTCTTGAACAGATTATCGTTGAGCGCACCGAGGAACTGGGTCCAGAAAAACGGCGCGAAGCGGCGTTGCATCAACAGGGAAAACTGATTGGGCTGGCTCATGCTGGGCAGGTCCGTTCAATGTAGGGAAACCGGAAAGATTGAACGGATTATAACCTCAGGTTTTGCCCACGGTTTGCGCAAAGCGGCCAGCGCAGAAAATTCGCTGCCAACAAAAAAAACGGCGCCGGGCACTAGCCGGACGCCGCAACTAAGGAAAGGCGGAGGGCGCAGCAGCGCGGACTCTGGCTGGCCGCGCAGGACATCAGCTCAGCAAGTTAAAACACCCACAGCTTGTCGGCAGGCAGATGCAGCCAGTAGCTGCCCGCTTCCAGCTTGTACTTGGAATGGGCGCGCACGCTGATTTCGCTGCCGTCGGTGCTCTTGAACAGGCATTCGAAACGGTCGCCCAAATACATGCAGGTCAGCAGCGGCAGCTCGATGGCGTTGTCCACCGGCGTGGCGCTGATCTTCACTTCTTCCACCCGGATGATGGTGGCCGGGTCGGTACCACCAGCACCGCGTGCCGTGGCCTGCAGCGTCGCGCCGCCCAGCGCCAGCGTCACCTGCTGGCCGCTACGCGCCGTCACCTTGGCCGGCAGGCGGTTATTACTGCCCATGAACTCGGCGCAGAACAGCGTCTCCGGCGTTTCATACATGCTTTGCGGCGTGCCCTGCTGCTCGATCTTGCCGTTATTGAGCAGCAGGATGCGGTCGGAAATAGCCATCGCTTCGGCCTGGTCGTGCGTCACCATCAGGGCCGACAGGCCAAGGCGTACGATCAGTTCGCGCAGGAAGGCGCGGGCTTCTTCGCGCAGCTTGGCATCGAGATTGGAAAGCGGCTCGTCCAGCAGTATCACCGGCGGGTTGTACACCAGCGCGCGGGCAATCGCCACGCGCTGCTGCTGGCCGCCGGACAGCTGGTGCGGGAAACGCTCGCCCAGATGGCCCAGGCCGAGGTTCTTCAGCACATCGTTGACTTTGTCCTTGATTTCATTGGCGCCCAGCTTGCGCAGCTTGAGGCCATACGCCACGTTGTCGAACACGGTCTTGTGCGGCCACAGCGCGTAGGACTGGAACACCAGACCCAGATTGCGATGCTCGGCCGGCAGTTCGAAAT
>Ga0187844_10003681_pt1 | contig 10125 bp, 12 predicted proteins | sample SpaLakP09_SKY_50_FD_134517 | JGI IMG/M metagenome (GOLD analysis project Ga0187844, IMG submission 134517) | Oligotrophic lake water microbial communities from Sparkling Lake, Wisconsin, USA - SP09_SKY_50 | ecosystem: Environmental > Aquatic > Freshwater > Lake | place: USA: Sparkling Lake...
CTCCTTAGCCGTTCTGGCCCCGATGGCCGCCTTGGCCGCTCAGCCGACCGGCACGCAGGTTTCCGCGCCGGGGGGCGAGCGGGTCAATATGGTCATCATCTTTGGCGACGATGCCTGCCCCCAGGGCAAGGGCGATGAAATCACCGTCTGCGCCCGCAAGGCCGAGAGCGAGCGCTATCGCATCCCCGAACCGTTCCGTGAAAACACCGGGGGCCCCAAGAACGAATCGTGGAATAACAAAGTGATCGCTTATGAGCGTGTGGGCTCAACCGGCGCGCAGAGCTGTTCGCCGGTGGGCGCGGGCGGGCAGACGGGTTGCGTCTCGCAATTCATCAAGAACGCCTATGCCGAGCGCAAGCAGTCGAGCGACGTGCAATTTTCCAAGATGATCGAGGCCGAGCGCGAAAAGCGCCTTGGCAAGATCGACGATGAGGCCGCCCGTACCCAGTCCGATGTCGAGGATGCGGAAAAGGTCTATTTTGCCCGCAAGCAGAAGGCCGAGGCCGAAGCCAAGGCGAAACAGTCCGGCCCTACCGCTCCGTAATCAATCGCGGATTTCGACCCAGACGGGCGCATGGTCGCTGGCTTTTTCCCGGCCACGATGCGCCTTGTCCACCCCGCAGGCGACCAGCCGGTCCGCCACTTCAGGCGAGAGCAGCGCGTGGTCAATGCGGAAACCATGGTCCTTTTGCCATGCGCCCGCCTGATAATCCCAATAGGTCCACACGCCGCCGTTGGGATTGTGCGTGGCCAACGCATCGGTCCAGCCATCATGCAGCAGGCGCAGATAGGCATCGCGCGATTCGGGCTGCATCAGCGCGTCATCGGCCATCGCCTTGGGGTTCCAGATGTCGTTGTCGGTGGGGATGACGTTGAAATCGCCCGTCACGATGGCCGGGATTTCCAGTGCCTTCAACTCCGCCATCCGTGCGCGCAGGCGCTTCATCCAGCGCAATTTGTAATCGAATTTCGGCCCCGGTTGCGGATTGCCATTGGGCAGATAAATGCCCGCGATCCGCACGCCCCTCACCTCGGCCTCGATATAGCGGCTCATTTCGTCCTCAGGCTCGCCTGCAAGGCCGCGCTGGGTCTCGATGGGCATCACCCCCCGGCCAAGGATCGCCACGCCGTTAAAGCCCTTCTGGCCGTGCCAGATCGCCTGATAGCCGATCTTCTCAAACTCATCGGCCGGAAAGCCCTCGTCCTGCGTCTTGATCTCCTGAAGGCAGGCGACATCAGGCTGCGTCTCCTCCAGCCATTCCAGCAAGCGCGGCAGGCGGGCCTTGATGCCGTTGATGTTGAAGCTGGCGATTTTCATGTCGGGGGCGGTCCTTGGGCATGCGGGTTTGTGCCTCCGGCGGGCAAAGGGACTCGTCCCTTTGCAATCCCATGACTGGGATGGTGCTGGTGGCAATGTCAGCCTTCTTTACCGCCGGAGGCAATAATTGAAAGCGGCTTCGCCGCATGGCGCCCCGACGCGAATGCCATCCCCAATAACGGGATTGCAAAGGGCCGCGGCCCTTTGCCCGCCGGAGGCACCCTTCCCTTAACCCTCAAACCGCAAACGAAGACCCACACCCACACCCCGCCACCGCATTGGGGTTTTCGACCTTAAACGCCGCCCCGCCCAGCGACTCGACATAATCGACCACGCAGCCGGATACGAGATCGAGGCTGACCGCATCGACGACCAATTTGACGCCATCGGTTTCGACGACCGTGTCATCGGCCTCGACGCTTTCGGCCAGACCATAGCGATATTGGAAGCCCGAGCATCCGCCCCCTTCGACCGCGAGGCGCAGGGCCGCCGGTTTGCCCTGTTTTTCCGCGATCCACGCGACTCGGGCTGCGGCGGAGGGGCTCAAGGTGATGGTGGGGGCGCTGTCTGTCATAGGCCCAATGTAGGCGCGCGCCCGTCCACTCGCAAGGCGGGCGCGCGCCCATCAATCCAGATGGCAGGGGTCACGCCATCTGAATATAGTCGCGCAGGGCGTCTGCTTCGCCCTGAATGCGGTCGATCCGGTATTTCACAAGGTCACCGATCGAGATAAAATCGACCATCCGCCCTTCGCGCAGCACCGGCAGATGGCGGATACGGCGGCGGGTCATCAGGCCAAGTGCCTCAAGAACCGAGGTTTCCGGATCGACGGTGATCGCGGGCGAGGTCATCACCTGACCCACCACCATATCGAGCAGGGCGGGGCCATGTTCGTTGAGCCGCGAGATCACATCGCGTTCGGAAAAGATCCCGGCGATGGCATGGCCGTCGAGCACGGGGATCGCGCCGATCCTCCTGTCCGCCAGCAGCGCGATGGCATCGCGCACTTTCATTGACACGGTGCAGCCTACGACATTTGCGTGGCGACCATCGATCAGACGGGCAATCGTCATGTTTCCTCCATCTCCCTTTTGCCGGGTTATTATGTCTATTTGTATGAGTATGACATAGGCCCTCGGGCTTGGAAAGTGGGGAATTGCGCGGCATTTCGCGCTTGCCCCGTTAACTGTCACCCTTGCGCCACGCTTGCCAATTGCTTGCGTGTGGCGGGGCAAAAGCGCATGACAGCACGCGATGACCAACCGCTCTCCCTTTTCCGACACGGCCATGGCGGCTGCCGCCTGGGCGCGGTTTCGCCGCATCATGCGCTGGATGTTTCTGGTGACGATGACTACGGTGATCGGCGCGTTGACCGTCCTGTATAGGCAGGAAGGCATGGTCAGCCCGCATTTCTATATTGCGGTGGCGATCGGGATCTCTTTTGCGATGTTGTTGATGTCGGCGCTGATGGGGCTGGTGTTTCTCTCCAACGCCAGCGGGCATGACGCGGATGTCACGGCACCGCTGCCCAAGAACGACAGTGGTGACGATCAGGATTTGAGCCGGTAATCCTCGACCGGCACGCCGCCGATGATATGTTCCTGCAGGATGCGTTCGAGCACGTCCTCGGTGCAGGAATGATACCAGACGCCATCGGGATAGACGACTGCCACGGGCCCGGCAAAGCACACACGCAGGCAATCGGCCTTGCTGCGCATCACCCCTGCCTCGGTCAGGCCGAGTTGCTTGACGCGCTTTTTGAGATAGGCCCAGGCCTTGCTGCCCACGGCGGGGGTGCAGCATTCGCCCTTTTGCGGCTCGGCACATAGGAAGATGTGGCGCTGAACGCCGCCCGGCGCGGCGGCCCCCGCCTTGGCCAGAGCGGCCTGCGCCAGCGCAATCTCATCCGGCTTTACCGACATTTCCAGACCTCGATCATCTCACGCAGGCCCTCGGGCAAGGCCGCGGCCTTGCCGTCCACCACATGCACCGCCACCGCCTCGGCCAGCGCCACCGGGCGGCCGTTTTGCGTCAACAGGTGCCGCAAACGCAGGCTGCGCTCGCCCACGGCAGAAAGGCCGGAATGGACCTGCAGGGGATGCGGATAAAAGGCCTGCGCCAGATAATCGATGGTCAGCGAAACCACCATTGTCTGCGCATTTTTCGGGATCGCCTTGGCAAAGCCGCTGGCGCCGTGAAAGCGCACGCGGGCATCCTCGATGATCGCGGCCATCGCCACATTGTTGATATGGTTGTTGGTATCCAGATCCGCAAACCGGGTCGTCACCTCGCAGACATGCGGGTAACCGGCGGGATCGAGCAGCGCGGGATCAGGTTTGGCCATGCCTCTGCCCTATCAGGCCAGAGGCATCAGGTCGAGATCTCAGCGCCCGTTTGAACATTCGCCGAAAGAGGGCTGGTGCCGGGGCAAATCGCGGAGGCGATTTGCCATTTCACAAAGAATCTCAGCCCTTCTTGCCGACGATCTTGGCGATTTCGGTGGCGACCATGAGTTCTACCATCGCGGGCAGGTTCTGATCGAGCCATTCGCGCAGCGCGGGCTTGAGCAGATCGGCAACCAGCCCTTCGAGCGAGGTTTCCCCGCTGCGCACGATTTGCGGGCGCGGGGTGGGCTGCGACATCATGGCCAGAGCGGCCAAAGATTCGCGCATCGAGGAGATGGCGGGCTCGCTGATGAGGTCCGACACGGGGCCGGCGGGCGTGGGTTCCTCGTGGAAATACTGATCCGAATCAGCCAGATCCAGCACATCATCATGCTGCGATTCGGCCACATTCACGCGCGGGGCGCGGGTTTCGGTGGCCACGCCGCGATTGTCGCGCGCAATGACTTTCTTAATCGAATCAAGAATTTCCTCGACCGAAGGTTCGCCCTGCACGCGCATCGAATTAGCCCCTAGAAAACGCATTATCGCCGAAACCGGCCCTCAATTGCCAATTGTTGAACCGTTCTGGGCTTGTGTGTCAACGGTGCGCGTGGGTTTGCCCGCGCCCTGCACCGTGTCATGACCCCAGTCGGTCAGTTCGCCGCGCGTATCGCGATAATGCACTTCCGGGTCGTAAAGCGTGCCCGCATCGAGCCCGAGATCCTTGCCCGACACTCGCCCCATGGCCGAGAGCAGCGAGAAACCCGCGACATAGGCATTGCGCCGCGCGGTGACCAATTGCACCTGCGCATTCACCAGCTCCTGTTCGGCGTTGAGAATGTCCAGCACGGTGCGATTGCCCACGCTGTTCTCCGCCTTCACCCCGCGCAAGCTCAACTCGGCGGCCTCGACGGCGGTTTGCGTCGCGGCGATGATCTCATTGGCGGCGCGATAGTTCGAAAAAGCCGCGCGCACGCTGGCGATCACCTGCCGCTCGGTGGCGATTTCATTGTCCATCGCCTGCCCCTCGCGGGCCTGCGCCTGTTTGATCTGGGCGCTGGGGCGACCGCCCTGATAGAGGGGAATCGTCGCGCGGATGCTGACATCCGCCGTTGCCGCCGATTGCGCGATCGGCACCGGGAAATTGCCGCGCAGGCTCAGTTGGCCCAGATAATCGGTGTAATTGCCATTGGCCACCATGCTCAGTTTCGGCATGCGCGAGGCGCGCGCCACATCGCTGTCAAACCCTGCGGCCTTGCTGCGTTCACGCGCGGCGGCCAGATCGGGGTTGGCGTCCAGCGCAATGCCCACCGCATCATCGGGCGCGCCGGGCAGAGCGGGCAAAGGCGGCGGCGGGGCCAGTTGGCCCGCCTCATGGCCGACAATCTGGATATAGGCTTCGCGCGCCTGCACCAGACTGGCCTCGGCGCTGCGCAAATTGCCCTGCGCGATGGCGAGGCGCGATTGCGATTGCGCCACGTCGGTGCGGGTCACATCGCCGATCTGGAACCGGTCGCTGGTGGCCTTCAGATTGGTCACCAGCGTCTGCACCTGCGTGCGGTTCAGCCCAACAATAGCCTCGGTGCGGATGACGTCCAGATAGGCGGTCACGGCCTGCGTAAACACGCCCGCCTCGGTGGCGCGCAGATCGTTGCGCCCGGCCACCACCCGCGTATCGGCGGCGCGGATCGAATTTTTCACCGCCCCGCCATTATACAGCGGCACCGACAAAGTGCCCACCGCCGTCACCATGCGCGGCAGATTGGTGGTCGATGCCGGGTTCTGGCGGACATATTCGGTTTCGCTGGCCGTGGCGGTCAGCGAGGGCAGACCATCGGCCCGCGCCAGCGGCACGCCCGCATCGGCTGCGCGCAATTGCTCACGCGCGCCCAGCAAGGTGGGGTTGCTGGCATAAGTCGCGGCCAGCGCGCTGCGCAGATCTTCGGCATGAAGAGCCGTTGTCAGAGTTAGGGGCGCCATCAGAACCATGGCCGGGCACCCCATAAGCAGGAGCTTGCGTGTTACCCGGCCATCGATCATCAGAAACTCCAGTGTTTGGGCGCCGCCAATTCGGCAATCGCGGGAATGCCAAGGTCGGCCAGCGGCAGATAGGACACCGTGCCCGCCACCTTGCGGCCAATGGCCAGACGGCTGATGCCCTTGTCCACCAGACCGGTGACGATGCGGCCATCGGCGGCCAGCGCATCGGCCAGCACGGCGGGAACTTCGCCCGCTGCACCGTCGATCACGATCAGCGAATAGCCGGTGCCGGGCAGACCGCCGCCCAGCGCCGCCGCATCAATCTTGTCCACATTGCCCGTCAGGCGCGCAATCACGGCGGCGAGGTAATCGCTGCCTGCGGTGACAACCAGCACCTTGTCGCTGTTCCTGGGTTCGGCTGCGCCCAGCAGCTTGCCATGAAACAGCGGCGCGGGCAGCGCGCGGCCATCGCCCAGCGGCACCGCGCGGTCGATATAGGCTGCGGCGCGGCTTTCCGCCGGCACGTAGTCCTCACGCGCCACACAGGCCAGCGCCGAGAGCACCCATGGCTCGTTGACGCCGCAAGTGCGCAGCTGGCTGTCGATCATGGCGCGGCGGGCGGAGCCTGCCTCGGCGCCTTCGGGTGCATAGTGGATTTCGCTCATGCCATCACAATCCTTGACCAAGGCCGTATTACATACATAACACAGTAATGCAATAGGCCAGACCTGCCTTCAATATGGCCGCGCTTCTAGGCCAAGCGATGGGGCAAAGCCAAGCGGTTTGAGGGGCAAAAACCGGGCAATTTCACCACAAGTGACACCGACTTTTGTCATATTCGCCGCTTTACCATTGGCGAAGGGGCGCAATCATGCCTATGGCACCCGCCAACCGATCATACGAATGCGCCTTGGCCCCTCTTTCCCGGCGGCAAGGCCCAGAGCGAAGGAGCGCCCCCATGGCCGAATTGGTGACCATCAAGGAACAGGATCTGATCGACAGCGTGGCCGACGCGCTGCAATTTATCAGCTACTATCACCCGATGGATTACATCCGCGCATTGGGCGATGCCTATGAGGCCGAACAGGGCCCCGCCGCCAAGGATGCCATTGCCCAGATCCTGACCAACAGCCGGATGTGCGCCGAAGGCCACCGCCCGATCTGTCAGGACACCGGCATCGTCAACGTCTTCATCAAGTGGGGCCAGAACTGCATTCTGGAATCCGAGATGAGCCTTCAGGACGTGGTCGATGAAGGCGTGCGCCGCGCTTATAACAACGCTGACAACAAGCTGCGCGCCAGCGTTCTGGCCGACCCGGCCTTCACCCGCCGCAACACGCGCGACAACACGCCCTGTGTGCTGCATGTCGATATGGTCAAGGGTTCGAAGATCCATGTCGATGTGGCGGCCAAGGGCGGCGGCAGCGAAAACAAGTCCAAGTTCAAGATGATGAACCCGTCCGATTCGATCGTCGACTGGGTGCTGGAAATGCTGCCCCAGATGGGCGCGGGCTGGTGCCCGCCGGGCATGCTGGGCATCGGCATTGGCGGCACGGCGGAACATTGCGTGCTGCTGGCCAAAAAGGCGCTGATGGAACAGATCGACATGGGACCGCTCAAGGCGCGCGGGCCGCAGAACGATCTGGAAGCGCTGCGCATCGAGATCTTCGACAAGGTCAACGCGCTGGGCATCGGCGCGCAGGGTCTGGGCGGTCTGGCCACGATCCTCGACGTCAAGATCATGGACGCCCCCTGCCACGCGGCGGGCAAGCCGGTGGCGATGATCCCCAATTGTGCCGCCACGCGTCACGCCCACTTCACGCTGGACGGCAGCGGGCCTTCCTATCTGGAAACGCCCAAGCTGGACGAATGGCCCAAGGTCCACTGGGCGCCCGATGCGGCGGCCAAGAAGGTCAATCTCGACACGCTGACGGCGGAAGAAGTGCAGAGCTGGAAGCAGGGCGACCGCCTGCTGCTCAACGGCAAGATGCTGACCGGCCGCGATGCCGCACATAAGCGGATCAAGGACATGCTGGCCAAGGGTGAGGAATTGCCCGTCGATTTCAAGGGTCGCGTGATCTATTACGTCGGCCCCGTCGATCCGGTGCGCGAAGAAGTCGTCGGCCCCGCCGGCCCCACCACCGCCACCCGCATGGACAGCTTCTCCGACACGATGCTCGACCTCGGCCTCCTCGCCAGCGTGGGCAAGGCTGAACGCGGCGTTGCCGCCACCAAGAGCATCGCCGCCCACAAATCAGCCTACCTGATGGCGGTGGGCGGCGCGGCCTATCTGGTGTCGCGCGCGATCAAGGAATCCAAGGTCGTGGGCTTTGCTGACCTCGGCATGGAGGCGATCTATGAATTCACCGTCGAGGATATGCCCGTGACGGTGGCGGTCGATTCGGAAGGCCAGAATGTCCACCAGCTCGCGCCGCTGGTGTGGAAGGACAAGATCGCCAAGGAAGGGTTGCTGGTTTAAAAGGGGTTTTGCCTCTTTTTGCCTCCGGCGGGCAAAGGGACTCGGTCCCTTTGCAATCCCGTTAATGGGGTGGCGCATCGTTTGAAGCGGGGCGCCAGCCAGATGAAAAATTAAAGCCTGCGGCGCTGGTTATAGGCGCCGCAGGCTTTATTATTTCCACGCCGCGTCCAACACAAAAGGCCGAACCCATGGCGCACCATAGACAGTAACGGGAGCGCGAGGGGGTAACCCCCTCGCATCTAACCTCCCTTAAACCCTGCCCGCCAAAATCAAGGCCAAAGCACACCCCACCACAACGAACAATCGCATGGCCTCAAGACCATGATCGACGGTGGCGGCAAGGGCGATGGCGCGGGCTTTTCTCATGGGGGAAAGCCTGCGCTCAAAACCTCACCGAATCGTTAAATAACGCGCGGCATCTGCTGGCTGGAGCAATGGAAAGACCCGCCCCCGGCAAGGATGGCATCCGCCATGATCCCCACGGTCGGGCGGTCGGGGAAGAGTTCGGCAATCGCGGCCACACCATCGCTATCATGCGCAGTGCCATAGATCGGCACGACGACAAGGTTCGAGGTGATGGCAAAGTTCATATAGGACGCCGGTTCGATCCGTCCGTCACGCTCGACCAGCCCCGGTGAGGGGACATTGCGCACAACCACGCCTGCCGCCTCGGCTCGGGCCTTGGCGTCGGCATAGATCGCGGCGTTGGGATCGTCCGCCCCGGTCGCCATGGGCAGGGCCAGCACATTGTCGGCCACAAAGCGGGCCAGATTATCGACATGCCCATCGGTATGGTCATTCAACAACCCATCGCCCAGCCACAGCACGCGATCAAAACCCAGATCGCGCTGCAACCGCATTTCCTGATCCTCGCGCGACAGATGCGGGTTGCGGTTGGGGTTGAGCAACACCTGCTCGGTCGTCGCCACCAATCCGGTGCCGTCGCAATCCAGCGCCCCGCCCTCGATGATCCAATCGCTGGTGGTGATGGCAAGGCCTGCATCGGCGGCGATTTGCGCGCCGATGGTCTGGTCGCCCTCCATCAGATATTTGCCGCCCCAGCCGTTAAAGCCAAAGCGCCGCGCCGCGCGCTCGCCATGGCCATCCAGCACCACCAAAGGCCCGGTATCGCGCAGCCAGACATCGCCGTAAACGCGCCGCTCGATCACCACCTTCTCGCTGCACAGGGCGCGGGCGCGGGCCTCATTCGCCTCGTTGCGCACCAGCAGGCGCACTTCCTGCCCGCTTTCGGCCACGGCATTGGCGAAATCCGCCATCTGCACCTGCGCGGGCTCAAGGAAGCCGGGCCATTCCTCGGCATCATGAGGGAAACCGATCCACAGCCAGTCCTGCGGATGCCATTCGGGGGGGAAGCGCCAGTTGGGAGTCAGATCAGTCATGGTCGGGGCCTTTAGCGACTAAGCGGTCTTGCGGAAAGGGGCGCAAGCACCCTTGTGAAAAGGCGCGCAAGCACCCTTGCGAAAAGGGGAGCTTGCAGGCCATGAGGCTGAACGGAGAGTGAGGAGTTTTTATGAACAACTGGCAGAACGCCTTGGCGCGGGCCGAGGCGCATTCGCCGTTTTTGTCGCGGGCGATGGGGCGTTTGCCTGATCTGGTCGCGGTGCTGGCCTCGGGCGACGGGGATGCGGCCTTGGCCCATGCGCGGCGCGCGGGCGAAGGCTTGGCCGATCCGGGCGTGGCGCTGCGGCGGTAAAAGCTGGCGCTGGCGCTGGCGCTGGGCGTGGGCGATCTGGCGGGGGCGTTTGATCTGACACGAGTGACGGGCGAACTGTCGGATCTGGCCGACCGGGCGCTGAACACCGCGATTGCCCATGGCATCCGTTCGCGCGCGCCCGATGCCGAACCTGCCGGTTTTGTCGCGCTGGCGCTGGGCAAGCATGGCGCGCGGGAATTGAACTATTCCTCCGACATTGACCCGATCCTGATTTACGACCCGGCCACCC
>Ga0187844_10003682_pt1 | contig 10122 bp, 10 predicted proteins | sample SpaLakP09_SKY_50_FD_134517 | JGI IMG/M metagenome (GOLD analysis project Ga0187844, IMG submission 134517) | Oligotrophic lake water microbial communities from Sparkling Lake, Wisconsin, USA - SP09_SKY_50 | ecosystem: Environmental > Aquatic > Freshwater > Lake | place: USA: Sparkling Lake...
AGCGATTGACTCGGCGCATCGCATTAAGCAGGTGTGTGGGCAGGTAATGCGTTTTGCGGTTGCAGCTGGTTTGGCTGAGCGAGATATTACTGCTGATTTACGAGGTGCACTAACAGTCGCTAAAAGTACTAATTATGCAGCGATAATAGAGCCATCCGAAGTCGCCAAATTAATGCGCGCCATATATTCCTACTCTGGTCACCCCTATGCCAAAGCTGCGCTACGTCTTGCGCCATTGGTTTTTGTCAGGCCAGGTGAGCTGCGGTCAGCGGAGTGGTCGGAAATCAACTTGGAACTTGCTGAATGGCGAATACCCGGTGCGAAGATGAAAATGGGGCTTGATCATCTCGTTCTTCTTTCAATGCAAGCCGTAGAAATTTTACAAGGCATGCATTTGATAACGGGAGATGGAAAATATGTATTTCCAAGCATTCGAACTGGTGATCGCTGCATGAGTGAAAACACGATTAATGCCGCACTTAGAGGATTGGGATACTCAAAAGAGGAGATGACTGGCCACGGTTTCAGGGCGATGGCCAGAACCATTATGGATGAGGTTCTAGGTGAGAGGGTTGATTTGATCGAGCATCAATTAGCACATGCGGTCAAAGATCCAAATGGACGGGCATATAACAGGACAGCTCATCTACCTGCGCGCCGAGAAATGATGCAGCGGTGGGCCGATTATTTGGATAAATTGAAGGGGCATGAATTTAATAGCCGATGACCCTAACTTGATGTCGTATTGCATTGTTAGGCAGTTGCATTACATAGGTCGTTAACTCTATTTGTATGTATTTTCGATAGTTGTATGAATGGCTTTTTTGAGAATGCTCAATAAAATTTGTCGTTCTTATAGTGGATAATTTTTTTGTAAAAGCATGAGTGAAATTTTTGCATATTGGGACACGAAACAATCGTTTTCACCAGTTGAGGTTGCATTTCTAATTAATGGGATTGACCCGGAATCAGACTTGGCGAAAAAGAAAGGATTGCCAGAAGATACTTATAATTTAATGGAGCAAGCTTTTGAGAGTGCGCATGCTTATTATTCTGAGTGCATCATTGGTAGAGTTGAATCCGTCCGAGAACCGTTAATTTTTGAGTTATTAAGCGATGAATTTCGCCATTTGGTCGAGGGTTATCTTGGGATTTTCCCAATTAAGCATCAACCGCTTCAAGGCGCTTCAAGTTCAGACTTCGATAATGTATTGAGGAAAATTGATTATGTAAGGCCTTTGAGTCCTGAGGAAATAAAGTTATCAAATTGGCTGACATCTTGTGGAGCGAGTATCTTTCCAAGACAAAAGCTTTCTCGTCGAGTGATGCATAAGTGGCTTGTTGATAACAATATTGGATCTGTTTATAAGTTTATAAAAAATGCACCAATGACTCTTAATATTCGTGGTGATGAACTGATAATTCCTCAAAAACGAAAGCCGCCAGAACCAAAGCCTTTGAGTACAAATGAAAAAAACACTCTACTTACCTTGATTGCTGTGTTGGGGGATTATGCAGGATTAGATGTAAATGCTAGGGGTGCGGCAAAAAATATTTCCCGACTCACGGAAGAGTTCGGAGCTCCTATTACAGATGACACCATAATCAAGGTATTAAAGGCAATTCCATTGGCACTTGAATCGCGCATGAAGTAAGCGTAAAAACGAATTCGGTTTTTTGAATTCCGAATTTGGACACATGGGTAAGTATAAATTGCATAGTTCAACCCTTCGCGCTACGGCGTATTTTTAAAGGGTATCTCATGTCACAACGAATTATCAGACTCAGCGAGTTAGCAACCACAGCAAATAAGCCCGGTAAGCTTCCTGTGAGCCCAGCGACAATATGGCGTTGGGTTCGTGACGGTAAATTTCCAAAGCCATTTAAGTTGGGCGAATCGGTAACGGTTTGGAATGCTTCCGAAATTGAAGCGTTCATAGAAAATCGTTACAGAAATAGCCAATCATGAATTTCTGGTCTTTCCAACTGATATTGGTGGGGGGGGATCATGGCTAAGCAGATGAAAAACAATGGACAATCTGGTCGATTTATCTCGCTGTACCACGATCTATTAAATTCACCGGCTTATCGTGTACTGAGTTCAAAGGGAAAAACTTTGCTGATTGATCTGAGAGTGTCGTATTACGGGTGTAATAATGGAAATATTAGTGCAGCGTTCTCAGATTTGAAGCATAGGGGCTGGAAGTCACCTGCTACCTTGTCTAAATCGCTTTACGAATTGCGTTCGTTGGGATTCATTGCAGTAACGAGGGCTGGTGGACTCAAGCAGGGTACTCGCGTATGTTCGCTTTATAGGTTTACTGATTTACCGGTGCTTGATATACCAAAGCACGGCATACAGGCGGTAAAGGCCACCCATGATTACAAAGCATATAAGACATTAAGCGAAGCAGTGCAAGCCGTAACTGATGGGTGTAATAAGTTAAAAGCAGAGGGTATTCAAAAGCAATCGAAAAAAAATCGCCTGTACAGAAAAAAGCATCCACCGCTTCAAAAAATGCACTGGAAACTGAATTTTCCGGTTCAAAAGCTGAACAAAGGCCCAGTTCATCGCTACAAAATACGAACTCTGAAATGGCCTGTTGAAATTGGGCGGAAACCTATATAAATCAATAGGTTCCGCTCAATATTCGGTCTCCCCTCCCAATTCAGTTGTCTAGTTCAAAAATTGAACTTCTTTATATCTATGCCAGGTATGTCGTTAAATCACCGCATCTAGATCTGAAAGTACTGAGTACCAATCATCAACTTTGTCAGTTTTTGATTGCGTCCATCTCAATTCAAGCTAGTGTCCTATCGAAATTCCACATCCTTAACATCCCGATGATTTGTATTTAAGTAAATCGCTTTTTCATGTTGACTGCTGATAAGCCGACTCGGCATCTTTATATGACTAATTTTTGGAGGCCGCTCAATTGAGCATGTCATACCTTTAGACATAGGCAATTAGTATTTTAAGTTCCATTGATATAAATTTAATTTGTTATGCAAATGTATTTACATTTTGTTGCTTAAATATATTTTACTAATTAAACTACGTTAAGAGAGTTACATAAATTCAACGATAGCAATCTATTTATAGTTAAAGGAGAAGTGTTTTTGCGTCACTATAAATTGGTATTTTTAAAAATAATTGGTGTTTTAATTATTTTATCTTATTGCACTTTACCAGCTTACGCGATCGAAGTCTCAATTGCAGGGTTCGCTTTTTCGGGTGATTTTCAGAGTGCTTCTGAGAGATTTCCATACACTTTCAAACAGTTTAGAGATCAACAAAAAAAAGAAGATGGCGCAAATACGTTTTCACGCCTAGTTGTTGACCAAGCGAACAAAATCAAAAATCTTGAGTATGAGTTTAAACCTGGGTCAAGCATGACCTTGGCAAATGATCGCGCTTTGATGGCAGTGTTAGTTTTGACGGGTGAGACCGTAGCAATTGAAAACTATGGAAACTATTACAAAACCTTTGTTAATTTAAGAGGCGACACTCTTATTTTTGATTACAAAAGTCAAGTTATTGTTCGCAGTTGTCCTATAAGTGTAGTCCTATTCGATGCAACCCCAATCCAGCCATCTAGTGAACGAATTTCAGGCTTTGTAGATAATCTGATTCGTAGACCAGATACGAAAGGATTGATTACACAATTCGCCAAGTGCCTAGAGCAGGCAACACCTCCACATGAAGGTCATCACACGGTACAGATCCGGAAAAGTGAAATTAGCCCAGAAGCGTTGGCTCTATTTCCCGAATCATTGCGTGCCAACCCAGATGCAATTCAAGCAATGCTTGCTGATTCTCTTGGGTCAATATTAGCATCCAGACTAGGGATATCCATGTTACCGAATAACATTGGACATGCGATAGGTGGCGTAATGTCCATGCGCTTAGAGAATGGAGCCGATATCAAGTTGAAGTTGAGTGAAGGCGATTATGTATTCGATCTTAAACTAAATAAATTTGCAAAGATAAAAACCGCAGAAACAAACGTCAGCTCTACTTATGTGTACGGCGCTTATATGAGCCTAAATTTTTTAGAGCCTCAGTTGAATACGTCGTTCATTGCGACGGATATAAAGAATGGCGAAGCCGCAGTTTTACCAACTGGTCAGACCAATAGCGATGATTTTGCAGCATATCAAGATGCCATTCGTGGCTTATTCACCAAATTTTCAGATGCTTTGAAACAACCAGGTTCTAAGTGGTTGGAAACTGCCGCATCTGTCAAACCAATCGAACCACAAATGGCATCTGCCAGAGAAACGCTGAGGAACTGTAAATGAAAAAAATAATGATATTGGCTATCTTGCTAATGAGTACGCTATTAGCACAAGCGCAGGTTGTTCAAGTAAAAGGAGTCGGCACCCTCTCGTATAGCGGGACACTGCAGCAAGATGTTAAAGATAAGGCCTATGTAAAAGCACAGCTTGCAGCAGTAGAGCGCTATTTTGCAGAAAATGGCGAGGCTGAATCGCAGAATTTTGAAAACATTGAAGCTAAGGTTCAGGAAAATCTTGATAAATTCATCCTTAATACGACGGTTATTAATGAACAAGATCAGGCAAGTTTGCACAAATATTCAGTAGCCGTGCGCGTAGATTTGAATGTCGCAAAACTTCGGAATACATTGCGTAGTTCTAGCAATGTCAGCAAAGCAAATCAAGCCGCTAAATCTCAATTGGTTTATATATTTGTGGGGCGGGAGCTTGCTAGCGCTACATCGTATGACGCTCGCTTATTCAAACGCGCAGCGGCAGAGGTGGAGTCTACAGCATCAACTAAAAGTGGAACACAAAAGGTAGCAATTCAAGTTGAAACTGGTGGAAGCTCCACCCAGAAAACCGATGAACTTGCTTATCGCCTCCTACCAATTACTAATGTTGCCACATCTATTACAAGTTTATTTTCTCAAGGTGGTTTTATAGTAGTTGATCCTGCCTACTCTATCGGGGATAAGGATTTTAAATCAATTAATAAAGACTTCTCTTCAGGCAATGACTTACTTCCGTCAACTATGCGTTCAATTGTTACGACGCTTAAAAAGGCCCAAATTCCGCTACTTGTAATTGCAACACTTGACGTAGGTACGCCAGGAAAAGATCCTGCTACCGGTATGGCTCGCGTGGCTGTGAATGTAACTGGTCGTGTGTTAGACCTCAGCAATACAATGCCCCGTGAAGTGGCATCCGTGCCATTGACCCAAGTTTATGGTATCGCGGCAGAAAATATTGTGGCACGTGACAAGGGATTAAAGGATGCGGCTTTGATAGCAACTCGTGAAATTATCAGTCGACTCAATGCATCGGGTATCCAATAAACGCACCTAGTATCTTCATAGATATTTATGGATATGTTTTTATGCTGACGGGATATATCTAATTTTTTTAGTCGGTAGGAGAATCAAATATGAGTAAGAAGTTTATTGGAACAGTTCTGTGTTTGGCTATCACTACACTCACTACTCCGTCGTTCGCACAATTTGGCGGACTGGGAAATGTCCTCGGTGGTAGTAGTAATAGTAGTAACAGTGTTTCAGCAGAGACACTTGTCCAGAGTTATGTTGGTGGTACTCAGCACGTAATGAGTGCAGATGTAAACTTACTCAAAGCTATGGGCTTGAAAGAGCAAGCAGAACGAGAAGAACTCGCTGCAAAGAACCTGACCCAGGGTGCTACTGCATCAGGACTTGAAGATGCTGCAAAAGTGCAAACGGACAGCAGTAAAGCACTTGAAGAAGCTATGGGTGCAAAAAAAGTTACTATGAGTGCAGATAGTAAAAAACTCTATGTTGCTGGAGTGGTTGACCTTGTTAAAGGTATCAAATCTTATACGGGTATGGCCAATGATGTGAAGAATTTCAAGCCAAGCATTACATCCATTGGATCTTCAGCTGGTGCTGCTTCGTATGTTATCAAATCGTTGCCAAATTCAATCACTGCTTTAAAAGATACCCTGAAGCGAACAATCGATTTCGCTAAGGAAAATAAAATCGCTCTCCCTGCCGACGCGACTAGCGTGCTGTAAAACAATGAATGTGCCATTCGACCATTCTTCGATGGTCAAATGGCACATTGTTATTTCTACTCATCTCCCTGTAATACCAGGATATTCGACATGAACCAATCTTCAGATACACCTACCTTTCAAAAAAAAGGAACAGTTAATAAATGCCCTAGCTGCGGGGCACAATTAGGTGCTTTTGCTTCCGCTTGTGAAGCGTGCGGCCATGAATTTACCGACGTTGATGCCAATCGCTCAATTACCTCACTGGTAGCACGCTTTGAAGAGATTGAACAAGAAATCGATGCCAAGGGAATTAAAGGAAAAAACAGAGAAAAAGCCATTATCGACAAACGTGCGCGAGTGATCCGAGATTTTCCGGTACCCAATTCAAGGGAGGATCTGCAGCAACTAATGTTTTTTATTCAGCCAAAAATTGTTCAAAGCGTACAGCCAGATCCAAACATCGAAGACTGGCGTAGTAAATTCATGGAAGTATTGAATCGTGCAAAGCATGCCTATAAAAATGACGCAAATGCACTGGCCGAATTCGATCGGATAGAAAAGAGTTTAAGCAGTACAGTTGCTGACACCTTGCAAATTAAAGCAAGGCGTAATCCATTATTCGTTGTTCTGGCTGGTGGTGCTGTTGTGTTAGCACTCATTGGTTTCGTGAACTCACAAATGGAGCAGCGCAAGCAGCAACAGTGCGAAGAACAATATACATTGAGTGCTCAGACAGAAAAGTCGCGACTAGAAAAACTTATTGAAAGTATTACCCAAGTCTATCAAGGTAAACGCTATTCAGAAGCACTCGCCATGGTAAGCAAAGTACATTGGGATCTTCCGGATGCGGCTTGTAAAAACAATGACAGTCAACAGGCCCGGTCTGCGTGGGATGTTAAGCGTAATGAATTGACTGTGTTAGTTCAAAAAGCCATCGATACTGAAGCAGCAGAAAAATCTGCGGAAGCTGATCGTATTTCAGCTGAAAAAATGGCGGAAGCTAACCGAATTTCCGAAGAAAAACAGGCTACCGAACGTAAAGTTGCAGAAATTGCGCGAATCGCAGCCGACAAGGAAAAAGCAAAAGCACTTGAAAAAAAATGGTAAGTACAACTAGTGCGATAACGAATATCTAGAAGGGGAATAGATGGGTATCTTTGGAAAAAAGAGCGAGGGTGGCATGTTAGATGTCATTCGTTGCGATGAGGAAAATTACCTTATTTGGAAATGGCGCCCAAGTGGAGGCGCCAACAGCACTAACAAAGAAAATGCGATTCGTTGGGGTAGCAGTCTGCGTGTCAAAGACGGTGAAGTCGCCGTTTTTGTTTACAAACAAAAAGACGGTACGAATCAAGACTTTATTGAGGGACCGTTTGATGACACTATAAAAACATCAAATTTCCCGATTATTTCAAATATATTAGGCCTCGCCTATGCCGGGCAGTCACCTTTTCAGGCTGAAGTTTATTTCATAAATTTGCAAGGTCAGCAAGACATGCCGTTCGGCGTGCCTTACTTCGATGTATTTGATAATCGTTTTTTGGATTTTCCAGTGCGTATGGCTGCTCGTGGTTCTATCAAATTCAAATTAACGGACTATCGCGCTTTTATCAAGCTTCACAGATTAATCAATTTCGATTTACAAGAGTTTCGCGTTCTAGTACGAGATGCATTACTGAAATATGTCAAGGGAATCATTAGTAACGCACCGGCTGATCACGGTATTCCTGTATTACAAATCGAGCGAAAACTACTCGAGGTCAACGACTTGATTGAGCCACGCATTGCAAAGGCATTTCGTGATGACTTTGGTGTGGAATTGGTTCGTTTTGATTTGGCAACAATTGAAGTCGACAAGACCACTGAGGAATACCAACAACTGCGTAGCATTACAGCAGACCTCGAAATAGCGACTCGTCAAAAACAAAATGAAATCAATCTTCGTAACCTGGATCAAACTCAGGAAATTAACGCAGTCAACTTAAGTGAGACGCTACGTATTCAACGCGAAGCAACTGAAAAATTCCAAGCACTACAAACAGAGACTCAGCACCTGGCTGCACATCAAATTAATCAACAAACGCAAGTATTGACTGCAGCGGCCAATAATCTTGGCGAGATGGGCACTATGAACTTGGGTGGTGGAAGTGGAGCCTTTAATCCAGTCGGGATGATGACTGGTATGGCCGTTGGTGGAGCTATGGGCGGACAAATGGCGAATATGATGAACATGGCAGGTCAACCAATCCAACAGCCCCCCCCACCTCCACAGGTACAGTATAACGTCAGTGTTAATGGACAAAGTACGGGACCGTTCGGCTTCGCTCAGTTGCAGGAGATGGCGAGAAATGGGCAACTAGTGGCGTCCACCCACGTATGGAAGCCTGGTATGGAAAACTGGAATATGGCTGGTAATTTACCGGATCTTGCTGAGATACTTGCAGCAGTGCGTCCACCACCACCACCACCACCACCCGCAGCTTGAAATGAAAGGAGCACAAAGATGAACGATGATAATTTTTTCTCAATTAATCGACTTGTAGAGTTTGGATTAGGGGTAGCTGTTGCCAAGCAAATGACTAACTCAATGAACCAAGCCTTGAACAATACTCATATTGCGGGCGCGCAGACTGCTCAACTTGAGACTCAGCATCACTACCATGTCATCTTGGATGGAAAAAACGCTGGTCCTTTTTCGGCGCCAGAATTATCTCGCCTGATTAACGAGAATAAGGTTACAAAGAATAGTTATGTTTGGCGTCCAGGTATGAGTAAGTGGCAAACAGCAGAGAATTTGCCAGATGTTCTTAGACTAGTTGCGCTGGCTCCACCGCTGTTTATACCTGAGGGCAATAATAATGAAAATTAATTCGCTAAATTGTTTGATTGCCTTACTAATTGGAGCGTTACTGACCTATGGCTTAGTCGCCCTTGACAGCAATACGATGAAGGGAGCGATTGGAATTGGTGCATTTATCTTTCTTGCTTCTACGCTTACTGGCGCGATTGGAATAACCTTTAGTGAAGTGCGAATAGGCGTAAACGTGCGTATTCTGTCATTTGTTTTCTTTATAGTTGCTTTGTTTATCAACCTGTTTTTCGCGATATTGACCACATCACAAACTGGATACGTCGTAACCTGTGGGATAGTATTTTTGATATATGTATTAATAGCGCAGGCAATTTTTTCGGCTAAGCAATAAAAAAGATTACTTAATCTACTTAGTTTGGAACAGGTAGACACTCGCTTGAAGCGAATACTCCTCAACTCATAGATAGCTAGACATTTCCAATGTGTACACATGAATTAAAGTAGTTTTTTGGTATCTCTACATATTATTTATAAAGCGGTTCAGCGTATTAAAGTTGGTTCGTTTACTGATACGCGTACGACCCAATAACTGCTCGGCTTGTGTAATTCTGAATATAGAAGAAATGTGAATATGAAAATTGAATACGGCACCTAAATTCCAAGTACATTGCTCCCCGTCGGCTAAGGCATAAGTGGTGCGAATGACACCAACGAAGAACTACCGCACCTACGAAGCTATTTTTTGCAGGGATCTGCGACCTTTCGAAGGTACGCAGATGGTACGCACAGAAAATGAGTGACAATTTGCGCACCTTGCAACGCTGTAAAATGAACCCTTCATTCTTGAGATGGGCTTTTATCAAGTAAGCGGAGGCGCTCTAACGCTCGGACGAGTAATTAAAACGATGAATTGATTTTATGTTGTAAATTCATAACAAACAGGGATAGTTAAATTTTTGTTGGTACATTTGTTGGTGCTTATATTTTTAATGAAAAATAATTCATTTAATATCAATAGCTTATATTAACTTTTCGATTCCGGCTCTCGCACCAACAATAACGATGCGGCTTACAGCGATGTAAGCCGTTTTGTTTTTCTACCTTCGCAGTTCCGCAATTCTGTAGTAGTTCCGCAAAAAGTTAAGCATTGCGCAGATTTCGGACTCCGAACCACTGTGCATTCTCGCCACAGTGGGCAAATAGAAACATTACCAGTCGAACTTTTTGTATCCCAAATTTCCTCCATCGTTTTTATCGATACAATATGCCTGATAACATTCCCGAT
>Ga0187844_10003685_pt1 | contig 10112 bp, 10 predicted proteins | sample SpaLakP09_SKY_50_FD_134517 | JGI IMG/M metagenome (GOLD analysis project Ga0187844, IMG submission 134517) | Oligotrophic lake water microbial communities from Sparkling Lake, Wisconsin, USA - SP09_SKY_50 | ecosystem: Environmental > Aquatic > Freshwater > Lake | place: USA: Sparkling Lake...
ATGCCAATCAACTCCGCGCTCTTCAGCACTTACTCTCTCATACATCGTCGAGTGATGCTTAAGCATTACAACTCTTGCTTTACGTGACATCCACCAATCATTTTCAGGTTTACTGCCTGGAAGGGAGGCGTGGTAAACAATCCAATCACCAATTCTCACCTCAGTAGCGATAGGTAAATTTCTTGCCATACCAAGTGACTTGGCTATTTCGCCAACTTCTAACGCCTCGGCAGCACTTAGAGATGGCAGAGTAAGAATCTGTTCTTCTACAAGAAGTTGGGATGAGGTAAATCCACCAGTAATTTCCACTTCCACACTCTATTCGAGTATTCCACAGAAATATAAACCGCCCGCTTCAACGACTAAAAGCTGATGCCTGCTGGACTAGAATAGTTGTATGAAGGTATTTATAACTGGCGGTGCGGGATTTATTGGATCTCACCTTTGTGATGCTCTAGTTGCTGAGGGCAGGGAAGTCACAATATTAGATAACTTAAGCACGGGTTCGAAAAAAAATATTGCCCATCTTGAAGGAAAGATCAAAGTATTTCAAGGAGATATTAGAGATCAGAAGTTAGTTGAGTCTCTGGTAGAAAATTGTGATCTTGTTTTACATATGGCGGCAGCTCTTGGCGTTGATAATATTCTAGAAAACCCGATTGAATCCATATCAACTAATTTTCATGGATCTGAAGTAGTTCTAAATGCAGCGGTTAAGTATGATAAACGAATCGTTATTGCTAGTACTTCAGAAATCTATGGAAAAAATCCTAAGCAGCCACTTTCTGAGACTGATGATCGAGTGATCGGAACTCCTCAAAAACTCAGATGGACTTACTCTGACGCGAAGGCTTTGGAGGAGGCAACTGCGTATTCACTATTCTTAACTAAGAAACTCAAGGTTACAACAGTTCGTTTTTTTAACACAGTTGGACCTCGCCAAACCGGTAAATATGGAATGGTTATTCCAAGGTTTGTTAAAGCCGCACTTGCTAATGAACCACTAGAGATATTTGGAGATGGCTTGCAATCACGAGTTTTTTGCCATGTGCGTGACTCTGTAAACGCACTACTGCTGTTAATATTGAATCAAGAAACTATTGGCGAAGTTTTTAATATCGGTGGGAAAGGAGAAATTTCAATATTAGATCTGGCGAAATTGACTATAGAATCTACAAATTCAAAATCAATCATATCATTTATAAAATATGAAGATGCCTACAGTGTTGGCTATGAAGATATGGTTAGAAGGGTACCAGATATATCTAAATTGAATAAGTTTACTGGATGGAATCCTTCGATAAGTATAAACAGCATAATTAAAGATGTTAGTAATTCAATTTAAAATATTTATCTATATAACTTAAAATATAGTATTGTTAAAAAGAATTTTCACATAATATAACTATATGACTGAAAGCTAACTATAAATTTAGACGCTTAGGAATTTAACTTATAAAGTAATAACATTGCATGAATACTAATGAATTACTAAACTAATTTTCTTGTTAAGTGTATTCATTAAAAAAAATCTTATCGTGCATACCTTTATCATCAATATATATATCTCCGGCTGGCTTACCTAGAAATAAATAGTGATACTTGACTCCCCATTCACGCAACTGGTTTTCGGTCAAATTTTTCCACTTCTTACGAGCTTTTTTATCATTATTACTACTTGATCCCATGCCCCTTGCTGTGAACAGAATGATCTGGTGCCCTTCTCGATATAACCTATTAACTGTATTCACACGTTCAATAATTGGTTGCGCTGAACAATAATCGCCATTTGTGTCTGTACAAATCGTTCCATCAATATCAAATACATAGTTCATTGTTTATCGACTTTTTCTAGATAAGATTTATATTCTGCTACACCTTGATTTAGACTATAATCAGGGCTCCAACCTCTCATCCACTTCGTAGAGTCTCCACAAGTATAAAATTGATATCCTGGAGGAATCTGTTCAACCTCAGAGTAATCATATGGTAGGCCAAAAATTTCCAGGACTTTTTCAAATGATGAAGCAATTCCAGTACTAACTTCAAAGTATCGACCACGTAGCTCATTAAAGTTTTGTTTGGCGTATATATTCGCAGATAAAACATCTTTTATATAAACAAAATCCCGAAGTGGATTCCCCGGGAAAAGATAGATTTTTTCTGTAGATTTATTTTTTAAGTAAGATTGATAAAGAAATGATGCCATAATACCTTTATCCTCCTCACCCGGACCATAGATATTAAAATATCGAAGCGCAACTCCACCAGATTTTATAACGTAATCTTCCGCAACGTATTTACTCCATCCATAAAGGTTTGATGGGTATAAACCGCTCTCACCATAGTTAGCGGCAGAGCTAGAAAAAATAATTTGCCGATTATGCAATGAACACCAGTCAGTAATTACTTTTGTAGATTCATAATTGTGAATCATCATGTGTTGAACATTTTGTTCAAGTGTATTTGAGCAAGCTCCAACATGGAAAATAGTAATTGGATTAATGCTATTTAGTTTGTCTATAAGTGAATTTTTCCAGTCCGTAACTTTCAAATAATTGTCGTCAAATCCTTCAACTAGAAGAAACTCTGCTTTTAAAGCACTCACCAAGTTTCTTCCTACAAATCCCGAAGAGCCGGTAACGAGCAGGCGATCCGTCATATAACTCCTACACCTCGAGTTTGTACAACTTTTGATGCAGCTATATTTGCAGATTTAATGCTCGCTATAATATCTGAAGTATTTAAATACTCTGCGACTAGCGCCGCCATAAAACTATCTCCTGCTCCTGAAGTATCACGAACATCAATTTTTTTAACAGGATAATTAATTCCTTGATAGTCACAGCCTTCGGCACCACGAGTATGAATTATTTTATTTTGCAGTTTATCCGTTATAAACTTTTCAGAATTCTTGAACTCGTAGTTATTAATCTTTATGAATGCTGCTTTATCTGCCCAAGAACCAAGAATTTTTTTTGTGTCCAAGAATACTAATGGGTGAGAATTACAAATATCTGCAATGTCACTCTCCGATAAAAAACCCTTATTATAATCTGATATTATAACAATATCTGTGTCTAGCTCTAAATTGTTAAAGTCTATTGGTTTAATTTGAAGTGATGTATCTACTCTAAAAAACATATGATTACTATTATCGTGTACATAGCGTGTCTTTATAAAAGTTTCCCAGTTAGGGTTTGTAATTAAATCTGTTTTAATTGAAAGGGAATGTATATTGCGCTGAACATTTGCTGCCATACCAGGGTTCTTTTCGATGTGGACCTCCTTAAGTACTGGGACTGGAAGATCTGGAGCTAGTCTTATCGCTTCACAATAAACAAAAACATCTATACAGCTTTCTCCTATTATTTTAATTTGTGACATTTAGTACCGAGATTTTCTTTCGATAATTATTGCAGGACGCTCACTTTCGATCGCATCTCTAAAAGCTCTCAGTACATCCTTGCCTTCTTTTGGATCCACCACTGGAAAACTAACTCCTGATTCAAGTAACTTTGTAAAATCCTGAGAGTGCGTGATGCCAGAGTAAAACGGACCAGCATCTGCCGTTACCGCTCTGATTACTACCGGGACTTTAAACTCTCCATGAGAAATACGCTCGATTTTATCAATATGATTAACTATCGCATCAAGTGCATTAAGTATGAAATCGTGTCGTTCAAAGTAAAGCACTGGTATGAACCCCTCGAAAGACATTCCTATGGCCAAACCAGACATAAGATTCTCAGCAACTGGTGTTTCTGGTTTTTGTTCTACCGGTACATTCTTTAAAGTTCCCATTGCATCACCTTTTGCTACGTTATATCCAATAAAAATAGCGCCCTGTTGACCTAGTTCCGTCATCGCGATATTCATCGCATCTTTATAAGAACCACCATATGATTCTGTATCTTGCCTAACGGGGATTAAACTTGGTTGAAGAATTGGAAAATACTCAGCATCTGTTTTTTTTATTGCTTTCGACAGATCAATTACACCTGGCTTTCGTGCATGTGGGTATGTAATTTTGTACTTATACTTTATTACTGATGAAGAATTCCACTCGTAGTCGGCAGATTTACCCCATCGCTCAGAGTTACTTGCTTCAACCGATCTATCATTATTCTCAATAATAAATGTACAAGGTAAATCCCAACCATCCGCATACCTTATTGCCTCATATAAATGTCCATTGTCTTCAGTACCATCGCCGACAAAACACCATACTTTTTGTTTCGAACCTTTGCGTTTTAACGCCCAAGCAATTCCAGCGGCAATTGCTGGGGTGCCACCGATAATTGCTGAACAGAAGAAATTTCTTTTACGATCATAAATAAACATACTTTGCCCATTGAGAATTCGATTTTTAACTACTTCAGGCGGAATGCCATGAAGTAGTGCGTGATAGTGATTTCGATGATTGGATATCACATAATCATTTTCATCAATGTTTTCAAAAATTGAAATTAATTCTTTTTCATTACCTCCAGATAAATGAAAAAGAAAAGGTAGCTTATTTGCTAAATATAAATCACCAATTTCATCCTCAAAAGATATTAATTCATCAACAGACCATTTTTTTCTCATTTACTTACTTATTCCAATCATAATTCGGCCAGAGTTTCCAGACTTTAAGGTTTTGAATGCTTCATTAACCTCAGAGAGTGTATACCTATGTGTGACTAATTTTTCAATTGAAATATAACCTAAACTTAAAAGTCTCAAATATCGTGGAATATCTTCATGTGGGATTGTTCCTCCTCCTTGACTAGCTTTAATTAAAAGCCCTGATCCATTAAAAAGTTTAATTGCATTTGGTATTACAAGGTTTTGCTCTGGTGATGGCTGTCCAATTAATAAAATTCTTCCGTTATTGCTGAGTTTTTTAAAAGACTCAGAAATTATTTCAACATTTCCTGTTGTGTCAATCAGTAAATCTATGTTTCCGGGTAATTGGGTTACAGACTCATAAAAAAAATTCGCCCCATGATTAAAACTTAAATCTTTCTTAACTGATGAGTTATCTACGGCATATATCTCCCCTGCACCACGCAACCTTGCTGCTGCTACTACTATTAAACCAACACCCCCACAGCCAACTACTGCTACTGTTTCACCAAACTTTAGATTAGATTCGTTATCAATTATTCCTAAAGCTGTTGTTAGTGAGCAACCAAGAAGTGCAGCAAACTCTGGATTTGTATCTAAAGGAATTACGGTAAGTTTGTTTTCTGAGACTATCGCTTGTTCAGTAAGAGTGTTAACTTTTCCGCTCGAAAACTTCTTTCCGTTCAATATGTACTGTGGGAAATCTGAATCAATTCCTAAGCTAGGCCGCCAATGCATAACTACTTTATCGCCTGGCTTAACTGTCATAACACCTGGCCCAATATCTTCTACTATTCCGCAACCCTCGTGTCCAATTAAATGAGGTAAAAATTTACCATTTCCTTTATTTCCATTTATATCATGAAGTTGTGAGCCACATATTCCACTTACTATTACTCTTACTAATACTTGTCCTGTAGAAAGTTCTGTCAAATCAACATCTGCAAGTAATAGCGGATTATTTAGTTCAACTAGCACGGCTGCTCTCACTCTAATCCCCTTTAACTATACGATAACTATCTTCCTCAAAGTGCTGAGTAGAAAATTCAAATAAATTAGAATCCTTTAATGCTATTACTTGATGCCGTAAGCCTACTGGAATATGAAAACTATTACCTGGATTTAGAATAGTTTCAATTGCTGAGTCAATATCATCTTGATACGAATGTAAAATCAATACAAGCCCGTTCTCAAGATAAAATGTTTCTGTTTTCAACTTATGAAAGTGAAATGAACAACGTTTTCCTTTTTCAAAGTGCAGAATTTTTCCACAGTAAAATTCATTATTCTCAATCCATTTCTCAAAACCCCAACCTTTTCTATGCATTACTGGAGTCGATACCTCACCCATGATAAATATTTGTTAGGCTTAATTCTGTAAAAGTGAATTAATTGTTGCAGTAGAAGAGTACCCCTCTAGAGTATCAAATATTCTTACTTCACTGAGATCGTGTCCAACTACTTCATTAGAGAGATAATCACCACCTTTGACAATCAAATCTGGTTTAAGAATTTTGATTAACTCATACGGAGTATCTTCTTCAAAAATAACTACTTTACTAACATATTTTATTGACTCAAGAATAATTTTTCGATCTTTTTGATTATTAATTGGTCTACTATTACCTTTCAACCTTTTCACACTTTTGTCACTATTTAAACCAACAACAACTTCCCCAATATTTGCACAATAAGATAATAGCTCTACATGTCCGCGGTGAAGTACATCAAAACAGCCATTAGTAAAAACTCTCATGAACGAATTCTAATCTAAAATCAAATAGTTGTTCCGAAAAAGGATCTAAATTCCCTGTTAAATCACTGGCTGAGTTAAAAATCGGCCTAATCTTTGGGTTTGAGTAACCTTTGGTCCATGAAACTAATCTGGCATCCGATAAAATGGACTGTTACTATCCCATATCAGGGGCTAAGTGACCTTCTTATCTGTATGCTATTTAAAGGGAGTATTAAAAAATTACAATCGAGTTTTTATAACTATAAAGCAAAGTTGTCTAATGGGTAATCAAAAGTAAATACCAATATTTTTATACGTTAACAGAAATAATTTACATAATTTGTATTAGAGAAATTTTGGCCATCCGTAATTTTCGGAACTAGAAGACAGATCAATAACCTTAGTTCTAGCCTTAGCCCAAATAGAAAAATCTATATTCTTGTGTGGGGTAACAATAACTCCCAAATTTACAGTTGAATCAATGGGTGAGCTTTTTTCATTATTATAAGAATCAATTAATGGATCATGCCAAGAAACTTCAGCTCCTAGAATTTTTAATTCTTCCAATAATCTTAATGCAGGAGATTCTCTCATATCTGGTATTTCTGGTTTATAAGCTATGCCAGCAATTTGTATGCGCTTATTTTCTAATGAGCCACCAAGCTCATTTTTTATTCGAATTGCAATTTTCTTTGGCAAATTGAAATTCTTTTCATTAGCTAAATCAATTAGATTTGACGGAACGCCAAATTTATTGGATATATAACTCAAGTAAGTTGGATCAACTGGTATACAGTGACCACCAACTCCAATACCAGGAATAAATGGCATAAAGCCAAATGGCTTAGTCGCTGCAGCAGCAATTGCATCATTAGCAGAAAATCCTAGGTTACCCGCAATTTCAGCAAATTCGTTTACCAGCGCTATATTAACTTGCCTGAACGTATTTTCGAATATTTTTGATGCTTCAGCTATCTCGGGGCTAGCAACTCTGTGAACTTCTCTACAAAAAGTTTTATAAAAATTAATCGCTTTGGTTGTTGCATCCTCACTTATCCCAGAAATAACTCTAGGTGTATTTTCTAAATTCCATTTAGAGTTGCCTGGGTCAACTCTTTCAGGAGCAGAGGCATACTGAAACTTAGCTAAATTTGATTTTTCGAGAATTGGTTTAATCACATTCCTTAAAGTTCCTGGGTATGAAGTACTTTCATTAACAACAAGTGCTTCTGTTTGAAATTTTTGCGCAACTAGTTGTACAGCATTTATGAGAAAGGTTAGGTCTGGGTTTCTATCTAAATCTAGTGGTGTTGGCACGGCTATAATCAATATCTCTGATCCTTGAACTTTAAAAAAATCTGATGTTGGGACATATAGTTTAGATTCAACTAATTCTTTTAATTTCAACGAGTCAACTCCGGGAACATACGTTTTGCCTTTTAGTAAATCATCAACTAAAACTTCATTCACATCAAAGCCGATTACATTATGCCCATTTAAAGATGCGGCCATTGAAAGTGTTAATCCTACATAGCCTTGACCAATTACTGATACCTTCATATGCCTTTACAATACCCTACCTTCGATAACCTATTTGACTCAAGCATAAAGATAGAATTTAAGGGATAATAAAATTTCTAATTTCAATATTTTGTGGGTCTAATTTAATTAGTGCATTTTTAGCTTTTATTCGCTCTTCTCTAGTGGCAAGATTATTGACCAAAATTAACCCCCAGGCTGAAGGAGCATTTGGATTGAATTTTGCAGCTGCTCGTCCCAACTCTAGGGCTTGGGGGGCAAGATTTGATTCTATAAATGCTTCTGTAATTCGTGAGTATCTGACTGTTGATTGCGGAAAGGAAAAAGCAGATTTCATGGCTAGTTCACCATTTCCTGTTTTTGCTGACACGACCTGCATTCGATCCACATTGTAATAAGGAAAGCAAATCATAATTGAAATAAGTAGCAGAAAAAAACTAAATGGCTTAGTTAAATCGAGGAGTTTTCCAATATTAACCTGCTTAACTTCTGCTTGAAAATTTAGATTCCTGTATTGGCTCAGTAAAGTTCCTGAAATCAAACTATTCCAGACCATCATGGAAATATTGGAAGGGCTAATCATTGATTGGGCTTGGAAACAAACCCAGACACTGAACAAAATTGCTGTTTGTTTATCAAAAGTCTTTGACTTCTTTATTACGGCGAGTGAAACGCTAAGCACTAGAAGAACAATCAGTAGTTGCAAAATTGCAAATGGAAACCCGCCGGTAGCGGCATTGTTGACTATGGTATTGTGCGCGTGATCTGTAAACTCGTTCACGCCCTTTAAAGTTTTGGCATCCTTATACTTTAGGTAAAAATCTCCAAGTGAATCTAGGCCAACACCAAAAATTGGATTATCCTTCGCGACTGAAAAGGAATTCCTTAACATTTCACCTCTCGACGCAACTGAGGGTTTAAATAGGAAATTGGCAAGAGGCCCATTATTCAACATGCCCTGGATAATAAGCCAAAATGAAATTACCGAAAAAGCTGCTGCTGCGTAAAACACCAAACGCTTTTTATACCAAGTAAAAACTAGAAGCAAAACTGCCAATCCGATTGCGGACGAAACATAACCTTGAGTTGACTGACATACGTAAATTGTAATCAGTAGAGGTACTGTTAAGGAGATTGATTTAATCAATCCATTTTTGCTTCCTAAAAAATAAATCGCTGAAGGCATCAAAGTCATGGCGGCGAAACTAGATTGAAAATTTGGATTCCCTAAGGTTCCTATAATTCCATTTGTCCGCGTATTCCAATCGAAAATATCCAATCCGAATCTCTGCAGAATAGAATAACCTGAACTTATCAAACATGATCCAATAAAAAAATAATAAAAATATTTAATCTTGTCGGGAGTAGAAGAAAAATATGCTATGCATAGAAAAATCAAAAGAGAAAACTCTGTAATAAAGCCTAAACCTCTTCCAGTTCTTCCAAAAATTTGTTGTTCAAATGGTGACGTAGTTGTAAACACCACTAGCACTATCTGAATAAAAATAAGACTTACTAGCAATAAAATTACTTTAGCTAATTTTTCCGAATTTTTAACTTTCACTAATGCGATTAATCTAGGCAGCAAGTACATGGCAGTGGCAAATAGCACTATTAATTTAGGAATTATTAATGAATCTGAGTTAAGCAATGGAGTCATTGCTACTGTTACAAAGAAGGCAGCAAACAATAAAATGAAATAAGAATCATTTATCTTATTTTTCATTGAAGGCCCTTTCTATTATTCCCAAGTCTAAAAACTAGATTGGAATTAAGCAACGCCGTTAAACTCTAAAACCCTACATCTCTGTAGGGTTTTAGAATAATCAGTTATTGCAGCTCGCAATAGGTGGATCGGTTAGCCTTACCTCTTTCGCTGCAAGATCAACTTCTGTAGAGCCTGGATTTGCTTATTGATCGAAGCAATTAAAGCTACTACAGATTTTAATATCTCTGAGAACGAAGTATCTCCGCCTACAGTCAATTTATAAGTTGTGGTTGATTTCGGACTGTTTACCAAGTTAGCGTACTCAATAATTCCAGTAAATGTTCCAGCAGTAACTGCTGTTGAGGTTGAAGTTCCAATAGTGAATGTGTAACTCATTGTTCCATCTGCCTTAGTTACCGCAGTAGCTGAAGAGGTTGGAAGTGTGAAGTCAACACCAGTCATGAATGGAAGGGTCCAGGTTCCAGCACCAGGTGAAGTAACAGAGTTAGCTGCTACTCC
>Ga0187844_10003686_pt1 | contig 10102 bp, 9 predicted proteins | sample SpaLakP09_SKY_50_FD_134517 | JGI IMG/M metagenome (GOLD analysis project Ga0187844, IMG submission 134517) | Oligotrophic lake water microbial communities from Sparkling Lake, Wisconsin, USA - SP09_SKY_50 | ecosystem: Environmental > Aquatic > Freshwater > Lake | place: USA: Sparkling Lake...
CCTTTCGTCAGGAAACCCCAGAGGTCAATCCAGAGCAGGGGCGTCTTGAAAGCGTAATGATGCTTCCAACCATCAAGAGGATCAAAGAGGAATCCTGCGGCAAATCCGAATTCACGGGATGCAGGCAGCAGGAGAACAACAGCAGTAAGTGCCGCGACCAAGATGCTGAAGGCGTATCCAGTGAGTGCGCGGCGGAGATGAGAGCGGTTCTGACGAAGCACCTCTGCAGTCCAGAGCAGAAGCATCGGGGTCATCACGACAGCAATCTTAGTGTAGCTTAAGGCAAGGGCTGCAGCGGCTAGTCCGAGCCCCACGATCTCCCTTGGCGAACCTTCCTCCGCAACAGCCACAATCCCTCGCAAGATCAGGGGAGTGAAGACGAAGCAAAGTCCCACCGTCCAGTGTTCGTAGATCCCTACGGCGACATGGAAAGAAGGTAGAGTTATGTAAACTAGAGAAATCCACGCAGAAAGGGAGCGACCGGCCCCCAAGGTTTGTGCAAAAAACCACATCGCAAGCCCGCTAGCCGGCAAAAAGCTTAAAATCAATATTTTCTGGGCCGCAAATGCGCCAACTATCCACGTCAGAAGCAGGTGAGCCATTTTGGATAGGGAAAAAGCCACTGCGAATGCATCCAGGAGCAAGCTGCTATGCCCCATCATAAAGTTAGGCGTCCATCCACCTTGGTGGGTATTCAATAAATCCCAAGTCTTGCCCGTATCACCAAATAACTCCTCTCGCGAGGGAGATTGGAAAAGCCAGCCTATGGAAATAATTAGAAGAAGAAATATTCCGAGCCATAAGGGCCATTTAGATAACTTATTAGCGGAAGTTTGGGAGTTGTTCGAGGACATGGAAGAGTCAGTGATTAGATGGGGCTATTGGTTAGAAGTGATGAACCATAGAGGTCACGAAGAAAGACTTAGGGGGATAAAAGAGATGAAGACGATTGATCGTAAACCGGTAAATCAATTTCCCCCACCGTTCATGCTCTTCATGGTAAAATCTGTTTCAAAAATTGATCCGTTCTTTCTCAACCACCAGCGGACGCTTCAGGACCTGGGTGTGAATGGCACCTATATACTCGCCAAGGATGCCGATGAAGAAGAGCTGAACCGAGGCAAAGAAGAATAGACCTATGACAAGCGGGGCTGTGCCAAGAGGAAAGTTGTTCCAGAAAAGGATCTTATAGACTAGATAGGCCAGCGCCACGAGAAGGCACAGCAATGCCGTGGCAAATCCGAGCATGGCCGCAAGCCTCAAAGGAACCTTGGAGAAGTTGGTAATCCCAAGCATTGCCATGTCGTAGAGCGTGTAGAGGTTGTTCTTGGTGAAGCCTCTTGACCTCAGTGGTTGATGGTAGGGAATCCTCTCGACAGGAAGTCCCACCTCAGCGATCAAGCCACGGAAGTAGGGATAAGGATCATTCAACCCCCGGCAATATTCGATGATGACCCGGTCATAGAGACCGAATCCGGTGAAGTTTTGGATGGTTCTGACATCCGCAAGCCTCTCAACCAAGCGGTAGTAGAACTTGCGCACAGCAAAAAAGAGTGGAGACTCATCACTCGAATCCTTGATAGCAACCACAGCTTTTGCCCCCTCCTCCCACTTCTTCAAAAAATCAGGGATTAGCTCAGGGGGCTCCTGAAGATCAGAAGCAAGGAAAAGCACGGCCTCTCCCGACGCCTGCATCATGCCATGGTAGGGGGACCGGATATGTCCGAAATTCCGAGCATTCAGGATGATCTTCAGATGGGGATTGCCAGCAGCCAGTTTCTTCAGAATCTCCTGAGTTCCATCTGTGGAGGCGTTGTCGATTATGATCTGCTCGTAGTCATAATCTATTAGCGCCTCCATGATCTTGCTAACGCGAGCCACGAGTTCCTCGACATTTCCTGCTTCATTAAAACAGCCCGAGACGATACTAATTTTTTTCATTAATCTGAAATTTCGTTTATCCTACTAAGGATTAATCTTTTTTGACTTCTCCAGCATTGGAATAGAGAGATTGGCGGTGAGTGCCTCTCTGGAAAGAAATGGAGATAAGTCTTCTAATGGTGGTGAGATTAACGAGCCATCCGGTTGGATAGAAACTCCAAGCTTGGGATGGAAAAACTGCTCCGGGTGCATGAACACCTCACAAATCAAGGGGCCAGTGGCATTAAGCACTATCGGTATCATGCGATCAAAGTCTTCCCATGTGCGGATTTGATAGGCCGGTATGTCAAACGCTGAGGCAACCTTACTGAAATCGGGACAGGAAACTCCGCTCCCTTTATCTGTTCCCGCATACCTCCCCTTAAGCACTGCTTTCTGGGTATGCTTGATCATGAGGTAGCCGTCATTGTTGAAAACGACAATTTTGATCGGCAACTGATAGTGAACGATTGTTTGGAGCTCTTGGAGATTCATCATCATACCGCCATCGCAATTGAGGCAGAGAACTTCTCCTCGATCCCTCGCGATGGATGCACCGATGGCTCCAGGGAGGCCGAATCCCATTTCGCCCAATCCCTGCGAAGTGAGGAGGCGCTGGGGGGGGGTTATGGGAAGGGCTTGATGTCCACTCAGCAGCGCCGTCCCCATGTCAGTTACTACAATCTGGTCTGGCTTCATCAGGGGCGCCAACCTGTCCATGAAGCGGTAAGAATTGATAAATCCCCCTTTGTCTTCGTGTTCCGGCCCTATCCATGGGAAACGACTCCTGACTTGGGCGCACCACTCGATCCATTCTTGTTGTTTCGTAATCGGTTTCTCTGAAACTTGAACAAGCATTTCGCTGATAAAATTTCCCGCATCAGCACAGACGGGATTGTTAAATCTTTGAGGATACTTTTTGAGTTCTGTCTGGTCAATATCGACCACGGTGATCTCCTTAGCCCCCCTAGCAAGCTCGGAGATCTCGTACCCAACTTGAGGTATGGCGAGCCGGGTTCCGATGGTCAGAAGACAATCACAGCTTTGAAGGATAAAGTTCGCCGCACGCTGTCCATAAACCCCCGCACTTCCCACAACGAGAGGGTGACCCGATGGCAAGAGATCAATGGCTGACCAGGAAAGAAGTACGGGAATTCCAAGCTCTTCTATGAATCGGATTGCTTCTGAAACAGCGTTTGCCATACGAACACCTACCCCAAGCCAGATAAGCGGGCGGCGTGCGGTTCGCAAGTGATCCAGTGTTTTTTTGACAGCGGAATCCAATGCATCTCCGGTCAGAATTCCCTTCTGCAGATCTTGATCCTCCACTTCAGGGGTGTAGTGAACAAGATCGTCTTCCTCCACCAAGGCAGCCTGAATACTCATAGGAAAATCAAGCCAACAGGGGCCAGGGCGCCCTGTGGTGGCGTGATACCATGCTTTCTCCAGCTCATAGAGAACCCTCTCTGGTTCCATAATTCGGGCGCCGTATTTCGTCATCTTGCTGACTGCAAAGGGGCTATCATACCCCTGAATGCCATACATGCGTAACTCATGATCCGGGGTGATATACTTTGGGTTTTCCTGCCCGGAAATCACGATGCAGGGAATGGAGTCGGCCCATGCTGAAAGCACTCCGGTGATCGCATTGCTAGAGCCTCCGCCAGCAGTTACCAAGGCAAAGGTCGGAATGCCCGTTATTTTCCAATAGGTTTGCACTGCCATGGTGCAAGCCTGCTCATGATGATTGCAAATGAGCTCGATTGAGGAATTGTAAAAGATTGAATCGAAAATATGGGCGTTGGCCGAACCAATGATCCCAAAAGCGTGTTTAACGCCTTTGGCTTCAAAAAATCTTACAATGAGATCGCTTACCTTGATTTTCATGACTCCTGCATATAGCGATTCCAGGTAATGGTGCGTTGAATGGCATCAGCCAACGGTACAGTAACTTCCAGCCCAAGATCCTTCTGTGCTTTTTGAATATCAGGAACAAGCCTCGTGTGATCATGTCCACTCTGCCCAAGCCCCGTTCTGATCTCAGGTGCGGGGGTAAAGGATCCAGTAATCATTTTTGCCAGGGTGAGCAGATCGACCGGCTCGGGACTCCCAATATTGTAAGTTTCACGTGGTTTACCCTTGGCCAGAGCTGCTAATACACCGAATGCAAAATCGCTAGCATACATGAGACTGCGCACCGTGGCACCATCACCCATGATACGAATCGGCCCAGCAGTGAAACTATCACGGATAAAATCGGTGACAGCCCAAGGGAGTTGAAGCGATTGGTAGGGTCCGACAAAGGCGAATGGCCGAAGGGTGACTACAGGCAACTTGCTTTCGCTGATCGCGCTCTGCGCAGCTACTTCTGCAAAGCGCTTGGACTCCGCATACACGGCGTTGACATCATTGCATCGGAGAGGGCCGGCAAAGGTTTCATCGACTTGGGGCATATCCCACGGTTGAGCACCGTACACCAAGCCAGAACTAAGAAGCACAAACTTCCTGACGTCCTCTAGCAAATGAGCTGCACGAAGGATACGCAATGTGCCCATTCCATTTACTTCAGCCACCGAACTTGGCTGAGAGGCCAGTAGCCGCCGGTCAGTAAGAGCCGCGGCGTGGATGATATAGCGTACGTCGCTTGGGAACTCACTGAAATATCGAATATCACCCTCTACAAAACAAAAACCTTCGACCCCGGCAAGATGAGCCCACAGCGCAGCAAAATCACGGGCACGGCGACTGTATGCAGTAACTCTGGTCCCAAAACCATGAGACTCATTAAGAACCTTGATCAGCTCCAGTAACCATGTACCCAAAATGCCCGTGCACCCAGTAATATAGAGATGTTCTCCGCGCAATACATCGAGTTGCTCGATTCGGCCATGAAGCACAGCCTCGGCATCAGCTTTCACAAGATCAATAGCACGGTTCATAATACAGATATCAATGAGTGCGAGCTGGTGCTTGTTTGCTGAATCTTATAAGCATCATTGCGTAATTCCTTTTCGGGTGGCTATTTCAGAGGCCACCTCAACAATCAGATCCTCCTGTCCACCAACTACTTTTCTTTTTCCAAGTTCCAGAAATACATCACGGGGATCGACCCCCATTTGCTTTGCTGCACGCTGAACGGGCTTGGAGAAACCCGAAAAAACCCCGGCAATACCACTCACAATAGTGATCCCGTTGGACTCGGGCAAAGATCCGGCAAAGAGCTGGGCTGCAATCTCTGCGGCATCCAGGGATTTGAAGAGGTCAATAGTCGTTTGATAGCCCTGCTGTTTGAGCACTGCGGCGAGCAGCTCAAGGGGCGCATTCCCGGCTCCCGCCCCGAATCCTTTGGCAGTTCCGTCAATAATTCTGGCGCCTGCCTCGAGTGCTGCCAGAGAATTGGCAATGGCAAGACCAAGATTTTGATGGGCATGAAATCCAACTGGAACTTCTAAGCTTGATGCCAAGAGTTTGATTTTTTCCGTAACATCCTTGGGAAAGTATGTTCCCGCAGAATCCATAAGAACAATCCCTTGGGCCCCGTAAGATTGCATTTTCTTGGCCTCTCCCAGCAATACCTCTGCTGATGCCATGTGACTCATCATCAGAACTCCCCAGACTTCGCGTCCCGCGCCACGAACGTGGCTGATATGCCTCTGGGTGATATCGGCCTCAGTGCAATGGCATCCGATACGAAAGAGATCCACTCCGGCATCAAGAGCGTTCATGATCTCCTTCTTGATTGTGGCGAAGCCTGGTATTACGTGGACGCTCAGCTTGGTATTTTGGAGGCATTGTTTGGCAGTACGTAGCATCTCCCCTTCGGGAACAAGACTCTCCCCAACTTGAAGGGAGGAAGCTCCAAGCCCGTTGCCGTGCCCCACCTCAAGATACGCATAGCCTGCAAGTTCCGCAGCCGTGGCATAGGCCTTGACCTGCTCCAAGGTTATCTGGTGGCTGTAGGCATGAGAACCATCGCGCAACGTGGCATCACATACCGTAATATGAGTGAGAGTCGTCATGCTGTTGTAGGCAAAAAGAAAATCTAAAGTCGCGCCCGAGCTTCTGCAAAGGCAATTGCCGCACAATTGATGATATCGAGGTTTCCGGCGTATCTAGGTAAGTAATCACCGAGTCCATCCACTCTCACCATCGTGACCAAGCGACCGCTTTCCATGATAGGCTGCAAGAGGAGCTGATAACCCGGCACATACTTGGTGATCAGATTTACCATTTCCGCCACCTTTTCGCGGGTCTTTTCCAGATCAGGATTGGCAATTTTGGCCATTACAGTCGTTTGCATATGCACACAGGGTTGGGCAGGATTCAAATTGAGAATTGCCTTCGTATGACTGCATTTGCAAAAAGCACTTAGTCCTATCTCTGTTGTGCCGAGATATTCATCAAGGTTGATGCGTGTTGCCGGACCGGCACTACGGGATGCAATGCTTGAGACAGTTTCAAGATATTCGACCCCCTCGTTCGCTTGCGAAATCGCATAAGCCAACGGGATTGAGGCTTGTCCACCACAGGTGACCATGTTGACGTTGGTTAATCCAAGGCATTCCTCTAAATTAACAGCAGGAACACACATCTTGCCGACCTTAGCTGGCGTAAGGTCAACTGCCACAATCCCCGCCTGATCGAACAGTGGAGCATGCTTCGTATGATCCTCAGCGCTTGTCGCATCAAAGACTAGGGAAATTTCATTCTTGAGATCGAGAATGCTCTCCACCCCCCTTGCCGAAACCGGAACCTTAAGCATGCTTGCCTTCATCATTCCTGGAGAGGAGAGATTCCGACCCGCAAACAATCGGCATTCAAGCACGGGGGATCGCAGTACCTTGATCAAAAGATCCGTCCCTATGTTTCCCGTGCCCAGGATCGCAACTGAAAGCTTTTTTGGAGGCATGACAATCAGGAGATTTAATGATTACCTTCTCATAATCAGATAGTTGCGGAAGTTTCCGATAACTTGATAATTACTGGATAGATAGCTAGCTATTATTGCGTCTTGAATAAATGGTGGATTCACGGCAGGTCGATTCACCGGAAAAAGAAAAAGCCCTGTCATAAATTCTGCCCACCCTTTGCCGTAAAGATCCTTATCTATTGTCTGCATATTTTGAAAATAAGATCTAGGAACCAATATAATATCGGCTTTTTTAATTCCGTTAATTTTTTTTTCCACAGTTTCAGGAGTAAAAATTCCATCAAAGGGGGGGACAAAATACTCATGATAATACCTACCGCTGGATTTTAAAAATCGATCGATATCCTCACTCCCACTTCTTGGAACGGCAACGGAAGGATATTTGAGTAACTCGAGGAGATCAGGCGAGAAGGGAAGCCTCTTTGACCACTGGAACTGATTGTGATTCGGTTCTTTAACTAAGCGATCCTGCACAATCCATTCCCCAACGCTTATTTCAGATTGATGAGCTTCAATCGCTTTCCTAGTCGTGAGTGCATTGACAATGAGTCCATCGTAGTGATTCCAGAAGGAAATCTGACTGGTGGTAAAAACAATCAGTGAAGCAGCGGCAATCGTAATCATCCAGTGACGGGACCGCTCTTGAATCGCCGCCCCCAGTCCGAAGATAAGAATGCCAATCCCATTGGAAATAACATGCCCCGGATCACAACGTCCAAGCACTGCCGGAAGGAAAAGCCCCAGAACGAAAAGTAACGAAATGCAGAGTGAAGCATTTTTATCATTTCCAGTCCAACCCGCGGCTCCCAGACGGGGGAGAATCCAGCATCCTACTAGGATAATCGACAAAATATACGGCGCGGGAAATATCGGAAAGTTGTAAGCACCACCACCAAAGAAAAGGATCATCTTGAAATAACTAAAACCGAAAATGCCCAGACATGCGGCCATCGCTCCCAGCACTGCCAATGATCGGGATGCAAGATGAGGCTCTCCGCTTCTGAGACACCATAGGATACCTGCCAAACCGCCAACGCAGGTCACAAGACCAATCTCTGGCCCGAGCATTAAGCCCACAAAAGGAAGGGCGAAGGATGCGATCCACCCTCTGCGCGCATCTGATGAGCGAAGGGATTCGTGAAGGATCAGAATAGCCCAAAACGGGTAAATGAATCGGAGCGGTGTATACTGGATCCCAATCGTAATGTTTAGCGTCGCGAGCGTTCCGAAAAGTAGGATGAGAGCCCTGTACCGATTAGGAATTCCAAAGCGCCGCACGATGGATTCCATCGCAAGAATTCCAAAACCAAAGAAAAGCAGGACCGTAAAGATGTAAGCCGTGTCGATCTTGATTATGCCGCCTGACACCTTATTGAAAAGGAATGGGCTCCAAAGCATTATCGGCCCATAGCCGAAATCAAAATCCCGGAAGGGAATGTGACCGAGCGTCATCATGTCCAGTCTAGTCAGGAAGTACGCTGACTCCCCGAAAAAGCCGAAAGGAAGAAGATGCCACCAACCGCCAACTACGCAAAAGGGGAGTGCGATGCAGGCAAGTAGCGTGAGGAACAGTCCCCTGGAGCGGCGGGCTGGGGCCACCAATAATCCTTGGAAAAGATGCCGATCCCCAAAAGCTAGGGGAGAGAGAAAAATCCGTATGCTAAAAAGAGCTACCAAAGTCAGTGCAAGGCCGAGATGAGCCGTCGCATTGCTGAATCCAAAGACATATGACTGGGAATCGACTGGCCCCTTTACCGGCATGTGCCATGGAAGCACGAAGATCAGAAGACATGAAACGGGCAGGAGAACGGCAAGGAACGCCGTTAACACTTTTCTCTGAGAAGCTGTGAGGGATGGTTGTGTTGTCACAATCACGGGTGAACCCAAGATGCTGTTTTGGATATAGATGTTTTCAAAAAGATACAAACCTTCAGCCCAAGATCTCTCTTTGCACGTTCAATGGAAGGAACATAGCGAGATGGCGAAGAGTGGAGGTTGGGAGTTGAAGTTGAAGGAGCAAGTGGCAAAACAGAACACCCGAGAGTAGAGGCCACGCTGTCGGCGAGTTGAGCGATCGTGATTTCCTGATCCGAGCCGACATTGTAGGATTGGCAGGCCTCTCCCCTGAAGAGAATGTTCCAAAGCCAGATCGCGAGATCGGCCGCATAGAGATACGAACGGTACGGGGTGCCATCATTAACCTGTATCGACTCTCCCTTTATGGAATCCCGAATGAAGTTCCCAATGGCGAAGTGAGCATCAAGGGGCAACCCTGGGCCAACAAAGGCAAAGCAGCGGGCAATCGTCGTCTGGAGACCATGCTCCTTGTGAGCAATTGCGCAAAGGAGTTCCCCCACCCTTTTCCCTTCTCCGTAGGCTGAATTCGGATCCATCGGGTCGGGAGCACCCGCGTAGTTTTCGGGGATATGGGTCATCGCCGGAGGCTGTTTTCCATAGACTGCTCCAGAACTGACAAAGAGGAGGCGCTTAGCACCTGCAGCCACAGCAAAATCAAGCGTGCGCTGCGTACCCCGAATAATTATATCCAACATCTCTGAGGGAGGCACCGGGGCACTCGATGTGGTGCCAGCGTGTATCACATGGGTGAATTCACCATCGGGGAACTTAAAATCACAAACGTCCCCGCCATGTAATGTGATCGATGACTCAGAGGCAAGATGGGGAACCTTGGCGTAAAAGGCTTCAGGATTACGGGAGAGGCCTACCAATTCGGCTCCTAAGGCAAGCTCACAGTTGGCATGGGCAAAGGTTTCCAAGAGCCAGATCCCGAAAAAGCCCGTAGCTCCGGTAACAAAGAGCTTCCCTCCACGCAACTGCTCCCAGAGAGGGCGCGTGTGCTCGAGCACATGCTCAAGATCTTCCTCGGGAAGTGGAGGAAAAGACATGGGATCAGGAGATAGTTACCATGAAGGTCATGAAGAGACTAGAAGGAGCCATTCTGATCTCCTCTCCATGTTCTTTATGCTCTCCATGGTGAATCTTTTTCACCGTGTCCTAACAAATGCACGGATGGTCTCAATCTCATAGTCCATCATCTCTTTGGTAAGGCCTGGGTAAGTTCCCAGGAAGAGAGCTTGATTCATGATGGCATCGGCTCCGGTCATCTCGCCAACTACACGGAAGGATTCAGGGCGATCCTTGCGGAGTTGCACGAAGACTGGCTGGCGGAGAAGGTTCCCGCCGAAGAACATCCGGTTGCCGATTTTATTTGAATCCAAATGACGAGCGAGA
>Ga0187844_10003687_pt1 | contig 10099 bp, 19 predicted proteins | sample SpaLakP09_SKY_50_FD_134517 | JGI IMG/M metagenome (GOLD analysis project Ga0187844, IMG submission 134517) | Oligotrophic lake water microbial communities from Sparkling Lake, Wisconsin, USA - SP09_SKY_50 | ecosystem: Environmental > Aquatic > Freshwater > Lake | place: USA: Sparkling Lake...
ATTCATAACCCTATGGCGAAACAACATCTGAAAGGAATCAGAAATGACTTTAATTGAAAAGCTTAAACAATCACCTCGTAAGGTTGAAGAGGTGTCATTGAATTTAATCAAGACTGATGGTGGCACCTAGGATGTCATAGGAAGAAAAAATTTACAGATTCATTGATGCTACAGGTATGAATCTTCAAGGATTTCAAAAGTAGACAAATTTAGAGAAACGCTATGACTCAAAAACAAAAAACTGGCGGTAGACAACTTGGGACTCCAAATCATATTACTGCTGAATCACGATTTTTGTTAGCTGGTCTTGTGGAAGGCAACATAGTCAAATTACATGAATGGCTTGATTCAGTGGCTTCTGGGATACGGAAGATCGACCCTGTTACGGGTTTGGAGACAGGGGATTATTTAGTCAAACCAAGCCCTGAAAAAGCATTTCAATTACTTCAGTCGCTGTTGGAGTTTTACGTTCCAAAATTAACTCGAGTGCAAGTTTCTGGAAGTGATCTAGACACTTCAATTGTGCAAACAAACCTTGGGGTGTTTGGCGAGCTACTCAAAGAGATTAAGTCACAAAGACAAGCTTAGGGCAGATTTACAACCTGCGGTGCCAAGAAAATCCGTATGGTGTGTGAGGCAAAATAGTAATCTGATTACTAAGTACAAACCCTAATTAGTTGAAAAATGAACAATGTTTGTAATGGGCGAATTACAAGCGCAACAGTAGTTCAGGGCGCTTGCGGTAGTTCCAATGCTCTCAGCTGCCCGAGACTGATTACCGAAGTAAATATGCCCGACCGAGCAACTACGGGTTGTGAATGCTGTTCAGGGAAACTCTGGGGTGTCCTGTGGGGTAGGTTACTTGGCGCAGACAATTTCTAGTATTGCTTCGCGATTAGTGCCAGGCGCAACTGCATCCCATTGGGTGTCCTCGCCCGCCGTAAAAAGTACTGTGCCACCAGCCATAGACTCGGAGTGGCCAGAGATGCCGAGAAACCTGGAGCGTTCTTGCTTGCAGTCATATTCCTTCCGCAGTCGACGTGACATCTCGCCGTTTTTGCCCCGCTTCCTCAAATCCTGTAATTCCCAAATCCGACGCATATTTCCATCTTTACGAATTGTGGCTGGATCAAAATAACTAGTGCCTGAGTCGCTATCGGAATACATTACCCATTCTGCCCAAGCAGAGCCAGCCAGCATCATCAGACAGACAAGTAGCAGTTTCTTCATTGCTTTCTAACCCCTTGCAAACTCTGTTTGTGAGAAATTGCCCCACAGCTTGCTCCTCAATCAGGAAAGTTTCACCTGACTTGGATAAATCACCTGCCAAGTTGGTGCTGACTTTTGACCTGCCTGCCCTTGACATGAACTAAAATAATTATTTTAGTCATTTAGTGCTTAACTCATTAAACAAAGCATTGCCTCCACTACCAACACGTTTGAGAGGATTTTTTGTACAAAAGTTATCCATCCATAAAAAGATTTGCTCGGCAGAATTTATCTTGTCAAGTATGTCATTTTTATCGTTAGAAAGTCCAGAGTTAAGGCCGCTCATATATCCGACAAGCCAAGCCTTCATTGAAGGATTTTTTTTGAATTGGCTATCCACTGACCACAATCGCTACCACCAAAAGCTGTGACTTCGCCACTAACTGCTGGAAAATAAAAAAAACAGTTAAGCATCAAGCTGAGTAATAATTTGGCTCTCATTTCTTTGATTCCTTTTTTCAAACGTTTGTTGGTAACGAGTGCAAGCGGCTTGGAGTTTGAATGCTAACCACATGTAGCCATTTTAAATCGTAACAAAAAATCTCACACTACTTACTATAAGCATGGCATAAAATAGGCATCATCGCTTTAATGACCTTCAAGGGCGGAAGCGCCAAAAGCGCACAAAAAACAAATGAAAATAATGCGGTATTACCAACTGATTTAATGTGGTGAACAAATGAAAAAAATAGTTTTCTTTCTACTCATGGCTTTTTCTTGCTCTGTATGGGCGGAGTGGAAATTTATTGAACAAGGAACATCTTCCAAACATTCCTTCTTCATTGATCCCATGACCATAAAGAAAGAAGGAAATAAGCGAAAGGTTTGGGAATTAAAAAATCTTTTTCAGATGGGGAAAATGGGAGAAATGTCAACGCGCTCCCGAATTGAGTATGACTGCAAAGAGGAGCAATATAGATTTATTCAAATATCTTATTTCCCAGAGAAATTTGCGACGGGATCAGTTTTACTTGTACATAATTATCAAATCAACATTCCTGGTGGTGAGTGGAGCCAAATAGCGCCAGAAACAGTAGATGAAGCACTCTTTAAATTTGTGTGTGCAAATTGAATCCACAGAAAAACAATAATGCTTGAACAAAGACCTCTTAGATTTCAGAGATGTTTATGTTGAATGGACAACATATTACTTTTTCTAAAGGATTATTACTATTACTGACTTATGCTTCAGCCCCAGTTGCATTTGCACATGGCGGCGGACTGAACTCCGAAGGCTGCCACAACAATCGTAAAACTGGTGAGTATCATTGCCACAAACCACCGCCTTTACCCCCATCACAGCAACAGCAAAGTAATCAAGCACTCGTTGGTAACAAACCAACTTGTTACACCGGCCCCAAAGGCGGCACTTACACAATCACGCCAAGCGGCAGGAAAAACTATCAAGGGTGTTAATTCTTAAATAAACATTTCTTAATGTATCAAAGCGTCCATTAGGTCATTGCTTTTTTATGACATCTGTTGTCAAATGGGATTCAATCAAAAAAGGAAAGATTCATGAGAACAATCTACTTGACCATAACTTTATTATTTGCTTCAAACGCAGCTTTTGCCATGACATATTTTTTGACAAAACAGTGGTATCAAAATGGCAATCAAATGTGTGCTTATGGCAATGGAACAGTATTGAATGTTGGAATTAATCTTTGTCCCCTTTCCATTGAAGGTTAAATTTTTTAATTTTACTGTCAAATTAAATTAACTTAAATATTGCTACGATTTTTTTGAGAAATCAAGAAAATAAGCAACGAAAAATACTTAGGTTATTTGCTAGATATACAAGCCCTATGTTCTATTCAAACTCTAGTGGGTGGGTATGTGGGCTACTGTTATATACAACCTACGGGTTGTGAATGCTGTTCAGGGACACTCTGGGCGTGTCTTATGAATTAGGTTAGTGGGCGCAGACTATATTTAGCATGGATGCGGAAATAGTGCCAGGTGGAATTCCTCTCCAAAGACCGCTTCCGATTTCCGTAGTTAATACCTTGCCACCAGCCATCGACTCACTGTGTCGGGATATATCAAGAAACCTGTAGCGTTCTTCCTTGCAATCGTATTCATACTGCGCCCGATTCGACATTTGGCCGTCCGTACCACGATTCATATAGTCTTGTATTGTCCAAACCCGACGCATATTTCCATCTTTTCTGATTGTGGCTGGGTCATAATAAAAAGTGTCTGATTTGGTCTCTAAATACATCACCCACTCAGCCCAAATCGGGCAAGAAAAAAATATCGCTAGTGCGAGTAGCAGTTTTTTCATACGCATGCTCTTTCTACAAAACTATTTACCACTTGATTGTTTTGTGATTTCAAGTGGGCGCTACTTTGGGCAAACAAATTTCATAACGTCCGACTGCATTGTTCTAGGAGCTACGGGGAACCATGGAGCATCTTTCGGGATGCTGTCGTTTACATTTATGGTCTTCCCCTTTGCAAAGTGCTCTGAGTGCGAGGAAAGTGCAAGGTATCTGGCTTGCTCTTCTTTACAGTCGTATTCCTCCTGCCAGCGGTAAGAAAGTGCTCCAAATTTATCTGGGGAAATAAGGGCAGTTATTCCCCAAACTTTGCGTCTGCTCCCATTTTTTTTTATAGTGCTTGGGTCAACCCACAAACTCGCCACTTCCGATTCCGCTATGTATTCCCACTCAGCCCAAGCAGAGCCAGCCAGCATCATCAGACAGACAAGAAAAAGTTTTTCCATGCGCTAGACCTCCCTTTGCTTTCTTACCAAAAATTAATAGGCTCACCCCATCCCCCATGCTGAAAGGGGGCGGGGGGAAAGGTCGATTCTGCACCAGCACCAACTCAGGCGCTAAAAATAGTTTCGCCACGATCGAGCCTCTTTTTGAGTATCCCATTATCCCTCATGCGTACCCCTTTGAGGTATCGGCTCTATGACTAGGAACACCCAAGTCATTGATGAATTCTAAGAGTTTGATTTCTAGCATGTGAACTTTATTAGCTTTGAGTAAAAGTTGTCTAGTGGTAACCATTTTTGTGAGTAGTTTTTTGTAAACCCAATATCACCATTTGCATTGAACTCACTGAACATCAATTCAGAAGATACTATGTACATCTTTTCTTTGCATGAAATCTTTATCTGTGTTTTCTGAGATTTGTATTTGGTTGATTTGTCGTTCATCAATATCCAAATGTAAGACCCATGCGTATCTTTGGTTACATTTTTTGTATCTGCATAGAACGACTGAATTGATGACTTACTGAGTTGAGTCCATTTTGATATATCTACAGACTTGTAAGCATCACTTGGGTTTTCGTGTTCTTTTTTGACGGCTGCTGCAAATTGTTCTGATGTTATGTTGCAGACACTAATTTTGTTTGAGGGGTAGCCCTCGCTGCTGTTGTGAGTGATGATGTAGAGAATCTCACCATATGAGACTCTTCTACTACAGTCTGTTTCTCCACCCATTGTGCTTGCAGTAATGTTGCTTGCAGTAAATGCGCCCTTGTAGTCCTCAAGCACTGTAATGCTGTATGACCTTGCAAATGTAGGTATCTCAAAAAATGAGCGCACTCGTTCTGTAATTGATGGCAAGTTGACCTTCAACTTAGTCAGACCAATACCCTTGGAATGAGCAACTTCATCTATGTTTCTCATTTCACAAGAGCAAGCCCAAGCACTACTTGCAAGTAATGAAATGCAGACTGAAATTATGAATCTTTGTAATGACATGCTCATCCCCATTTGAATCATCTCAATATCAGTCCGTTAATTTCTTTTTCTGCTTCTGCCAACACATTGTTTTTAGTCTAGTCTGTATGGAAATCTGCTTGATAAATTGAGTGATTCGCAGCCTCTGCACAATCGTTTAGCAAGAGTACCCACGACATCGCACCTGCATCGGTGAGGGCGAGTTGTAACCACTCAACATATTGATCACATCAGTCATTGCGTTTTGACCGGTGATGGGTATTTGATGTCAAGGATTAGCCACATCGTTGAATTCGTCCGAAATTTGATGCATTTTGGCGCGCAAGTCTTGCGAAACATTTTGTATTTCAGCAAGTCCTCTGGCTACCATAAACATTTGATTTCCAAGTTCGTTAAATGAATTTATCAACTTCTCACCTCGTTCACTATCGATAATTTTCAATCGTCCAAGCCTTTGATTGGTATGAGCCATTGGAAAGAAATTATTTCCAAGCTCTCTAAAGAGAGAGTCAATTTTTTTTGTGTCATCTTTACCAAAATATCCTTGTGATTCCTGACCAAGCTGTTGATTTGAAAGCTCAATATATTTTAAAAGTGCATCTTTGCAAACAATCAAGAAATTTGCAATTTCGTAAGGACTCATCATCAAAGCATCTTGATTAAATACCTGTAACCCATATTTCAATTCAGTAGATATATCTTCAATATACATAATTGCGCCTTTAAAAAATTAGCAAGAATTGAAATTTTAACTATGCACTTAAACCGCTGATTGCAATTTTCAATACAAGTAAATCAAATCATTTTTTTATTTCCTTAATACGCTAATCCGATCAGAACGTATTTCCATCCCCAACGTATCCCCTCGCTCAACATAGCCTCCCATCCCATCAACTATCTTCTCATCAGAGAAAGTTGCCCTCAAAGAGAAAGCTCCTTCACTCTCGACATAAAAGTGGAAATCCATTTCTTCATTTGTTTGTAACGGTCTATCCATGTAGGGTTTAAATGTGCCTTTACCTTCAGTATTTTGAAAATTGATGGCAATTTCACTAACTGGAATTTGATCTAAATTTTTGACTTGTACGGTTACGTAATAAGTTGAAAGCCTAAGCAACCATGGAGCTAAGGCACCTAGGACAAGCGTAACAATCAGAAGCATGAGATATCTAAATTTCATTGGAATACTCCTTGATTGTGAAATTTTTTGGGATGGTACGGTGGGATAGAGCCTGCTTTATGAGCACTTCAGGCGCGAATTCAGCACTTACCCATTACGTCGCATCGGGTCGCTTTAACACTACTGCTTTTGAAAAAGCATTTTCAAACAATTCCGACAAAGTGTTTGAGAAATCTCTTACAGCACCTCTGCGGGGTCAGAACAAAGATCAGTTTGACTTCATTTGATATGCCAAATATCTTCAGTATTTCCAGACGCAATAACTGGGGAAGGCCAGAAGGACCTGTATTGCTTCTGGATCACCCTCAATTGAGCTCTTTGCGAGCTTTCCGCAAGCAGAGCTTGGGTTCTTGGTGTAATGCTGAGCCACATTGTCAGCGCACGCACTACACAGGCCCATAATTTCAAATTTCTCCTTGACAAAACCGTAGGTTTTACCCGCCTCGGAACGTCCTTGCAGCGACGGCGTGAGAATTCTTTTTAGGTCAGAAACTTGCTTGGCACTGATGAAACCCTTGTCAACAAATTCCGCTACAACGGCGGTCTTACGCGCACAAATTTCAGAAACAACAGTTTCGTGATAGCGATTGAAACCCTTCCGTTCACCGACAAGTTGAACCAGCGTCTCCATATTCTCGTGATAGTTTGGGGACCCATATTTGACGTCAGCACATCTCACCTGCGCAGCCGCAGTTGCACTAATTGAAAGGGTAGCTAAGAGTATCACGATAATTTTCATTTTTTGATTCTCAGGTTGAGTTGAAACTCTCTGTGTCCAAACATGAGCATAATCTAGACTATAAGTCTTGCGATAGGTGCTCTGGATGGCCCACCCCGCAACTCGCTAGCCGTAAAGTAAAAACTCTTTTAGTGCTTACGTATTTAATGAAAATTTAATTTTCCATTTGATTCAGTCCACAACTCCAGAAGTTCTCTAGACCAATCAGTTATTATGTTTTCATTGAACTCTGTTTGTTTAGTGCTGACCCAAGTATCAACCAATTTTTCACCCTCTTCAATTTGTGATTCAGTCATGCATGATTGAAAAATTATTGTGTGCTTATCTGACTGTTGATCACCTAAAAATTTTGCTAAAAAAAGCCATTTATAAGCTTCTGAAATTCGTTTTTCATCAGTTCGATTTATCAATATTTGAATAGATAATTTCAGCATAGATTCAGTAAATCCATTCTCTGCATAACGAATTAACAATTCATTCTCTGTATCAAAATCATTAAGTGATTTGCGCATTGGCACTTTGCAAGGGTCAGGATTTAAGGAGTTCTTGCAACCCGAAAACTGTTGTCACGAGACTTAATAGTCTGAGTATTACTAATGCGGGTAGCCGAATGCTCCATAGTCAATAGAGTACCTCGCATGACCCGCTCAGAACAATTTCCACTTAGCCATGCACTGCCATCTGTTGGAGCACCTACATAGTCCCAATTCCAGCAATCCTGAGTCCATTGCCAACCATTACCAACCAAATCATACAAACCAAACAAATTAGGCTTACCTGATCCAACTGGGCGAGTCTGAATCCAATGGTAAACATACCTATTGTTTTCAGCTTTAAAGTAAGGTGTTTTTGTTCCAGCTCGTGCAGCATATTCCCACTCTGCTTCTGACGGTAGCCTGTATCTCTTGCCTGTTTTTTGACTTAGCCTTTGTACAAACAACTGTGCATCATCCCAAGAGACATTTACAACAGGTAAATTAGGACCTACAACTTCGCTCGGATTGAAACCCATCAGGTTAAGCCACTCATCCTGCTTAACAGGATATCTACCCAAATAAAAGGTTTGGATACTTACAAGGTGTCGCGGAAATTTGTAAATGTTATCCGGGCTATTGCTCCAGTTACCACCGCCCATCATAAAGCTTCCATCAGGAATAACAACCATTTCTGGACAGTCGTTGCAGTCCTTAAAGATCGTTAGAGGCTTAAGTGACTGCTTTTGAGTTGACTGCGCATTAGGAATTAAAACACCTTCAATTGGTAGCAAGCCATCTATATTTGACAGTTGAGCAGATGCATCCTGCGTAATGAGACAAATAAGCAGGAAATTTGCGAGAAAGCTTCTAATCATTTAGAGACAGTGTGCAACACGGAAACCCTAGTAGCCACCTAGGCTAGCAGGTGCGCCGAATTTTTGACATCGTACAAATGGATTTAATGACCTATTAACACCACAAATCATGATCGAGATTTTATAGTTAAATTAAACGTGGTTTAAAGTCTCTCATCTTGAGAAGCTCCTGTCAATGCAGGAGAAAAGAAAACCGTCGATCGGAAGGCCTCAAGGAACGAAATCTTTCGATCCTGCGCCTGCACGTGCGTTTGGCGCGGCAATTCGAGAGCGACGATTGGTAGTCGGACTATCACAAGAAGAACTTGCAATTACAGCTATGGTTGAACGCTCACATATGGGGAAAATCGAACGTGGAGAGCACATGCCTAACTTCGTGCTGATACTTCGTCTTGCTAAGGCACTATCGATGAGTCCCGGTTCCCTTGTGGACCGAGCGGTTGAACTGATCTAAGCTAGCCAATCCATAAACACCCCACTTAGAATGATCTGAGTGGTAGCTTAAGTTTGGAAGGCTTCGTTATGCGTACGAGAAAATTTAAATTAATTATTGCGGTAGCAGCATTTGCATTAGCCGGTTGCCAAGCTGTTGTGTATGGAACAGCCACTGACTTTGAAAAATTAACAATTGGAATGACTAAAGATCAGGTAGTCGAACTCCTTGGAAAGCCGACTTCTATCGGAGCAGATGGGGAAAAGTCAGAAGAGTATCTGATCTATAAACGGATGAAACATGCTATTTCAGCGTGGCCCAGAACATATCAAGTTACCCTGCGAAATGGCAAAGTTATAAAGTACGGAGAACAGTATGATGAAAAAAACATCAATGTTTTCTAATTTTTACATTTCAGTTTTCAAGATGCAGAACTGGAGGGCAATAGCGCCTGAGTCTGTTAACGAAACAATTTTCAACATTGTTTGCTTCAAGTAACCTACCCCATAGGACACCCCCAGAGTTTCCCTGAACAGCATTCACAGCCAGTACCTGCTTGCATAGGTAACTGACAATGCTGGTCAGAGTTTCGAGACCAGTATTGTGCGCGGGCGTGGCGTGGAGTTTGGAGGCTGACCATTGCACCGTAACAACGACAACTGACTTTGCAAATAAATCAGAGACTTAAAAATGAAAACACTTCGTGTTGGGGACTTTTACAACCGCAGGGATGTCCATGGCATCTTTTCACCTGACACGATTTTTACGCCTCAAGCAGGAACGTGGGGCTTGCACGGAATCGTTTCCGTGCCAAAACGTGAAGGTGATTGGGTCTTTTTCGTAACACTTGGCCAAACGCAGGGTGACCATGCATTTGATGAGTCGATAACAACTGATGGGGTTTTAAGTTGGCAGTCGCAACCCCGTCAAGGGCTTGAAAACGAGACAATAAAGTCTTTAATTTCTCACGACGAACGTTTAAACAACATATATCTTTTCCTGCGCTCTGAGGCAGGTACAGACTATGGTTACTTTGGAAATTTAGGTTATCTAACGCATGACACTCAACGTGAGAAACCAGTTCACTTCCAATGGCAATTAATGGACTGGCCAATGCCTGATGGATTCATAACCAAGGTAGGTGTTGCATTGCTTGGAGATTTGAAGTTTCAGGATTCAGCCACTGTAATTACAGTTGCTCAGGGACTTGAGTTTGTTGCCAAACCTCAACCACGAACAAGTCGGCGTGGAACAAGTACCTCAGAGTTTCAAAGTCGAAAATCACCAAACCACCTAGCACAACACGCTAACAATACGGCCCTCGGTCTATTGGGTGAAGAGTTGGTACTTGCACAAGAGAAAATGATGCTCACAAGGGAGAATCGTTCAGACCTTGCTGAAAAAGTGGTTCATGTATCAATCGTTGA
>Ga0187844_10003689_pt1 | contig 10098 bp, 6 predicted proteins | sample SpaLakP09_SKY_50_FD_134517 | JGI IMG/M metagenome (GOLD analysis project Ga0187844, IMG submission 134517) | Oligotrophic lake water microbial communities from Sparkling Lake, Wisconsin, USA - SP09_SKY_50 | ecosystem: Environmental > Aquatic > Freshwater > Lake | place: USA: Sparkling Lake...
CTGCAAACCAAGCCGCAAGATCCCATGGCGTTGCCCAAGTTGAACATCAAGTCCTTGCCCCTCAACAGTCAATTTCAGCTGCCCAGCACCAGGAGTGAGCCATGAGCGACTTGCTGGGCATCAGTAGTTCTGCAGTTGCAGCCTATCAACGTGCTTTAGGCACGGTGAGCAACAACATTGCCAACGTCAGCACAGAGGGCTATTCGCGTCAAACCTCTACCCTGCAACAAAGTGCGCCGGCCAAGCAAGCCAACATGTTCTTGGGTACCGGTGTGATGTTCACGGCCGTCAAGCGTTCGTTTGACGCCTTTGCCGAATCCAATTTGCGCAACAGCAATACCGATTTGTCAACCCAAGAGCCTTTGGTGAATTACACCCAGCGCGTCATGGACATCATGGGCGATAAGAGTGTGGGTTTGAGCTCGGCCTTGGACACGTTTTTTAACTCTGTGCAGAGCTTGTCGGTCGACCCCGCTTCCACAGTCATGCGCACCAGTTTCTTGCGCGCTGCAGAAGGTGTGGGCTCGCGATTTGCCGAATTGTCAGGCCAGTTGGATTTGGTTGCCATCGAAACCAAGCAGGGGTTGGAAGATGCGGCGAACCAAATCAATACATTGACCGAGCAGTTGGCGTTGGTGAATCAACAAATGACACGTTCCCCAACATTGCAGGGGCAATCGCCTGAAATGCTTGATCGGCGTGATTTGTTGTTGCGTGAGATTTCAAAACTCACGCGTATCAACACCAGTTTCACGCCGAATGGCGTGGTGTCCGTCAGCTTAGGCACCACCATGAAGCAGAGCTTGGTGTTGGATTCCATCAAATCAAGACCCATCGGTTTGAATCCAAATGCTTTGAGCAAGTTGGACATGGTGATTGAACCTTATGGGAATACCGAACCCATGACAGGCACCAGTGGCGGCACCATGGGGGGATTGAACACCTTCATCAGTCAAGTGCTGGATCCTGCCCAAAAGAGTCTGGACTTTTTAGCCCAAACCTTCGTTGACGAAGTCAATGGCGTGCAGAAGATGGGTATTGATGGCTATGGGCAAATGGGTGTGGACATTCTTCGGGTCGATCCCTCTGAAGCTTCGGCCGCCAAAGGGATTCGGATCTTGCAGAATGACCCACTGCGCGTGACCACAGGTGGTCTCTTTCGCGTTGGCGAAAACACCACCAACAGCAGTGATGTCACGGCACGGGTGAGTTTCACACCATCAGCGATGCCCATGGGCATCAGCAACCCTGCCTTGGATAACAACCCGTTCACGAACAATCCAGTGAACATTGATGTTGCAGGCAGTCGCTTGTATGCGCCGGTGACCACGGTGGCTGCCGGCATGGGGCCCACCACCATTTATTTAGATAACGCCAAGCCTGGCCAAGCATTGCAACTGATCACACGCGATGGTCGGCAGTTGGTTGGTGCTACGCTCACCGAAGATCAAAAATTTCAGATGCTGACGTCTGAAAGTGGTTTCTCATCTGAATTGACATACAGCGATGCATACCTGAACAAATCGGGATACAACGGCTATATGGACACCAATGTGTTCTACGGCACCAAAGCCAGCGTCTTGTATGAACAGCAGTTTGATGCCTATGGTCAACCCAAGCCATCGACACCCATACCGGCCACATTGACCAGCAACCGCGTGGTGCCCATCGCTTCGGCAACCGAGTTGGTCGTCATACCCAAAGGTGCCATTAATCTCAATGGTGACGCATTGGGTGAACTCAGACTCGAAGCGGGTCAGGTTTTAGGTCCTCGAATGGTGGCCAATTGGTTGAATGCGGGTGTGGATGCGCATCCAACCTTCAGTTCAGACAAAACCAATCTGAATCAGTCTATCGCCGCTGCGGATCTTTCATTGGAAGTGATCAATGCCGATTTGCTGCCTGACGAAGGTGGCGTGATTCAAATTGGCGATGAACAAATCTATTTTGCGGGCAAAGAATTAAATGCCGATGGTCAAAAGACGATTCTGACTGGGTTAATCAGAGGCTTTAACAATACCAAGGCGGTTGCGCACGCTCAATCGGCTGATGTGTTTGCCAATGATTTGCAGCATGCCGAAATTTTCAACGAAATTCGCGTCCCCGCTGCTGCCCTGGACTTCCACAAGCCACTCACGATCAACGGTGTGGTGATTGGCAAGTTGCCTTCGGGTGCCACGTTTCCCGTGCAGTACAAAGACATGACTTCTTTGGTGAACGTGATTCAGCAAAACAGCGATAAGACCGGCGTTAGCGCCCGCATTGCCGACAACGGCGATCTTGTTTTGGAGAATGTGAAAGGCCAAGAAGGACAAGACATCACATTGGGTCCATTGGACGTCGGTGGTAAACCGTCCAATGTCTTGAACCTGAGGCTGACCGAAAATGCCGACATCTTTCATGGCATGGTTCGGATGAGCCGGCGTCTGGGCGATCCGGCCAAGTCCGATATAGGACTGACCTTTGGCACCTATGGCCCCGCGGATGCCATCAAACAAGGCACCCCATTTGATTTGAGTTTGGTGGGATTTAGAACAGCGGCTTACATTGAAGGCAAAGTGCCAGATGATCTGTTGGTGTTTGTCACGGGTCAAGGCAAAGCCACTGTATCTGCCAGCTTTGAAGGCCAACCGATTGATCCCAAGGACAAACTGCGTGCGCAAAGTTTGCAAGTCAAATTCATCGCTGCAGACAGGTACGTCATCATTGATGGGAAAACCAATACCCAATTGGTAGACCGCCACTATGACAATACCGTGCTCGATCCAGTGATCAATTACCAAGGTTTGGCCATCAAGTTTTCTTATGCGCCCAATGTGGGCGATGTCTTCCAGGTGGATGGAAACCAAGACGGGATTGGCAACAACGAAAACATGTTGGTCATGGCGGACCTGGCCAAAAAGCCCGTGATCGGAAACAAGACCTTGGCGGAAAGCTACATTGATCAAGTCAATAACGTTGGCAATGCCGCCCAACAAGCCAAGATCACGCAACAAGCCTTGACGGTGGTGAACGACCAGGCCAAAAGTGCGCGCGACAAAATTTCAGGTGTGAATTTAGATGATGAAGCGGCTGATCTGATTCGTTTTCAACAAGGCTATCAAGCTGCAGCGAAAGCCTTGCAAGTGTCTGGTCAATTGTTTGATGCCATTGTGCAACTACGCTAATAAAGAGAACTGATCATGATCATGAAAGTATCTACCAGCATGTTTTTTGACAAGGCCAGTGCCCAACTGGGCAATGTGCAAAGAAGCCTTGCGAAAACGCAGGAGCAGTTGTCGACCGGCAAGCAAATCACCAAACCAAGTGACATGCCCGATAAGGCGGCTTTGATCACGCGCTTGGAGTCCGAAATCGCGCGACAAAAAACCTATCAAGGTAATATCAAAGCCGTTGAAATTCGATTGACCGGAGAAGAAACAGCGCTTCAAAACACCAGCGATGTGCTGTTTCGAATGAAAGAATTGGCGGTGCAAGCAGCCAACGACACGCTCAATGATTCGGATCGAAAAACGGTTTCTTTGGAACTCAACGAGTTGCGCAACCAAGCATTGAGTTTGGCCAATTCGCAAGATGCCAATGGCAATTATTATTTTTCAGGCAGTCGCGTCAACCAAGCGCCTTTTGGTCCAAATGCCAAAGGCATGGTGGTTTACCAAGGGGACCAAACCCGCATGGTCGTCAACGTGGGCGACAACCGAAAAATGAACATGAATTTGCCGGGTTCCGATGCATTTGGTGGTGTCGTTCGAGACGATGGCAAAGGCGGCAAAGTGGGCGTGGGTTTTTTCCAAGCACTGACTGATCTGATTGATGCGGTCAAAGGCAGTAATCGCATTGGTATTCAGCAAGGCATTTCGGAAATTGATCATTTGCAGCAAGGCGTGAGCGAAGCAGAGGCCAAAGTAGGCACCGATTTGAATGTGGTTGATGCGCAAAACAACGTGTTGGATGAAATCACCCTGCGCTTGAAAACCACCATGTCTGACATTCAGGACCTGGACTACACCGAAGCCATCACACGGATGAACAAAGACCAATTGGCGTTGGAGGCTGCGCAAAGTAGTTTTGCCAAAATTTCAAAATTAACCTTGTTTAGTTACATCAATTAATCACTCAAGATTTTAATTTTTGAGCCGATCACAATCAGTCGAACCATTATTTGACCCATGGCCACCTCCGCAGTTACTTCCAGCACAACGACCTCGGCCACCACTCAGACTGCGGCTGCGCAATTGGCTGCGGCCAACAAAGCCAACGCTCAAAAAATCATCAGTTCGTTAGGGGCTGGCTCAGGTGTTGATGTCGCTTCACTGGCGCAAAACTTGGTGAATGCCGAGAAGGTACCGCAAGAAAACGCGATCAATTCCAAGATCACAAAGAATGACAGCAAAGTCAGCGGCTTGTCGGCAGTGATGTTCATGATGTCAGAGTTGAAAACGTCATTGACGGCCCTCAAAGACAAGGACAACTTCAATTCGTTGACCGTTGCCAACACCAACACCAATGCGGTGACTGTGGCCGCGACGCCATCAGCTGCTGTGGGTGACCACAGTATTGTGGTCAATGCGATCTCTCAAGCACAACGAAGTGTCAGCACGTCATCGGCTTCTGCGAGCACTGCATTGAATGGCGGTCGTGGCTTTGCATTGACCTTGACCGCCAACAACGATGCCAATGCAGGTATCACAAAGTCTTACGGGACTTATTCGGCATCCATCAACACGCCGTCCTTTGGCACCGTACCCTCTGTCAATGATTTCAAGAATTTTGCAGTTGATGTTGACGGCAAAACTTTCAATTTGTCCCCTGCACCTGCCACGGCCACCCTGACAGACTTGGCGGCAGATATTCAAAAGCAACTGCGTTCGCAAGATGGCAGCACCGATTTGAGCGTGGTGTTTGATGGCACCAACATCAATATCACCTCGGCCACCACCAGCCGAAAAGTGACCAATCCTGCGTTGTCCAAATCGACTGTGGTGAATTTAGACACAGGTGCCAATGCGGGTTTGAATGCGGTGAACACCATCACGGGTGCCAAATTCGGAACCATACCCTCGACCAGTGATTTCAGTACGTTCTCCGTCACATTGGCGGGTACCACCCGCACCATCTTTCCTGCACCTGCCAAAGCCAGCATGGATGAATTGGCATCGAATATCCAGTCACAGTTGCGCGCCTTGGAAGGCAACAACGATATATCTGTCAGTTATGAAAGCACAAGTGGACTGAAGGTCACGTCTGCTTCGGGCAAATCGGTCACGGGCATTGCGCTGACCAAACGCACCTATGACGACACACCTGCTGGTGTGGTCGCTGCGATCAATTCTTCCAATCGCGGCTACAAAGCCCAGCTCATCAATGACGGCAGTGCAACGCCATTCAAAGTGATGATCATGGGTGCCAATGGAGCGACGGAGGGTTTCAGCATCAGCAGTGATGATGGTGGCGGCGCTTTCGGTGCGAGTTTTTCGGTTCCCGCAGGTTCTGCCGCCTCAGATGCGAGTGTGACGGTTGATGGTTTAACTTACATTCGCAAATCCAACGCCATCTCAGACATTGTTCCTGGCCTGAGTTTGAACCTGAAAGCGGTCAGCAGCACACCTGCCAGTATCAGTTTGGCACGCGACACATCTGCGTTGAAAACCAAGATCACTGCGCTGGTCACGGCCTACAACGACTTTGACAACATTGTCAAAGAAACCACCAATCCAAAATCGACCCTGGACACCTACGGGGCCACCTTGGTCAGCGACAGCACGGTGCGCATGGTGCGTCAGCAAATGCGGTCCTTGATCTTTGGTGCATCAAGCACGCCAGGCACCACCTACAAATCACTCAGCCAAATTGGTTTCACCTTGGACCAAACCGGTGTGTTGACCTTGGACGAAACCAAACTCGATACCGCGTTACAAACGGGCGTGGACGACGTCGCCAAGATGTTCACGGGGGGCTACAACAAGCTCAGCAGCTTCACCACCTTGCCCGCAGGTATTGCAGGGGACGCCGTGAAAAAACTCACCAACCTGTTGGCACCCACTGGGGTATTGGTGAGCAAAAGCGACAACGCCAACACCGAGAACACGAAATACCGCGCGCAACTCACCAAGTTGCAAACCCGCATGGATGCATTGCTGGCCCGCTATCAAAAACAATTTGCGGCGATGGACAGCATGGTGGGCAGTGTCAACAGTCAGAAAACCAGTTTGAAGTCGACGTTTGACGGCATGATGGCGAGCTACACCAACAAATAATGCATTTACTTGACGCGGATGATGCGCCAACCGTGGTCCATTTTGCGAAACACAAACTTGCGCGGTAGTTTGCGGGTGCGGACAAAGTAATACGACAGTGCCCGCAAGCTGTGGGCTTTTTTCATGTCTTCACAAAAGATGCTGTCACCAACATCCAGGTTCTCAATGGTGAGAATGTTGCTGGTCAGCGCCAGTTGATTCAGTTCGAGTCGTTCGATGATCATGTGCATATACCCAAGGGTGGCCCTTGGCAGAATCGGCACGACGCAACAGAACTTGAGCCTGAAATGAAAAAATACGGATGAAATCTTTGGTTTTATTTCATGTATTGTTTGAGTAAATAAGACACCATTTCTTGCGAAATATTGGCTTGCGCCAACATGGCCAAAGAGGCGTTTTGCTTGATTTGCGCCACCGCCAAAGCGCTGGTTTCAGACGCCAAGTCATAGTCCATGATGTTGCCATAGGCTTTTGTGGCATTGGTCTTGAGCTTGCTCACGTAGTCCGATTGGTAGCCCATGCGGTTGATCTGCGCGCCCACCATGGCTTGGTAACCCGACACCATATCAATCGCATCTGCCAACGTGGCCAGTGCATTGCTGCCCCCCGTGGCGGAGGAGATATTCAATTCAGAAACTTTCTTGTCCCCCATGGTGCCGCCATAAGTGCCTTCTCTGAAACCGATGGCCTCTAAGCTGGTCTTGCCATTGGTGCCCGCTTCAATGGTGAAATGGGCGTTGGACTTCAAGGTCACCGTGGACCGGTAGGTGGCGGCTGTAACCGCGGAATTGGCGGACAAGCCGGCGATGCCGATGGAAGCACCCGTGCCGTCGCTGGTGGCGATGGAAATATTGCGCCCATCCAATGCCGTCAAGGTCACGCCATTGCTGTTGTTGCTGGCCACCACACCGGTGCTTCCTTGTTCGGCATTGAGCGCGGTCACCACATCGTCAATGCTTGTGAACCCGGAGCTACTGATGGAGATACCGTTCAGGTAAATGGTGGAGGCTGTCGAACTGCTGGCAAAGCCCGTGCCGACCACCACCGTCGGATTGGCGGTGGCGGTCACACCCGTCTTGCTGGTTTGCCGGTTGATGGCGGCCGCCAAGGCCATCCCGCTGGCCACTTTGGTCGAGGAGGTGGCGGTGACATCAGAGGCCGTATCGTCGGATGAAAAACTCTCTCCAATCGCATGGCCGTTGATGCTCATATCGCCGCTGGCGATGGCCGTTGGGGCGGATGTCGACGCACCCAGGTTTTTGCTGGCCACTTGCGCCACGTTGGCCGAGTAGGTTCCCAAAGCCAAGTCGGCATTCGCCAAGGTACCACTCACACTGCTGCTGATAACGATAGGGCTTTGGTCCAGGCTGCGCAAGCTGTAGGTGCCTGCGTAGGTGGTCGCTGCCGCAACGCCTGTGTTGAATTCGTCAAGCGAGCCGCCGTAGGCCACCGTGATGTTGCGACCATCACTGGCGATCAGGCTCACGCCAAGATTGCTGCTGTAACTGTCCACCGCCGTCACGCCAGTCTCTAGTCTGTTGGCGTTGATCGCACTTACCACGGCAGCCCGGTTGGTGGCGTAGTCGGCGCCGCTCAGCGTCATGGCAATGGTTTTGCCGTTGATGGTGATACTGCCTGTTGCCGTCGCAGATGAAGTCATCTTGGTGCCACCCACATGGGTGCTACCCACCGTGGCCACCACATTGGTGTCGCCAGTAACCAGATTGATGGCCGCTGCTTTCGCAATCGCACTGCCCGCGGCAGAAGAATGCGAGAAACTGTCATAGCTGGCCAAGGAGGCGCCCACTGGTTTGCTGTTGATCACCAAATCGCCCAATGCCAAAGCTGCTGTGGACGCGCCCAGTGACGTCAATGCCAAAGCATTGCCCTTGCCTAAGGCGGAGCTCAGAACCGAACCGAAGCTGAGGCTGGTGGTGTCGCCGGCGTTGATGCCGGATTGCACCTTCAGTACGGGGGTGTCACCATTCAGCAAAGATTGGCCATTGAAAGTGGCGGTGTTGGCAATGGTATTGATGTCGATGATGTAAGAAGCAAACAAGGCTTGGTTGGTGGTTCTGGTGGCCACACTGGTGGTGCCACTGGATGAACTGGTGGCCAGGGTTTTCATGGCCGTCAGAATGGTTTGAATCTTGGCGAGGGCACTGTCTGCCACATTCACTGCCGCAATGCCATCGTTGATGTTGCCCACCGCCTTGGCATACGAGGCAATTTTGGTGGCCCAACCGTTGGCGATGCCCAAGCCCACAGGATCGTCCTTGGCGCTATTGACCCTCAATTGCGTGCTGATGCGTTGGCTGGCTTGGGCATAGTCGTTACTGGCCGTTTTATAAGCAGTCGATGCAATCAATGCATTGATGTTGGTGTTGATGTTCATGGCAAGGCCTGTCTGGTTGTTCAGCAATCGGCGGCAAGAAGTGGTCGATTTGCGATCGAGACTAAACCCTGACTCGGAAAACTTGAGGCTTCTTTGCACTCTTTACACTTTTGCTTCAAAAAAAGAATACTTTTGAATTTAATTGGTGAGTATCAACGCCTGTTTTCTTCAAAAAAACACATAAATGTTCAAGCTTGTCCCACGCAAGCCGATTCATACCTCGTTGAAAAAGCTTTTTACACAAAGCTCAAGTTTGCGCACTTCGTGCCGATATATAGCCTTATGGACAAGAGTCATTCGATTCTTTTTGAAAGGCCCATCATGGTTTCATCTATTCAATCCGTTGCAAACACGCCCCCCCAGGTCGCGAGCCGACCGGCCTCTGCGATGCCACATCCTGCGCCTTCTGCAGGTGCAGCAGACATCGCACATGCAAAGTCTCAAGTTCCCGTTGAGATGGAACGCATGAAACAGAACTTGGAAGTCACGATTGGTCGCTTGAACGAGCAAATGCGCGACGGTGGTCGCAACGTGACGTTTGCCATGGATGAAACATTGGGCCGTCCTATTGTGGTTGTCCGCAAAGAAGACACGGGTGAAGTGATTCGCCAAATACCCAATGAAGTGGTGGTGAAAGTTGCCCACAACATTGAAGCCCTCAAAGGCTTGCTCATGAACAAAAAGATTTGATTTGTCAAATTTTTATTAAAGGTTTTTTTTTCTACACCGAATCATCAGCTATCAGGACAAGTTGTCTTGAAATGTTTCGGTAAATCCATCTTCAAGGAGTAACACCATGTCAGTTATCAATACCAACGTGAAAGCACTTGTTTCCCAAGAGTCCATGCGTTCCAGCAACGTGAGCCTGAGCCAGGCCATGGAACGTTTGTCAACAGGCAGCAAAATCAACAGCGCCAAAGATGATGCCGCTGGTTTGGCCATCACCAACCGCATGACTTCACAAATTCGCGGCATGGCCAAAGCCATCGGCAATGTGAACGACGCGATCTCCATGTCACAAACTGCTGAAGGCGCCATGGGCAATGTTGGCGACATTCTGCAACGCATGCGTGAACTGGCTGTGCAAGCGTCCACCGGCACCATGAACGACACAGACCGCGGCTCTATCAATTTGGAAGTGACACAACTGCGCGCCCAAATCGATGACATCGCCAACAAGACCAACCACAACAACATCAAGTTGTTAGACGGTTCAGCGCAAGGTGTTGTGATTCAAACCGGCACCAACTCTGGCGACACCCTGAAAATTGGTTTTGAATCGATGAAAACCAAAGACATCGGTATCGGTTCCAAAGCATTCTTGCAATCGACCAATGGTACGTTTGCGACCGCCAGTAATTTCAGCGCCTTCACAGCCAGTACCCTGTATTTGAACGGTGTGGCCGTCAGCGCCTCGTTGGCCACCGATGATTCAGCCTCCAACAC
>Ga0187844_10003692_pt1 | contig 10087 bp, 4 predicted proteins | sample SpaLakP09_SKY_50_FD_134517 | JGI IMG/M metagenome (GOLD analysis project Ga0187844, IMG submission 134517) | Oligotrophic lake water microbial communities from Sparkling Lake, Wisconsin, USA - SP09_SKY_50 | ecosystem: Environmental > Aquatic > Freshwater > Lake | place: USA: Sparkling Lake...
GGGCACGTTCTGGTCCACTCCGACGGTCGTGGAACTTACCCCGCTGGTGCTCCAAGAATTCGCGTTGCCGAGATCGGTAGTGAAGGTGCCCTCGACACGAATCGCCGGGTCATTCTTGCGGACGATCGCAGTCAGCGAAAGAGTCGATCCGTCCAAGGAGTAGACGGGAGCCTCAGATGCGGCGTTTGGCCCGCTGGCCCCACCAAATACGTATTTGCGGAGAAGATCGTCGGTCAGCGGGGCTCCACCGCTCCACGATTCTAAGGATTGGCCCGTAATGGTCAGCAACGCACCATTGAAGGAGATCGTGTAGTTGCCTCCCGCACTTAGGGTTCCCTGCTGGATGGCGTAAGTCCCCGGAGTTTCCCCAGGCACACGGGACAACTGTCCGGTCATCACCAAAAGCGAATCGCTACCCAGCAGGCCACTGACCTCGTAAATCAGTTCAGGATCTGGATTGCCTTGATTCTTGCTCGCGGCGGCCGCCGTGATCGTCAGCTGAGCCGGGTTGATTGTAAAGTTAGTATCAAGAGTCGCTGGGCCGTAAGTCCCGTCCGAAGCCACGGACGATGTGACCTTGTAAGTTCCCTGATTTTTCGGAGGAGTGGAACTGGCAGCATAGCTGGTCGAGCCCACCCCTACGAAGGTCTTCGTGATGGCGCTGATCGAGCCCACCTTGACGATCGCAGGTTGCTGTCCGCTTCCCGTGTAATTAAACTCGACTGCCCCAGATAATGTCAAAGTGGTGGGTAGACCCAAGAATTCCACCTGAGCCTGAACCCCCATCTGGTTGGTGGGTCCACCGTTCGTGCCCACCACCCAAGTCACCGTTTCTCCCGCAGCCAAGGTGGCGGTGATGTCGTAGCTAGTCACAGGCCCGTCGTCGACCACCGTACTGCGGGACAGTAACGCTGTATCCCCGGAATTATTCGCCCCCGCCGGCGATGATTTCAGTATCGCGAACGACTGTTCATACGGTGAGACCCCTCCGGGAACGAACTCTCCGTAAAACCGATACGTGCCCGCCGCAGGCGCTGTCCAGCGCAGGGCCGATGCAAACCCATCCGACCCCGCCCCAGTGTTTGAGGACTTGAGCCACATATGCGTAAGATTGGGAGTACCAACTCTGCCCGCTCCTGCCCCGTCATAACCTGGGGCCAGATTAAACCAAGGGGTGCCGTAAACACCAATTTGCGTCCCTAAAAAGTTATACAAATAGAGGCCGCCCGCGCCTATTGGGGCGTAAGTGTAACTCCCGCTGGTTGTGGAGTCCCAAAACTGGCCGAAAGCTCCTCGAGGGCTACTCGGCCCACCGGTCGTTCCGGTAATGCTAGTGGGATACGCGTCATTATTTGCTGGATCTCCCCCGGTGGTGTTTAACAACCCGTAACTCCAGCGACTTTGACTCTGGCTAGTCCTCCCGCCGAATCCCGCATCCACCGCCCCGCCGGCCCAGGCAGTAGAACTTGCCTCAGAAGACGGAGCGTTCCACCAGAACTCCGCCGCGGCGTTCCAGTAGCCCACAGTGAAGGGCACGTTTATCGAAGCGGCTTGGTAGTTTTCATCCTCCTCAACTGAGTAAGTCATCGAATATTTACCCTTGAGGGTGGGGGGTGTAGAGGAATCGTAAGTGGTGCCATCCACACCAGCGAAGCTGCGAATGACCAGACCTGAGGAGCCCGCCACAGACACGGCGGGCGCATGGGGCACTCCATCGCAGGGGAACGCCACCGATCGGGTGGGACTCAGGACGGTGGAAATTTTCGTATCGAGGGTCACCGAGGTCACCTTGGCCATTACTTCCATGGAGTCGCCTAGGCCAGGGCCATCCGTGCCAACAACCCAGGTGACGGTCTGCCCCGTAACCACAGTGGTGGTAATGTCGTAGGAGATGGCAACAGCTTGATTGCCCACCGTGGCACGGGAAAGCAGGGTTGGAACAGAACCATCGGGAAAGTCTGGATTGTTTGCTGTGAGGATCGCATAGGACATCGTGCCGAGACCCGAACCACTAGGGAGAAATTCACCTTGAAACCGATACGTGCCGCCTACCGGGGCGGTCCAGCGCAGGGCTGGAGCCAGCCCGTCCGAAGGGTGGCCGTAATAATTGTTGCCGCCGAAGCTTGGTTGCATGTGGACATACTCTGTGTTGGGAAGGACAGCCCCGGCGCTAGTGGAACTAGACCAGCCGATCTGCACGTCTGATGACCTGTAAACCCAGGACGGAACAGTGCTGTTATAAAGTCCGCTCCCTGTGTCTGTAATATCGCTGAATTGCATATGCGGATCGCGGTTGGCATCCCACTCGACCTCCCCCTCCAACCGTTGGGCGTAAGAGCGGGTGATCGTATCAGGCCAAGGATCCAGTACAGGTCCAGTGCCGACCAGCGCGGTGCCGTTGCAATTGATCAGCCCATACGACCACGAACTTCCAAAACTGCTAGTCGCAGAACCGCTCTGCCGCTCGGCGGCTTTGACCCCATCCGTCCAATCCGCCAAGCCGTTGCCGTTTGGCGAATCTGCAGCGGTCTTTCCGTTCCACCAAAACTGCGTGGCCGCATTCCAAACAATCGGGGCGGAGTGAACCGGCAAAGCGACCGAAAGAGTAACCACCGCAAAAAGCCAGAAGGAAAACCTCGGAACATAAAGGGATCCAAAAGCACGCAGAAATTTTTGGTTTATAACGACTTCTCCCATACCTTAAGTTAATTGAAAATGAGATTTTTACTACCTTTTTACCCTCAGAAAAGCACCACTTTATACAGAATCCAAAACCGCATCACGTTAGGAACTTTCCTCCTATGCCTATGGGCAAAACTGCACTTTTATCCTGTGAACACGGAAGCTGGTATCATCAGGATAATAGCTGAAAATCATACTTTGATCCTTGGGGCAAAACAGAACATAGATCAAAGGAAGCCGACGGATCAGCACCCTCACATGTTTTGTCAACGTTCGCTTAGTGGATATCTCTCAAAGTAGGGGGAAAATAGTTTCGCGACTGGCCTAAAACCAAAAGCACCCCGTATGGGGTGCTTTTGTCTGGCAAGGAGCGTGAGTCTCGCCAAGAAAACAGAGCCGCTTAAGTCATCCTTTTTCGGAAGGCAGAGACAAATCCCCAAGCGACCAATCCCATCCCAAGGAGCACGCCTGTGCTGGGTTCCGGAATAAGGGCCACCTGAGCCTGAACCCCCATCATGTTGGTGTCTCCCCCATTCGTGCCCACCGCCCAAGTCACCGTTTCTCCCGCGGCCAAGATGGCGGTAAAGTCGTAGCTAGTCACAGGCCCGTCGTCGACCACCGTGCGACGGGACAGCAACGCTGTATCCCCGGAATTATCCACCCCCGCCGGCGACGATTTTAGTATCGCGAACGACTGTGAATACCCTGGAGTCCCTCCGGGAACGAACTCTCCGTAAAACCGATACGTGCCCGCCTCAGTCGCTGTCCAGCGCAGGGCCGATGCCAACCCATCCGACCCTGCCCCAGTGTTAGAGGACTTGAGCCACATATGCGTAAGATTGGGAGTCCCAACTCTGCCCAACCCTGCCCCGTCGAAGCCTGGGGCCAAGTTATACCAAGGGGTGCCGTAGACACCAATTTGCGTGCCTGAATAGTTATACAAATAGAGGCCGCCCGCCCCTATTCCGGCGTAAGTGTAACTCCCGCTGGTTGTGGAGTCCCAAAACTGGCCGAAAGCTCCTCGATTGCTCGGTCCACTGGTCGTTTGGGTAATACTAATGGGATACGGGTCATTTACTGGATCTCCTCCGGTGGTGTTTAACAACCCGTAACTCCAGCGACTTTGACTCTGGCTAGTCCTCCCGCCGAATCCTGCATCCACCGCCCCGCCGGCCCAGGCAGTGGAACCATTCGCAGGAGTCGTAGCGTTCCACCAGAACTCAGTCGCGGCGTTCCAGTAGCTGACGGCCGAAAATGCGGAATTAAATCCCAAAGTTATCGTCAGAAATATGGCGCACGCCAAAACGGTCGAAGGGTGCCTTCGGTCAATGACATTTAGGAACCGAGTTGGATTCGTACATTTTTTTCTCATATATGCAATCTAAGCATAATTATAATCCCCTCTCTACCTGTTTGCCTTGATTTTCCTACCTATTTTCGAAGGATATTCAAAGAGAGCTCGTGTAAAAGAGTCCCGGAAAACGGCGCCCTACGCTGCCTGATAGACACAAAAGCATATGTGCTCATGCCTCCAGAAGGGGTGAACTTTGGGCGTGATGTCATGTATAAAAAGACCCGCCAGTTGGACTAACCTGAGCTGGCATCATCTCCGGCTTTGGTCCTCCAAGGCCTCCCTGCACCTGAAGATCGACAACCCCAGACTTCTGCTTCAACTTTAAAATTAATCCGAGATAAACTTTCTGTATGGCTCGCAAAGGTGATTTCTCTCAGGTTTGGTTCCTTGAAACCAGTGACAAGCCAGAAGCAGTGGGGATCATTTATCACGTCGCTAAATAAACGAGGCAAATTATGACAAGCTGGATTGGTAGAGTGATTATGGTGTGTTGTGGCTTTGTGGCATCGACCACAGCTTCCACACAACCTGCTTTTGCACCAGCAACCATTACACTGGATGGACCGGATTGGTTTCTGGCAACTGATCCCCAGAACATCGGAAAAGACCAAAGCTGGTGGATAAAAGCTCGTGCCGACGCCGCTAACACTCGGGTGCCTTGGATCATACAGGATCGTTTTCCTGGTTATCACGGCGTCGCTTGGTATTGGAAACCATTCATCCCCCCCACCCATACGAACCCTGAAGGCCGTTCGTTACTGCGCTTCTGGTCGGTCAGTTACAAAGCGGAGGTCTGGTTGAATGGAATTTATCTAGGCAGCAATGAAGGCACGGAAGTGCCGTTTGTCCTGGACGCCACTGCCGCGCTCCGTCCCGGCGTGAGTAATCTCTTGGCAGTTCGCGTGGTGGACCCGACGGAGGCCGGAACGGATGGTCTGTTGCGCGGACAGATTCCCGGCGGTCGCGTATTTAATCATGGTGGCATCGAGGATTCGGTCGAACTCCTGTTGCGTCCTGCGGTTTATTTGTCAGACGTTCATGTCCAACCCGATCCAGCTACAGGCAAGATCGCGATTGACGCCACGGTTCACAACAGCCTCACGAATAAAGTGACGGCGGAGATGGAATTTTCCGTAACACCAGCGGCCACCAATCGCATGATCACACGACAACTTCCTAAAGGTGAAACCGTAATCCATGGCGAACTGCAAATCACAAACACACATCTGTGGGATTTGAACGACCCGTTTCTATATCAGGTTCGCGCACGGGTGAACGTAAAGAACTCCAGCTCATTCGACGAACAAACCATCCGCACTGGCTTTCGCGATTTTCGGATTGAGAACGGCCATTTTCGTCTCAATGGGCGGAGAATTTATTTGCGAACCGCTCACACCGGACAACAGGATCCTTTTGGCTTACGGGTACCGTTCGACCCCGATTGGCCGCTGATGGACCTTCGCATCATGAAAGAAATAGGGTTTAATTCGATCCGTTTTTTCCAGTCGCTCGGCCTTCGGAAGCAGTTGGATTTAGCCGATGAACTGGGCTTTCTCATTTATGAGGAACCGCGTGGCGGTTGGCTGATTGATTATGCGCCCAATGTTTATGAGCAGCGGCGCAACCGTTCCATCCGTGCGATGATTCAGCGGGACCGTAATCATCCCAGTGTAGTCGCTTGGGGACTACTGAATGAAAGCCCAGCAGATCTGTCTAAGAATCACCCAACGTTCATCCATGCCCGCAAATCACTTGCCTTCATTCGCTCAATGGACCCCAATCGCCTAGTGATTTTAAGCAGCGGTCGATGGGACGGTCAGTCGGATATTGGTTCAGTCGCAAACCCCGGGGTATCTAGTTGGCAGCATCTTCTCGGCAACGAAGCCAAAGGTGCGGCAGCAATCAAACCGCTTTGTCAGGCCGGAGGAGTCTGGCCGTCTCCGCCAGCCCTACCCATAGCAGGTTACGTTGGAGCGATGGGTGATGTGCATGTCTATCCGCGTGTGCCACACACGGCACCGATTCTTCAATTCCTCCGCACTGTTGGTCAGGGGACGAAAAATATTTTTGTTTCGGAATACGGCATCGCGAGTGCCGTGGATCTCAGTCGGATGTGCGACCTATACTCCAAATACGGTTTTGCCCATACCGAGAATGCACAGAACTTTCGGAAGCGGCTGGACTTGTTCATGGCCGATTGGGAGCGCTGGCGGATGGCTAAGTGTTTTGGCAAGCCGAGAAAATATTTCCATGCATGTTATCTGAGCAATGCTCGCCAACGTCTTGATGGCATCAACGCCCTGCGCGCCAATCCACACGTGGCAGGTTACTCGTTGACAGCAACCATTGATACGGCAAACGCTGGGAGGGTGTTTTTAATTTATTCCGTGAGGTGAAACCTGGAATGTCAGAGGCCCTGACGGATGCCTTTGCCCCGCTGCGTTGGTGCCTATTCGCCGAGCCACGAAATATTTATAGTGGTGATGAAATTACCTTGGAAGCCGTGCTTGCGAATGACGACACGCTGCCAATCGGTGCGTACCCGACCAAGATCGAAGTGATTGGTCCTAAGCGCAAGATTATGTTCTCCAAGGAAGTCACCCTTAACGTGCCTGCAGGTGTGGAGCCGCCGCTGTCCGTTGAAGCCTTTTCTCAACGCATGAAAGCCGACTGGCCGCCCGGAAAATATCTGCTACGCGCCACATTTGCCGATGGGAGAAAAGTGGCAGGGCAGGAAGTGGAGTTCCACGTAGATGCTGTCACCGCGATGCCGCCTGTGACGCAAACGGTCTGGGTTTGGGGCGATGACCCAGAACTAGTTGCGTGGTTAAAAAATCGAGGTATCCCCGCACAACTCTACACCACAGAATCGGCACTGCAGGCCAAGCTCATTTTAGCGTCGCGCCGAGTGCCAGCGCCAGGCGGCAAGGAGGCATTTGATGCACTTATGAAACTTGTCGAAGACGGAGCACAGGTGCTCTTCCTGGAGCCCGAAGTATTCACCGACGGCAAGAACCCGACTGCTTATGTTCCTCTCAAGGACAAGGGCACAGCCGCAAACCCATTCGACACGAGTTGTTATTATGCGAAGGACGAGTGGGCCAAAGCACATCCGATCTTTGCCGGGATGCCAGCCGGCGGCGTGTTGGATTTTAATTACTATCGGGAATTGCTCTCCGACCAGCTCTGGGAGGGCCAAGACACCCCTACGGAGACTGTCGCCGGGGCTATAGCGACCAGTTCTGGCTACTTCGCGGGCTTGCGCATGGCCATTTATGAACGCGGGAGCGGGCGGTGGGTTCTGAACACATATGCACTCCGCGAGAATCTGGGCGTGCATCCCGCTGCGGAAAGAATTCTCAGAAACACGTTGCGCTACCTCTCGGAAAAACCTGCCAGAACACTTCACCCCTAGAACACCGGACTTGTAACCGCTCAGCGTATCCCCTTCCGATTAATTATTTATCGATATTGAGCCCCGCGGTGTGATCAGAGCCGGATCTGTGCCGATCAAATTGGAGGTAAAAAACAGAACAAAAATGATTCCTCAGGTTGCGCCACCCGCCGAGGATCTACAGATCAACGTAAACGCGGGATCCTTTATGCGGACCAGAAAAGGGATGAGGCAAACGAAGATTCGGCATAAGTCGAAGAATGATTAAGGAGCGATACCGTAGTAGACTCTTCGCTTGGCTTGCGTATTTAACATGGTTTCCCATTCCACTTTACTTAAAGCGAGCACACTGCCGTCATAAAAGGAGACACATCCCTTTTTCCTATGGTTGGAGATCCCTGTAGCTTCAGTGAAAAGCCTGTCCCCTTGGTTGGGCGGAAGGTTGGTCTGAAGTAGCGCACAGGAATCCTTCTGTTGGGCTGCAGTAATCACTGCCTCCTCAAAAAGGAGAATGACCCGTGACGCTCCGGGCAAACGGCTGAGGTAAAAATCTTGGCCGGGCGTGGGCTCTGGAGTCACATTGACGCTATAATCACAAGACGGGTTGCCAAACCATTGAGAGGCTGGCTTGCGCCCGTGAGGGCATGAAAAAACTTTCGTGTCCTGCACATATCCGCCCGCCCATAGCTTGCCGTTGGTAACGTTTCCATTGTCATCGTGCGCCCAGTTTCGACAAAAGACCCTGCCGTTATTGTCCGCCGCAGCCGTCAACTGTGCAGTGGTCAGTTGCTTTAGGTTGGACAGGCACTTGACCTGGGAACCGCTTTCCCGTGCCATCTGAATACCGGGGATCGAAAGACCAGCCAGTAGCCCGATAATCGAAATGGTCACAAGCAACTCCACCAGCGAAAAGGCCCGAGGGGTTGATTTGGAATCCCGGGTCATCTCTGGATGAGGCGATGACTTACAGGGTTTCAACTTCACGTCGTCGTCCTTAAGCGGGAAGAAGCAAAATCCCTGGGGGCCATACCCATCGTTCGCCGAAAACTACTATTAAAATGACTCAGGGTTGTGAAGCCGACCTCGAGTGCCACTCTGGAGATTTGCGAGCTATCCTGAAGCAAACGGATGGCCGCTCGGCGAATCCGGTAATCCAAAAGATACTGGTTCCATCTCTGTCCCATGATCAATGGGAAAGTGGTCGTCAGGTAGTTTGCCGGGAGATTAAGCTCCTTTTGAATTTGGGCAGCATACAAGTCCTCCTTATATCGACGATGCAGATAATTCAAAACCTCAGGTAATCGAGGCCAATCCTGCTCCACCGAGAGAAACTTGTTTCTACCAGGGCCTCTCTTGGTCTTTTGAAGAACTTGTAGAAGAATTTCCACAAGCAGAACCTTCTGCTCGAGTCCTTTTCCGTTTTCCATTGGCTCATGCTTCTGGAGGATTTTACGAAGAGAACCTTGGATGAGTTGGCCAAACTCCTTTTCAAGCCCCTGAATAAGAAAACCGCCTTTTTTACCAAAACAAAAGCAGGCTAAGAATGTCCTCATCTCCTTTGAACTCATGTCGGACAGCACCTCCGAATGACGAAAAAGTATGGATATTATTTCGGAACTATCCTTTTCACAAAACCAGCATATCGGCGCACCTGGGGGAACCAGAATCGCTTCCCCTTTTCGAATGCGATAAATATCGGCTCCGATCCGAGCCATGACCGAACCTGGTCCTGCACAGACATAGATTCCGCATCCCGGATGCGAAGAAGACCAAGCGGACATCTGCCCAGACGGAAGCGAAAGAGTCTTGATTGAAATTGGGTCAGCCAAGCTCGGTTCTTTGGGAAAAAAACGAACTTCGAGGGGCCATATCTGTGGGGGTAAAGAAATGACGGCTTTCATCGGCGCACTCCTCCGCCCCCGCCGCGCAACACCCATTCCTCGATTTCCTTTTCCCCAAAAATCGCAAGATCGTGGACGATAGTTTGCTTGAGGCAAGCAGCGGCCGCCGCAAATTCAACCAGCCGGGCATCGTCCCACGCCGCCAACAATCCATGCAATAATCCCGCCATAAAGGCGTCACCTGAGCCAATCCGGCCAAACGGGGAAACCTCATAGACCTGGCTCCTTTGGGAACCGCCTTTCCCAGAGAGCAGTGCGGAAAATTCCTCCCTGCCCTCGGCCTTCGTAACCCGGAGGCCAAGGGCCACCCGACCAATGCCGTATTTTTTTCGCATCGCCTCTGCGGCCTGCTCATCTCCTCCTGCACAACCAAAGAAATTTTTTAGGTCATGGACACTTCCCGAAAAAAGATCCAAACCATCCACCAATTTGGGGAGAATTTTACGTGCCTCCGCCTCTCCCCAAAGCGTGCGCCGGTAGTTACAATCCATGCTCGTGCCCAAACCTAGTTTGCGAGCCGTTTGTAGACCCTCCCGTAGACATGCCGTCACTCCGGAGCCAAAAGCTGGGGAAATTCCGGAAAAATGCAACCAGGAGTAGCCCTCCAGAACTTGGGACCAAGGAATCATACCCGGCTTCAACTCCGCAAAAGCGGATCCCTTTCGGTCATACAACACCTGGGCAGGACGCTGGGCCACACCTTTTTCCAAAAACAGGATTCCTATTCTGGTTCCACCCCGCAGAATATCACGCGTA
>Ga0187844_10003693_pt1 | contig 10085 bp, 9 predicted proteins | sample SpaLakP09_SKY_50_FD_134517 | JGI IMG/M metagenome (GOLD analysis project Ga0187844, IMG submission 134517) | Oligotrophic lake water microbial communities from Sparkling Lake, Wisconsin, USA - SP09_SKY_50 | ecosystem: Environmental > Aquatic > Freshwater > Lake | place: USA: Sparkling Lake...
CTCGGCCATCGGCCTGGTGCCGCAGGACAGCGTGATCTTCTCGACCAGCGCGATGGAGAACATCCGCTACGGCCGGCCCGAGGCCAGCGATGCCGAGGTGATGACTGCAGCCAAGGCGGCCTTTGCCGACGATTTCATCCGCGCCCTGCCCGAGGGCTACGCCACCTTCCTGGGCGAGCGCGGCGTGCGCCTATCCGGCGGCCAGCGGCAGCGCATCAGCATCGCCCGCGCCATGCTCAAGAACCCGCCCCTGCTGCTGCTGGACGAAGCCACCAGCGCGCTCGACGCAGAGAGCGAACGCATGGTGCAGGCCGCCTTGGAAGTGGCCATGCAGGACCGCACCACCCTGGTCATTGCGCACCGCCTGGCCACGGTGCAGCGCGCCGACCGCATCATCGTCATGGAGCACGGCCGCATCGTCGAGCAAGGCACGCATGCGGAACTGAGCGCACGCGGCGGGCTGTATGCGCGCCTGGCGGCGCTGCAGTTCGACCATTAAAACCTGCGGGAGGGCTGGCGTCCGCCGGCTCAAACGCATACGAACTCAGGCGCCCATCAACTCAGGCGCCGACCAGCCTCGCCCCAGCTTGCAGCCAGGCCAGCAAGGCTTGCTCCGGCATGGGGCGGGCGCCGTACCAACCCTGGGCTGTGGTGCAGCCGAGTTGGCGCAGCAGGGCCCACTCTTCTTCGGTTTCGGCCCCCTCGCCCACGGTCGCCAGACCCAGATTGCGGCCCAGGTCGATGGCGGCTTTGAGCAGGGTCAGCGTGGTGCTGGCGCCGGCGGCACCGCGGACAAAGCTGCGGTCGATCTTGAGCTCGGAGACCGGCAGCATGTGCAAGTAGGCCAGTGAGGATTGGCCCGTGCCGAAATCATCGACCGACCACTCAAAGCCCTGCGCATTGATCTCGCGCATGCGGTCGATCACGGTGGCCGGGTCCTTCATGACCGCGCCCTCGGTGAGCTCCAGCCGGATGTCCTGGGCCCGTGCGCCTGTGGCTTTCAAGAGCTCGCCCAAGATGGCCGGGAACGCGGCCGAACCGACATCGTGCACGGACACGTTGACGGCGATCTGCGACACCAGGCCCGCTTGGCGGAGCTGGGCCGACAGCAACATGGCCCGGCGCAAGACCCACTCGGTGATGCCCCGGATATTGCCCGTGCTTTCAGCAAAGGGGATGAAGTCCACGGGTGGTACGAGTCCGCGGCTGGGGTGATTCCAGCGAATCAAGGACTCGAAGCTGGTGACCGCATTGTCGGCGAGGCGGAACTTGGGCTGAACGAGCAAGGTGAATTCATCGTCCTGCGCAGCCCGTTTGAGCTCGGAGATCAACGACAGCTGCAAGGGGTCGGCCCGCACCAGGCTGGGTTCGTAGACCGTCCAGCTGGCATCGCTGCGTCGCCCCTCGTGCAAGGCGATCTCGGCATGGCTCATCAGGCGGTGCATGGTGCTGCCATGGTCGGGGCCGTAGGACAGGCCCCAGGCGGTGCTGATGTCGACCCATTGGCCGGCCACCTGCAGCGGCGTGGCAAAGAGCTCCGAGGCCATGGCTTGCAAATCGGCCAGCTCGGCAGCATCACCGGCCAACACCAGAACGAACTGATCGGCATAGACGCGGCCGGCCAGGGCGTGGTCGAAACGGATGCAGACCTGGCTCAGGCGTTCGGCCACGGCCTGCAGCACGGCATCGCCAATGTCCTGGCCGAGCGCTTGGTTGATGGCATTGAAGCGCCTCACATTCAGCATGGCAACATGGGGCGCCAATCCGCGGGTAATCCAGGTGTCACCGACCGCAATCAAGCGCTCGCGATTGCCCAGGCCGGTCAGGCGGTCGCGCTGCGCGGCCTCAATGGCACGCGTGCTGGCATCAAGCTGGCACTGGGCCGCCACCCGGCGTACGGCAGCCATATCGCGCTTCTTGGCCTGATCGAGCAGCCGGTAACGTTGGATCAAGCCATAGGCTTGCTCCCAATGACCTTGTTCGCTGACCAGTTCGGCCATGCGGGACCAAAACCGCGGCGCCAAGGTCCGTTCGCTTCGCGGCATGGTTTGGACCAGGCGCAAAGCCTCTTCCGTGGCTGCAGCCGCCTCCGCAGGCCGGCCGGCCGCCTGGTGGACCATGGCCCGCGCCATGGCCAACAGACACAGCAGATCGTGGCTGTGCTGGTCTTCAGAACGGTGGGTCAGGAAGTCGAGGTAGGCCCCCGCCTCTTCGACCTGCCCCAGGCTGGCAAAGACCTCGGCACCCAGGACGTGAAAGTGCGCCAGCGTGGCCCCATCCAGGCCAGCAGCCTTGGACGGGAAGGACCACATGCGCAGCAAGGGCATCACCTTCTCGAAGTCACCGGCCGAGGCGTAAATCTCGGCCAGGATGGTCACCGCGCCGAAACGCACCCACCCTCCCAGCTCATTGCTGGCCACGGCCTGCTCGAGATGGAGCCGGGCCTGCAGTTCATCGCCCGCAAGAAAAAACGCGATCCCCAGATTGCTGAGCGCCGCCGACCTCATGCCGCTGTGGTCGATCTCTTGCGTCAGCTGCAGCATGCGGCAGGCCTGCTGCATATAGCCAACCAGATGGCCCGCAGCCTGGTACAGCACCAGCGATGAACCCATCGCGGCATGCTGCTCCAGCGGGTCTTGCATGCCATTGATGGCGTCGCTGAGCTGCTCATAGGCTGCGAGCGCGCCGGCCCCGTCGCCACCGAAGTTCTCGGCACCCAAGGCCATGCTTTGCGCGATCAGGCTGCCTGGCACATCGCCCAGGGCCTGCATGCGCGCCGCCAGCTCTCGGTAGGGCTCGCCTGCGCCGGCGTGCAGCGCGTCCAATCGCTGCTGCACCAGTTGCATGCGCAAGATCAGACGCTGATCGTCACCAGCCTCGGCCAGGTACTGCTCGGCCAGGGCCTTGGCCTCGCCGGGCGAGCCATAACGCGCCAGCCACACCTGCCGGAACGCCACCCTGTGGGCGTCTGCCAAGACCGAAGGGGAAGATGGGGACAAGACAAGCCTAAGAAACCGCCACGACGGCCTGCATTCTAGGGTTGCGCTCCAGCGTGGCGAAGCCACCAAACGTGGTCAATTTGGCGACAGGCAGGGCAGACCGTCAGCCGGCTCTGCAAAGCTTCAGCCAGCGCAAGCCCATCAAGGCTGGCCCGCACCCGAAGCGGCTGGCTCAGCCGGGCTGCCTGGGTTGGTGTGCACCACCACGCCCGGCGACAAGGAAATGTCCGATGCCACCGTCACCTTGGTCACGTAGTGGCGGGTTTCACCGAAGCAGCTGGTGGGCAGGCCGACTTTTTCTTCATAGTGGAGGTTGACACGCTTGCCCATGACCTCGGTCAGCGCAGCCGCGGTCTCGTCGTTGGCGACGGTGAACTGGAATTTCTCGACGCTGCTGCTGCCCGGAATGGACACCAGGGCCAGCTCGCCCTCCCAGGTCTTGCAGACCCAGCCTTTCTTGGACAGCTTTTGAATCCAGCCCGCGCGCTCACCGCTGGAGTAGCTCCAGTTCAAGGCGGCGTAAAAGTAGGCCACGGTCAGGAGCACCAAAACCAAGACAGCAAGGAGCAGACGTTTGATCAGCATAGGACCACAAAAGGAAAAAGAAGAAGAAGAAGAAGAAACGAACGGGAGACATCAGGCCGCAGGGGCCAGTAGCCGCCATCATCGCAGCTTGCGCCGGTCGCTTCAGTGACAGCCAGGCCGAACTGACAGGCGGGAGCCCTAGAATCGCGCCCCATGAACAGCAGCAGCCCCGCCCCCAGCACCCCAGCTCTCGCCGCCGGCCCGGTGCCCCAGCAATTTGAAGATTTCATGCGCCATGTCTTCGAACATGGCGTGCACAAGGGCGACCGCACCGGCACCGGCACGCGCTCGGTGTTCGGCCACCAGATGCGCTTCGATCTGAACCAGGGCTTTCCGCTGGTCACCACCAAGAAGGTGCACCTGAAATCGATCATCCTGGAGCTGCTCTGGTTCCTGCGCGGTGACTCGAACGTGAAATGGCTGCAAGAACGTGGCTGCACCATCTGGGACGAATGGGCGCGCGAAGACGGCGGCCTGGGACCGGTCTACGGCGTGCAATGGCGCAGCTGGCCCAAGGCCGGCGGCGGCCACGTCGACCAGATCGCCTAGGTGGTGCAGCAGCTGAAAACCAACCCGGATTCGCGCCGCATCATCGTCAGCGCCTGGAATGTGGCCGAGCTGGACCAGATGGCCCTGATGCCCTGCCACGCTTTCTTCCAGTTCTACGTCGCGCCGCCGCAAGCACCGGGCGAGCGCGGCCGCCTGTCCTGCCAGCTCTACCAGCGCAGCGCCGACATCTTCCTGGGTGTGCCCTTCAACATCGCCAGCTACGCCTTGCTGACCCAGATGCTGGCCCAGCAGTGCGAGCTCGACCTCGGCGACTTCGTCTGGACCGGCGGCGACTGCCATATTTACAGCAACCATTTCGAACAGGTGCAAACCCAGCTGGCCCGCGAGCCACGCTCTTACCCGCAGATGAAGATCCGCCGCCGGCCGGATTCCATCTTCGGCTACGAGCTGGAGGATTTCGAACTGGTGGGCTACGACCCGCACCCGGCCATCAAGGCCCCGGTGGCGGTATGAGCGCCGGAGCGACAATTTCACAGGCCCGACCTAGAGTCGTGCTGGTCGCCGCCCTGGGCCGCGGGCGCGAAATCGGCCGCGACAACGGCCTGCTCTGGCACCTGCCGGAAGACATGGCCCACTTCAAGGCCCTGACCCAAGGCCAAGCGGTGCTGATGGGGCGCAAGACCTGGGATTCCCTGCCCGAGCGCTTTCGCCCCCTGCCCGGCCGACGCAATATCGTGCTGTCGCGCCAGTCAGGTTTGAGCCTGCCGGGTGCCGAGGTGTTCAGCGATTTGCCAAGCGCCCTGCAGGCCTGCGCCGGCCTGCCCCAGGTCTGCGTGATCGGCGGCGCCCAGATTTACGCCGAAGCCATGGCACACGCCGATGCGCTGGAGCTGACTGAGGTGGCAGCCGACTTTGCCGACGCCGACAGCTGGTTCCCGGCCTGGCCGGTCGATGTGTTTGCCGAAGTGCAGCGCGATCGTCATCACAGCGACAAGAACGGCTGGCACTTTGACTTTGTGCGCTACGAGCGCCGCAGCGCTGCCTGATATTTCAAGAACACCCATCGAGAGAGGACTGAACCCAACATGTCTGGACACGGATTCCATGTGCACGGCCCGCACGACCACGAGATTGAACACGCTGCCCACGCCGACCCCAAGGGCCTGGCCGGGCAACTGGCCGTGATCACGGCCGTGCTGGCCACGGTGGGCGCCATGTTCTCCTATATGGGCGGGGCAACTCAGGCCAACGCCGGCCTGTACAAAAACGACGCGGCCATCAAGAAGACCGAAGCCGCCAACCAGTGGGCGCTGTATCAGTCCAAGAGCAACAAGCAAAACATGGCCGAGCTGGCCCTGGCCCTGGTGCCCGAGGACAAAAAAGCCAGCTACCAAAAGGAAGTGGAACGCTACAAGGAAGAAAAAGGTGGCATCCGCGAAAAGGCCGAGGCGCTGGACAAGGAGTCCCTGGTTTTTGACGAAAAAAGCGCCGAGCAGATGCATTTGCACCATCGTTGGGCACAGGCCACGACCGCTTTGCAGGTCTCGATCGCCCTGGCTGCCATCGCTTTGCTGACGAAAAAGCGCTGGATGGAATGGGCCACCGTCGGCCTGGGCCTGCTGGGTTTTGGCCTGGGCGGCATGGCCGCGTTGCATCTGTAATATTTCAGTTTTCAAGCCAAACCCGCACTTTTTGCCGGCGCTAGCTGGCTTTTTCGGGCGTTTTGGCGTCCACTGCCTGGGCCGCTTGGCCCAGAAGGCAGTGACATATGACAGTCGCCGCCTTGTCACATGACAGGCGGCGATTTTCATTTGTGACGCCGGATGTCAAATTCCGTCATATCTCTGTCACGACCGCTGTTTAGCATTCGGGCTGCTTCAAGACAAAGCACACCCCTTCTAATCACTGGAGTTGACGAATGACCCCTTCTCGCCTTGCCGCTGCCCTGCACATCGCAGGCTTGATGTTTGTCGCAACCTCCGCCACAGCCCAGGCTGTCAAGGTGGATCCGGCACTGCCCGCATATCAAAAGGCGTCCGGCGTCTCCGGCAACTTCACCAGCGTGGGCTCTGACACGCTGAACAACCTGATGACGCTGTGGGCCGAAGAGTTCAAGCGCCTCTACCCCAACGTCAACATCCAGATCCAGGGCGCGGGTTCGTCGACTGCACCGCCGGCCCTGACCGAAGGTGCCGCCAACTTTGGCCCCATGAGCCGTCTGATGACTGCCCGTGAAGTCGAAGGCTTCGAAAAGAAGCACGGCTACAAGCCCACCGCCGTTGGCGTGGCCATCGACGCCCTGGCTGTGTACGTCAACAAGGACAACCCGATCAAGGGCCTGACCATCACCGACCTGGACGCCATCCTGTCGGTCAGCCGCAAGTGCGGCGGCGCGTCTGACTTCACCAAGTGGGGCCAGGTCGGCCTGACCGGTGAGTGGGCCAGCCGCGACATCGCCATGTACGGCCGCAACTCGGTCTCGGGCACCTACGGCTTCTTCAAGGATGTCGGCCTGTGCAAGGGCGACTTCAAGCGCAATGTGGCCGAGCAGCCCGGCTCGGCTTCGGTGGTGCAGAGCGTGTCCACCCAGATCAACGCCCTGGGCTACTCGGGCATTGGCTACAAGACCTCGGGCGTGCGCGCCCTGCCGCTGTCGAAGAAGGCCGGTGAGCCCTTCGTCGAACCCGATGCCAAGCACGCCATCGACGGTACCTACCCGCTGGCTCGCGTGCTCTACGTCTACGTGAACAAGAAGCCCAACCAGCCCCTGAACCCGCTGGAGCGTGAGTTCTTCAAGATGGTGCTGTCCAAGCAAGGCCAGGAAATCACCATCAAGGACGGCTTTGTGCCGGTGCCGGCCGCCATGGCCACCCGCTTCCTGGGCGAGATCACCAAGTAATCCAGCCCCATACCTGCGCTGCCACGCCCCACCCTGGGATGCGGCGGCAGCGCCGGTTGCGCACAGCAAGGAACACAAGCGATGAAGACAACTGCACTGAACGCCGCTCTGGCCGTGGCCGTCCTGGGCTTGAGCGCCTGCGCCAACACCCAGCCCGTGGCTGCACCGGCTGCTGCTCCGGCCCCTGCCCCCGCTCCGGTGGTGGCTGCCGCGCCTGCTCCGGCCCCTGTGGTGGCTCCGGTGGCCGCTCCGGCCCCCGAGCAGATCAAAGAACTGTATGTGGTGCTGCCCGAATCGGGCCGCGTCCATGCCTTTGGTGACCTGAAGAACTACCAGGACTTCCTGAGCCACGGCGAAGTCACTCTGACCCGCAGCAAGATCGGCGAAGGCCCTGGCGGCGCGACCCTGGTGTTCGGCATCACCGCCGACGACGTCAAGGCCAACCGACCCAGCCTTGGCGAAAAGGCCTTCAGCGGCCAGTTCGGCGGCGCGCCCGAGTTCTACGGCGAAGTGCTCAAGGGCAACCGCTTCTACGTCTTCGGCGACCTGAAGGACATGAAGGACTTCCTGGCCTTTGGCGAAGTGCCTTACAGCTTTACCGAAATCGGCAGCGGCCCCAAGGGCGAGACCCTGGTCTACGTGATGAACAAGGACAGCGTCAAGGCCGGCAAGCCACTGAACCGGGTGGAGCGTTTCAAGTCCATGCGCGTGGCGCAAAAGTCCTGAATACAAAACCTGGCTCTGTCCTTACTTTGAGCCTCTGAGAGAAAAAGGGTGAGCAGGCCAGTCCTGCCCACCCTTGACCACCATCAGCGCGGAACTTTTCCAAGCCATGAATACTGCCAGTCCCACCCAAACGGCCATCAGCGTCGACCGAGCCATGAGCCGGCGCTTGCTGACCGACAAGCTGTTCGAGAAGTTGATGACCGTCGGCGGCCTCAGCGTCATCGTCGCCGTGTCGGCCATCTTCGTCTACCTGGTCAGCGTGGTGGTGCCGCTGTTCATGCCGCCTGGCATTGATCACCGCGCCCAGTTCGCCACCCCGGGCGGCAACGCTCAAGCCACCCTCACCCTGACCGGTGAAGAACAGCGCGAGATCGGCTCGCGCGTTGGCGCAGGTGGCGCCATCACCTTCTTCAAGTTCGCCTCGGGCGAGACCATCGGCCAGGTGCAGGTGCCCGTGCCGGATGGCGTGCGCATCACCAGTGCCGAAACCGGCGAACGTCGCAGCTTCTCGCAGGCCTTCGGTCTGTCGGATGGCCGCGTGCTGCTGGTCAAGCAAAGCTTCTCGGTCAGCTTCCCCAACAACAAGCGCGTGATCACGCCGGCCCTGGCCTACCCGGTCGGCGAAGCACCGCTGGCGCTGGATCCGCAAGGCCGCGCCATCCAGCTGATCGGCATGCAGCAGTCGGACGATGGCTCGACCATCGCCGCCGTCACCGAAGACGGCCGCCTGCTGCTCTCCGCCGTGAACATCAGCAACAACGCGATGACGGGCGAGACCAAGAGCGAAGTGCAAAGCTCCGAGATCGCCAACCCGCCCGCCGGCATCCGCCAGCTGGTGGTGGAAGCCAAGCAACGCGAGCTCTATGTGCTGCACGGCGACGCCAAGCTGGCCCGCTACAACATCAGCGACAAGAGCAATCCCAAGCTGCTGGAAACTGTGGAGCTGGCCAAGGGTCAGAAGGTCACGGCACTGACCATGCTGAGCGGCGGCTATTCGCTGATCGTCGGCACCGACAAGGGTGAGCTGAGCCAGTGGTTCCTGGTGCGCACCGAAGGCGCCAACTTCAGCATGACCCGCATCCGTGACTTCAAGCCGATGCCGGCTGCCGTCACGGCCCTGGCCCCGGAGTTCTTCCGCAAGGGCTTCATCGTCGGCGATGCCGCCGGCAATCTGGGCAGCTACTTCGCCACCTCGCAGCGCCTGCTCTTCGTCGAGAAGCTCAGCGACAAGCCCCTGACCGTGCTCGGCGTGCCGCCGCGCGGCAACGGCTACCTGGCGCAGGACGAAGCCGGCCGTGTCTACACCGCGGCGGTGGACAACCACTACCCGGAAGTTTCCTTCAGCAGCCTGTGGAGCAAGGTCTGGTATGAGAGCTATGAGCAGCCCGACTATGTCTGGCAGAGCTCGGCTTCGAACGCCGATTTCGAACCCAAGTTCAGCCTGGCCCCGCTGACCTACGGCACCATCAAGGCCGCCACCTACGCCATGCTCGTGGCCATGCCGCTGGCCATCCTGGGCGCGATCTTCACCGCCTATTTCATGACCCAGCGCATGCGCGAAATCGTCAAGCCCTCGATCGAGGTCATGGCTGCGCTGCCGACCGTGGTTCTGGGTTTCCTGGCCGGCCTGTGGTTGGCGCCGCTGGTGGAGAACAATCTCGCCGGCGTGTTGATGAGCCTGCTGCTCCTGCCGGTGGCCATCGTCGTGGCGTCCTACATCTGGCATCTGATGCCGCGCCGCTTGGTCGAGCGCGTCGGTCTGGGCTGGGAAGCCGCTCTGCTGATCCCCATCGTCGCGGTGGTGATCTGGGGCTTCTTCCAGCTGGGCCACCCGATCGAAGCGGCCTTCTTCGCCGGTGACCTGCCGCACTGGCTGTCCAACACCGCCGGCATCAGCTTCGAGCAGCGCAACTCGCTGGTGGTGGGCATTGCCATGGGCTTCGCCGTCACGCCGGCCATCTTCTCGATTGCCGAAGACGCCATCTTCAGCGTGCCCAAGTCCCTGACCTCGGGCTCGCTGGCCCTGGGTGCCACGCCCTGGCAAACCATGATGGGCGTGGTGCTGCTGACCGCCAGCCCCGGCATCTTCTCGGCCGTGATGATCGGCCTGGGCCGTGCGGTCGGTGAAACCATGATTGTGCTGATGGCCACCGGCAACACCGCCGTGATGGACTTCAGCCTGTTCTCGGGCTTCCGCACCCTTTCCGCCAATATCGGCGTCGAAATGCCCGAAGCCGGCGTCGGTGAAACCCACTACCGCCTGCTCTTCTTGTCCGCCCTGGTGTTGTTCGCCTTCACCTTCCTCGTCAACACCCTCGCCGAGCTGATTCGCCAGCGTCTGCGCGAGAAGTACAGCACCATCTGAC
>Ga0187844_10003694_pt1 | contig 10085 bp, 7 predicted proteins | sample SpaLakP09_SKY_50_FD_134517 | JGI IMG/M metagenome (GOLD analysis project Ga0187844, IMG submission 134517) | Oligotrophic lake water microbial communities from Sparkling Lake, Wisconsin, USA - SP09_SKY_50 | ecosystem: Environmental > Aquatic > Freshwater > Lake | place: USA: Sparkling Lake...
AAAAAACTGGGCAAGGACTACAAGTTCGACGTCGAAGTGCTGGACCGCAAACAGCTGGAAGCACTGAAAATGAACAGCTTCCTGTCGGTGACCAACGGCAGCGAACAGCCACCGAAATTCATCATCCTGAAACATATGGGCGGCAAAGCCAAGGATGCGCCCGTGGTGCTGGTCGGTAAAGGCATCACCTTCGATACGGGCGGCATCTCGCTCAAAGCCGGTCCCGGCATGGACGAGATGAAGTTCGACATGGGCGGCGCCGCTTCGGTACTGGGCACCTTCCGCGCCATCGGCGAAATGAACCTGAAGCTGAACGTGATCGGCGTGATCGCTGCCTGCGAAAACATGCCGTCGGGCCGCGCCACCAAGCCGGGCGACATCGTCACCTCGATGAACGGTCTGACCATTGAAATCCTGAACACCGACGCCGAAGGCCGTCTGGTACTGTGCGATGCGCTGACCTACTCGGAGCGTTTCAACCCGGCCGCCGTGGTCGATATTGCCACCCTGACGGGCGCCTGCATCATCGCGCTGGGCCACCATAAGAGCGGCCTGTTCACGCGCGACGACGAAGCCCACAACAAGCTGGCCGAAGAACTGCTGGCCGCCGGCAAAGCTGCCAGCGACAGCGCATGGCGCCTGCCTATCGGCGAAGAGTACAACGAGCAGCTCAAGTCCAACTTCGCCGATCTGGCCAATATCGGCACGCCGGGCGGCGCGTCTTGCACGGCAGCGGCCTTCCTGGAAAACTTCACCCGCAAGTACACCTGGGCCCACCTGGATATCGCCGGTACGGCATGGAAATCTGGCGGCGCCAAAGGTGCTACCGGCCGTCCGGTACCATTGCTGGCCAACTTCCTGATCAACCGCACCTGATCCGGCGTTGCCATGCATAAGGCCCGCGTTTGCGGGCCTTTTTTATGCTGCGCGGGGCCGCTCAGTCCAGTGCGATTCAATACAGCGTAACACCGGCTGCCGGTGGCGGCGCCGCATCGCGCTCCGTTGCGGGCCGCATCAGCACAGTCAGTGTGGCCGGATATTCGTAACCGGCGCCGGTGTTCTTGTCGACGAAATAACCGACGCCCGCCGTCAGCACCAGATTGCCCCACAGACTGCCATTAGCCTTGGAATCAACCTTCTCGTAAGCCCAGCCCATGCCCTCCTGCTTGCAGTCTATGCGCAGCGGACTGGCGCTCTTGCGCAGACTGATACGGGCCGGCGTAGTCACAAACCATTTACCCACATCGTTCGATAAAACACAGCCAACACCTGCAATCTGGCGGTGATCAAGCACCGTCTGCACCAGCACGGACTGTTCGGTATTCTCCGTCAGCGTGGCACAGCCAGCGAGCGCGGCCAGCATAAGCGGCGCGGCGATACGGAAAGTAGCAGGGAATAAGCGATAGTACATGGTCAACCCAGAGGATCTTCGGTCACACCAGTGTAGCAGCGGGGAGAAAAAGCAAAGGCTCAATCAAGCGGGGTAAAGCGGGGTACTTTCACGCCATCGACCTCGACGAGTTCGAAGAAAACATCTTTGGGACGGGTCCAGACTGTGCCGTTCGCGGCGCGATACACGATGACTGGACGGAGATCTGCTTCCTGAGTGGCCTCACACACCAGTTCGTAGAGGCCACCTTTGTAATGCCTGTAGCGTTGCGCCATCAAGCGTTGTGATGTACGCGCTCAGCCGTTTTAACGGGCTGTTCGGCACTAGCATCCTGCTTCTGTTTCAGGCTTTGCACCACTTTCAGGATATCGTCCAGACCACCGGCACCGCCCAGCGACGAAAACGCATCCAGCACTTCGTTCAGAACCTGATTACGCACAGCAGCATCGTTCTGTGCAATCTCGGGCGCGCGCTGGACTGCCTGCTTGGCTTTTTCCTGAGCTTCAGCTCCTTTCTGGGCCGCGGTTTTGCGGCCGCCTGGGGCTTTGCCATGGGCCAGTGCAGCCTGCCAGATCACCCAGCGGCGCTGAGTCTCAAAGACTAGGTATTCATCAGGTTTATCTTCGCGCCGTCGGACGATGTGACCGTCTTTCTGTGCCCATGCTTCAAATGCAGCTCGCATTTTTCATCCTTTGCAAATGCGCTACGCGCAATTCACTATTAAAACCACAAGTAATTTCCATATAGTACCATTTATTATTCTTTTACAACATAGAAATATCTGCAGTACTTGATATTTTTTTATTGCCGCGGAGAAAAACTAATTCTCTTATGAATTTACAATAGTATATTTCTTTTTTCTGAGTGATGTCTGCATATTCCGTTCATCTTTGACAACGGCGAGACATTTTCAGAAATTTTTTTTCAGTTTTCTGCGATTTGCTGCATTTTAGCCTCCCCCTCGCCACACACAAAGTGATTTTCGATGTTTTTTTACAAAACTAATTGAATTGACAATATCGACCCATACTCGATAGATGCGGTAAGATGCGCGGCATAAATCCAACTGCCCGAATGGCACCGCAAGAAAGATCATCACAATGAAATTAGCCACATGGAATGTGAACTCCCTCAACGTCCGCCTGCCCCATGTGCTGAAATGGCTGGAAGAAAATCCCATCGACGTCCTGTGTATCCAGGAAACGAAGATGACCGATGATAAGTTCCCATTGGCCGCCATCGAAGCAGCCGGCTATCACGTGGTATTCAGCGGCCAGAAAACCTACAACGGCGTCGCCATCATTTCGAAATTACCGATAGCCGATGTCGTCAAGAACAACCCGCTGTATGAAGACGCGCAGCAGCGCATCATCGCCGCCACCATCGACGGCGTGCGCGTAGTGTGTGCCTACGTGCCCAACGGCCAGAGCATCGATTCCGACAAATACCAGTACAAGCTGGGCTGGCTGGCTGCCTTCCATGACTGGATCAAGAGCGAAGCGGCGCAGCACACGCAATTAGCCGTAGTGGGCGACTACAACATTGCGCCGGAAGACCGCGATGTGCACGATCCGGCAGCATGGGAAGGCCAGGTACTGGTCTCGGTGCCTGAACGCACAGCACTGCAGCGACTGCTCGACATCGGCCTGGCCGATCCCTATCGCCTGTTTGAACAGGCCGACAAGTCGTTCAGCTGGTGGGACTACCGCGCGCTGGGCTTCCGCCTCAACAAGGGCCTGCGCATCGACCATATTCTGCTGTCGCCGGCGCTGGTGGCGCGCTGCAGCGCCTGCATCATCGCTCGCGTGCCACGCAAATGGGAACAGCCGTCCGACCACGCGCCCGTGGTCGCCACGCTGGATTAAAAATCTGCCGCCGCTGCGCGCTCAGTCACGCGGCAGCAGCAGCTGGGCCGTTGCAGGCGGCACCGGCTGCGAGAACAGATAGCCCTGCGCATACTGGCAGCCGCTACGCTGCAGCAGCGCATACTGGCCCTCAGTCTCCACCCCTTCCGCCACTACCGATAGCTGCAGGCTGTCGGACAGCGCAATAATGGCTTCTACAATGGCGCGGTCTTCCGCGCTCGCTTCCAGATCCTTGACGAAGGCCCGGTCGATCTTCAGCTTTTTCACCGGGAAGCGCTTGAGGTAGGCCAGACTTGAATAGCCGGTGCCGAAATCGTCGATGGACAGGCGGATGCCCAGCTTGTCGATCTGGTCCAGCACATCGAGCGTCTGTTCGCCGTGCTGCATCAGCGCAGTTTCCGTGATTTCGAACTCGATCATGTGCGGGTCCATGCCGGTATCGGCAAGGACGGTGCGGATCGCCTCCATCAGCCCGCGGTGCATGAACTGGCGCGGCGACAGGTTGACCGCCAGTGGCACCGGCAGCATGCCGGCGCTGCGCCATGCCATGCTCTGGGCACAGGCCTGGCGCAGCACCCATTCGCCGACCGCGACAATCTGGCCGTTCTCTTCCAGAATTGGGATGAAATGATCGGGCTGTATCAGCTCGCCCTTGTGGCGCCAGCGCAGCAGCACTTCCATGCTGTGCAGGCGGCGCGTGCCGATATCCATGATGGGCTGGTAGTGCAGCTCGAATTCGTCCAGCGCCAGCGCGCCGCGCAAGCTGGACTCCAGCTCGAAATGGCGCGCTGCCGTCTGGTTCATGGCCTCTTTGAAATACTGGGAATTATTGCGGCCGCTGGCCTTGGCGTGATACATCGCCGCATCGGCATGCCGCATCAGCGTTTCCACGTCGTCGCCGTCGTCGGGGAAGATGGAAATCCCGATCGACGGCGTGATGTGCAGATTGCGCCCTTCCAGCGGGAACGACTCGGACAGCGCTTCGATAATCTTCTGCGCGACATTGCTGGCTTCCTCGGACGAGCGGATGCCCGGCACCAGCACCACGAATTCGTCGCCCCCCAGTCGCGCCACCGTATCGCTGGCGCGCACGGCGCGGCATAAACGGCTGGCTACGTCCTTGAGCAGCTGGTCGCCAGTCAGGTGGCCCAGCGTATCGTTGATGGTCTTGAAGCGGTCCAGATCGATGAACATCACGGCCAGCAGGCGCTCGGAGCGCTGCGCTGCCAGCATAGCGCGGTCCAGTCTATCGGCCAGCAGTGCGCGATTCGGCAGACCGGTCAGGCTGTCGTGATAGGCCATGTGATGCACGCGTGCCTCGGCCTGACGGCGCTCGACAATCTCGGCCTGCAGCTGGGCATTGGCACCGGCCAGTTCGGCCGTGCGTTCCTGCACGCGCAGTTCCAGTTCGTCGCGCGCGCGGCGTACGGCATCGGCTGCTTCGTGGCGTTCCGTCACATCGTCCACCAGCCAGACCGAACGGCCCTGCGGCTGGGACAGATCGAATGGCCGGCCCGACAGGCGGCCCCAGAACAGCGAACCGTCGCGCCGGGCCAGCCGGTATTCGGCGGCATGCACCCGGCCCGCCTGGAAGTCGCGTGCGGTAGCGGCGCGGGCCTGTTCCCACGCGGCCAGACTAGGGTAGAACGACTGTACGCTGAGCGCCTGCATTTCGCCGGGCGCATAGCCGAACAGTTCTTCCATCTTGGCGTTGCAGCGCAAGTTGCGGCCCTGCTCGATCATCGAAATGCCCATCACGGCACTATCGAGAATCGCCTGATTTTCCAGCAGCGCGTTGCGCAGCGATTCCTCTGCCCGTTTGTGTTCGGTGCGGTCTTCGATCACCCAGATGGTGCCCTGGGTCGGATCTTCGGGGTTGATCACATAGCCGATCAGCTGCGCCCACATCAGGCTGTCGTCGGCGCGCCGCATTTCTATCTCGGTCTGGAACGGCTTGCCCACCGACAGGAATGGATAGGCCTTGGCACCCAGCGCTTCATAAGCCGCGCGCGACGGGTACAGCGCCATGCCGGGCAGGCCCAGCGCAGCATCGCCCTCATAGCGGAACATTTCGGCAAAGCCGCGGTTGTAGCGCGTGACTACGCGGTTCTTGGTGAACAGAATACTCATCGAAGCATTGGTCATGATGGCTTCGACTTCCATCTGGGTCTGGCGTGATACCGTGACGTCTTCCAGAATCCAGATGGTGCCGCCCTCGCGATGGCTGGCATCGACGGCTTTGGCACGCACCCGGCACCAGAACAGACTGCCATCCTTGCGCTTGAATTCATACTCGGCCAGCTCGAACGGCAGACCTTTTCCCAGCAGCGGCGCTGCCTCGCGCCGGAAGGCGCGATACAGTTCGTAGGACGGGAAGACTGCCGACGAAGGCTGGCCTATCATTTCGCTCACATCGTAGCCGAACATCTGCGCCATGCGCGGATTGCAGCTCACCACCGTGTGCGATTTGCTGAACAGGATACCAATCGAGGCATTGTCTAGAATCGCCTTCTGTTCCAGCAGCAGCTGGCGCGTGCCCTCTTCATGCAGGCGCTGGGTGCTGCGGTCATCGAAAATCCAGATGGTGTCCTGCTGCGAACGGCCCGGATTGATCACATAGCCGAACGCGTGCGCCCAGAAGGTTGAACCATCCTGCCGGCGCATTTCCATTTCGGCCTGATACGGCTTGCCGCTGGCCAGCAAAGGCAGGGCCTGCGCCATCGCCGCATCAAAGTTTTCGCTGGATGGATACAGGGTTGAGGTCAACCGCCCCACGCCGCTATCGACACTGAAGCCGAAGAACTCGGCAAAGCGGTCGTTGTAGCGCAGGATGCGGTGATCACGCTGGAACACGATGGCCAGCGGCGCATTGTCCATGATGGCCTGCATTTCCAGCAGCGCGCGGCGCAGCCTCTCTTCGTCGATCCGATGTTCGTTGATGTCCTCGACGATCCAGATGGTGCCATCGGCCGTATTGCTGGGGTCCACCGCGCGCCCATACAGACGTGCCCAGAACAGCGTGCCGTCCTGGCGGCGCAACTGCGCTTCGCTCTTGAACGACAGCCCCCGCGACAGCAGCGGACCGGCTGCGCGGCCCAACTCGATAAACTCTGCATCGGACGGGAATACCTGATTGGTCGAACCGCCTTCCAGCTCCTGCCGGCTAAAGCCCAGCATCTCGGCACAGCGGATATTGCACTCCTGGATAGTCGCATCTTTGGTGAACAGGATGCCCACCGCGGCATTTTCCAGGATGGCCTGCTGTTCCAGCAAAGTCTTGCGCAAGGCGCGCTGATCGCGTTCGAGCTCGGTAATATCGTGGAATACGATGGTAGCGCCGCGCACTCCGGCGCTGGCCGGCAGCGGCTTGCTGCTAGCCTGCACCGACAGATAGCGGCCATCGGCACAGGTCAGGCAGCTGTCCCAGCGCAGGCCCGCATGATCGCTCTCCAGCGCCGCCTGCAGCGCCTTCTGGCTGGCAGCGCGCACGTGGCGGGCAAACAGTTCGGCGACCATGCGTCCAGCCGGCTCGACGCCCAGCAGGTCCACCAGTTCGGGATTGGCAGCAAGCAGCAGGCCATCCACGTCGTATGCGCAGGCGGGAACGCCTACCAGCGCTAGGGCCTCGGCGATAAATTCGGAGTAGCTTGCAACGTAAGTCATGAACACCTGTGGCATCTGATTGGAGATGCCACCTCGCCAGTTACTACTGGGCAGCATAGTTGGCAGATGATAAACCACAAACTAGAGCAACGCCAACGCGGCGGCTGAGGAGTCCTCCTAAAAACGACAATGCCCGGCGAACCGGGCATTGCGTTTCAAGCACTATTTATGTTCGACTAATCCGCTTACTTGATGTAGCTAAGTTCCGTTTTGAAAGTTTGCATATCAAGGCTGGCGGCTAGCCGGAGCGGATCAGTGACCGCTGGCTGCGTCGGCGCCGATACCGGTTTCCGAACGCATTTCCTGCGCTTCGTAGCCTGCACGGTCTTGCGCTGCACGCTGGCTCTTGTCGGTGATCGAGAACAGCCAGATACCAACAAAGCCTACGGTCATCGAGAAGATGGCTGGCGAAGCATAGGGGAAGATTTCCTTGGCATTGCCCAGCACGTCCACCCACACCGATTTCGACAGTATGGTCAGACCCACCGCAGTGATCAGACCCATGAAGCCGCCGATGGTGGCGCCGCGGGTGGTGCAGTCTTTCCACAGTACCGACATGAACAGCACAGGGAAGTTAGCCGAAGCAGCAATCGCGAAGGCCAGCGACACCATGAAAGCGATGTTCTGCTTCTCGAAGGCGATACCCAGTGCCACGGCCACGATACCCAGCAGGATGGTGGTAATACGCGACACTTTCAGTTCGCTGGCACCCGATGCTTTGCCGCCTTTGATTACGGTAGCGTACAGGTCGTGCGATACCGCCGAAGCGCCCGACAGGGTCAGACCTGCCACCACCGCCAGGATGGTTGCAAACGCAACGGCCGAGATGAAGCCCAGGAACACGTCGCCGCCCACCGCTTTGGCCAGGTGGATAGCAGCCATGTTGTTACCGCCCAGCAGTTTGCCGGCGCCGTCTTTGAAGTCAGGGTTGGTGCTGACCAGCACGATTGCGCCGAAGCCGATGATGAACGTCAGGATGTAGAAGTAGCCGATCCAGGTGGTCGCCCAGAACACGGATTTACGTGCTTCCTTGGCGCTAGGTACGGTGAAGAAGCGCATCAGGATGTGTGGCAGACCGGCAGTACCGAACATCAGTGCCATACCGAAGGAGATCGCCGAGACCGGGTCCTTGATGAAGGTGCCTGGGCCCATGATGGATTCTTTTTTGCTGTGCACTTCAACTGCTTTAGCGAACAGCGCTTCAGGGCTGAAGCCGAACTGTGCCATCACCACGAAGGCCATGAAACTGGCGCCACCGAGCAACATCACGGCTTTGATGATCTGCACCCAGGTCGTTGCCGTCATGCCGCCAAACAGCACGTAGATCATCATCAGGGTACCAACCAGTACCACAGCGATCCAGTAGTCCAGACCGAACAGCAGTTTGATCAGCTGGCCTGCCCCCACCATCTGGGCGATCAGGTAGAAGGCCACCACCACCAGCGTACCGGAAGCGGAGAACACCCGGATCGGGGTCTGCTTGAAGCGGTAAGCCGCGACGTCAGCGAAAGTGAAGCGGCCCAGATTACGCAGACGCTCGGCCATCAGGAAGGTGATGATAGGCCAGCCGACCAGGAAGCCGATCGCGTAGATCAGACCATCGTAACCGTTCAGGAACACGGAGGCGGAAATGCCGAGGAAGGACGCGGCCGACATGTAGTCGCCGGCGATCGCCAGACCGTTCTGGAAACCGGTAATGCCGCCGCCGGCGGTGTAGAAGTCAGCCGCCGACTTGGTCTTGGCAGCAGCCCATTTGGTGACGAACAGGGTGAACACCACGAACACGGCGAACATGGTGATCGCAGTCCAGTTGGTGGCCTGTTTGGTGGCCTGGCCCAGGTCGCCACCGGCGGCCAGTGCAACACCGCTGGCACCGAGCAGCCCTGCGGCTGCCATCAGAGTGAGGAATTTGCGTGCGTTCATGCTTTCACCTTTGCTTTGATGGCTTCGGTCAGTTCGTCGAATTCGCTATTAGCGCGACGCACATAGATGCCGGTGATAACCACGGTGAACAGGATGACGAACAGACCGAGAGGCATGCCCCAGGTCATTACGCCGGCACCGAGTTTGGACGCCATGAACTCTTTGTTGAAAGCGATCAGCAGGATGTAGCCGTAGTAGACCACCAGCATTGCCAGGGTCAACCACCAGCCGTAGCTGGAACGGACTTTCACCAACTTGTGATAGTTGGGATCGCTTTTAATCTTATGAACGAGATGATCTTGCATTTTGTGTCTCCTATTTTAGGTACAGGTACTCTTTTTTTATTCGAGCTTGAGGCAAGATTAATGGGGCTGGCTTACCAGCCCCTTACGGCAAAACTAATTTTTAAGGCCGTTTTGCACTGCGTTCTGGATCTGTTGTAAAGATGCAGGATCCTCGATCGCGGTCAGGTCGCCCGGGCTACGGCCCTCGCAAATGGCCTGGATCGAGCGGCGCAGCAGCTTGCCGGAACGGGTTTTCGGCAGTTGCGGGACGAAGAACACCCGCGCTGGCCGCGCCACGGCGCCCAGCTGACGATCCACCACGGCGAAGATTTCCTTCTCCTGCGCCGCACGCTGCTCGTCGCTGGCCACGTCGGCCCCGTTCTTGGCGATCACGAAAGCTACCGCCACCTGCCCTTTCAGCTTGTCCTCTACCCCCACCACCGCCACTTCCGACACATTCGGATGGCTGGTAATCGATTCCTCGATTTCGCGCGTGCCCAGTCGGTGGCCGGCCACGTTGATCACGTCGTCGGTACGGCCGAGGATGAAGTAATAGCCGTCAGCGTCGCGCAGGCCCCAGTCGAAGGTGGAATACACCTGCCGGTCAGTAAAGGTAGACCAGTAGGTATCGACAAAGCGCTGGTCGTCGCCATACACGGTCTGCATGCAGCCCGGTGGCAGCGGCCCGTCGATCACCACCACGCCTTTTTCATTGGCGCCGCATTCCGCACCGGTGGATTCGTTGAGCAGTTTGACCTTGTAGCCATACATCGGCACGCCGGGGCTGCCCAGCCGGGTCGGCAGGTCTTCAATGCCCTTGGCAATCGACAGGATAGGCCAGCCCGTTTCGGTCTGCCAGTAGTTGTCGATGATAGGCACGTGCAGCTCGTCGTAAATCCACTGCGAGGTGGTTTCATCCAGCGGTTCGCCCGCCAGATACAGTGCGCGCAGCGAGGTCAG
>Ga0187844_10003695_pt1 | contig 10084 bp, 8 predicted proteins | sample SpaLakP09_SKY_50_FD_134517 | JGI IMG/M metagenome (GOLD analysis project Ga0187844, IMG submission 134517) | Oligotrophic lake water microbial communities from Sparkling Lake, Wisconsin, USA - SP09_SKY_50 | ecosystem: Environmental > Aquatic > Freshwater > Lake | place: USA: Sparkling Lake...
GTGGATACCGGCGGCTGCCGGGGAAATCGGGACGAAGGCTCACGGTTCACCGCGCGCGCCGACCTCCCGCAATAATCAATCGAGGTAGTCGTAGCTCGGCAGGGTCAGGAAGTCCGCGACCTTGTTGGCCGTGGACATGCGTGACACGAGGCCCGCGGCTTCGATCATGCGGCTGGCGGCGTACTTCTCTGCGCCGAGCTGCTGCTTGATGGTGGCCAGTTCCTCGTCGATGACCTGGTTGACCAGGGCCGGAGTGACCTTGCGGCCGTCGCTGAGCGACACGCCGTATCGCTGCCACTGCCAGATCTGCGTGCGCGAGATCTCGGCGGTGGCCGCGTCTTCCATCAGGTTGTGCAACGGCACGCAGCCGTTGCCGCGCAGCCAGGCCTCGGTGTACTGAACCGAGACGTTGATGTTGTTGCGCAGGCCGGCCTCGGTCATCGCGCCTTCCGGACGGACCAGCAGGTCCTTGGCCTTGATGCCGTACTTGAGCTGCTTGGAGACCTGGTTGGGTTCCGGCATGTGCTCGTCGAACACCGCGAGCGCGACCGGCACGAGACCCGGATGCGCGACCCAGGTGCCGTCGTGGCCGTTCTTCACTTCGCGCAGCTTGTCGGCCGTGACCTTGCCGAACACGACTTCGTTCTGCGCCGCGTCCTTGGTCGGGATGAAAGCAGCCATGCCGCCCATCGCGTGGGCGCCGCGCTTGTGGCAGGTCTCGCACAGCAGCTTGGAGTAGCTGTCCAGGAAGTGGCGGTCCATGCCCACGGCCAGGCGGTCCGGCACCATCCAGTCGCCGTGCGCGTTGAGCGTCTTGATGCAGCTGAAGATGTAATCCCAGCGGCCGCAGTTGAGGCCCACGATGTGGTTGCGCAGTTCGTACAGGATCTCGTCCATCTCGAACGCGGCCCACAGCGTCTCGATGAGCACCGTGACCTTGATGGTCTTCTGCGGGATCCCGAGTTCCTTCTGCGCGTCGACGAAGATCGCGTTCCACAGTCGCGCCTCGAGGTGCGACTGCATCTTCGGCAGGTAGAAGTACGGACCCGTGCCGCGCTTCAACTGTTCCTTCACGTTGTGGAAGAAGAACAGGCCGAAATCGACGATGCCGCCCGGTGCGGGCTTGCCGTCGATCAGGATGTGCTTCTCCAGCAGGTGCCAGCCGCGCGGACGCACGATCAGCGTCGCGACCTGTTCGTTGAGCTTGTATTCCTTGCCCGCTTCGTTGGTGAAGCTGATCTTCCGGCGGACCGCATCGCCCAGGTTGATCTGGCCCGTCATCATCAGGTCCCAGGTCGGGCTGGCGGAATCCTCGAAGTCCGCCATGAAGCACTTCGCGCCGGCGTTCAGCGCGTTGATGACCATCTTGCGGTCGACCGGACCGGTGATCTCGACGCGACGATCCTGGAGATCGGCGGGCGTGCCGGCGATCTTCCACTTGCCGTCACGGATCTTCTTGGTCTCCTTCAGGAAACCCGGAACCTTGCCGGCGTCGATGAGAGCCTGGCGTTCCTTGCGATAAGCGAGCAGCTTTTCGCGCGTGGGCCCGTGCTTGCGAACCAGCTTGGCGACGAAGGCCAAGGCAGCCGGGGTCAGAATCTTCTTGTACGCGGGCGACAGCGCGCCCAGCACTTCCACGCCTTTGACACCACTCATCCGAAAACTCCTGCCTGTTCTTGGGACGATTTGAAATGGGGAGTGACTCCATGTCACTCCCCATTTCAAATCGCGCAGCGCGACGAGGTCAGGGCGCCGCGCCAGCCCTGCAAAATTGGGGCGCGAAGTCTAGGCCAAAGGCCCCTGACGCTGCAATGCAACAATTCGTCGGGACACCTACCCGCGAAGCTCCGCAAACACCGCGATTTTCACGGGCACCAACAGCTCGACGATGCGGCGCCCGGACCGGCCATGGGACGCGCCTGCATCGCCCGGCCCCGGGATTTCCGGCAGGCTCGCCCCGTCGTCCCGACCGACGTCCGATCGCGAGCCCATCCCCGATGACCAGCAGCTTCTTCGCCACCACCCTGCTTCCGCTGGCCCTGTTCGTGATCATGACGGGCCTGGGCCTGTCGCTGACGATGGCCGATTTCAAGCGCGTTCTGGTGTATCCGCGCGGCATGGTCATCGGGCTCGGGAACCTGTTGCTGATCTCTCCGCTGCTCGCCTTCCTGGCCGCGGTGGCCTTCCGCCTGCCGCCCGAACTCGCGGTCGGCATGGTGCTGCTGGGCGCGGCGCCCGGCGGCACGACTGCCAACCTGCTGACCCACCTCGCCCGCGGCGACACCGCCCTGTCGGTCACGATCACGGCCGTCAGCAGCCTGGCGGCCGTGGTCACGACGCCCCTGTTCCTGGGCCTCGCGACCTGGCATTTCATGGGCGAACAGACCGGGGCGCAGATCGACATGACGCGCATCGTGCTGCGCGTGCTGACCATCACCATCGTGCCGCTGGTCTTCGGCATGCTGGTGCGCGCCTGGGCGCCGACCTTCGCGAAACACGCCGAGCCCTGGGTCAAGCGGGTGGCGCTGGTGTTCTTCGTGATCGTGATCGGCGGCGCGATCTACGAGGCGCGCAACGAGGGACTCGCGATGCTCGCCGCCGTCGGCGCCGCCACGCTTACGCTCAATCTCTGCGCGATGTCGCTGAGCTGGTTCATCGCGCGGCGCGCGAAGCTGGACATGCGCCAGTCCACTGCCATCGCCATCGAGCTGGGCGTGCACAACACCACGCTGACGATGGCGGTGGGCGCGATGATCGCGCCCGTCTACATGATTCCGGGCGCCGTCTACGGCATCCAGATGATCCTCACGGCGAGCGTGTTCGTGTGGATGATCGGGCGCCGCAACGCAGCCGAGATGCCGGCGTAGCCCGGACGAAGTCCGGGGTTTTCTCGTTTGGCGAAGCGCCAGTCCCGGACTTCGTCCGGGCTACGGGTTACGCGTGGATCGGCTTTTCGCTGACGACGATGCCGTCGGCGTCCGCATACAGCCACGCGCCCGGCTTGAACTCCACGCCGGCGAACTTCACCACGCGATCCGCCTGCGCGCTGTGCAGGCCTTTCTCGCTCTTGCGCGGGTGCTTGCCCAGCGCCTTGAGTCCGAAATCCTGCTGCGAGATCTCCACGCTGTCCCGGATCAACCCGTACACGACCACACCCGCCCAGCCGTTCTTCACGGCGAGCTGGCCCAGATTGCCGCCGAACAGCGCGCAGCGCGTCGAGCCGCCGCCGTCGACGACCAGCACGCGGTTCTGGCCCGGCGTCTCCAGCGTGGCGCGCACTTGCGCGTTGTCCTCGAACACCTTCAGCGTCTTGATCGGGCCGAAGAACGTGGTGCGTCCGCCGAAGTCGCTGAAGACCGGATCGCAGGTCTGGGCTTCGGGATGGGCGTCGGAGAGATCGGTCGTGGCGTAGGACATGGGAACGTATCGGATCGAATGTTCAGGATCGGGTGACGGGAGCGGCGGCGCGGCGCTCGGCGATCGTCGGCACCACCGCGGTGACCATCGCCCAGAGACTCAGACCGATGAACGTGATCATCGTCCACAGCGGCAACGACAGGCCCAGCCATTGCGCGTCGATCTTGGCGCAGTTGCCGTCGCCCTTGAGCACCATCTGCACGACCTCCATCACCGGCAGCATGCCCAGCAGGTAGTCGAGCGTCGGCCCGCAGGCCGGCACCTGGTCCGCTGGCAGTCCCTGCAGCCAGACGTGACGCGCCGCGATGATCGCGCCGGCGATCGCGCACAGGTCGGCGAGCACCGCGTAGGCCCAGCGCCCGCCACCCTTGGGGTTGTGCAGGGCGCCGATCAGGAAGAACAGGCCGGCGCCGGCCATCGCGACGCGCTGGAAGATGCACATCGGGCAGGGCTCGAAACCCTTGAAGTGCTGCAGGTAGAGCGCGAACGCGAGTCCGCCTACGCAGCCAAGGAAGCCAAGAAGGCACAGCGAGCGATAAGAGGGCATTGCGGCGAAGGTCGGCAGCGAGGCGGACCGCGATTATCCCGCAAGCCCCGCACCCACGGGAATCGCCGCCGTCCCGTCGTCCCCGTGGCCCGGGCGCAGCCCGGGAGTCCCGCCCACAGCGCGACCCCAAGCGTTTGCGCCCCCCAGCACCCGCCGCCTATCTTCCTCCGATGATCTTCAGGTCCGGCGCCCGCGACGCGGGCTCGCGCAAGCAGGGCGGCTCCGACGCGGCCCAGGTCCGCGCACCCGGCTGGCATCGACTCGAAGAACCGTTGATGGGCACCGAGGTTTCGGTGGAGCTATGGCACGAGGACACCCGGCACGCCGCCGCTGCGGCTGCCGCGGTCATCGCCGAGTACCACCGCATCAATGTCCTGATGAGCACGTATCGCGAGGACAGCGAGATCTCGCGACTCAACCGCGAGGCCGCGAACGGTCCCTGCGTCGTCGGCGCCGAATTGTTCGACCTGGTCCGCCGATCGCTCGACCTCGCCCGCCTCAGCGGCGGCTGCTTCGACATCACCTACGACGGCATCGGTCAGCTCTACGACCTGCGTGCGGGCGTTGCACCAGAAGCGGCCGCGGTGCACGAGCGCCTGCCGCTGATCGACTGGCGCGCGGTCGAACTGGATCCCGCACGTCACGCGATCCGCTTCCGGCGCCCCGGCATGCGCATCAACCTCGGCGGCATCGCCAAGGGTTATGCCGTGGAACGCGGCGCGACGCTGCTGCGCGAGCGGGGCATCCGTCACGCGATGCTCAACGCCGGCGGCGACAGCCGCGTGATCGGCGATCGCCGCGGCGAGCCCTGGATCATCGGCATCCGCGATCCGCGCGTGGAAGACGGCGTGATCGCCCGCCTGCCCCTGGTCGACGAGGCCATCTCGACGGCCGGCGACTACGAACGCTACTTCGACCGGCCCGACGGTGAACGCATCCACCACATCCTCGACCCGACGACGGGCCTGCCGTCCAAGGGCATGCGCAGCGTCACCGTCATCGGGCCCGACGCCACGCTCACCGACGGACTCGACACCGCGATGTTCGTCATGGGCGTCGACAAAGGCATGGCGATGCTCGCCCAGCTGCCCGGATACGAAGCCGTGATGGTCGACGGCGACGGCCGGCTCTGGTACTCCCAGGGGCTGCTGCAACCCGCAACCGCCAGGTAAGCCTCTGCCGGAGCTGGCGGCCCGAGACGTGCGTGCGTCCCGCGCGCTCGGCTTGAGAACGCCGCCGCTGGTCGGAGATCCCGACGCGGCATCGAGCGGTTTTCGTGCAAGCTCCAGCCCATCGGTGTTTCCGCACGGACGCTGCCAATTGGGGGTGGCTCCGCACGCTAGGGGGCGGGACGTGATCAACAGACCATTCTTCGGACCTGCGGTCCGCCTGCTGGCGGCCGCGGCCGTCTCTGCGGGCGCGTGCGGACTTGGCGCCTGCAGCTCGCCCAACAACGATTCGGTGGCCATCGAGGGCAACTACCCGATCGTCTTCGCGAAGCGGAATTCGGAGGCGCTGGGCAGTCCCACCGACGCCATCGAGTTCGAAGCCGGCGGCGACCTGATGATGATGAACCTCGCCTCGCCCAGCGCCGGCATGGAGAACCTGACGTCCAGCTACACGAAGGGCGAAGGCGACGTCGCCGAGCCGGAGATCTCGTACGACGGCAAGCGCCTGCTGTTCTCGATGCGCGGCCCCGACGACAACTCGTTCCACATCTTCGAAATGGATCTGGGCACACGCGCGCTGCGCCGCGTCATCGCCGACGACGCGGTGGCCGACGAGGGCGACGACCTGGGCGCGCACTACCTGCCGGACGGCCGCATCGTGTTCAGTTCCAACCGCCAGACACGCAGCAAGGAATTGCTAGTGGCCGAGGGCACCGAACCCTACGCGCACCTCGACGAGTACGAGCGCGAGCGCGCCACGCTGCTGCACGTGATGAACGCGGACGGCACGGCCATCCACCAGATCTCGTTCAACCAGAGCCACGACCGCAATCCCACCGTTCTGCGCTCCGGCGAGATCATGTTCGCGCGCTGGGACCACGTGGGCGATCGCAACCACTTCCCGATCTTCTTCGCCAACCCGGACGGCACCAGCATCTTCGTGCGCTATGGCGCGTTCTCGCCGGGCAACAGCTTCCTGCAGCCGCGCGAGATGCCGGACGGCAAGGTCATGACCAGCTTGATGCCGCTGTCCGGAACGAACCTGGGCGGCGCACTGATGAGCGTCGACATCCAGAACTTCTCCGAGAACGACCAGCCGGCGGCGGTGGAGACGCCGGGCGTCGGGCAGAAGCAGCTCAGCGTCGACAACGTGAACTTCGACGATCGCGAAGAGCCCGCCACCTTTGGCCGCTACACCTCGCCCTACCCGCTGTACGACGGCACCAACCGCGCGCTGGTGAGCTGGTCGCCGTCGCGCCCGGTGAACGAGACCGACCCGCTGACCGGCGAAGTCGAGCGCGTCGAAGGTCTGCCGCTGTACGGCGTCTACATGTTCGACATCGGCAAGCAGACCCTGCGGCCGATCGCGATTCCGCCGGAAGGCTGGTCCTACGTGGATGCGGTGGCGGTCGCGCCCCGCCCCGTCCCCAACGTCATCCCGGACAAGCCGCTCAACGCCGACCTCGCCGCGCGCGGCCTGGGGCTGCTCAACATCAAGAGCGTCTACGACACCGACGACCAGGACCTGATGGGCGACAGCGTGCTCGCGCCGGGTGAAGTCATCCCGAAGACCGCGGCGCCTGCCGGACATCACCACGCCACGGTGCCCGACCTGGCCAGACTCAAGGACCCTGCACAGACCACGGCGGCGCAGCGGCCGGGGCGCTTCCTGCGCGTGACCAAGGCCGTTCCGACACCGCCCGGTCTTTCGCGCGAATCCATCGGCGAAACCGAAATGGAGATGCAGCAGATCGTCGGCTACACCGAAGTGGAACCCGACGGCTCGGCGCGCCTGCTGGTGCCTTCCGACACGCCGCTGACCTTGGCCGTCGTCGACAGCAACGGCATGGCCTTCCAGACGCACACCAACTGGTTGCAGGTCCGCCCCGGCGAGACGCGCACCTGCGACGGCTGCCATTCGCCACGCCGCGGCGTGGCCCTCAACGTCACGCCGATCGCCGGAAACCATCCGAACACGCAGACCGTGCTCGCGCCGCAGCCGGGCGAGTCGATGGCCGAAACCCGCACGCGTCTGAACCCACTGCTGATGAACCTGAAGCCGGACATGACGTACATCGATGTCTGGACCGATCCGGTCGCCGCCGGCCGCCCGCCGGATGCGCCGCTGGCGCTGACCTACCTGGGCCTGACGACGGCGGCGCCGGTCAACGGCGTCATCAATTTCCCGGATCACATCGCGCCGCTGTTCGCGAATCCCGCGCGCCTGCTCAACACCTGCACCAACTGCCACAACAACGCCAACGAGGACGACCCGGTGTCGGCAGGTCTCGACCTGCGCAGCGTCGTGTCCGGTACCGGCCGCCTGACGTCCTACGAATCGCTGACCCTGGGCAAGGTGCAGTTCGACCCCGACACCGGATTGCCGATCGTGCGCGAGGACGACGGCGAGATCGAAGTGGTCCGTGACGATCCCATCGTCAAGACCGGCGGCAGTCGCGATTCCTCGCGCAGCTCGCCGCTGTTCGAGAAATTGCTGGAGCGCGAGCTGACGGCCTCCGCACCGCTGCCGGCGCGCACCGTGAATCACGCCGGCATGATGAATCCTGGCGAGCTGCGCCTGCTCGCCGAATGGGCCGACGTCGGTGCGCAGTACTACAACGATCCGTTCAACGGCCTGCCGCGCACCCTGGCGAACACGCGCGGCGTGAAGGGACTCGACGAGACGGTCTTCGAAGAGGACGTGCACCCGATCCTGCTGGAACGATGCAGCATGTGCCACCAGCCGGTCGGCAACGGCGGTGGCGATCCGGGATCGTTCGAGCGCAACCAGTTCGTGCTCACCGGCGACACCGAGGGCGACTACAACGTGACGCTGACGATGGTGAACAACATCTGCAACCCGCCGGCCAATCCGCTGCTGATGCGCCCGACGTCGAACGGTCTGGGCGCCTATGCGCATCCGCAGATCGGCACGCCGCCACGTCCGGTGATGTCGCCGCTCGAAACCGACTACATGACGATCCGCAACTGGATCGCGACGGGCGACTGCCTGTGAAGGCAGGCTTGTCGATGCGCCCGTCGGCTGCTTCCATCGTGCTCGCGGCGGGCCTGCTGATGGCCGGCTGCGACAACACGGTGAACCCGCAGCCGGTCGAGGCCAGCGGCTCGACGCTGTGCGTCGTCGACTACGAGGTCTGCGTGAATCCGATCTTCGATGCGGCCCTCAACGGTCGCACCGGCGTCGCGACCTGCTCTTCCGGCGGCTGCCATTCGCAGGCTTCGGGCTCCGGCGGCGCGTTCAAGATCCACCCGGCTGCGGCCACCGGCTCTCCCGAGATGATGGCCAACTACTTCTCGGCGCGATCCTTCGCCAATCTCGACGATCCGCCGGGCAGCCGCCTGCTGCAGAAGCCGACGGCCGGCCGTTCGGCCGCCATCGGCGGACACGCCGGCGGCGACATCTTTCCCGGCACCACGGACGAGTGCCACGCGGTGATCCAGAACTGGATCGCGACCCGCGTGGACGATGCGAACGCGAGCGTCTGCGGCAGTTGCGTGCCCGTGGACGTGTCGACCTGTGGTTATTGAGGCCGCGCGGTCCGACGCTCGCCTGCCGGTCGCGGCAACCCTCCTGCTGGCGACGGCGCTGTTCTTCCATCCCGGCGCGCGCGCTGCGGACGCAGCATTCGCCGCGGCAGCCGAATCCTCGCCGTCGCGGGAGCTCGACGACACCGACTCGCTGGCGCAGGTGACAGTTGCCGAAGCGCTGATGGAACTGCGCACCGGTCCTGGTCGCGGGTATCCGATCTACTACGTCGCCGAGCGCGGCGAGACCGTGACGGTCCTCAAGCGCCGGACCTCCTGGTTCAAGGTGCGCACCGCGCGCGGCAAGGACGGCTGGGTCGGCATCGAGCAGATGCGCGCGGCGGTGATGGCCGACGGCGTGTCCGCGTCGCTTCGCGATGCGGTGCTCGCCGACTTCGAGACGCAGACCCTCGACGTGGGCTTCGCCGCCGGCTATTTCGACGGCGATCCGATCGTGAGCTTTCGCGCCGGTTATCACTTCATCGAGGGCCTGGTCGCCGAGCTCAGCCTGTCCCAGATCTCCGGCGCCTACTCCGGATCGCAGCTGCTGTTCGGCAGCCTGCAGGTGGAACATCCGATCGGTGCGCGCTTCGCGCCGTTCCTCGGCATCGGCGGGGGTTACTTCCGCAACCGCAACCGCGCCACGCTGGTCGGGGAGATCGACAGCATGTCCTCGACGATGCTCGGTGCGCGCGCCGGCATGCGCGTCTATCTGACACGCAACTTCCTGGTGCGCGCCGACTACTCCCGCTACCTCGCCTTGACCAGCGAGGACCAGAACGATCGCTTCGACGAGGTGCAGCTTGGCTTCTCGTTCTTCTTCTGACGCTCCAGGAATTCCCTTGACCCACCGTGCTGCGCTGCCGCATCTCGCCGTCGTCCTGCTGCTGTCGTTCTCGATGAGCGGCTGCGCGCTGTGGAGCCGGCTGTGGACACCCAAGGACGAGCCGGTCGACGAAGAGCCGGTGAAGCAGGAACCCGTGATCAGCAGCGAGGGCACGCTGGACCCGGTGATCGATCCGGATGTCGCGCGTCGCGAAGTGATCGTGCCGCGCATCGACACCGAGAACTACGAAGTGGGCGCGTTCCTAGGCGTGCTCAGCGTCGAGGATCTGGAATCGCACCCGATCTACGGCGTCCGCGCCGCCTACCACCTCTCAGAGGATTTCTTCGTCGAAGCCGAGTACGGGCGCTCGGAAGTCTCCGACCAGATCCGTCGCACCATCGGCCAGCCGTTCTTCCCGAAGAAGACGATCCCGCTCGACACCTACGGCGTGAACATCGGCTACAACCTGCTGCCGGGCGAATTGTTCCTCGGCTCCAGTCGCGCGATCTCCGCCACGATGTACGTACTCGGTGGCGCCGGCGACACCAGTTTCAACAACGAGCACTACCTGACCTACAA
>Ga0187844_10003696_pt1 | contig 10083 bp, 8 predicted proteins | sample SpaLakP09_SKY_50_FD_134517 | JGI IMG/M metagenome (GOLD analysis project Ga0187844, IMG submission 134517) | Oligotrophic lake water microbial communities from Sparkling Lake, Wisconsin, USA - SP09_SKY_50 | ecosystem: Environmental > Aquatic > Freshwater > Lake | place: USA: Sparkling Lake...
CGTCGCCAGGAAGAAGATCTGGCCGAGAAGCGTCGCCAGCGCGAAGAAAGCGAAAAGCGCGAGCGCGAAGCCGAGGAGCGTGCCGCCAGCTATGCGGCGACCGAGGACGAGAAAAAGGTCCAGGCATCGACCAGCAAGGCTGAAGCCACGGCAGAGGCCGCGGACGCTGCTGCAGCGCGTGCTGCGGCGCAGGCTGAGTTGCGCGAAAAGGCGGCCGCCGAATCCAAGGCGCGTGCCGACGAAGAGGCTGCGCGTGCCCTGGACTTGAATGACCGCCGCCGCAAGGCCGAGGCGGAAGCTGCGGCCATCCGCTCCATGATGGCAACGCCGGCCAAGAAGGCCCCGCCACCGCCGCCGCCGCCCAAGAAGGAAGAGCCGAAGACGGCCATCAATGGCACCCTGCACAAGCCGGCCGCCGGCAGCACGGTTGCCAAGCCGGCCAAACCGGCCGGTGCCGGTGCCGCTGCGCCTGCTGGCGCCGGCAAGGAAGTCAAGTCGGCCAAGCTCTCGAGCAGCTGGGCCGGTGATCCGGCCAAGAAGAAGGCCATCCCCACCCGTGGCGACACCAGTGGCGGCGTCGGCCGCAGCAGCTGGCGCGGCGGCCCGCGCGGCAAGCGCGGCCACGACCGCGATGACCAGCACGCCCAGGCCGCACCGGCCGAGGCCCGCGTGGTCGAGGTGCACGTGCCCGAAACCATCACCGTGGCCGAGCTGGCGCACAAGATGGCCGTGAAGGCCTCCGAGGTGATCAAGCACCTGATGAAGCTGGGCCAGATGGTCACCATCAACCAGCCGCTGGACCAGGACACGGCCATGATCGTGGTCGAGGAAATGGGCCACAAGGCCATCGTGGCGGCGCTGGACGATCCGGAAGCCTTCACCGACGAGGAAGTGTCGGAGCAGCATGGCGAATCGCTGCCGCGCGCCCCGGTCGTGACCGTCATGGGCCACGTCGACCACGGCAAGACCTCGCTGCTGGACTACATCCGCCGCGCCAAGGTCGCCGCGGGCGAAGCCGGCGGCATCACGCAGCACATCGGCGCCTATCACGTGGAAACGCCGCGCGGCATGATCTCCTTCCTGGACACCCCGGGTCACGAGGCCTTCACGGCCATGCGTGCCCGTGGCGCCCAGGCGACCGACATCGTGATCCTGGTGGTGGCCGCGGACGACGGTGTCATGCCGCAGACCAAGGAAGCCATCAAGCACGCCAAGGCGGCCGGCGTTCCCATCGTCGTGGCCATCAACAAGATCGACAAACCCGATGCCAACCCGGACCGCGTGAAGCAGGAACTGGTGGTGGAAGAGGTGGTGCCCGAGGAATTCGGCTGCGACTCGCCCTTCGTGCCCGTTTCCGCCAAAACCGGCCAGGGCATCGATGCGCTGCTGGAGCAGGTGCTCTTGCAGGCCGAGGTGCTGGAACTCAAGGCCCCGATCGACGCCATGGCCAAGGGCCTGGTCATCGAAGCCAAGCTGGACAAGGGTCGCGGCCCGGTAGCGACCGTGCTGGTGCAGACCGGCACGCTCAAGACCGGCGACGTGGTGCTGGCCGGCCAGACCTATGGCCGCGTGCGCGCCATGCTGGACGAGAACGGCAAGCCGATCAAGTCGGCCGGGCCGTCCATTCCGGTGGAAATCCAGGGCCTGACCGAGGTGCCGCAGGCGGGCGACGAGTTCATGGTGTTGTCCGACGAGCGCCGTGCGCGCGAGATCGCGACGTACCGTGCCGGCAAGTTCCGCAATACCAAGCTGGCCAAGCAGCAGGCCGCCAAGCTGGAGAACATGTTCACCGACATCTCCGCCGGCGAAGTCAAGATGCTGCCCATCATCGTCAAGGCCGACGTGCAGGGCTCGCAGGAAGCGCTGGCCGCCTCGCTGCTCAAGCTCTCGACCGACGAGGTCAAGGTGCAGCTGGTCTACGCCGCCGTGGGCGGCATCAGCGAGTCCGACGTCAACCTGGCGATCGCCTCCAAGGCCATCATCATCGGCTTCAACACCCGGGCGGACGCCGGCGCACGCAAGCTGGCCGAAGGCAACGGCGTGGAGATCCGTTACTACAACATCATCTACGACGCCGTCGATGAGTTGAAGGCGGCCATGTCGGGCATGCTGGCCCCGGAGAAGCGCGAAGAGGTCATCGGCATGGCCGAGATCCGTACTGTGTTCGTGGCCTCCAAGATCGGCACGGTGGCCGGCTGTATGGTCACCTCCGGTTACGTCACCCGCAGCGCGCATTTCCGCCTGCTGCGCGACAACGTGGTCATCTACACCGGCGAGCTGGACTCCCTCAAGCGCATGAAGGACGATGTGCGCGAGGTCAAGGAAGGCTTCGAGTGCGGTATCAAGCTCAAGAACTACAACGACATCAAGGAAGGTGATCAGCTGGAGTTCTTCGAGGTCAAGGAAATCGCCCGTACCCTGTAAACACCATGGCGGCCAAGAAGTCATCCACTCCGAACCGCGGCTTCAAGGTCGCCGATCAGATCCAGCGCGATCTGACGGAGCTGATCGCGCGCGAGTTGAAAGACCCGCGCGTGGGCATGGTGACGCTGCAAAGCGTCGAGGTCACGCCCGACTACGCGCACGCCAAGGTGTATTTCAGCGTGCTGATCGGTGACCCGCAGGAAACGCAGGATGCCTTGAACCAGGCCGCCGGCTTCCTGCGCAACGGCCTCTTCAAGCGCCTGCACATCCATACCGTGCCGACCTTGCACTTCCTCTTCGACCGCACCACCGAGCGGGCTGCCGACATGAATGCGCTGATCGCGCAGGCTGTCGCATCGCGTTCCAAAGACGAGGGGTAAGCATGCAAGCGCCACGCACCAGGGTGCAACGGCGCCCTGTGCATGGGGTGCTCTTGCTGGACAAACCGCTCGGAATATCGAGCAATAACGCTTTGCAGAAAGCCAAGTGGCTGTTGCGTGCCGAAAAGGCCGGCCATACCGGCACGCTCGACCCGCTGGCCACCGGCGTGCTGCCCATCTGCTTCGGCGCCGCCACCAAGTTCAGCCAGTTGCACCTGGATGCCGACAAGACCTACGAGACGACGGTGCGCCTGGGCGTGCGCACCAGCACGGCCGATGCCGAGGGGGAGGTCATCGAGACCCGTCCGGTGACCTGCACCCTGGGCCAGGTGGTCGAGGTGCTGGACCAGTTCATGGGGCCGATCCGCCAGGTGCCTCCCATGCACAGTGCGCTCAAGAAAGACGGCAAGGCCCTCTACGAATATGCCCGCGAGGGCGAGACCGTGGAGCGCGAGCCGCGTGACGTGGTGATCCACGAACTGGAACTGCTGGACGTCCAGCTGCAGGGCGAGGCGCCGTTTCTGCGTCTGCGCGTGCAATGCAGCAAGGGCACCTACATCCGCACCCTGGGTGAAGACATCGGGGAGGCCCTGGGCTGCGGCGGCCATCTGGTCGCCCTGCGACGCGTTGCAACAGGTCCTTTTGAAGAGGCGCAATGCGTGACGCTGGAAGGACTGGAGAGCATGGACGAGGCCGAACGCCCCGTGCAGCTCCAGCCGGTCGATGCGCTGCTGGACGGTCATACCGCCGTCACCCTGGACACGGAGAATGCCGGTCGTTTCCTCAGCGGCCTGCGCCGACGCGGCAGCTGGCCCGATACCGAACACGTGGCTGTCTACGGCAGCCAACCCCATGCCTTGCTGGGCACCGCCCATGTCAAGGCGGGGGAACTCATACCCGGGCGTCTGTTGAGCCCGATCGAAATCCAACAAATCCTGGAAAGCCAACCATGAGCCATAAACAGATCCGCAACATCGCCATCATCGCCCACGTCGACCACGGCAAGACCACCATGGTGGATCAGCTGCTGCGCCAGTCCGGCACCTTTGCCGAACACGAGAAGGTGGTGGACACCGTGATGGACAACAACGCCATCGAAAAAGAGCGTGGCATCACCATCCTGGCCAAGAACTGCGCCGTGACCTGGGAAGGCACGCACATCAACATCGTTGATACCCCCGGCCACGCCGACTTCGGCGGTGAGGTGGAGCGTGCGCTGTCCATGGTGGACGGCGTGGTGCTGCTGATCGACGCGCAGGAAGGCCCGATGCCGCAGACGCGCTTCGTGACCAAGAAGGCGCTGGCGCTGGGGCTGAAGCCCATCGTGGTGGTGAACAAGGTGGACAAGCCCGGTGCCAACCCCGACAAGGTGGTCAACGCGGCCTTCGACCTGTTCGACAAGCTGGGTGCCAACGACGAGCAGCTCGACTTCCCCGTGGTCTACGCCTCCGGCATCAACGGCTGGTCCTCGCTGGAAGAGGGCGCGCCGGGCGAGCAGTGGGGCCCCGACATGTCGGCCCTGTTCAACACCATCCTCAAGCACGTGCCGTCCCAGAAGGGTGACCCGGCTGCGCCGCTCCAGCTGCAGATTTCCGCGTTGGACTTCTCGACTTTCGTAGGCCGCATCGGCGTGGGCCGCATCAGCCAGGGCACCATCAAGCCCGCCATGGACGTGGTCGTGATGGAAGGGCCGGACGGCAAGGCCGTCAAGGGCCGTATCAACCAGGTGCTGACCTTCCAGGGCCTGGAGCGCGTGCAGGCCACGGAAGCTGGGCCAGGCGAGATCGTGCTGATCAACGGCATCGACGAGATCGGTATCGGCGTGACCATCACTGATCCGGCCAATCCGGCGCCGCTGCCCATGCTCAAGGTCGACGAACCGACCCTGACCATGAACTTCTGCGTCAACACCAGTCCGCTGGCCGGCCGTGAAGGCAAGTTCGTGACCAGCCGCCAGATCTGGGACCGCCTGCAGAAAGAGCTGCAGCACAACGTGGCCCTGCGCGTCAAGGAAACCGACGAAGAAGGCATCTTCGAAGTGATGGGCCGCGGTGAACTGCACCTGACCATCCTGCTGGAGAACATGCGTCGTGAAGGTTACGAACTGGCCGTGTCCAAGCCGCGTGTGATGTTCAAGGAGATCAACGGCGAGAAGTGCGAGCCGATCGAACTGGTGACGGCCGACATCGAAGAGCAGCACCAGGGCGGCGTGATGCAGGCCCTGGGCGAGCGCAAGGGCGAACTGGTGAACATGGAGCCGGACGGTCGCGGTCGCGTGCGTCTGGAGTACCGCATCCCGGCCCGTGGCCTGATCGGTTTCTCCAATGAATTCCTGAACCTGACCCGTGGTTCCGGCCTGATCTCCAACATCTTCGACGGTTACGAGCCGCACAAGGGCGACATCGGTGGCCGCAAGAACGGCGTGCTGATTTCCATGGACGCCGGTGAAATCTTCACCTACGCCCTGGGCAAGCTCGATGACCGCGGCCGCATGTTCGTCAAGGCCAACGATCCGGTGTACGAAGGCATGATCGTCGGCATCCACAACCGCGACAACGACCTGGTGGTGAACGCCACGCGCACCAAGCAGCTGACCAACTTCCGCGTCAGCGGCAAGGAAGACGCGATCAAGATCACGCCGCCGATCGATTGCACGCTGGAGTACGGCGTGGAGTTCATCGAGGACGACGAGCTGGTCGAGATCACGCCCAAGTCGATCCGTCTGCGCAAGCGCCATCTGACCGAGAACGAGCGCAAGCGCGCCGGGAAGTCGAGTTAACCCCCTGAGTCGACCTGCGGTCGCCATCCCCCAAGGGGGACAACGCCAGCGGCCCGGCAAAGCCGGTTCCGCGGCGTTCCCCGACTGTGGAGTGAGCGCCGTAGATCCTTTCGTTCCGGCAGACGTAAGACATGAAGCTGACGCACCAGCGTGCCGTGTGGGTGATGGTGGCGGTGACCCTGATGTGGTCCATCGCCGGCGTCGTCACGCGGCAGCTGGAGGCCGCGCGCAGCTTCGAGGTCACCTTCTGGCGCAGTTTCTTCACGGCGCTCTCGCTGCTCGTGATCCTGCCGCTGTGGCGGGGTCCGGGCGCCGTCTGGCGTCAGCTGCGCAGCGCACCCGCGGCACTCTGGTGGTCCGGTCTGTGCTGGAGCGCCATGTTCACCTCCTTCATGCTGGCCCTGACCATGACCAGCGTGGCTGGGGTGCTGGTCATCTCCTCGCTCAACCCCCTGTTCACCGCGCTGCTGGCCTGGCTTTTCCTGCGCCAGCGCATCGCCTGGTTCACCTGGGCGGCCATCGCGCTGGCCGGGGCCGGCATGGCCTGGATGTTCGGCGGGCAGCTGGGCAGCGACAGCGGCCTGGGCCTGTTCGTTGCGCTTTTTGTGCCGCTGAGTGCGGCCATCAACTGGATCGTGGTGCAGCACGCCCACGCCAAAGGCGAGGACGTGGACCTCGTGCCGTCGGTGCTGGTCGGCGGCATCCTGTCGGCGCTGGTCACCATGCCGTTGGCACTGCCCCTGCAGGCTACCGCACACGACATCGGCCTGCTGGCAGTCCTGGGCCTGGTTCAGTTGGCCATCCCGTGCACGCTGCTGGTGATCTGCGCGCGTGTGCTTAAAGCTCCCGAAATTTCCCTGTTGGCGCAGCTGGAGATCATTTTCGGCATCCTGCTGGTCTGGCTCGGCGCCGGTGAGCGGCCCGCTGCCACCGTGCTGCAGGGTGGGGCCTTGGTGCTGTTCGCCCTGGTCGCCAATGAGTTGATGGTCTGGAAGAGGAAACAATGACAGTCCCGATTGCCTACACCTGTCCCGAGGTGCAAACCGAAGTTCGCGGCCATCTCGGCTGCATCACCTTGAACCGCCCCCGCGCGCTCAATGCCTTGTCCTTGCCCATGATCCGGGCCCTGGCCGCTGCCCTGTTGGCCTGGCGCGAAGACCCGCAGGTGCAGGCGGTGGCAATCCGCGGCATGGGCAAGGAGGGCGCTTTCGGCGCCTTCTGCGCCGGTGGCGATATCCGTTTCTTCCACCAGGCCGTGCTGCGCGGGGACGCTGAGCTGGAGGACTTCTTCACCGAGGAATACGCCCTCAACCATCTGATCCACCACTATCCCAAGCCCTACATCGCCTTCATGGACGGGGTGGTCATGGGTGGTGGCATGGGCATCAGCCAGGGGGCCAAGCTGCGCATCGTCACGCCGCGTACCAAGATGGCCATGCCCGAGACCAATATCGGCCTGTTCCCCGATGTGGGCGGCGGCTGGTTCCTGGCCCGTAGTCCTGGCCATGGCGGTGAGTGGCTGGCCCTGACCAGCGAAGTCATCGGCGCCGGAGATGCCCTGGCGCTGCAGTTGGCCGATGCCTGCTTTGATGCGACGCGCATTGCCGAGGCCTGGGATGCGCTGGCCGGCCTGGCGAGTTTCGATGCCACCAGACTGCAGGGCTGGCAGAAAGATTACGTCACGTCAGCACCTGCCGCGGTTCTGCCGCTGGACACCATCACCCGTTGCTTCGAACAGCCTGACGTGCTGCGCATCGTGCTGGCGCTGGAAAAGGAAAGCGGCGAGTGGGCGGCCAGCACCGTCAAGGCCCTGCGCACGCATTCACCCTTGATGCTGGAGGTCACCCTGCGGCAGATCCGCCGCGGGGCCGACATGAGTCTGACCGACGAACTGCGCATGGAACGCGACATGGTGCGGCACTGCTTCAACACCCGCCACCTGGAGCGTTACATGACAGCGACCGACACCATGGAAGGCATACGTGCCTTGGTGATTGACAAGGATCGCACGCCGAAATGGCTGCCGGCGCGGCTGGAAGAAGTCACGCCTGCCATGGTGGACGGCTTTTTCGTCTCGCCCTGGCCGGCGCACGCGCACCCGCTGCGTGAACTGTCCTGAATCAGAGCCTGTTCACGGTCTTGCAGGGACCGCGAACAGGCTCTCAAAGCTGGTGGTACACCGCCTGCGCCAGTTGCAGCAATTGCGGGCGTGTCAGCGTGCCTGACAGCGCGTAGGCAAAACCTTCTTCCACCCAGTAGAAGCCCGGGACCGGGCCATCCGCGCTGTAACGGAATTCCGTGCTGGCACCGCCCCCGCTGACCTTTGCAGGCGTGCTGCCCAGATAAAGAGTCACACGCTCGCCGCGCGCATTCTGGTACATGAACTGTGCACTGGCGCCTTCGTCGCCTGGCAGCAGGCGTCCGCCGACCAGCTCGTAACCCTGTTCGTTCAGCCGGGGCAGCTTGAGCGGACGGCCCAGGCGCTTGGACAACCAATGCACCAGATGCTCTTCCTGCGCTGAACTTACCTCGACCGGATGGCGGATTTCAGGCACATAGACCGCATGTGCCAGTGCCGCCTGGTGCACGAATTCGTGGGCCGGCTGCTGGCGCGCCAGCAACGCTGCCGCTGATCCCTGCTGCTGTCCGTGCGTGAACCAGCCGAGGCCAAGTGCCAGGGCCACGCTGGCCGCCATGCCCCCCCAGCGCCACCACTGCTGCACCTGCAGGTGGGCGTGCTGCGCCTGGCCGGCGGCGGCCAGCAAGGAGGGCGGGACCGGTTCGGACAGCACGTCCTCGTGCAGATGGCGCAAGGCATCGCGCTGGCGTTGCCAGGCTTGCAGCGTGGCGCTGGCCTGCGGATCCTGCGCCAGCCGGTCTTCGATGGCGGCCCGCTCGCCGGCATCGAGCTGGCCGTCGAGCAGGGCATGCAGTTCGGCTTCGGGGACGGGGCGGGCGGGGCGCTTATCCATGGCGGTCTTCGGTTTTCATTTCAGGCGCCGCAGGGGGGGCGCCACGGGTTCGGTGGCCGCAACGCTGCGGACCGGTGGGGTTGCCGATGCGTCCATCAGTTCCTGCAGCCGGCTGCGCGCCCGCGACAGGCGCGACATCACCGTGCCCAACGGCACGCCCGTGATCTTCGCGACTTCGGCATAGGACAGGTCTTCCAGGGTGACCAGCAGCAACACCACGCGCTGTTCGTCGGGCAGGCGCAGCAGGCAGCGTTGCAGGTCGATGGCGCTGTCCGCAGAGGACGCGGGCGCCACGGGTTCCTGGTCCAGTTCGGCCAGGTCCAGCGGATGGGCCAGGTCGCCCTGGCGCACGCGGTGGCGAACCTGGCTCACATACAGGTTGTGCATGATCGTGAACAGCCAGGCTCGCAGATCCGAGCCCGCCAGCCACAACCGCCAATTGGCGCAGGCGCGCTCCAGCGTGTCCTGTACCAGGTCGTCGCAGGCCCAGGCATCCCCGGTCAGCGCGCGGGCGTAGCGGCGCAAGGCGGGGATGTGCGCGATCAGGGGTTGCCGGTTCATCGATGAACGAACTTTATACCGCTCACCGCCTGAATCCTATTCAGGGGCGGGCCAGTTGCCAGACCTTGTTGAAGCCGTCGCCGGTGCGGTCGCCCGGTTTCATGTCCTTGGCCCAGAAATACAGGGGTTTGCCCTTGAAGGCCCACTGCTTCTTGCCGTCGTCGCGGGTGATGATGCTGTAGTCGCCGCTGGCCTGGTCCATGTCGCCGGCCATCAGGGGCGGCCAGTTGGTGGCGCAGGGGCCGTTGCATACGGACTTGCCGCTACCAGCGGCATCGCGGTCGAAGGTATACAGGGTCATGCCGTTGGGACCGGTCAGCACGCCGTCGGCCACCTTGGCAGGGCCAGCGGCCATCGAAGCACAGCCGGCCAGCAGGGCTGAACTCAGGGTGAGAGACAGGAAGGCGCGCTTGGCGCGGGATGCAGTCGAAGTCATGGTCATCTCCGTCGGGTTGTGGCACAAAAGCGTGCACAACGGAATAAACGCCTGCGCCCTCCGGTTTATTCCATGCGGCCGGAAATAAATCAGCGACTGCGGCTTTTCATGGCGCGCTCCACCTCCCGCTTGCCTTCACGGTCCTTGATGGTGTCGCGCTTGTCGTGTTCGGCCTTGCCTTTGGCCAGGCCGATTTCGCACTTGATCTTGTTGTTTTTCCAGTGCAGGTTCAGCGGCACCAGGGTGTAGCCTTTCTGCTCGACCTTGCCGACGAGGCGGCGGATCTCATCCTTCTTGAGCAGCAGCTTCTTGGTCCGCACGGTGTCGGGCCGGATGTGGGTGGAGGCGGTCTTGAGCGCGTTGATCTGGCAACCGATGAGGTACATCTCGCCATCGCGGATCACCACATAGCCGTCGGTCAGCTGCACCTTGCCTTCACGCACGGCCTTGACCTCCCAGCCCTCCAGCACCATGCCGGCCTCGAAGCGTTCCTCGATGAAATAATTGAAGACGGCCTTCTTGTTGTCGGCA
>Ga0187844_10003699_pt1 | contig 10074 bp, 9 predicted proteins | sample SpaLakP09_SKY_50_FD_134517 | JGI IMG/M metagenome (GOLD analysis project Ga0187844, IMG submission 134517) | Oligotrophic lake water microbial communities from Sparkling Lake, Wisconsin, USA - SP09_SKY_50 | ecosystem: Environmental > Aquatic > Freshwater > Lake | place: USA: Sparkling Lake...
ATTTTTATATTTGCAGGAGTTATATCCGTTATTTTTTTAATTGTAAAATTTTTGGAGATGCGATTTATTGAAAAAGAGAATAAACCGTTGAAATTTTTGATTCGTGACACATTGTTGGTATATTTTAGTGTAATCATTGGATATTATTTGGTACAGCAAATATCTCCTGTTATTAAAAATATGGATGGCGGATCAGTAATGGGTGCAACAGGCAATCAAACAGTTTTTACAGACTCACCAGGGTTTTAGATATGTAAATATTCGAAATATTTTTATTCTTTAATAATAGTATAACTTAAGACAATGACTTTTAATTGGTATTCTATCACAATCAATTTGTCAGAGAATGATTCTCAAATTTTTACAGGGGTTTTTAGTGTTAGCACAGACAATTTAATGAAAGAATTTTATGAAACAATAAATGGAAAAACTGATTTTAACCAAAATATCTTGGTTACAGATGGTGAATACAAAATATAAATTCAACATATTTATTATAATTTATTTTATTAGACAATAAAAGACATTATATTTTTCTCTCTACCTCCCAGTCCAAACCTTGATAACTGGTTTGTTTATATTGCGGTTATTTACATCATTTATATATTCTTCATAGGAATACCCAAAATGTAAATAATTAAATATACTACCAAATAAAGATGGACATTTCTTTAAAGCTGGGTATTGTGAATATATCATACACGCAAATATGCGTTCAAAACAACATCGATCAGGTCTATTATGTACGTAATGTATTAAATTCAAAAAATTAAATTTATTTTGCAAATGTTGCACACACTCATGTGTTATCATAGATTGAATACCAAAACAACCATTCCATTCTGGTAATTTTCCCAAAATAGTAACATTGGAGTCATTTTTTAACATTTTTCTTATTATTGCACTATTTTTAAGACCATGTGATATACGCATCGAATTGTTTATATTTTCAGTATCCGCGCTAAAATGCCATAAAGGACAAACCGGTAAATTTATTTTACCAAATGGAATGCATGAGTGAAAAAATATACTATCATGAATAATAACCGCTTTTGGATGCCATGGATGATGATAATAATAATAATAGGGTAATAATTCACCTCTTCCAGGAAATTCGGATTGTACATATTGAACATTCTCATCTTCACACATTTTAACTACAAATTCATAATTACTATTATCATCTATTACGACAATTTTATTTTTTGGATAATATATTCTTATTGTTGATATACAACGATTCCAATATTTATTTGTTTTCTCAGAATTTACATGACGTGTAATAATAAATACAAATGACATGGTAAATTATAAATTTAATAATAAATTAATTGTTGAAATATAAACAAATGTAATTTATATAAATTAGTTTAATATATTTATATAAATAAAATTTTTAGTTTTTACTTAATACTACTAAATGTAAATATGCATTACATATCTATTTTGACAATATTGGTATTTTATCAATATTGATTAGATTTTCAACAGCTCCTTTCATTTTTGATATAGAATTGAATGGAACTACAAATTTTGAAAATTCTGGACGTGTCAATTGATTTTCAGGTGTATGATTATGCGAGCAACGTGCAATCATTTTATATAATTTAAACTCTGGATATCTATCTTGACCATTTGCTTTATATAATAAATTAATTCCTTTATCATCAGAACACCATTCTACTACTAATTTAACAATTGGATTTTTATTTTCTAAATATTTTACATTGGATACATCTTTCACCAAATAATCAAAAATTGAACACGCCAATCTACATATATCAAAACTGTAGTTTGGATCTATGCGTGTTTTTTTATCATTAAAATAGGGTTCGGTGTTATATTGTGTTGCTGCATCGCCACCATTTTCAAAACTATCACTGCAAAATAAATTGCCTTTGTATTTATATATAGCTCTGCCAAAATCGATAATTTTGAACAATTTACCAAATGTTGGAACCTTATAGTATTGATTTTTATAACAATAATAAATATATTTTTTATCGGTATAATTATACATTACATTGTTTGTGTGTAAATCATTGTGTGTAAATGAAAATGATTTTTGATAAGTTAATAAAATCATTATTATTTGCATAAACGCGGAAAGCCACTCTTCTTCGGTTAATTCGTTATTGTCGATCAAATTGTCAAAAGTATTTTCACATGATTCCATACATATTAATTCTACTGGGAATTCGGGTATTTTTGCTTCTATATATTCAGAGTCGCTATCATATGATGTGTATTCTGTATTGTTATCATTTTCGTTGTTATTGTCGTTGTTATTGTCGTTGTTATTGTCGTTGTTATCACCATTTACTAGATCATGAAGTTCAACATAGGTATCACACGATTCACATTGATTGTCGTGATTGTCGTTTTCATTTGATGATTTTTCAAATGATGCATTAGATGTATAAGATGTTCTAGATGAACAAGATGATGAAGTTCGTAATGACGCGTTTGTTTTTTCAAATGATAAATTACTAGTATTGTTATCTAATGAAATTTCTTGCAAATCTATCTCTAAATCACCGTTATTTACGCTACTGTTATCACAACCATTATCCCAACCATTATCAGAACCATCAACACAAAAAATATCGTCTAGTTCTTGCATCGTATTATTAATGTCCGCAACATCAAATACTATAGCTTCATCACCATCATTGGATTGTTCTCCGATAACTATTTTTTTTAAATTTTTAGAAGAATATTGATTATTCGATTCATAATCATAATTTTCATCATCTACTTCAAACAATACATTTTTATTTTTATTAAAATAATCTGACTGCACCAAATAATCTAAATCATCACAAATATTAAATGTGTAATTTTTTTTTATTCCTAAAAAAGATCCATAATAATCTAACCCATGTATAAAATTTGTATTATGAAGTAATATACTAGACAAATATACAAAAAAACTATCAACATAGGCTGAATTATTGATATTTAATAATTTCGAATGCACTTTATTATTGTTGTTTGATGTATTCATACAATCTTCGGATTCAATGGATGGTAAATTATATAAATGCGGTTGTTCTGTTAATTGATTGTTGTCCGTGATATGATATTTACCTGTCATAAATTTAATAGGATCCAATAACGGGGCAAACTTCATAAATACAACCTTTTCTTTAGATTTTTGATTCATTATATTTTTAATTCTACAATTATACAAGCATTGATTAATATAATTGTCTTCAGTTAGGTCATCTTCGTCGTCATCACTTTTTACATCATTATCATCATCATAACTATCGTCCTCATAAAGTGAATAAACATTACTAATAAACCATTTATTATTAAGATTTATATTATTGTAATTTTGCAAGTTCAATGAGAAAAATCTTGAATAAATAGGAATATAGTTTTGTAGTTTAGAAACATTGGCTATTTTTTCTAAACTTTGAAATAATTCACTGTTTTTGCGCTTTTGATAGTTAATAGTGAATAATTCTTGATTTTGCTCGGCGTTATTAGTAATATTATTAGACATATTATTAGGTAAATATAATAAAAAAAACAGTCGATTTTAACTAATATTTCTAAAGATTTTATTCGGAGGGTATATTTTGCGTAAGTTAGAAAAAAATAATTTTTATAAATTATATAGACATAGACATAGACATAGACATAAACAGTATAAAATGTCGCTAGAATTAAGAAAATTTGATATGAAAAGCATTAGTTTTAAACCAAATGAAAACAAAGGCCCAGTAGTAGTATTGATTGGTCGTCGTGACACTGGTAAAAGTTTTTTAGTAAAAGATTTGCTCTATTATCATCAGGATATTCCAGTAGGCAGTGTTATTTCAGGAACAGAAGAAGGTAATGGTTTTTATGGTAAAATGGTACCAAAATTATTTATTCACAATGAATACAATACTGCAATCATTGAAAATATATTGAAAAGACAAAAAACGATTTTAAAACAAATTAAAAAAGAAATAGAATCATTCAAACGCAGTACAATTGATGCCAGGACGTTTGCAATTCTGGATGATTGTTTATATGATAATACATGGGCGAGAGATAAAATGATGCGTCTGCTTTTTATGAACGGGAGACATTGGAAAATCATGTTGATTATTACCATGCAATATCCATTGGGTATTCCGCCATCATTGCGAACAAATATTGATTATGTTTTTATTTTGAGAGAACCGTATATTGCAAATAGGCGTAGAATTTTCGATAATTATGCGGGTATGTTTCCCACGTTTGAATCCTTTTGTCAAGTAATGGACCAATGTACGGAGAACTATGAATGTTTAGTGATAAACAACAATGCAAAATCGAATAAATTACAAGACCAGGTTTTTTGGTACAAAGCGGACAGTCATAATGATTTTAAATTGGGTTCAAAAGAGTTCTGGGAATTATCCAAAGATATGGGGTCGGATGATGAAGATGAAAAATACGATCCGAATAATATGAAAAAACGAGGTGCAGGACCCAAAATTAGTGTGAAAAAGACAAAGTGGTAATGGAACCCTAGTTACTTACTTACTTACTTACTTAGTTATTTTTCAACCGGTCATTTACATTATTTATATTGTTATCGATAAAAAGACATTTATCTATAACTTCTTGTGGTAATTCGGAATTTTCTATTGTATTATTCAATGTTGTGCCAGATTTCACAATAGTTGGACGTACATCATGAAATCCAGGTAAATTGTATTTGCTATCATCTTCTTTGTATTTAGGTATTATATTGTTAAAATCATGGTCGAAATATTCCCAATGACAAAAATTATATATTTTTTTGATTGTTTCGGTTGGTTGTTCGACTAATTCATTGTATGTAATAAACAAAAAATTGTTATCTTGATTATTGTGTTTTGCATATAAAACACCGTTTAATGAACGCATTATTGGTTCACTATTTAAATTCAAAAAATCATGGTAGTTTTTTTCAATGTTGTTTTTTTTATACAATTTACAAAATGAATTGACTATTTCCAATATGGGGCGTTCTAATACAATAATCTTGATGTCTTTGTCAATATATTTTTTCAAAAGTGTCACATTGTCTGGCATCGTCCAAGAACGACATTTATCCACAATTATTTTTTCATTTTCATCAATATTATTATAATATATTTGTGGAATAGACGAAATTAATTCTGTTACACTGGATTCGCGATTGTTTGCGGTGATTTGTTCTCTCGAAGTAGTACTACATGATACATACATATCCCACATTAATTGACATACAGCTGAATTTCCTTCAGCGTGAATGGCTGGATTTTGTGATAATATAGCGGATAAAAGAGTAGATCCTGAACGTGGTAATCCACTCAAACAAACAAATTGTTCGTATTTTTTCATTTTTGGTGATTGGATTTGTAAGTGGGTTTATAATACATAGTGAATGTGTTTAATTCCTTATTTATATATTAAAAGAATTACACCGGAGCCTCCAGCACCTACAACATTAGGATTATCGTAAACATAACATCCTCCACCACCTCCACCATAATATCCGCCACCTCCACCTCCACCACCAAGAGCATAAGGTGATATATACCCCCCATCACCGCCACCTCCACAACCAAATTTAGCTATTCCACCAGATAAATCAATTGCATCATAATAACCACCACCACCACCACCACCACCATTATATTCACCACCACCACCACCGCCACCATATTTACTACCTTTACCACCATATGAAGTAGATGTTCCACATGCACCGCCTGATAAATCTAAACTAACACCACCACCATTGCCACCTGTATAAGCTGTTGAATTTACCAAATAGAGAATACCTCCTCCGCCTCCTCCACCAAGTCCACCATTTCCTCCACCATATCCTACATTGTTTGCTCCATTATTACCACCACCTCCACCTCCACCTCCGTAACATAACCCTGTATAAACATTGGTGGTGCCAGGATTACCAGGAAGACCAGGAGCACCTCCACTTGCACCACCACCTCCTACAGCAGTTACTGATAAAGTTGAATATTGACTACCATTTAGAGTAACATTACTAGTAGTATCCTGCGTACCAGCACCTACGGTTAATGAAAATGAAAAGGATGAATTAATAGGTAAAGGATTATTATTAAATGAAATATCAATTACCTGTCCTCCAGCGCCACCCGGACCCGAATAATACACTCCGCCACCACCATTTTCAGCATTCGCACCACCACCAACCAAAAACAGGTCATATAGTTGTATAGTAGTATTAGGTTGAAAAGAAAACGAACCCAGTTTAAATTGTAACATATAATATCCTCCTGGCAATATAGATGATGTATAATTTGAACTAGAACCTGTATTAAACGTAAATTTAGAACTATAAACATATTGAAAAATATTTGCCAAATCTTGATTGGGTGAATAAAGACCATTATTAACTACATATCCGGTAGTTGGTGCATGAAATCCTGACGTATATGGTTGAAAAATAGCAGATAAATCTGTTTGTCCACTAACACCACCATAATTATTTACTATAAATCCAGTAGCAGAAGCATCCAACCCACCAGTATATGGTGAAAATATTGTGTTTAAATCGACAAATGAATTAACTGAAATAGTAACATAATAATTGGTTGGGTAATTTATTTTATATATTAACAGAATAACACCTGCTCCACCACCACCACCTTGAGAATAACTACCACCACCACCACCTCCATAATAACCACCACCACCACCTCCTCCACCATAATTATAATTGGCACTACCACCAGAACCACCACCAGTGCTACCATCACCACCCCTATAACCTGGACCATCTACTTCACAACCACCGCCACCACCACCATATGGACTTGAAATACCAAAGAGACCGTCGCCACCATTACCACCTGATTTACTACCACCAACACCACCACCATTTCCTCCCCTTGCAGAACCGCCTCCATTTACACCAGCACCACCACCACCACTACCGCCAAGACCACCTACACCACCTCCTTGAAAATAATTACCACCACCACCTCCACTACCACCATAACATAATAGTGTGTAAATATTTGTAGTACCTGGATTTCCAGGTCCTGCACCAGCTGTTCCACCTGTAACACCACCTCCACCTATAGCAGTTGCCGTCAAAGGTGTATATTGACTACCATTTAGAGTAACATTACTAGTAGTATCCTGCGTACCAGCACCTACGGTTAATGAAAAAGAATAGGTTGAATCGATAGGTAAAGGAATATTATTATTTGACAGATCAAATACTTGTCCTCCGTTTCCTCCAGCACTTGTTCCATTTGCACCCCCAGCAACTAAAAATAAATCATAGAGTTGTATAGTAGTAGTTGGTTGAATTGTGAAATTTCCTGTTTTTAATTGTAACATATTATATGTACCAGATACATCAGAAACAAAATTATAAGATCCATCTGCTGAAATAATATTAAATCCTGGAACTGAAGCCATTTTATTTATATATTTATTATAAACATATAAATAATTTATAAAGATAATACATATTACAACCCAAAACCCAACATAATAAAAAAACATTATGTCATTATTACTACATTCATCATCCATATACAAACAATTTCTTATTAGCCAATTCAACAATTCCACAACCACAACCACAACAAACCCATCCAACCCCAATTTACCTAAAGAATTGTGTGATATCATAAAAAGTTATTGTTTTTATGATACAGTTTCATACCAAATACTTTGTAATACAATTCGATTCAAAGTTGATATTTGCGATATTATCAACGAACATGTTATCAACAACGAACAACTATTTATTGATTATTTTGAAGACGAAGACGAAGAACCGGCCCATAACCTAGACCATGCTACCGTTATCTATACCATACAAAAATACAACCCGCTAGAAAACATCTTTTATTTTTCGATGAATAATATAATTGATTTATGCAAAAAATGCGGTAATTATGTTTTATGCAAAACTCCTACTATTCCATCTCGCGTCCGTTGTACGTGCTAATTAATCATCACTTATTTATTCGCAAAAGGCCCACTTACCAATAAACTTTGACCGTTGTCTGATTTACCAATAACAACATTTTCACTTTCAAACAATTCACTTCGAATATCAGAAACCGAAATTTCCTCTTTTTCTGCCCTTTCTACTAAAACACTCTCTTGAGTATTCATATTAGCAATACCAACTAAATTACCTGCATCATCAATTGTTTGTGTTAATGCATTTCCTGACTTTTCTGCATTTTTAATATTTTCTTCAATAGCTTTTTGCTTGGTCTCTTTCAATCTTTGTTCGAATGCAGTCTTGGCATTTGTTTCATTTTTTACCTTTTCACTCATGAGTTTGTTGAGCTCTTCTTCCATATATTCAACACGACCTGTCTTGTATGCTTCTGGATCCCACGGCATCCACATACCCACTGGTCCAACAAATACATCATGATTAGGATCTACTTCTCTCAACATTTTACATCGTAATTCTGCTTCTTCCATGGAAGGATATATACCTCTTACTTTTAATCCACGTGTTGCAGTTTGAAAATTGTATTTAATACCAAATGACTTTTCCAATTCATCTTCATTCTTATCTAAAAATGTCTTGTAATCGTCGTCAATAGTATATTGAGTTAAAGCGACTTTTTCTTCCTTTACAAATTCTTCAAAGTCTTTCATAACATCATCAAAAAGAAGATTGTATTTAAACGAGACAAAATTCAAAAATTGTGCGAATTTTTCCATGGATTTATTAATTTCCCACTTCTTTAGGAATTCCTCAAAGAAAAAAGCCTCTTTTTGTTTTAAATTTTTTCAGGAGAAACAAAAGAAATACATACAAATTTTTGTCCGGCAATTGGTTTATCTTCTTCTAATAAATCTACATATTTAGGATTTACAGAACCATCACTATTCAACTTTCTCTCAAAAGAAAGCTTTTGATTTTCAGTAACAGTAGGGTTTTTAGGTTTTGTTTGGTTTGTTTGGTTTGTTTGGTTTGTTTGTTTTGAGTTTGTTGTAGTTTTTACCATTTCTATTTTACTAATAATATTAATATGTTTAATATGTTTAAGTTTTATTATATATTTTAATATCATTTAATTAAAATTATAAATAAATTTTTTTCTAATTAATTAATATAATGAGTACTATGTTTGACGTTAATGAATTAATTAAACGTATTATAAAATACCTTGTTGAAGGTTTTATGGTTGCTATTGCTGCCTATGCCATCCCAAAACGTTCATTAAACATTGAAGAAATTCTTATGATTGCTTTGACTGCTGCTGCAACATTTAGTATCCTAGATACATATGTTCCAGTTATTGGAGTTACTGCTAGAACAGGTGCTGGTTTTGGAATTGGAAGTAATTTAGTAGGGTTTCCTGGGGGATTATAACTACATAAATGGTAAGGGATTATAACATATTTTTATAAAATCTAATAAAATTGATTTTATAAAATTAATATAAACGTATAGTAACAACATAACATAATAAAAATGCGATTTAACTGTGAAAATCTTATTGACTATTGCAAAAACAATAACATAACTTTATTACAATCATATGATAATGTGAAACGAGAAAGTTATATTGAAGGAAAATGTATTTTTGATGAATGTAAAAGTACATTCCGCAAAAATTTTAGGCAATTGGTAAAAACAGGTGCGTATTGTAGAAGCTGTATTAGTAAGATAGCTAATATCAAAATACATAATTCAAAAGTTAAGTATGATATAAATGTATTAGATAATTTTTGTAATGAAAATAATATATTACTAACAGATGATTATTCAAATAAATTAGTAAATAGAGATACTATAATTGAAGGAATTTGTAAAAATTGTAATTATGAAAATATTTTTAGTAAACCATTTAGGCAACTATTAAAAATAAATGGATATTGTGATTTTTGCAGTAAAGAAAATGGTAAAATAAAAATTTTAGAAACAAATATAAAAAAATATCAGGTTGATAATGTTATGAAATTTCAAAATTTTAAAGATAAACAAAAACAAAGTATAATAAATAAATATGGAGTAGACCATATTTCTCAATTAGAAAGTATTAAATTACAAAAACGTGAGAAAAGTATTGAAAAATATGGAACTGACTATAC
>Ga0187844_10003700_pt1 | contig 10071 bp, 11 predicted proteins | sample SpaLakP09_SKY_50_FD_134517 | JGI IMG/M metagenome (GOLD analysis project Ga0187844, IMG submission 134517) | Oligotrophic lake water microbial communities from Sparkling Lake, Wisconsin, USA - SP09_SKY_50 | ecosystem: Environmental > Aquatic > Freshwater > Lake | place: USA: Sparkling Lake...
CCGTACACCCACTAGAGCGCACCTACCCTTGCTGCATTCCTGCCCTGGGGGAGTTCGGCACGTTAATGCCGCACGGGGGATCTAACGGTAAATCTTAGTCATCACCACCGATACCCTTAAGCCGTGTAAGTAATACTGGAGGATTCGCATAGTGGCCGAGTGCGCACGCTTGGAAAGCGTGTGTAGGGCAACCTACCGAGGGTTCAAATCCCTCATCCTCCGCAAGTAGTATCCTGGTTCACATGGCTAACTTGTATGCAGATAACTTGACGCCTGTTAATTCTTGGGCGGAAGCAGTTCTAAATTCCAAAGGATATTCAGATGAATCCCTTGTGGCTGATTTGATTGAGCAATTTAAAACAAATGCTCTCGAAAGCAGGGGGGGGGCTTTCAGGTAATCCAACAGTTTTAACTCAAAGGCAAAGCCATCTATTACTAGCTTTTCTTAAGCTTTTGTATTCAAAAGAAGTTTATTCCATAGGAGATTTTGGGGGTGGAAATGGCTATATGTGTGATTTTCTTCGAACCACCAATCCGAATACCAAAATTATTTATGATGTATATGAGACTGCAGACATTGCAGAAGGATACGCCAATTTTGGTAAAGAATTAAAAATAAATTTCATAGATGCTAAAAAATTTGGGGAAAAAAATTATGATATGGTGATAATTTCTGGCACTTTGCAGTATATAGAAAATTGGGAAGAAATTCTCACAGTATCAAGTCAACTTACCAAAAATATTTTACTGATGCGTTTGCCTTTAACTGACGCTGAAGATCATAAATTCTTCATTCAACATCATAATTCTGGCATATATCATTTATCGCGTGCAAAATGGCCGATCATACTTTTTTCAAAGAGTTTATTTTTCAACACAGTCCAAAAGATATCCGATATAGTTTTCGAACTAAGTGATACTGAAGAAAATTACGCATTTGGGGGTAAAGATTTTCCTATGACTTCTTTGCTTATTAAATCAAAATAAATTGATTAACTCACCAAACAGATCTTCCACCGTCTATGACTATATTCTGACCTGTCATATATGAAGAAGCATCTGAACACAGAAACTGAACAGCTGATCTATATTCATTTGATTTTGCCATACGACCAAGTGGAATTAAATCCGAAATTTTTTTTACAAAATCAGCATTTTGCTCCTCATAAATACCGCCTGGTGATAGAGCGTTCACTCTTACGCCATTAGCACTCCAGTATGTAGCAAGATATTTTGTCATTCCGACTAAACCCGATTTAATAACTGAATATGTAATGGGCTTTACAGGTTGTGAATTTTCTTCAGCACCACTTACTTTATATAGCCGTTGATCGGGTGAGATCACTGATAAATCCGAAGAAATATTTAGAATAACACCACCGTTATTAATTGCCATTTTAGACCCAAAATATTTTGAGCATATGAATGCCCCAGTAAGTCCTACTGATACTTGATAATTCCAATCATCTAAAGTCAAATTCTCAACTCGGGAAAACACTGTTCCGTTGCTTCCTGAGGTATATTTTGGATTTATTGCAGCGTTATTAATTAAAATAGACATAGCGATTCCTTTTAGCTCTAATTCCTTAAATGCATTATTCACTTCTTCTTCTTTTGAAATATCTACAACCGACATCTTCACAGATTGTTCGCTAAAATCTTTGGTTAATTCATTAGTTACTCGCATTAAATTCTCTTTATTAATATCCCAAAGAACAACATTTGCCCCTACCTCTAGGAGGGCAATTGCGTGTTCTTTGCCTAATAAACCTGCCCCTCCAGTAATAAGAGCTGATTTTCCACTCAGATCGAATTTTGGAAGTGAAATATTTTGAGAACTCATAATACTTGTCCTCCATCAACATTTAATACAACTCCGGTTGTTGAATTACTAATATCACTAGCTAAAAATAAAGTAGCTTCGGCTATGGATTCTGGCTTAATAAACGCACCCATTGGAACATTTTCACTAATATATTTAGTAATTTGCTCTTCATTTTTTTTGAGTTTATTGTGCCAGGTAGAGCCTGCAAACATTACATTTCCAGGTGAAACTACATTAAACCTAACCCCACTGTCACCATGTTTAAAAGCCATTGATTTTATATACATATTTAGAGCTGCTTTCGCTACTGAATACTCAACAGGAGCACCTTTTACAATGCTATAACCACAGATTGAAGATACGGCAACCACATTACCTTTTGATTTTATTAGTAATTGAAGGGCTGAATCAACAAAAAAAGTGCATGAATGTAAATTACTTGACAAAAAATGAGACCATCGCTCACCTGGCAGGATACTCGTATTTAAATCAGCACCACTTCCAACATTACAAACCAACACATCAAGCCGCCCATACTCCGCTTTTATAGATTCAATAATATCTAAACATGTTTTGTAATTTGTTACATCACCTTCTATATGCTTAGCCCCTAAAAGGTCTTTATTATCCAATTTATTTCTGGAATTTTGAATTACTGTATACCCGTCATTAACAAATCGAGCAGCAATTACTTTTCCAATTCCATGTGTTGAGCCAGATACGAACACAATTTTTTCAGAGTTAGCCAATTTTTGCTTCCTCCCACCAGTCTTCAACAAGTCTCTTGTACTTTACCAGCACCTCAGCATCTCTGCCTTCTTTGGATCTTGCTGTTTGCAATATTAAATTGCCTTGGTAATTTTCTCCGTGAAGTAAGCGAAAAATTCTTGGAAAATCAGCATCACCTTCACTCAATGGAACTGTACTTCCATTGAGTTTTCGATCTTTGACGTGAACATTGATGATTCTTCCCCCATATGCTTTGAATTCTTCCGTAGGATTAAAACCCAGACTGGCACTATTTCCAATATCGTAATTTATCCCAAAATAATTTGTATCAAACTCACTGATGAACTCTGAAAGTTTTTTTGGAGAAAAATCAGACTCAAACGCTATGCGCAAATTATTTTTGCTTATCTCAGGAATTAGCTCAGTAAAAAATAATTTTACAATCTTAATACAATTTGAATCAAAAAGTGATGAATTGTCAACTAAAGGTGTTACTAGAATTTGCGAATTAATACTACTCATTCCCTTAAGTATTAAAATAATATTTTCCTTAACCTCAATTAAATTACTTTTCCAAGGAGGATTTTCCATAAAATAATCACAAGTAACAGACGGAATTTGAATGTTAAATTTACTCATTAGATTAGTTATTTCATTTTTGCCGTACTCAGTGATAAGTGGATTTTCTTCAAATCTATCGGAGTCAATAGTCCATTCCATATTAGACAGTGCTAGATCAGATGCACAAGAAAATTCATCTTCCCAAACTTCCCATGGAAATGATTGAATTCTGTTATTTCTAATTTTAGATAGACGCCCTTGCATAAATCCGATATTTGATTTTGCTAAATTTTTAGCTTGCATAATCAAAGAATCATACTAAAGATTCTAAGAAATAGCGGCAAACTTATAAAAGGCAAAAATAGGTTATAATGTGGTATGCAAAAAATTGAGTTTGAAAAAAAAGTTATGGATGTTTATAACTCAGAAAATTCAAACTTATATGAGCCAGAGATAGATGACTTATGGTTTCTTTATAGTTTGATTAAGGATAAGTGTGTCACTTCAATACTTGAGTACGGCTCAGGTTGGTCAACCTATGTAATGGCAATTGGGTTGCACGAAAACTTTTTGGATTTTGGGGTAGAGCATGCTCAGAGGATCAGACACCCAAATCCATTTAAGGTTATGACTATAGATGCATCAAATAAGTTTCAAGAAAGTGCAATGAATCGTATACCAGTTGATAGCAGAGGAAATATTTTACCAATTACTGCAACGCCAAATTTAATGGTTTTAGATAATGCTATTTGTCATCAATTTGATTTCATACCAAACTTTGCACCAGATTTAATTTATCTTGATGGCCCAGACCATGATCAAGTCATTGGTAATGTCGAAGGATTTGAATATAATGAATCTTTTACTCAACCAATGGGTATTGATCTTTTGATGATTGAACCATTTCTTTGGCCAGAAACTATTGTAGTTACAGATGGTAGGACAGCTAATGCGCGCTTTTTGGCTTCAAGATTCAAACGAAATTGGCATATCATGCACGATCCATTTGGAGATAGAACTATCTTTAGATTGAATGAAACTCCTCTTGGGCTTATTTCTGAAGAACATATTAACTTTAGGCTCACAAAATCGCGTAAGTTGGTATCAAAAGAATTACCTCAAAGAAATTAAATTTTAAATAACTTCTACTAACTCCAAAAGTATGCCTTCGTAACCTCTTATGTAGCAAACTAAGACATTTCCATCTAGTGATTTCTGAATCTCGTTTACTTTGTGATAACTATTCTGCTCTAATCTTAAAACGGTTTCATTTATATTTTGAACATTTAAAGCAATATGGGTTAGACCTGTTTTATAGGGATTACCGTCCCACGTTGGCAAACTTTTATGGGATATAAAATGAAGCAGCTCAACTAGAGATCCATCTTGAGCAGCAAGTTTAACTGTTCGTACCGAGACATTATCAAGTCCTAAGAGTTTATCTATGAACTGACCTTCTTCTATTTGATCTATTACAACTTTGAATCCAAGTAGATTTACCCAAAACTTGATTGCATTTTCTATCTCGTTAACGACAATGCCAGTATGCCTAACTCCGTTAATCATTAAAAACTTCATGGATTGATTCATTAATTATCTCAATTCCCTCAATTAAAGCGTCGTCTGGAATTGTTAAGGGCGGGCCAATTTTTATAGATTCTCTTCCAGTATGTACAACTAATAAGCCTTTTTGCATACACTTTTCAGCCACAATGCTAACATTTTGAAAAGATACAGCTCTATTATCTTCAATATGAAATAAAATAGAAGCGATGAGTCCCTCGCCATAAATACCAGATATCACCTTAGGAAATTTGACTTCCATTTCCCTCAATTTGCTATGCAGAATTTCACCTTTTCGTTCGCTTTCTTTTACTAAATTTCTATTTTCGATTTCATCTAAGACCGCAAGGCCAGCTGCGCACATAACTGGATTACCAGAATGTGTACTGCTCATATTTCCGGTTTCTGGTAAATCCATAACCTGTGCTTTGCCGATTACGCCAGATATTGGGAAACCCCCTCCCATACCTTTACCACAGCATATTAAATCGGCTTTAACACCATAATGTTCATAGCCAAAATTTTTTCCTGTTCTGCCAAATCCTGCTTGCATTTCATCAAAGCATAATAATATTTTATTTTTATCACAAATTCTTCTCAATTCTTGTATGTATTCTTTTGGATAGAAAATAGCGCCCCAGCCTTGAAAAGTTTCCAACATAACACCGCAAACATCATCAAATAAAGATATTCCCTTGTCCTCAAGTGCTTGCAAGGATTCTCTCAAGAATTCGATGGAATTTTTTCCGTTTACGATCCAGGGATATGGAAAGGGTATATGGACAATATCTTTCTGTTCATGATTGGTCCATGCCTTTTGAGGCATATTGTTTGAGAGCATTTGAGCTGCAAGTGTGCGCCCGTGCCAATTCCCAGAAGCAGCAATAACAACGTTCTTCTCCTTGCCAATTTTTTGACCATGCATTTTCATCAACTTGAATGCGGCCTCGGTTGCTTCAGTTCCAGCTGAAAGTAAAAACGCCTTTTCAAAATCTGGACCAGCAAACTTGACTAATCGTTCTAAGTAATCTGCTCTAATATTATTTGCGTATGCGTAGCATCCAAGTATTGGCTTATTGAGTGCCTCTCCTACTTTAGAAATTACATGTTTATTTCCATGCCCTACATTTGCGACAAATATCATTGATGTAAAGTCGATCCATTTATTACCTAAGTCATCAAAAACATTATAATCAATTGCTTTATCCCAAATAATTGGTAATTGTCCATGCATTGAGCGCGACTCATATTTATCTAATTTTTCTAAAATTTCTATAGTTCCTGGGGCAGGGATTTTAGTTTTTATTTCTCTGTTTTTTGTGCGTATAATTTTGACTTCTACAGGTTCTCGCGAAAAATTATATGACGCCACTATTAACTCCAAAAAGCAGATCTTTAAACTTTGGCAACATTTTTAGTTGTATTTCTAAAGACTCAAAATCCTCTTCGGTATCAACTTCTGCTGCATTAGCGGTAAGAAAAGGCTTCACTTTACTTCCATGCAATTCACCTGTTTCAAGAATATATCTAGGCAATAAAACATCTATATATCCATTTGCTGTATAGGTGGATGGAAATGTTTGTCGATTCATATTTGATTGATCTAAAGCTTCTTTATTAGTAAAAGTAGTCACTAGATCACCTTTTTGGCTTATCTCAAAAGTTTTATAAGCAGATTCACTCATTTCATGTACAGATCTAAGTGCTGTCATGTTTTCATAATTTTTAATTGCGAATTCAATTGCTGAATCTATTACCGATGGATCACGAAAAGGTGTAGTTGGCCGTAAGTGAATTAACAAGTCGGGTATGCCTTCATTATCTTTTAAAAAATTTAAAGCATGTAACACAAAATCTAAATCTGTTGAGTTATCCTGTGAAATCTCAGCTGGACGTAAATACGGAACATCTGCTCCCCAGTTTTTTGATATTCCTGCATATTCTGCTGAGTCTGTACTAACGATAGTTCTGCCTATTTTGTTTGATTTTCTACTACAAATTATTGACCATGCAATTAAAGGTACTCCACCTAAGCTTCTTAAGTTTTTTCCAGGTACGGCTTTTGAACCAGACCTTGCGGGAATGATTGAGACAATGTTCAGGTCAGTTTTCAACATTTATCCTTAATTTGTCTCTAGTTTTTGCTTCTGCTTCGCTCAGAATTTTTTTACCATTTCCTAATATTTCAGGTATAGCTCGTACTGCTTTAACAAAACTACTTAAAGATGATGACTCAATCGAAGCTGCTTGGTCAGATCCATACATTGCCCTGTCAAGTGTTATATGACGCTCAAGTGATGTAGCGCCTAGTGCAACCGCTGAAGTGCACACTTTTATTAGTGAAGATTCATGGCCAGAATAACCAACTTCGCACCCATATCGCTCTTTAAACATTGGAATGCAGCGCAAGTTAGCATCTTCATCTTTCATCGGATACGTGCTGTTGCAGTGCATTAGTTCAAATGGACAATTTGCATCTTTAAATATCTTTACAACTTCATCAATTTCTTCAAGAGTTGACATCCCAGTTGAAATAAATGTTCGTTTTTTCTCAGATGCAATTAGCTTAAGAAGCGGAATATGCCCAAGCATTGGTGAGGCAACTTTATTAAAAGTGCAGTCAAACTGCTGCAGAAATACTTGTGCGTCTATATCCCATGCAGAAGCACTCCATTGAATTCTTTTCTCTTTGCAGTAGGAATCGATTAGTTTATAGTCATTTGTTGAAAACTCTAGACCTTCTTTTTGATCGCGTTGAGTAGTACCCCAAGGGCTTTCACGTGGTGCATCTAAAAATTCTTTTGTATAAACTTTATCTATAGTGCGCTTTTGAAATTTCACTGCATCAAATCCAGCATCGGAGGCAGCATCGATCAATTGCTTTGCAATTGCTATGTCTCCGTTATGGTTGATGCCAATTTCAGCGATTATAAATATGCTCATCTATCTCCAAGTTTTCTATAAATCGATTCGCAACAATACACCCCAAGCTACAGTAATTTCCTTAGCCACGAATGAAGAAATCGAGTTTAGGCCATGCCTAAAGCAATTTCTGCATACTCGCAAAGAGTATGCCCTAGCAATAGGTGCATCTCTTGAATACGAGCAGTTTCTTCTGACTCTATAACAATTGCATAATCAGATAGAACTGCTGCTTGTCCCCCGCCTTTGCCAAGTAATGCAATTGAAGTAATTCCCATTTCTTTGGCTTTTTGCAAAACTTTTAAAATGTTTTCACTCTTACCAGAAGTCGATAAGACAACTAATACATCTCCTTTTTTTCCTAGACCTTCTAATTGCCGCGCAAATATTTCATCATACCCGAAATCATTTGCTATACAGGTAATTGCAGCTGTATCTGCATTAAGAGAGAGTGATGGCAAAGATCTACGATTATTCTTAAACCTTCCGATTAGCTCTACTGCTAAGTGAGAACTTTCTGCAGCGCTACCACCATTGCCACACCAAAAAATTGTATTCTCTTTTTTAAGTGAGTCTCCTATAATTTTTGCACATTGCGAAAAAGTTTCCCCGTGTTCGCTAACAAGAGTTGATAATGAACTACTTAGTGTTGTAATTTTTGTACTTAAAAGTATATTTGGTTCCATTTATAAACAATACTACAAAACAATTGTGAATACTTTGTTCAACGCTGAGAGTTATGTAAACTATGCCTAATTTATTACTTTTGGGACATCTCCGAGATAAAAGTTCGTAAAACCCCAATTTAAGTTCTGGTGAAATATCAACCCATCTGGCTAATCACTATTACGCGAATATATGAGGAAAACGATATTTAATTAAATTTCAACGCCAATATATTTAGTCTCTAAAAACTCTTCAATTCCAGCAAAGCCACCTTCTCTACCAAAACCTGATTGCTTAAGCCCGCCAAATGGCGCAGCTGGATCTGAAATAACCCCCTTATTAATTGCCACCATGCCAGATTCCAAAGACTCTGCAACTTTCATTGCCCGCTTTAAATCTGCTGAGTAAACATATGCAATTAAGCCAAACTCTGTTGCATTTGCAAGTGAGATCGCCTCTTCATCAGAGGTTGTAATAACAATTGGCGCAACTGGGCCAAATATTTCTTGATTTAATATTGGATTATCATTTTTAACAGTAAGCACTGTTGCGGGATAAAAAGCACCAACACCTGCAGGTGATTTACCGCCAGTTTTTACCTGTCCACCAGCTGTAACGGAGGCATCAACTAACTCTGCAATTTTATTGCGCTCTTTTACTGAAACACTTGCTCCTAATTGAGCACCCGCTGTTGTGCCGGGGGCCATTTTTAAATCACCCATGGCTTTAGCTAATTTTGTTGTGAATTCTTCCGCCACCTCTTTGGCAACATAAAAACGATTTGCTGCAGTACATGCAGCCCCACCATTTCGCATCTTGGCAAGTAATGCGCCAGCAACTGCCTCATCAACATTGGCGTCTGATAAAACTAAAAATGGTGCGTTACCACCTAATTCCATTGAACAACGGATAACACGTTCTGCTGCCTCTTTTAATAAAACTCTGCCAACTTCTGTGGATCCTGTAAAAGATAAATTAACAACTCTTGGATCTTTTAATATTTTGGCAATTGCAGGCCCAGTTGGTGTTGGCAGGATTAAATTAACAACTCCTGCTGGAACACCAGCTCTTTCTAATATTTCAACAATTGCAATTGCAGTAAGTGGAGTTTCACCTGCTGGCTTTAGGATTACTGTGCAGCCGGCAGCGAGCGCCGGTCCAATCTTTCTAGTTGCCATCGCAGCTGGAAAATTCCAAGGGGTAATTAAAAGAGAAACACCAATTGGTTGCTTTGTAACAACAATTTTCTTATCCCCGCTAGGAGATGTTCGATACTCACCATTAATTCTTACCGCCTCCTCTGAAAACCAGCGGAAGAACTCTGCGGCATATAAAATCTCACCCTTCGCATCCGCTAATACTTTGCCGTTTTCTCTAGAAACTATCTCAGCTAATCGATCGGCCTCTGCCACCATAATCTCAAATGCTTTTCGCAGGATCTCACCGCGAACGCGGGGAGCTGTTATTGCCCAACTCTTAAACGCACGATCTGCAGCGTCCACTGCGTCAGCACATTCTTTATCTGATGAAACCTGCACATTAGCAATTACTGATTCATCACTTGGATCTGTAACTGCCAAGGTAGATGAGCCATTAACCCACTTGCCATCAATATAAAGCTGTGTCTTTAACTGCATAAATACAAGCATACGGGCAGTTTTTACTGCTTAAAAATCAAGATTTGAACAGGCGTATACTTAACCTCTCAACTTCTACTTGGAGCGTGTTTTCAACTTTGCCTAACTCTTGGAGTGATAACGCACCAGCGCCAAAGGTGCTCAAAGAGCATGCTCATCTAAAAGATC
>Ga0187844_10003708_pt1 | contig 10056 bp, 11 predicted proteins | sample SpaLakP09_SKY_50_FD_134517 | JGI IMG/M metagenome (GOLD analysis project Ga0187844, IMG submission 134517) | Oligotrophic lake water microbial communities from Sparkling Lake, Wisconsin, USA - SP09_SKY_50 | ecosystem: Environmental > Aquatic > Freshwater > Lake | place: USA: Sparkling Lake...
AAGCCAGACTTCACGCGGCGGCAAGGGCTTGAGCTTGTGGTCGCTCCAGACCTGTCGCCACAAACGCCCGCCGCGCTGGCCGTGGTACAGGCCGAGCATGTGGCGGGCAATCGCGTACCAAGGGCAGCCATCTTCGGCAAAGGCCCGCTCCATATAAACCACCATGGCCTCTTCCACCGATTCGCGGCTGGGCAGCTCGCGGCCATCGCCAAAAAAAGTGGCGTCCCAAGTGCTGAGCCGCCAGGGGTTGTAATAGGCCTCGCGCCCCACCATCACGCCGTCAGCCTGTTGCAAATGCAGCGCAATGTCTTCGTTGGTCTTGATACCGCCATTCACCGCCACCATCAGCGATGGAAAATCTTTTTTAAGCTGGTAAGCCAGCTCGTAACGCAGCGGCGGGATTTCGCGGTTTTCTTTCGGCGACAGGCCATCGAGCCATGCGTTTCTGGCATGCACGATGAACACCTTGCAACCGGCCTCGCTCACCTCGCCCACAAAGTCGCGCACAAAGTCGTAGCTCTCGACGCGGTCAATGCCAATGCGGTGCTTCACCGTCACCGGCACATCCACCACGTCCAGCATGGCTTTCACACCATCGGCCACGGAGCGCGGCTCGTTCATCAAGCAAGCACCAAAAGCGCCGCGCTGCACACGGTCGCTGGGGCAGCCGCAGTTGAGGTTGATCTCGTCATAGCCCCACTCCTGGCCCAACTTGGCGGCATAGGCCAGATCGGCCGCGTCGCTACCGCCGAGTTGCAGGGCCACCGGGTGTTCTTCGGCGTTGAAGCGCAGGTGGCGCTGCACACTGCCGTGGCGCAAGGCACCAGTGGTCACCATCTCGGTGTACAGCCGCGCATGCTTGGACAGCAGACGGTGAAAGTACCGGCAATGACGGTCGGTCCAATCCATCATGGGCGCAACGCTGAGTCGCCACGGGCTATGTGATGAGGGTAAAGGCGGCACTGTGAGGGTCATCTTTGGCGATGTAGGTGAGCGTGGCGATCAATTGACTGCGAGCCTGCGCTGACCAAACCACCTTCAATGTCATGCAGCAGCACGCACGTCACGCTTGGCCTGGCTCAGCACTTCGCGGGCTTCGCGCAAGACATCGTTGTTGCTCAAGCTTGCACCACTGGCAAACTCGGCATCAGCCTGCGCGTTTTCCTTGATGCTGAGTTCCACAGCTTCAAAGCCATCTCTCAAGACAAAACGCAACATTGTTGCGGGGCTGCGCCCGGTTGCTTGCGCCAAGCGATTGATGCGGGTTTGAACGACTTTGGGTAGTTGAATATCAGGGTTCATGAAGTAACTCCAAGGCTTGGATCGATACCTAGATTTTATGGCTTGGGTTACTCAGGCGATTTGCAGAATCACATTGCCAATGGATTGACCGGCCTCAACCATTTCATGCGCTTGCACCACTTGGTCAAGTGTGAAAGATGGCAACACCGTGTGCTGCAAACTGCCCGCTTTAAGCATGGCGTTCAAGCTGGTGAGGCAAGCCAAACGGTCGGCAGGCAACAAGTCGTAAACCAAAAAGAATTTCAAATTGAGTGAGCCAAACAACATGGCCCTGAACGCCAGACTGATGTCTAGCGGCGGGTTTGAGCCATAGCAGACCAGTTGCCCGTGGTGCTTAAGCACACCTTGGGCCAACCAGCCTGCGGTGGTGGAGAAGTCCATATCAATGACCACATCCACGCCCAGCCCTTGCGTCAGGGCTTTCACCTCGTCAACCGCGTGGCCGTTTTTGTAAAACAGGGTGTGCTTTGCGCCAGCGGCTTGGGCATAAGCAGCCTTGGCCTGGTTGCCCACCGTGCCAATCACCGTGGCCCCCGCTTGCGACAGCATTTGGGTGAGGTAATAACCCACGCATGAAGAAGCACCGGTCACCAGCACCTGTTTGCCTTTGACGTCTCCCGCCAAACGCATGGCTTGCAAAGCGGTCAAGCCTGGGATGCCCATACAAGCACCTGCCTCGAAAGAGGTGTTGTCGGGCAAATGCGCGGCTTGCTGGGACGGCAACACCACATATTCTGCTGCAGTGCCATGCGGACGTTGCCACTGAGCGTTCCAAGTCCAAACCCGCTCGCCCAGACGCGCAGCATCCACACCCGCACCCACTTGGTCTATGACTCCCGCGCCGTCGCTGTGCGGAATGATGATGGGGCCACCCAAAGGCCTTGCCATGCGTGACTTCACATCCGAGGGGTTCACCCCCGAGGTGTGCAACCTCACCCTGACCTCACCCGCGCCGGCCTCTGGCGTGGGCTGCTCGCCCACCACCATCACCTCAATGGCTGGCCCATTGCGTTCATACCAAGCTGCTTTCATACCCATCTCTTTTTAAAGTTAACCCATATGCAAACCGCCGTTGCAGGAGAAATCTGCACCAGTGGTAAAGCCCGACTCATCGCCCGCCAACCAACCCACAATGGAGCCGATTTCTTCGGGTGTGCCCAATCGCTTCACGGGAATAGTGGCGACAATTTTTTCCAACACATCGGGCTTGATGGCTTTGACCATGTCGGTGCCAATATAGCCCGGGCTGACGGTGTTGACGGTCACGCCTTTGTTGGCCATTTCTTGCGCCAAGGCCATGGTGAAGCCATGCATGCCGGCTTTGGCAGCCGAGTAATTGGTTTGCCCCGACTGGCCTTTTTCGCCATTCACAGACGAGATTTGGATGATGCGACCCCAGCCCTTCTCCACCATGCCGGGCACAACTTGCTTGGTCACGTTGAACATGGCATTCAAGTTGGTGTCGATCACAGCTTTCCAGTCGTCAACCGACATCTTCAAGAACATGCGGTCGCGGGTGATGCCGGCGTTGTTCACCAACACATCGATGGGGCCGTGTTCGGCCACCGCTTTGCTAAAGGCGTCGGTGGTGGACGTCCAGTCGGCGACATTGCCAACCGAGGCGTAAAAGCTGTACCCCATGGCTTTTTGCTCCCCCAGCCATTTGTCGAAGTCGCGGCTGGGGCCACAGCCGGCAATGACTTTGTAGCCCATTTTGTGCAGCCGATGGCAAATAGCGGTGCCAATGCCCCCCATGCCACCTGTCACGTAAGCGATTTTTTGACTCATTACTTCTTGTCTCCTTTGGTTGGTTTTTTGTATTTTTCAGGCGCGGGATTTAACGTAGCGCCCAGGTGCTGGCTCTATGGCCTTTAATTCGCCGCGCCCGTATTTTTTCGGGGCGGCAATTTGCTGTCCGGCATGGTTTTTCAGCCAAACCGACCAATCTGTCCACCAACTGCCTGCGTGTTCTTGGGTTTTGGCATGCCAGTCGCCAAAGCGCTTGGGGAAAGCCGTGTCTTTGCGGGTCCAATAACTGCGTTTTTTGGCCTCGGGCGGGTTGATGACGCCAGCAATATGCCCAGACGCGCCCATCACAAAACGCTTGGAGCCCTGAAAGACTTGGGTGCTGGCATAAGCTGCATCAATAGGAACAATATGGTCTTCTTTAGAGCCATAGATATACACAGGAATATCGACACGGCGCATGTCAATGGCCTCACCACACACGGTGGTTTTGCCGGGCTTGACCAAATTGTTTTCCAAATAGGTATTACGCAAATACCAAGCGTACATGGGGCCCGGCAAATTGGTGGCGTCGCTGTTCCAATAAAGCAAATCAAACGGCGGCGGTGTTTCACCCTTAAGGTAGTTGCCCACCACATAGTTCCAGACCAAATCGTTGGGACGCAAAAAACTAAAGGTTTGCGCCATATCGCGCCCCTTCATCAAACCGCCTTCGGAAAATTGGGCTTCGCGAAATTTAACAAAAGCTTCATCAATGAATACATCCAATACACCTGTGTGACTGAAGTCAACCAAGGTGGTGAGCAAGGTGGCGCTGGCCACGGGGTCTTGACCCCGCGCCGCCAGCACCGCCAAGGCGTTGCTGAGGATGGTGCCGCCCACACAAAATCCCAAGGCATTGATTTGCGGCATATTGCCAATGCGCCGCGCAGCTTCTATGGCCTCGAGGGCCCCTTTTTCCACATAGTCATCCCATGTGACATGGGCCATGGACGCGTCGGGGTTGCGCCAACTCACCACAAAAGTACGGTGGCCCTGGGCCACCGCATAGCGAATGAGTGAATTGGCCGGTTGCAAATCCAAAATATAAAACTTGTTGATGCAAGGCGGGATCAACAAAAAAGGCCGCTGGTAAACCTTGGGGGTGAGCGGTTTGTATTCCAACAGTTGGAACAACTCATTTTCAAACACCACCGCACCCTCGCTGGTGGCCACGTTTTTGCCCACCTCAAACAGGCTCTCATCGGTCATGGACACATGGCCTTGCTGTAAATCATGCAACATGTTTTGCACGCCCTTGGCAATGCTCTCGCCTTTGCTGTCTATGGCTTTTTGCTGCGCCTCGGCATTGAGCGCCCAAAAATTGCTGGGCGAGGATGCCGCAGCCCACTGCTCCACCGCAAAGCGAATACGAGAGCGGGTTTTGTCATCGGTGTCCAAGGCATCGGTCATCGCCATCAAGGTACGTGCATTGAGCAAATACATGGCGGCAGAAAAAGCGGACAACGGGTTGTGCTGCCAAGGCTCAGCAGTGAAACGGCGGTCTTTGAACTTGGGGTTGTCTTGCAGCCCTTGCTGCCACAAAGCCATGGCTTCTTGTGCATAGGCAGACTGCAGTTGAGTCAGTTGCTCGCCATGAAAATTCAAGTTCGGCAACCAAAGGGAACGAGGATGGGTGGGCATGGCGGGTAGTCAAAAAATGTTTATCCATCTTATGACAAACCTCTCACTAAAAACGCCCTGTTAACCCAGCAAACCGATGCCCGCGGCAAATCGCCCTGTGACCGAATTTCTTCGGTAGGAAAAGAAAACAGCAGGGTTTTCAAAAGTGCACCAAGAAGGTGTGCTGTCATTACCCTCAATTTCCCCTGCTGACCAATTGGCTAAGCGCTGGCGGGCGAGCAGCGCCAAATCACACAGGTATTTACCCTTGGTTGGCAAACTTTTAAAAGCCGAGGCAGCCAAAGCATCATGAGCCAGAAAAGCCTCGCGCACCTCTTGCCCTACTTCAAAAGCGCGAGGGCCTATGCAGGGTCCCAGCCAAATCTGCACATCGTCTAAAGCGCCCCGACTGACCAAAGCGCGTCGCATGGCCTCCAACACCCCACCGCGTTCAGGATCACCGGCCAAACCGCGCCAACCAGCATGGACTGCGGCCACCATTTTTTTGCGAGCGCTATAAAACAAAATCGGCAGGCAATCGGCCACCATCACGGTGCAAGCCACGCCGGCCTCTTGGGTGAAACAGGCGTCGGCTTGTTGTCCATCGGGCGTGTCATGGTGCAACTGCGCCACTACACTGCCATGGACTTGGCGCATGAAGACGGGGCGTTGTTGCAACTCCAAAGTAAGCAACTGACGGTTGTTGAATACCGCCTGCGTATCTTCGCCCACATGGTCGCCCAAATTGAAACTGTCGTAGGGCGGCAAAGACGAGCCCCCGGTTCGGGTGGTGCAAAACACCTTCACCCCAGACCATGTGGGTAGGCAAGGGAAAAACTCAGGCTTCAAAGTCGGGACAAGCTGAGGGTTGGGCTTGGCTGAAAGCGGGCAAGGCCATGCAGGCATCAAATATTTGCATGGTTCGGTCTAGTCCGCTTAAGTCCACCTTGAACCGCTTGGCATTGAAGATTTGTGGCACCAACACGCAATCGGCCATGCTGACTTGGTCGCCATGACAGAACTTGCCCGAAGAAGCATGGTGCAGCTGTTTTTCGAACGCCTCTAGCCCCAAGCGTACCCAGTGGTGATACCAGGTGTTTTTCGTGTCCTCGTCCAACTTTAAAGTGCCGGTGAGGTATTTCAAAACCCGCAGATTGTTCAAGGGATGGATCTCACACGCTATGGATTGCGACAAGGCACGAACTCGCGATTTACCCGCTGCGTCGCTGGGCAACAAAGCCGGTTGCGGGTACTGCTCATCCAAGTATTCGATGATGGCCATGGACTGCGTCAATCGCATTCCTTCAATTTCGAGAACGGGTACCAAGGCGTCAGCGGTGACAGCGGCGAAATCGTCTTCAAGCTGCTGGCCTTTGGCCAGATGCACCGACACATACTCATAGCTCAGGCCTTTGAGCGCCAAAGCGATGCGCACACGAAACGAGGCTGAGGAGCGGAAATAGGAATAAAGCTTCATGACCATAGGATAAGCTTTTTGAAACAACGTTTAGCATTTAGCTAATCGCTACACTGTCCCCCCAGAACCCCCCCACAAAGAATCGCCTTGCTCAAAAACCCTGTCAAACACTGCCGCAACTGTGGCACTGCCGTGCTCATGCGCTTGCCAGACGACGGCGACACCCGCTTGCGGGCAGTTTGCCCAGCTTGTCACACGGTGCATTACGACAACCCCTTGAATGTGGTGGGCACCATTCCTGTGTGGGGCACGCAAGTGCTTTTGTGCAAACGCAATATCGAGCCACGCAAAGGCTTTTGGACCTTGCCTGCGGGTTTCATGGAACTGCATGAATCTTTGGCACAAGGCGCGGCCAGAGAAACCGACGAAGAAGCTGGCGCAGACATAGAAATGCAAGCGCTGTTCACCTTGCTTGATGTGCCCAAGGTGGGTCAGGTGCATTTCTTTTTCCTTGCCAAGCTCAACAGCGACCGCTTCAACCCTGGGCATGAAACCATGGAAGCGCGGCTGTTTGAAGAGGCCGACATCCCTTGGGACGATTTGGCTTTTCGCACTGTGCGCGAAACATTGAGGGCGTTTTATGCCGATCGGGCAGCTGGCGAATTTGGCTTTCACCAACAAGTGATCAGCTAAGCCCGCTGTAATTCTGGGGGAGAGGGGAAACCCTGATGCCCATCTTCCTATAATTTTTGATTTTCTTGATTCGGAGTCTTCACCATGGTTTGGCAACAAATATACGATCCACTGGGCAACATGGTGCTGTCCACTTTGTTGGCAGCCATACCGGTGGTTGTCATGCTGGTGGGATTGGGCTTTTTGCACATGAAGGCACATATCGCTGCGGGTGCGGGTTTGCTTGCTGCTCTGGTCATTGCGATTGGGGTTTATGGCATGCCCACCGAAATGGCGGCCAGTGCTGCCGTTTATGGCGGCCTGACGGGTTTGTTGCCCATCGGCTGGATTGTGCTCAATATTATTTTCTTGCACCAACTCACCGAGCAAAACGGCAGTTTCAAGGTTTTGCAAGACTCGATTGCCGGCATCACTGAAGACCGCCGTTTGCAGTTGCTGTTGATTGCGTTTGCTTTTGGCGCTTTCTTCGAGGGTGCTGCTGGTTTTGGCACACCTGTGGCAGTGACCGCCGCTATTTTGATTGGCTTGGGCTTCTCCCCCTTGGCGGCCTCTGGCTTGTCACTGATTGCCAACACCGCACCTGTGGCCTTCGGCGCTTTAGGTACCCCCATCATCACCTTGGCCAAAGTGCATGGCTACGACGCCATGGAAGTCTCCATGATGGTGGGTCGCCAGTTGCCCTTCTTCTCATTGCTGGTCCCGTTTTGGCTGATTTGGGCCTTTGCCGGTCGCCGCGCCATGTGGGATATCTGGCCCGCTATATTGGTCACCGGGGCAAGCTTTGCCATCATGCAATTTTTGGTGTCCAACTACATTGGCCCAGAGCTGGTTGACATCATCGCTTCCGTGGTCAGCATGGCCAGCTTGGTCACCTTCATGCGCTACTGGCAACCCAAAACCATTTGGACCTCGACTTCATTGAAAGGTCATGAAACCACCGGTGGTGAGGCGCAAGCCCCTCGCGCCTTCACGGTCCATTCCCGCGACGCCATCATCCGCGCTTGGACGCCTTGGGCCATCCTCACCGTCTTCATCTTTATTTGGGGTATGCCATCGGTCAAAGCCTTCCTCAACGGCTTTTTTGCACCCCAGTTTCCCATGGACGGTTTGCACAACCTCATTGAAAAAATGCCGCCGGTAGTGCCTGTACCCAAAACCGAAAGCGCCATCTTCACCTTGAACCTGTTGTCTTCCACCGGCACCGGCATTTTGTTGTCGGCCATCGTCGGGGGCTTTGCCATGAAGTACAACCCCTTGCAGATGGTGCGTATCTTCTTTAGCACCTTGTGGTTGGTTCGCTATTCATTGCTCACCATTGTGTTGATGTTGGCTTTGGGTTATTTGACACGCTATTCCGGAACCGACACCACACTGGGTCTGGCGTTTGCCAACACAGGCGTGTTCTATCCCTTCTTTGGCACTTTGATGGGATGGCTGGGCGTGGCTCTCACGGGCTCCGATACCGCCTCCAACGTGCTGTTTGGCGGCATGCAAAAAGTGGCTGCTGAACAACTGGGGCTGTCACCCAACCTCATGGGCGCGGCCAACAGTTCGGGGGGCGTGATGGGCAAAATGATTGATGCTCAGTCGATTGTAGTGGCCTCCACCGCCACGCGCTGGTTTAACCGCGAAGGCGATATTCTTCGCTTTGTGTTTTTCCACTCGATTACCTTGGCCTGTTTGGTAGGTCTTTTGGTTACGCTGCAAGCCTATGTATACCCCTTCACATTGATGGTGGTGCATTAAGGTTTCATATTCACAGCAGATACACTTGAGTTCGGCCTGGCCGCTTTGACAGCGGCCAATGCCAGCCCAGTGGTCGGGAACCCAATTTCCCATTTGACTCAAGTTTCTTCGTCCTAATCCGATCATTGATTACCCCACAATCGGACGCTTTACATCAGGACTGTTGTATGAAAAGAATTTTGACTCTCTGGCTTTACCTCCTGCTGATTGGCTTGGTGGGCTGCGCCGCTGCAATACCTAAATCGTCGCCCTTTGCACCCAGTCCCCATCAGGTGGTTTTGGGTTCCAACAGCTTTGGCTTCCCACAAGACAAAATGACGGTTCTGGGCTCAACCCAAGGCGCCAGCTTTGAAACCCGCCACAGCACTTTGCGCCATGCGAGTTGCGCCAAAGGCACCATGGACATTGTGGAGTTCTCAGGCACCATAGACCCAGTGAGCTTGCAAAGCTTGCAAGCACATATGCACAATCTCTCCCAATGCATCAACCGCCAAGGCCAGCGGGTGCCACCACAGGTTTACCTCAATTCCAATGGCGGCAAACCGCTTTTAGGCATTGAATTGGGTCAATTGTTGGGACTCTATGGAGTGCAAGCCGTGGTCACCGAAGGTCAAATATGCTCGGGCGCTTGCGCCGTGGGTTTTCTCACTGCGCGCCAGCGCAGCGTTAAATCCAATGGACGCGTGGTCTTGTACTTCAACGGTGCCAAGAACAATGGTTTCGATTGCGCCCGCTCCAACGACATGATGCCTTTGAAAAACCATTTCCTCGTTGCCGCTGGACGCACAGGTGGAACCGCTTTGTACAACCAAGCCCTGACCTACTGCAACAGCGACAGGGGCTGGGAGATTTCCTGATATGCCGGTGATTGTCATTGCCAACCCCAAAGGCGGGGCTGGAAAATCTACTTTATCAACCAATGTCGCGGGCTTTTTTGCCTCGCAAGGCCACGCGGTCATGCTCGGCGACGCCGATGTCCAGCAGTCTTCACGCCTGTGGCTAAGCCTGCGACCCGAGCAAGTTCCCCGCATCACCACTTGGGAGCTGCAAGCCGATTTGGTGTTGACAGCCAAGCCTCCTAAGGGCACCACCCATGTGGTGATCGATACCCCAGGGGGGCTGGACGGCTGGCGCTTCAAAGAAGTGTTGGGGCGTGCCGACAAAATCGTAGTTCCCATCATGCCAAGCATTTTTGATATGTATGCGGCGCAAAACTTCCTCACCAAACTGCGTGAAATTGTCGGCAACTCCCGCACCAAAGTGGGTGTGGTGGGCATGCGGGTCGATGAGCGCACCTTGGCCGCCAATAAATTGCGTGAATTCATGGACACGCTGGACTTGCCCATCGTTGGCTATTTACGCGACACCCAACACTATTTGCACTTGGCCGCGCACGGTCTTAGCATGTTTGACATTACACCTGGCAAGGTGGAAAAAGACTTGCTGCAGTGGCGTCCTATTTGCCAGTGGCTGCAAGACCCTTGAAGCTT
>Ga0187844_10003710_pt1 | contig 10053 bp, 8 predicted proteins | sample SpaLakP09_SKY_50_FD_134517 | JGI IMG/M metagenome (GOLD analysis project Ga0187844, IMG submission 134517) | Oligotrophic lake water microbial communities from Sparkling Lake, Wisconsin, USA - SP09_SKY_50 | ecosystem: Environmental > Aquatic > Freshwater > Lake | place: USA: Sparkling Lake...
CATCAGGATCATCGCCACGCCGCCGGCCGCGTGCGTCATCGGCGCGATCACCAGATGCACGGGCGGCTTGCCGATGGGCAACGACGAATAGAAGTTCGCGATCATCGTCTCCCAGGTCAGGTGCGACCACTGCGTCCCCTTGGGCCGCCCGGTGGTACCGCCGGAACTGAAGATCGAGGCGGTCGCGTCGCGCGTCGCCTGCACGTCGGGGTCGGTCTCCGGAGCGTTCGCGATCCAGTCCTCGACGAACGCAGCGCCCTCCACGGCGCCCTTCTTGTCGATGCAGATGTACTGCCGGATCTTCGGGCAGTCCTTGCGGAACAACTCCACGCTGGATTCGAATTCCGAGTGATAGAACAGGACCTCGACGTCGCAGTTGTCGAGGATGTAGGCGTTCTCCGACGCGACATTGCGGGCGTTGACCGGCACCCAGGCGCCACCGGCACGCAGGATGCCGAGCAGGCACTCGAACGCCACTGCGCAGTTCGGGCTGTAGACCGCCGCCAGGTGCTCGGGCTTCAGGCCGCCCGCGATCAGCGCGTTGCCGATGCGGTAAGTACGCTTCTGCACTTCGCGATAGCTGTGCGTGATGCTGGCGTCCTTCAGGCAGGCGCGGTCCGGATCGAGACGGACGCCGCGGTCGAAGAAATCGATGATTCGCATGGGGATGACCTATGTCAGAGGCGATGTTGCGGATTCAGCCCCGATCCTGAAGCCCGGGCGCGCGGCCCACACCACCTGATCGGACGGTACCTGACGATGATCGGCACGCTTGCGCGCTGCGAACACTTGGGGCGCGCCCTAGGAGCCTGGGCGGTAGGAACGCGCTCGGCTACGGCTTCGCCCTTTCGGCCAGATTTTCAGCTGCGTCTCGTTAAATAGATCCACTATTCGCCTCGACGCACCTGAAAATCTGACTCGAAATGGCTTTGCCTCGCTCGTACGGTTCCTACCGCCCAGGCTCCTAGGCCACAAGTTCGACGGCGTTATCATCCTCTTCCATTCGCTGCCCGCCCCGCATCGCGTCCCCTGATGGGCTTGCCCAACGCACCGCTCGATACCGCCGTCCGATCCGCGGAAACGGACCGGCTGATCTACGAGCAGGTGTTCGACAACGCGCTGGTCGGCATTTGCTTCATGCAGCAGCGACGTTTCCTGCGCATCAATGCACGCATGGAAGAGATGCTCGGCTACGCACAGGGCGAGCTGCTGGGGCAGTCGGTACGCGCGGTCTACGCCCGGCAGGAAGATTTCGACGAGGTCGGCCGCGTCATCGAGACCTTTCCGTCGACCAACCGCTACGTGCACGAGCGGCCGCTCGTGGCCAAGGATGGCTCGCTGCTGTGGTGCCTGATCTCGGGCCGCATGATCGATCCGCAGGATCCGGAGACCACGTCGGTCTGGATCGTGCAGGACATGTCGGCGAAGAAGCAGGCCGAAGATCAGCTCGCCCGCTCGAACCAGCGGCTCGAGCAGATCGTGCAGAGCCGCACGCTCAACCTGCAGAAGACCAACGCTGCGCTCAAGCTCGAAGTGGAACGCCGCCGCGAATCCGAGCGCGCGATGATCGAGAGCCGCGAGAAGTATCGCGTGCTGATCCGCAACATTCCGCTCGGCATCGTCATCACCGACGGCTCAGGCGAGATCGTGGAGATCAACCCGGCGATGCAGGGGTTCTTCGGCGCCAGTGATCTCGACGCCTTCACCCGGATGGCCGCGCACACGAGCTGCGTCGTGCTCGGTGACGGCGCCACGATGAACCTGCGCGACCTGATCCAGACCTGCTCGCCTCCCGTGACGCGACGCGTCGAGCACATGACCGCACGCTGGATGGCGCCGGACGGCAAGCCGCGCTGGTTCGATGTGGCGGGCGTGCGCGTGCCGGTGCGAGATCTCGGCTGCGCGATCGTGTTCCTCGACCGCACCGAGCAGCGGCGTGCACGAGCACGCGAGCACGCTCAGCAGCAACAGCTCGCACACGCCACGCGCCTGTCGATGATGGGGCAGTTCGCGTCGGCACTGGCGCACGAACTCGGCCAGCCGCTGAACGCGTGCATCAGCTATGCGGCAGGCATCGAGCACCGGCTGGGACCCGAACTGCAGAAGCGACCGGACGCGCAGGAGGCGCTGTCCCGCATCCAGTTACACCTGCACCAGGCCGGCGACGTCGTGAAGAACGTGCGGGCCTTCGTTGCCAAGCACAGGCCGGAGGACGAAGAGATCGATCTGGCCGCGTTGGTGCACGGCACGGTCGACCTGTTGCAGCTGCAGCTGCGCGAGGCCGCCGTCGTCGTGAAGCTGCGCATCGCCGAGGATCTCCCCCGCCTGCGCGGCACGCGCGTGGAGTTGCAGCAGGTGCTCGTGAACCTGCTGGCCAACGCGATCGACGCGATGCGCGGTGCGGGCACCCGTAATCCGCAGATCGAAGTCCGTGTTTCGCGCCTGCCGCGCCAGCGCGTTCGTCTGATCGTCACCGACAACGGACCGGGCGTTCCCGAGGCGATGCGCGAATCGGTGTTCCAGCCGTACACGACGACCAAGGCGGGCGGCCTGGGAATGGGCCTGATGATGTGCCGCACGATCGTCGAGTCGCATGGCGGCGACCTGCTGATCGATCCGAAACGCAAACGCGGTGCGGCTTTCCGCGCCACCTTGCCCGTCGAGAAGAACGAGTTCTGATGTCCGATACCGTCCACATTTTCCTGGTCGACGACGAGCCCGATGTCACACGCGGTCTGTCGTGGCTGCTCGAGTCCGTCAACCTGCAGGCCGAAGCGCATCAGCAGGCGGGATCGTTCCTCGAGAGTCTCGAGCGGCACGCCGGCCCGGCCTGCGCCGTACTCGATCTGCGCATGCCCGGGCTGTCGGGCATCGAGGTCATGGAACGCATGGTGGCGCGCCGTCCCGATGTGCCGATCATCTTCCTGTCGGCGCACGGGGATGTGCCGAGCGCGGTCCGGGCGATGAAGCTGGGCGCTTTCGACTTCCTGCAGAAGCCGTTCAACCCCCAGCAGTTCCTCGAATGCATCAATCGCGCGCGCCTGGGCGCCGTGGAACGGCACGCGGAATGGCTCAAGCGACGCGACTACGATCAGAGTCTTGCGCGCTTGTCCGGCCGTGAGCGCGAAGTGCTGGAACTGATGCTCGACGGTGGCAGCAGCAAGGAGATCGGGCGCAAGCTCGACATCAGTCCCAAGACGGTCGACGTGCACCGCGCCAACATCCTGCGAAAGCTCGAGGTTGCCAATGCCCGCGAGCTGACCAGCCGTTTTCGCGCCGCGGTGAAGAAGGATTCCTGAGCCGGCGCTGCTCGTTCGGGTAGGCGCTTCGAGGCCCGCCGAGCGGGCATGATTCGAAATCGGCGGTACGCGGCGAAAACAAAACTTAAAGAGAGGAGCAAGCCATGAATCTGAGCAAGACCCTGGACCAGCTGCTGACCGAGGCCTGCGCCGGCAACTGCATTCCCGGCGTCGTCGCCACGGTGGCCGACGACAAGGGCGTGATCTACGAGGGCGCCGCCGGCCTGCGATCCTGCGACAAGCCCGAGAAGATGACCGTCGACACCGTCGCCTGGTACGCCTCGATGACCAAGGCCATCACCGGCGCAGCTGCGATGCAACTCGTCGAGCGCGGCAAGCTGTCGCTCGATGCGCCCGCCGCGAAGGTCCTTCCCTCGCTGGCCAATGTGCAGGTCATGGAAGGCTTCGACGCCGCCGGCAAGCCCAGGCTTCGTCCGGCCAAGGGCACGGTCACCCTGCGCAACCTGCTGACCCATAGCTCGGGCCTCAGCTACGAGATCTGGAATCCCGTCGCTGCGCGAGAACTCGAGAGTCGCGGAGCGGGCAACATCCTCAGCGGCACTGCGGCGACGTTCGACCGCCCGCTCGTGCGCGATCCGGATACGGCGTGGGATTACGCGCCCGGCATCGACTTCGCGGGGCGCATGGTCGAAGAAGTCAGCGGCCAGAAGCTCGGCGATTTCATGCGCCAGAACCTGTTCGAGCCGCTTGGAATGAATTCGGTGACCTTCCGGCTCGGAGCCAAGCACCGCGAGAAGCTGGCGGGCCTGCATGCCCGCACCCCGGATGGAACCATCGTCCCGTACCCGCTGGAAATCGGCCAGGAATCGCCGATCGAGATGGGGGGGCACGCCCTTTACGGGACGCTGCCGGACTACCTGCGCTTCACGCGGATGATCCTGGGCGGCGGCTCGCTGGACGGCAACCGCGTGCTCGAGGCCAGGACCGTGGCGGCGATGTCGCAGAACCAGATGGGCGCCCTGGATGTCACCAACCTGCCCGAGGCCCAGCCTTATTCGAATGCCGTGAACTGGTGGCCGGGCGTGACCTGCAAATGGGGCCTGAGCTTCCTGATCAACACCCAGGCGACCCCCCAGGGACGGTCCGCGGGCAGCCTGATGTGGGCGGGTCTGGCCAACAGCTATTACTGGATCGACCCCGTCAAAAAAGTAACCGGGGCGGTTTCGACGCAGATTCTGCCGTTCTACGACGGGCCGGTCGTGAAGCTGTTCGAGGACCTCGAAACGGCGGTCTACCAGTCCCGGGGCTAACCGAACGCACAAAAAAAGACGCCACCTTTCGGTGGCGTTGAGTGCGGTCCCGCATGAGGCGGGACTGGAGGAGACTTTCCGACTTACTGATTCTGTTCGCTTTAGCGGAGACAGAACCGAGTACTTCGAACCTCGAAGGCCAGGTCCACTGGCGTTGCGGTGAGGAGCCTTTGCTTCCCGTGCCGCGCTTCGATGGGTGTACTCTACGCATCGTGTTGCATCGCAGCAATTGATTTGTTTTAGCAGGCTCGTTTAGAAAAAATAACCCGGCGATGCGTCTTCCCCCCCTCAACTCATTACGTGCCTTCGAGGCTGCTGCCCGGCACCGAAGCCTGCGCAAGGCGGCCGCGGAACTGCACGTCACGCCGGCCGCGATCAGCCACCAGATCAAGTCGCTCGAACAGTCGCTCGAGACGCTGGTGTTCAAGCGCCTTCCCCAGCACATCGAACTGACGGCCGCGGGCGAGGCATTGCTGCCCCGTCTGACCGAGGCCTTCGAGCAGATGTCGGAAGCCGTCGCCGCGGTACGCCGGCTCAAGCACTCCGGGCAGGTGACGGTCGCAGCGCCGCCGGCATTGGCGTCCAAGTGGCTCGCGCCCAGGCTGCACCGCTTCACAGCGCTATACCCGGACATCGACCTGCACATCACGGCCGAAAGCACGTTGATCGATACCGTTCGCGAGGACAGCGGCGAAGGCGGCAACCTGATGGAGAACGCGGACCTCGCGATCCGATCCGGCCACGGTGAGTACGAGGGCTACGTCGTGGACCCCTTGTTCCGTATCTATGCCACGCCGATGTGCAGCCCTCGCCTGCTCGCGGGCGCCAATCCCTTGCGCATGCCGCAGGATCTGCGGCACCACACGCTGCTGCACCACGAAACCGGCATGGACCAGACCGACTCGGAACGGCCCAACTGGACAGCGTGGCTCAAGGCGGCGCGCGTCGAAGGCGTCAATGCGCGGCGCGGACCCACGTTCAATCAGGTCCAGATGGCGATGGAAGCCGCGGCTGACGGCCTCGGCGTAGTGCTGGGGATCCCCGTGGTGGCGGCGGCCGATCTCGAATCCGGCCGCCTCGTCATGCCATTCCAGCTCAGCCTGCCGATCGCGGCCTCGTACTACCTGATCCACGCCGAGAAGGCGGCACGCGAGCCCAGCGTCGCCGCGATGCGCGACTGGTTGCTGTCCGAGGCCAGCGGCGAACGTTGGGCGGACCCTCCGTCCGAGCGTCCGCCCGACATCACGACCCCGCCTGCCGACTAGCGCGAGCGACTACTCCGCGCCGAAGTCCACGGACTCGAAGCGGAACGCCATCGTGAATCCGCCGTCGATCGCGATGTCCTGCCCGGTGATGTAGGACGAGTCGTCGCTGGCCAGGAACAGCACGAGCTTGGCCACCTCCGACGTCTGTCCGAACCGGCACAGAGGCGCCATCTGCCGATACCGCTTCGCGAACTGCGGTTCGGGCGAGCCCGGAGAGCGCCAACGCGGCGTCTCGATGATGCCGGGGCAGATCACGTTGGAGCGCACACCGCTCGGACCGAATCGCTTAGCAAGCTTGCGGCTCAACCCGATCGTGCCCGCCTTGGCCGCGCTGTAGGCCTCGCTCGCGAACTCGATGCCCAGACGCGCACCCGCAATCGACGAAACGCTGATGATCGAGCCGTGGCCGGAACGGGCCAGGATCGGCGCCGCCTCGGTCGCAGCCGCCCAGTACGCCGACAGGCCGCTCTCCAGCATCAGGTCCCAGCGCTGGTCATCGGTGTAGTCCGCGCTCGGGTTGGTCATCGCGTTGTTCATCAGGATGCCGAGCCCACCGAGCGTGGTCTCCGCGTCATGCACCATCCGGCGGACCGCAGCGCGATCGGTGACGTCGACGTGGCGGTAATGCGCCACGCCACCGGCCTCGCAGATCTCGCGCACGACGCGCTCGCCATTGGCATCGTCGATGTCCGAGATCATCACGGCAGCGCCTTCGGCTGCCAGCAAGCGCGCGCTTGCTTCGCCGATGCCCGAGGCACCGCCCGACACCAATGCCTTGCGGCCTTCCAGCTTCTTGCTGCCTTGTTGCGTCATCGCGTTACACCCGGGCCGTCATGCGGCGCTTTGAAGAGTTCTTCGAGCCGATGATCGGCCGTGGGATAGGGAGGCTTCCGCTTCTTCAGGTTCTCCTGGAGATAGACCGCGGCTTCCTCACGATCCTTGCGCAGCTCCGGGTAGTACTTGTCGAAGATGCGATCCGTGTACGCCACGAGGTTCGGCTTGGTCTTGGGGTACTGCCCGATCGGACTCGGGAACGGCGTGAACATCACGTGCACGAGACCCGCGTAGATGTTCGCGTCGAGCGAACTCGGCTTGTCGCCGAACATGTAGGGCTTGTCGCCGAGCAGGTCGGACATCGCATCGGTGAGCTTGGCCGCAATCATCTCGACTTCCGCCTCGCTGTTGCGACCGGTGCCGTGATGCCAGAACTGCGTCAGCAGGTGATCGCGGAAATCGCTGACCGGCTGCGCGCGCTGCTCGACCGGCAACCAGGCCAGGAACTTCACCCAGAGCGGATCGTAGATCGCGAAGTCCTCGTCGCGGCGATAACGCGTCTGCACGACGATCCAGTACCAGAACTCGCCAATGGCGCGGTTCATGATCGCCGCCTGCGCCTTCTGCTCCTTGCTCAGCCAGCCGTCGAGCTTGTTGTCGTACTTTTCTTCGAGGTAGTACTGGATCAGCTGCGTGTCCGACACATTGGTGCCGTCGACGTCGACGATCCACGGCAGCTTGCCCTTGGGCGTCGCGGTCAGATCTCCGCGGTAGAGGATCTCGGCCTTGAACGGGATGCCCGCCATTCGCAGGTAGGCATCGGTGAATGACACGAACGGACTCATGTCCGAGCAACCCCAGGCCGGCAGGTAGCCATACATTTTCATCATGGTCATCTCCTCATTTCTATTGGTTTCAAACTCCGTTCGATGAAACCGAACAAAGTCCCTTTATCACCAGGGTAGTGACTGCCCGTTGGCGTGACGGAACGTGCCCGTCGTTTCGACGCTCAATTCATCCATCCGCGCGACCAGGCCCTTGGCTGCGATCTCGGGCTCGACCAGCATGCCGACGGTGGCTTGGTCGGTGAGTGCGGCCGTCATCTGGGTTCGCACGCTGCCGGGGTGCAGCAGGATCACCGCGATGCCCCGGCCCTTCAATTCGTGCGACAGGTTGATACCCGCCATGTTCGCGGCAGCCTTCGAGATGCGGTAACCGTACAAGCCTCCGCTGCCATTCTCGGACAGCGAGCCGACACGGCTGGTGACGATGCCGATCTTGCCGCCCGGCCCCATCTTGGGAAGCAGGGTCTCCGTGACGCGCAAAGGTCCGAGCGTGTTGACCGCAAACTCGCGCTGGAAGGCCTGGTAGTCGAACTCGCCGAGCTTGCGCTCGATGACCAGACCCGCGTTGTTGACCACGACATCCACGTGGCGGTCGCCGATCTGCCGCAACAGCGCGTGGACGCCGGCTTCGGACGTCACATCGACGCCGCTGACCGCTTCTACGCCGGTCTTGCCGCGGACGGCCGATGCATCGTCGAGGCATGCCGCGATGACGGTGTCGCCCCGAGCACCCACTTGTACGCACATTGCCGCGCCGATACCGCGGTCAGCACCTGTAATAACCCATATCGCCATGTCGTTCGTTACCTTGTTTTCGTCAGGCCGCCTTGGCCTGCGTTCCAACCGCGTGTAGTTCCGGGATCACCTTTTTTGCGAACAAGGTCATGCTGCGTTCGGCGTCCTCGTAGGGCATTCCGGCATAGCTGAAGACGCCGGTGAAGGCATCGCCGCCGGTCTTCTGGCAGGTGCTCACGATCTTCTCGTAGCACTGCTCGGGCGTTCCCCAGACGTGCAGATTGACGAACATCTCGGCCATCGCATCGACACCGCCTGCGGTGCTGGCGGCTTCCTGCATCGCCTTGTAGGACTCGTATCCCTTGGTCTTGCCCAAGTGGTCGCCCACCAGTTCGTAGTGCTCGATCACCGAGCGCCAGTAGCCGCCGATGTACTTGCGCGCCTTTTCCTCAGCACGGTCCGCGTTGTCGTCGCAGAAGGTCCAAGCGGTGATCCACGGCGCCGGTGCCGGCGCTTTCTGATATTCACGGAAGGCCGCCGCGTAGGTCGCGATCTCGGCGGCATGCTCTTCCCAGGGCTTCATAGGAATCACGAGCAGGCCTACGCCCAGGCGCGCCATGATCGGCTGCGACTCGGGCGACATCGCGGCCGCGTAGCTGCGACCGTGGAAGCCCTTCATCGGGCGAGGACGAATCTCGCGCTTCACCTGCTTGATGTACTTGCCGTCGTACTCGCACCAGCCGCGCTCGAGACCTTCGAGCACCATCTCGGCGGATTCGATGAAGCGGGGACGGCTCTCGTTCTGGTCGACGCCGAAGCCTTCGAATTCGACGCGGCCCAGACCTCGACCGATGCCCAGGATCACGCGGCCGTTGCTCTGATGCTCGAGCATCGAGACTTTCTCGGCGACCCGCATCGGGTCGTTCCACGGCAACACGACCACCATCGTGCCCAGCTGCACCTTGCGCGTGCGACCCGCGAAGTACGCCAGATGCTGGAACACGTCTGGGCACATCGTGTAATCGGTGAAGTGATGCTCGACGCCCCACAGCGAGTCGAAGCCCAGCGGCTCGATCAGATCCCCGAGGCGCAGTTCATTGCGATAGATCTCCGCATCGTCCTTGCGGTCGATGGCTTGGAAGATGGGGCAAGCTCCGACGTGCATGCGGGGTCTCCGTCCGTTGCGCGGTCCACGGGGCCGTGCGCGGGGCCGACCCTCTGGTGTGCGACGGAGTGTGCGCCCGTCACCAGGAGCGAGGAACTAGGGGTCTCCCTCACCCCCGAGGGTAGGACGCAGGACGCCTGAACCGGGACTTGTTCGGCCCGCCGTCCGGGTGGACTTCCGCCGGCTCAACCGGGCAGGTTCGTCGCCAGGAAGGCCAGCGTGCGACCGCGCGCCAGCGCCGCCGCTGTCTGGTTGTAGTTCGAGCGGGACCAGCAGTTGAAGCCGTGCTCGACGCCCGCGTAGACCTCGATCATCACGTTGTCGCGACCCGCGAAGGCATCGCGCACCGACTGGACCGAGGGCAGCGGAATGAAGCTGTCGTTCTCCGCGAAGTGCATCAGGATCGGCGCGCGGATCTTCGGCACCTCGGACAACACCGTGGGGATGCCGCCGCCGTAGTAGCACACCGCGGCATCGACATCGGTTTCCGCGGCGAGGTGGTACGACAGGCGCCCGCCCATGCAATACCCCATCGATGCGACGGGGCCCGTGCACTCGGGCAGGCCACGCAGCAGCTTCAACGCGTCCGCGAGGTCCTGCGTGCACTGCGCAAATTTTGCGCGCTTCACCAGGTCCAGTCCCTTGGCGAAGCCGTCCTTGTCGTAGCCGAGCTGGATGCCCGGCTCCTCGCGCCAGAAC
>Ga0187844_10003711_pt1 | contig 10053 bp, 6 predicted proteins | sample SpaLakP09_SKY_50_FD_134517 | JGI IMG/M metagenome (GOLD analysis project Ga0187844, IMG submission 134517) | Oligotrophic lake water microbial communities from Sparkling Lake, Wisconsin, USA - SP09_SKY_50 | ecosystem: Environmental > Aquatic > Freshwater > Lake | place: USA: Sparkling Lake...
AGGCTGGGGTGCACCCAGGCAGCGTTGCTGCCGACGATGGAGAGTCACTGCGCATGTTTCACGTCGTCGTAGCAGGCAGGCGGCGCGTCGGCGCCCAGGGTCTGCTTGTAGCCCGCCACCGCGCTGCTCATGCACAGGCGCGAGTTGGTGTCGATGTTGTTGGTGCCGATCAGGCCCTTGGCGAGTTTGTTGAAGACGTAGTAGTCCTCGGTCAGCAGCTGGCCGCTGACGTAAAAGCCCACGGCGTCGGGGCCGTGCTGCTGGACGATGCGGGCAAACTTGTCAGTGGCCAGGCCCAGGGCCGCGTCCCACGAGATGGCGTGTGGCGCGTCGCTGCGCTGCAGGCGCTGCTGTGGCTGCAGCAGCCGGGTCTGCAGCGTGATGGGGCTGCTGGCCGTGAGGTGCAGGGTCGAGCCCTTGGTGCACAGGCGGCCAAAGTTGGCGGGGTGCTTCGGATCGCCGCGCACGCCGGTGATCTGGGGGCCGTTGCTTTCGATGATCACGCCGCAGCCTACGCCGCAGTAGGGGCAGGTGGATTTGGTTTCTTGCATGGCGATGGGCCTGGAATTGTGATCTTTTTAGGGGCTTTGCGCGCGTCTATCAAGCGCTTATAGCTATATTATTTATAGCATTATGAGTGGCGGCGGCCTGCGTTGCAGCCATGGTGGCTCATGCCGTGGTGGTGCGCCGTGCAGGCCCTGCGACGGGGCGGGCCAGGTCGGTGGCCAGCGTGGCCAGTTCGTGGCTGTTGAGGTACACCGCGCCATCCTCCACCTTCACCGCAAATTGCGGCGTGCAGCCTTCGTCGGGGGCGGCAGCCTGGCCGTCGCACAGGCCGATGGTCCAGTTGTGCAGGGGGCAGGCCACCTGCGTGCCAAACACGATGCCCTGCGACAGCGGGCCGCCCTTGTGGGGGCAGCGGTCCAGCAGCGCAAACACGCCGCCCGCGTCGTTGCGGAACACTGCCACGTCCAGCCCTGCGGGGCGCGCCACGCGGCGTGCGCCCAGCACGGGGATGTCGTCCACGCTGCAGATCAGCTTCCAGTCGGGGGTGGGGTGGTTCGTGGTCATGGGGTGGTCCTTGGGGATTTCTTGTGGGGGTGTGGGGCGGACTCGATGGCAGGTGCTCAGGTGCCGAGCGCGGCATACATGCCGGTCACGCGGTCCATGCTGGCCAGCAGGTTCTCGCTGCTCACAAACACTTCAGACACCTGGCGGAAGGTGTTGCTGGCGTTGCCCAGGCGCTGCAGGGCAGCGTCGAAGAACACCCACTGGCTGTCGGCCAGCAGCAGCTCCTGGCGGATGCGCACGGTGGCCTGGGGGGCGTTGCGCAGCAGCTCGGTGGCTTTCAGGAATTCGTCGCGCGCCTTGGCGATTTCGGTGGTGGCGGTGGCCGTGTCCACGCCCAGCATGGCCGACAGGCAGAACTTGGCCATGCGCTGGCTCAGCATGCGCTGGCGCCCGGCCACGTTCACCAGGTGGCCTACGGGCTTGCCCAGCGCGGCCTCGTACTGCGATGTGCCCTGGTGGGCCAGGGCCAGCACCTTGGCGTCGGCCTGCAGCAGCGCGGCCACGCCGTCGCGCGAGGGCGTGGTGCCCATCAGCGTGGCCTTGTGGTCGGCCCAGGCGCCTTCGAGCTTCACATAGGTCTCGCGGATGGCGGGCGAGGGCGCAAAGGCCTTCAATTCACCCAGTTGGCGCTCAAACAGCGCCAGGGACTGCTCCAGCACGGCGCGCGCCGCCGGGGTGTCGGCCTTGTGGGCCAGGGCCAGCCAGGCCTTGCCCATGCGCTGGCTCAGCATGCGCTGGCGCCCGGCCTTGTTGATGGCGTCGTTCAGGTCGGCCACCTCGGCCTGGGCCTTGCCCGCAGGCACCAGAAGGCCCAGGGCGCCCCAGGCCGTGGTGTAGCCCGCAGAGGTCAGAAGGGTACGGCGTTGCATGGTGGGTTCCTTCTTTCCGATCAGGCGCCCAGGGGCGCAAACTGGCGCGTGTCCACGGCCGCCTTGTCAAATTCGAACCAGGGGTCGGGCTCGCCATCCAGCGCAAACTGCAGCTGCTCCCACAGCGCCTTGCGGCCTGCGTGGTCGTCCAGGATGCGCTTCTTCACGTAATCGAGGCCCACGCGGTCCACGTAGTGCACGGTGCGCTCCAGGTACCAGCCCTCCTGGCGGTACAGCTCGCAGAACGCGCCGGTGTACTCCAGCACCTCTTCGGCGGTTTTCAGCTTGGTAAAGAAGTGCGCCACCTCGGTCTTGATGCCGCCGTTGCCCGCCACGTACATCTCCCAGCCGCTGTCCACGCCGATGATGCCCACGTCCTTGATGCCCGCCTCGGCGCAGTTGCGCGGGCAGCCGCTCACGGCAAACTTCACTTTGTGCGGGGCGTACATGCGCCACATGGCACGTTCCAGGTCCTTGCCCATCTGGGTGCTGTCTTGCGTGCCCATGCGGCACCACTCGCTGCCCACGCAGGTCTTCACCGTGCGCAGCGCCTTGGCGTAGGCATGGCCGCTGGGCATGCCGATGTCCTTCCAGACGTTCTGCAGGTCTTCCTTCTTCACGCCCAGCAAATCAATGCGCTGGCCGCCCGTGACCTTGACGGTGGGGATCTTGTATTTGTCCACCACATCGGCAATGCGGCGCAGCTCGTCGGCCGTGGTCTCACCGCCCCACATGCGCGGGATCACGCTGTAGGTGCCGTCTTTCTGGATGTTGGCGTGGCTGCGCTCGTTGATGAAGCGGCTCTGCGGGTCGTCCTTGGCCTCTTTGGGCCAGGTGCTGATGAGGTAGTAATTGACGGCCGGGCGGCAGGTGGCGCAGCCGTTGGGTGTCTTCCATTCCATGAACTTGAACACCTCGGCAACGCTGACCAGCTTGCTGTGGCGGATCGCGTCGCGCACGGCCTGGTGGCCGTGGTCGGTGCAGCCGCACATGGGCTTGGTCTTGGGCGTGGCGCTGTAGTCGCCGCCCGCCGTGAACATGATGATCTGTTCCACCAGCCCGGTGCACGAGCCACACGACGCGCTGGCCTTGGTGTGCTTCTTGACCTCTTCCAGCGTGAACAAGCCCTTGTCCTTGATGGCCTTGCAGATCGCGCCCTTGGTCACGCCATTGCAGCCGCAGACTTCGTCGCTGTCTTCCATCGCGGCGGCCTTGCTCTGGCCTTGGTGGCCGGTGTCGCCCAGGTGCGATTCACCAAACATCAGTTTGTCGCGCAGGTCGGTCACGCTGCGGCCGTCGCGCAGCAGCTTGAAGTACCAGCTGCCGTCCACCGTGTCGCCATACAGGCAGGCGCCCACGAGCTTGTCGTCCTTCAGCACGAGCTTTTTGTACACGCCACCAAAGGGGTCGCTCATCACGATCTCCTCGGTGCCTTCACCGCCCTGGAAGTCGCCGGCAGAGAACAAATCGATGCCCGTGACCTTGAGCTTGGTGGACGTGAGCGAGCCCTGGTAGCGGCCGATGCCGAACTCGGCCAGGTGGTTGGCCAGCACCTTGCCCTGCTCGAACAGCGGGGCCACCAGGCCATAGGCAATGCCCCGGTGCGCCGCGCATTCGCCCACGGCGTAGATGCGCGCGTCGGTGGTGGTTTGCAGCGTGTCGCTCACCACAATGCCGCGGTTCACGTGCAGGCGCATCTTTTCGGCCAGCGCGGTGTTGGGGCGGATGCCCACGGCCATCACCACCAGGTCGGCGGGCACCTGGGTGCCGTCCTTGAACTTGACGCTGGCCACGCGGCCGTCGGTGTTGCCCACCAGTTCCTGCGTCTGCGCGCCCATCAGGAACTGCATGCCGCGCTCCTGCAGCGACTTCTCCAGCATCTTGCCCGCCACGTCGTCGAGCTGGCGCTCCATGAGCCAGTCGCCCACATGCACCACGGTGACCTGCATGCCGCGCTTCATGAGGCCGTTGGCGGCCTCCAGGCCCAGCAGGCCGCCGCCGATGACGACGGCGTGCTTGTAGGTGGTGGCGGCGTCGATCATGGCCTGGGTGTCGGCAATGTCGCGGTAGGCCAGCACGCCCTGCAAGTCCTTGCCGGGGATGGGCAGGATGAAGGGGTTGGAGCCCGTGGCGAGGATCAGGCGGTCGTATTCGGCGGTGACCACCGTGCCGTCCTTGCTGGTGGCGCTGACCACGCGGCGCACGCGGTCCACGTCGGTCACGGTGAAGCCGGTGTGCAGCGTAATGTGGTTGTCGGCGTACCACGACCAGTCGTTGAGGATGATCTCGTCGATGGTCTGCTCGCCCGCCAGCACGGGGGACAGCAGAATGCGGTTGTAGTTGGGGTGGGGCTCGGCACCGAACACCGTGATGTCATACAGATCGGGGGCGATCTTGAGCAGCTCTTCCAGCGTGCGCACACCGGCCATGCCGTTTCCCACCATCACCAGTTTGAGCTTTTTCATCATGACTCCATCGGTTCCATCGCCGGGGCGATGCGCAAAACAAAAAAGGCGTCCACACGATGCTGCTCCGAGGTCTCGAAACCGCATGTGGGGACGCCTTCGTCCTGACAACTCCTCTGTGCGCCTTTGCACTGCTGAATTGCGTGGGCCTGCCCGGCCCTTGCCCTTGTTAAGCAATGGCCGTGCCAGATTCCTTGCACTGATCTGGGGTGGGCGCACGGGGCGGGCCCCGGGCGTGGGCTGCCGGGGTGGGCAGGCGGCCCCGCACCGGCATGCACCACCTTGGGCACAAAACCTGCGTGGAGCTGGTGCATGAGCTTTGAACTGGATGTGGGCCAGGCCTCGCTGGCCGGCCGCAATGAGGTGAACGAGGACTTTGCCGCCCTGGCGGTGGGGCAGGGGCGCGACCGCGAGCGCGGCGCCATCGCCGCCATTGCCGATGGCGTGAGCACGGGCGGCAAGGGCCGCGAGGCCGCCCAGACCACGGTGAGCACCCTGGTGGGCGACTACTTCGCCACCCCCGAGACCTGGGACACCACCGTGGCGCTGGACCGCATCCTGAACGCCCACAACGGCTGGCTCGCCTCCATGAACCGGCGCCGCCAGCCTGCGGTGGGGCTGACCACGCTCACCGCGCTGGTGCTGCGCGGCCAGTCGTACACGCTGGCCCATGTGGGAGACACCCGCGCCTACCTGCTGCGCGGCGGGCGTCTGCAGCTGCTCACGGCCGACCATGTGATGGCGCAGCGCGATTTTGCGCACCAGCTCACCCGCGCCATGGGGCTCGATGACCATGTGGTGGTGGACTACAGCCAGGGCGAGCTGCACAGCGGCGACCTGTTCGTGCTGCTGTCCGACGGTGTACACGGCAGCCTGCCCGAGCGCGAACTGCGCCAGCTGCTGCGCCAGGAGGGCGTGGCGGCCCAGGCGCTCAGCGACGAGCTGGTGCAGGCCGCGCTGCGCCGGGGCAGCAGCGACAACGTGACCGCGCTGGTGGTGCGGGTGCAGGGCGCGCTGGAGGCCACGCTGCAGGACGAATCCCGCCGTGCGCAGGACCTGCCCGTGCTGCCCCTGCTCAAGGTGGGCGATACCGTGGACGGCCTCACGGTCACGGCCATCGTGGCCGACAACGGCATCCACCGGCTGTACCAGGTGCGCGACCCGGCCACGCAGCGCCTCTACGCCCTCAAGACCCTGCTGCCCACGCGCGCCCACGATGCCGAGGAGCGCGCCACGCTTGCACACGAGGCCTGGGTGGCGCGGCGCATGCAGTCGGGCCACGCCGTCGCCCACCTGGCGCGGCTGAACACCTGGCCTGCGGGCGAGGGGCAGGAAGGTGCAGGAACCAGTGCCAGCGCGTTCTACCTGCTGTACGACTGGCACGCCGGCGACACCCTGGGCCAGCGCCTGCGCAGCCGCCAGCACCTGCCCGTGCCACAGGCCGTGTCGGTGGTGGTGCAGGCCGCGCGCGTGCTGGGCTGGCTGCACCGCCAAGGGGTGGTGCACCGCGACATCAAACCCGACAATCTGCACCTGGGCGACGACGGCGTGCTGCGTGTGCTCGATTTGGGCGTGGCCCTGTCCGGCCGCGAGCCCGAGGCCACGCGCCAGCTGCACGCGGGCACGCCCAGCTACATGAACCCCGAGCAGTGGCCCGGCTACGAAAAAAGCGGTGATACCGAAGGCCAGCTGCCCGACGCGCGCAGCGACCTGTTTGCGCTGGGCGTCACGCTCTACCAGCTGCTGAGCCAGGGGCGCCTGCCCTATGGCGAGGTGGTGCAGTACCAGCTGGGCCGCTACCACCGCGACCCGCTGCCCCCCAGCCGCCACAACCCCGGCGTGCCCATCTGGCTGGACCATATTGCCCTGAAGGCCGTGGCCCGCAGCCGCGCGCAGCGCTTCGAGACCGCCGAGGAACTGCTGCTGGCGCTGGAGCGCGGCGCATCCCGCCCCCTGTCAGCCCCCGGCCCGCAGCCGCTGATGCAGCGCGACGCCACGGCCCTGTGGAAGATCGCGCTGGCGGTGAGCGTGCTGGTGAATCTGCTGTTGATCTACTGGCTGTTGTTTTTGCCGAGGTAGTGGGGAGTCTTGGTTTGCTCCTGAAAATGTAGCTACTACCGCTTATGCAGTGGGCGGTAGAGCCGATTTTGGCTTGAGTATTCAGCGGCGCATCGCCTGGTTTTGATGTACGCCACGGTGGGTGGCAGGCTCTTCCACAGGGCGTTGCCTGTGGGCTCCCTCTCCCCTTGCGGGAGAGGGCGGGGGAGAGGGGCTCTTCCCTGGGGGCGCCGCCGCCCCCTCTCCCCAACCCTCTCCCACGAGGGGGGAGGGGGTTTCAGTGGGCAACACTTGCGCCGTTCACGCGCTGCGCGCGCGTCCACCCTTCTAGTGAAAGCGCGGGCAATGCTGCGCATTGGCTGGCTACGCCAGCTCAGGCACTGCGTGCCCGACCGCCCTTTTGCTGGAAGTGTGGCGAGCGCTTGCGCGCTCACCGGCTACGCCGGTCATGCGCTGCGCGCACGCCCGCCCTTCTCTGCCCATGTGCGCGTCCAGCGGATCTGCATCACCCGCAGCAGCACCAGCATGGCCAGCGCGCACGCCGCAATGCCGACAAAGCCCCACAGGTAGGTGCCGGTGTACTGGCGCGAGATGCCCATGCCGCTGGGGATCAGGCCGCCGCCCAGGGCGCCGATCTCGCCAATCATCGAGCCTGCCACGGCCGTGGTCAGGGGCCAGCGCAGGGGCACCAGCTGGAAGAGGGCGCCATTGCCCGCGCCCAGCGCAGCAAAACACACCAGGAACAGCAGCATGGTGATGGGCAGCGAGTTCTCGGCCAGGCCGCACAGCACCATGCTCACGGCCGTGATGGCCAGCACGCCGGTGAGTGTGTTCACGCCGCCCCAGTGGTCCGACAGCCAGCCGCCAAACACGCGCAGCGCCGCACCCAGGAAGGCCGCCAGCATGGTGAGCTGGCCCGCCTGCACCTTGCTCACGTGGAACTGGTCGTAAAAATAGCTGGGCAAGAAGGTGGTGAGGCCAATGAAGCCGCCAAAGGTCACGGCATAGATCAGGCTGAAAGCCCAGCCGTCCTTTTCGAACAGGCAGGCAATGTGTTCGCGGAAGCTCGAATGGGCTGCCAGGTCGGGTGGCTCCTGGGCAAACACGGCCATCACGATCGCGGGCACCGCCACGCTCACGGCGGCAAAGCCGTACACGGCCTGCCAGCCAAACTTCTGGGCCAGCGCCGGGGCCAGCAGGGCCGCCACGGCGGTGCCCACGTTGCCCGCGCCCACGATGCCCATGGCCAGGCCCTTGTAGCGCGGCGGGAACGAGCCAGAACCCAGCGACAGCGCCACGCCAAAGCTGGCCCCGGCCACGCCCAGCAGGATGCCCATGGCCAGCAGGTCGCCGTAGTCGTGCACAAACAGGTAGCCATAGCCCATGGCCAAAAAGATACCCGCCATCTCGACCAGCGTGGAGTTCTTGCGCCCGATGTACTGCGCCAGGATGCCCAGCGGAAAACGCATCAGCGCACCGGCAAAGATGGGGATGGACAGCATCATGCCCATCTGCGTGGGCGTGAGCTGGAAGCTGTCGCGGATGAACGGGGCCATGGCACCGTTGATCACCCAGACAGCACACGAGAAACCGAAGTAGAGGAAGGACGACCACAGCGTGGGGGCGTGGCCGGACTTGAGGAACTCGCGGAATTGAAGCATGGCGATCGTGCGCAAAAGGGCTGAGGGACTCCCCCAGCCGGGGCAAAAAACAAAAAGGCGCCTGCATGGATCGCACGGGCCTTGCAGCCTGTTTGCATTCCATGAAGACGCCATCGTCCTGTTCGCCCAATCCGCCATTGCACCGGGCTGATACACGGCCAGCGTTGACCGCACCCATCTGCAAGCAATGCCTGTGCCAGCCAGGGTGCTTCGAGGGTTTGAATAAAAAATGGCCGTTACCGCGCGTCCATGTTCAGTTTATTGCTATAAAAATATGAGCATCTCATCGAGGGTTGCCACGCTTTGGGGCAGGGTGTTGGATGAATGCACTCTTTTGGTGAATGCGCAGCACACGGCGATTTAGTTGTTTGCGAAACAAATTTTTCGCCATAGGATGAACCCGACTTTTCCAAGGCTTTTTTCAGTTCAGTTTTTTTCTGGGGTGACAAGGTTTTCCACAAGGAGGGGTTTCATGCGCGTCAATCTGCCCGTCAGCACGCACGAATATGCGTTTCCCAAAGGCCAGACTCTGGTGTCCACCACCGATCTCAAAGGCCGCATCCTGTACTGCAACCCGATGTTCATCGAGGTCAGCGGCTACGAAAAAGAAGAACTCCTGGGCCAGCCCCACAACATGATCCGGCACCCGGACATGCCCGAAGAGGCCTTCCGCGACATGTGGGAGACCATCGCCAAGGGCATCCCCTGGTCGGCCCCGGTCAAGAACCGGCGCAAGGACGGCTCCTTTTACTGGGTGATGGCCAACGTCACGCCGCTCATGCAGGGCGAGCAGCCCACGGGCTACATGTCGGTGCGCACCGAGGCCACGCGCGAGCAGATCCAGGGGGCGGATGCGCTGTACAAGCAGATGCAGTCCGAGAAGCAGGCGGGCACGCTGGTGCACCGGCTGTCGGCAGGCCAGCTGGTCAAAGAAACCCTGTGGGGCCGCGTGGGCCGGGCGCTGGCGCTGGGCCCTATGGGCAAGATGATGGTGTGCACGTTGCTGTTGGTGGTGGCCTCGTGGTGCGCGGCCTTGCTGGGTGGGCATACGCTGTCGCTGGCCTCGGGGGCGGCGTGGCTGGGCGTGGTGCTGCTTGCGCTGGGCATGGCGGTCTACCTGCACCAGGTCACGGTGGCACCCCTGTCTCAGATGCTGATGTGGGTCAACCGCATGGCGGCGGGCGACCTCACGCAGAAGATATCGGCATCGCGCAGCGACACTGTGGGCCAGCTGCAAAAGGCACTGGCGCAGCTCAACGTGAACCTGCTGTCCATCGTGCGCGATGCCCGGCAGGAGAGCGAGCACATGCAGGTTTCGACCCGCGAGATTGCCCAAGGCAACCACGACCTGTCGTCCCGCACCGAGGCGCAGGCCAGCAACCTGCAGCAGACGGCGGCATCGATGGAAGAGATCACCGGCACCGTCAAGCAAACCGCCGAATCCGCCCGCCAGGCCACGGTGCTGGCCACGCAAGCCACCCAGGTCACCGAGCGCAGCAGCAGCGCGGTGGATGGCGTGGCCGACACCATGCAGCAGATCCAGACCGCGTCCGGCCGCATCAGCGAGATCACGCAGCTCATCGACTCGATTGCCTTCCAGACCAACATCCTCGCGCTGAACGCTGCGGTGGAGGCGGCGCGTGCGGGCGAGCAGGGGCGCGGTTTTGCGGTGGTGGCGTCGGAGGTGCGCAGCCTCTCGCACCGCACCCAGTCGGCCGCCAAGGAGATCCGCCAGCTCATCGACGACTCCGCCAACAAGGTGAGCGAAGGCCACGAGAAGACCGACGCCGCGCAGAAGACCATGGCGGAGTCGCTGGAGCTGGTGCGCCGCGTGAACACACTGATCGGCGAGATCCACAGCGCGTCGAACGAGCAGCTCAGCGGCATCTCGCAGGTCAACTCGGCCGTGGCGCAGCTGGACACCATCAC
>Ga0187844_10003712_pt1 | contig 10048 bp, 11 predicted proteins | sample SpaLakP09_SKY_50_FD_134517 | JGI IMG/M metagenome (GOLD analysis project Ga0187844, IMG submission 134517) | Oligotrophic lake water microbial communities from Sparkling Lake, Wisconsin, USA - SP09_SKY_50 | ecosystem: Environmental > Aquatic > Freshwater > Lake | place: USA: Sparkling Lake...
AAGTCGAGGCAAACAACCAGCCTGTGACAGTCTCTAACGCAACCATTGTCACGATTAACGCAACCGAAAAGATTGTGGCTAACACGCCGAGATTTGAGTGTAGTGGTGACATCATCGATAACAGCGGCAGCAACAGCACTACGCTCAAGCAGTTTCGAGATGTTTATAACGAGCACGCGCATTTTCTGAAAAACGTGCAAAGCGGAAACAGCACCATCGAGAGCGAAGTACCGGGGGTAATAGTTGAATGACAGACATTACAACCGTATGGGATCCCGACCAAGGTGTAGGGGACTGGGTCATTGGAAGTGGTGATCTGCTTTCTGGATTAGACCTTCAAACGGCTATTTATATCAGCCTGTTTAGTGACCGTAAGGCGCGTGATGATGATAACTATGATGGAACCGACCGCAAGGGATGGTGGGGTGATACAGATTCAGATTATGAGATAGGTTCCCGGCTCTGGCTTCTCCGGCGTCAAAAGTTATCGGTAAATGTGGCCCAGCAGGCCGTAACGTATGCCAAAGAGGCCCTGCAGTGGCTTCTCGATGACAATGTGGTCGCTAGTATCACAGTGACACCGCAAATTATTTACCCCAGCCGCCTCTACATGACGATCACCTATCAAAAACCCAATTTAACTACTGAAACGGTCCAATATTACTGGGTCTGGGAGTAACCCGCTATGCCTTATAGCAGGCCACCGCTTAGCGAACTGCGTAAAAGAAATAAAAGCTATATCAAGTCGGCATTAGAGAATATTGGTGCGCTGCTCCGTTTCTCTAATATGGCAATCCTCGCTGACGTCAATGCCGGGATGAGTTATATGCACTATGGCTATCTTGATTGGATAGCCAAGCAATCAAACCCCTTTACCGCGACCGATGACTTTTTAGCAGCATGGGCCGCGCTGGTCCGCACATTTCGAAAAGCGGCAACCGCCGCAACGGGTTCTAGTATCCCTTTCAGCGGAACAGCAGGTAGCGTTGTTACTGCAGGCGCAGTGTTAAACCGTGGTGACGGGTATCAATATACTGTAGATACCGCCATCACGTTGGACAGTACCGGGAACGGGAGTGGTTCGATTACTGCCGTTCTGCCAGATACTGCAACAGACTCCACCGGTGGCGGTGAAAATGGCAATGCTGATGCAGGCATTCAGCTAACGTTTGATGTGGCTCTATCGGGCATCAATTCGACGATAACGACGACGACGGCCATCACGGGCGGCGCTGACATCGAGGACGAGGAAGTATTTCGATCCCGCATGCTGTCAGCCTTTCAGAATAAACCACAGGGCGGCAGTGATAGCGATTATGAAGAATGGGCCCTTGCTGTTTCAGGGGTTACGCGTGCCTGGGTCGCACGTCGTTTAATGGGCGCTGGAACGGTCGGACTTTACATCATGCTCGATACGGAAGACGACACGAACGCGAGTGGATTCCCAAAAGGTACTGATGGCTTTTCAAGTTATGAGAAGCAGTATGCAACAGGATTCGCCACGGGCGATCAGCTTCGTGTTGCTGATGCGTTGTACTCACAGCAACCGAGCACCGCCATGTTATATGTCTGTTCTCCTATTCAAACCAGCGTAGATTTCACCATTTCTGGCTTATCCAGTGCGACCGACACACTGAAAACCAGCATTTCAACAGCCATTAACACGGTATTCTACAATAACGGCGCACCGGGTGGCACGATTGACTTATCTGACATTCTGGAGGCCATTGCAGGCATTTCTGGGACGTCTGGGTTCATCATGATCACTCCGACAACCAACATCATTATGGAGACTGGTTGCCTGCCTGTGTTGGGAACCATTACTTATTCATGAGCCAATTTACCGTTGAAGAATACACGGGGGGATTGCAATCGCTGATGCCGACGGGGCAAGTTTGGCCCCGCGACAGTGATTCTGTGCAAACCGCTGTTCTCACAGCGTGGGCAAATGAGTTTCAGCAAAGCGACAGCGACGCGCTTAGCCTGCTCGCTGGGGCCTTTCCGAGTACTGCAACAACAATGTTGGCTGAATGGGAGTCAACCCTTGGATTGCCTGATGCCTGCGCGATTGGTGAGACCGATAGCATTGCCCTACGCCAGAATGCCGTCACGACAAAGTTAACAACGGTCGGCGGCCAGTCGATTGATTATTTTGTCGCACAAGCCGCCGCGCTGGGTTATAGCATTGCAATCACACAGTATCGTCCAGCCCGTGCCGGGCTTTCTGCGTGCGGTGCAGCAATTAACGGCGACGACTGGCCGTTTGTAATGCTGGTCACTGCCCCAGACACAACAATTACGACAGCACAGGCAGGCGTTAATTACGCTGGAGACCCGTTGCGTTCATGGGGTAATAAAATATTAGAGTGTAGAATAAACAGCATTGCACCGTCACATGTAATCGTTAAATATGCATACATAGACTTCGGCTTTGATGACCAGACAGTCTATGAATTGACCAGCGAATTCTGCAAGTATTTAGACACCTCTATGTCCCTCCTGAAGTAGCCCCCATATTCTCCACAGAATTAAATAATAGGTATGCGAATGAGCATGTTTAACACCGGTAATTCGGTTCCGTCTAACTCCGTTTTAGATTTAAATGATAACATTCTTGTATTAGATAATTTCATAAATAATGAATCTGGTACGGTAGATAAAAGGACTGGTGAAGCCATTCCTGTATTGCAGGAACAAGTAACAAGCCAAGTAAGCGCAAAACTAGATTCATTAACAGCCGATGCTCAGAGTGCAATAACTTCAGCTGCTGCCTCGGCGGCTGATGCTAAAACCTCGGCTGAATCCTCAGCCACTCTCGTTAATAACCTTTCTCTTCCAGCCGGTGCCGGTCTGAGCGGTTATGCTTTGGCTCAACCCTACACCACTGACACCGTAGGGAATAAGCTCAACAATATCATCATGGTTGAGGACTTTGCCTCATATGTTACCGATGAAACAGATTACTCACCCGCATTTAATGCCGCGATAGCATATGCAAATGTTAATAATATTGGAGAGTTAAGGGCGAACGGTAAATATACCATTTCAAATCCTATTAAGCTTGTCGGATTCCCTCTCACTGGATTTAAATTATACATAAATGAACTTTTTGCATCTGACACTTGGCCGGTAAGTAGTTCGCTTTTTGGCGGAACAGCAATGATTCAGACAGGCGTCGACAGCGGAAATATTAACGGAATAGATATTTGGATAAATAGGGTTGATGGTAATGTTAACTGCCGCGCTGATGCAATAACTGGTCTCCGTGATGGGATGTCATCATCGAGATTGTGGATAGGTATGGCAATGTACTGCAACATTGTCACTAACTTTAGCAATAACACCTCGCCTAATGGCACAATAGATATTCTTGGTGGGTTCTGGACGGAAAATAGATTAGGCGTTTATCTTACCAATGGTGCAACCGGAACCGCTCAGATAAATGAAGGTTGCAATATTGATATTAAATTCAATGCTGCTAATAGTCACGGTGGTGTTTTTTGTCACACATATGGTCAATATCTCCAAGTAAAAGGGAATATGGACTATAATGGCAAGAATTTAGCTGTTATTCGTCTTACAGATACCACTGGTCTTAGTAATATCTGGGGGCAGCAGGGCCTTAAATTGACCGATGGCACCACGGAACTTGATTTTATGTTCCATTATACAAGCCAGGGTTGGTTTTATGTCGTTGTGTCATCTTGGGATAGTAGTCTCGCATATACTGATACTGGCGGTAAATTTGTTTGGACAGCTGGTTCAACTATAAGCTGTACCACAGTTGATGGTGTGGCAATCACGTTTGATACGGTGAATACAGCCACAGACGATACTGCAACAGGTGGAACCAACTATTTTGATATTTTGCACGATTATGAGATGGCCCCGTTCGGGCGTATGAATGCCAACATGGCATATATGTCTGGTTATATTGGAGGGAAGACGTATACAAGTAACTTTGTTTACGCTAACTCTTTCTCTGGTATGACGACAAATATGCAAGATGTCTCGATTTATAACACAGGAAATGGTCAGTATGGCTGGGCATCATTTGTAAATAAAGCCTATAGTGATATCCCATTCCTTAACGTAAATGGTGATTATGTTAATATCGCCTCTAAACTCTATATGGGGTATAGAGGAATTGAAGGCGGCGCGACAATTGTCCAATTAGCTATCGGCAATGGGACTGCGACGCGAGTATTTGGTTTAAGCGACCAAACTACAGATAAATATCTGAATGAAGGTACTGTTTTCCGCGTAACGATGACCAGTGATTTCAGTGGCTGTTTTGGTTCCTTTGATGTGCATATGAAAGGGAATGACTCATGCTCGATATTTAATGAGAACATCGATGCTTCGTGGGAACTTACCGCTCAAACAGAGTATGCCGATGATGGAGTAACAGCAACCGGTGTTGGCTTCTATGCCCGACAGGAATCTCAGCCATCAATTACCATGAAATTTAACATTGTGAGGTTCTAATATATGAATTACTCAAGCAATAGTACAGATACTATTACTAGCAATAAAACTATTAACCTGAGAGGTGGCGGTGCTATTTCCATCACCCCATACGGACAAACAATATTAACGCAAGCAAATTTAGCAAGCGTTAAAGGACTGTTAGAAATACCGGGTATAGTTCCGTCAACTGCTAATTTACCCACAACTTATACAGATACTGCTGCCACTGATATCAGCGAAGCTGCTGATAGAACACAGACTAAAAACATTGCAGACAAACTAAATAATCTTATTTCCCTGCTGACAGCCGCAGGGATAATTAGTAGCGAAATCACCGTCACCTCGGCTGGTGATGTCGAAAGTGCCACTGCGGGAAGTACATATGACATGTATTCTTTGTTTAATTTTGCCAACGCCCCAGCACTTGATTACGATTACACAATATCGCCAACTGACGCGGGAACAATTGTTTCATTGTCAAATCCTACATATTCCTCATACGGCATTCAAATTAGCTCAACGTATACCGGAAATATTTCAGTCACGGCAACGCATAAAACTCTGACCGATGTCACGGCAACAACCAATATTGATAACGTCACAGTGGCAACCACCACGACGGATGCGACATCGACCACTGACACAACTACAACTACAACGACGTCTACATCTTAATAGGATAATTATATGAGTATTAAAGGCTCCTGGAATTTCAGAGGTTCTTTATTTCCCGAAGCGTATGCAACGGCACACAATACCCAGCGTAATGGCAGTAATGTTTCTGGGTGGATGGCGGTTTATTCGAATGAAGCCTATGCAAAACTTAACGGCTCCCTACCTATAGCTAATATCCCGCTCCAGACAAACGCCTCAAGTACTGTTGATAATGATACCGCCTTGGAAAATTACGCGCTGACCACTGGGATTTTTAGTGGCTTCACTGCTGTTGTGGATTCAACGACTACGGCCACCACGACGTCCAATAGTTCAAGCACATCTACTGACTCCACCGCCACAACTTCCGCGTAATACCTATTCCCCTCTAAACGCCATACTTGGGATCCCCATGGAAAAAATTAGTTCATATACCACCACTGCTGACGCCAATAATGAATTCACCAATGGCAGCGTAGCCAGTGGCGTATCCCCGACGAATCTTGTCGCAGGTTGGTTTAACATGATTCAGCGCGAGCTGGTCGCGGTAGCAACCGCTGCAAACATTACGTTAGATTCAAGTAACGACGCGCAGCTGCTTGCAGCGCTACAGGCGTTATTTATCACACGCGAAGGTGGGGACCTCACCGGGCAGTTAACAGTCCAGAACCTACTGGCCGCCATAAAATCGGCCCCCGGCGCGCTGGGCGGAGTTTTAGAAGCGATTAACGAGTCATCAGATGCTGATTCCTCAGCAGCTTTCAATTTTGGCTTCGGCTCGGCTGTAATGGCATCAGCCAGCTCGGCGATCTCCGATGACGGTTCGACTAACATTACGTTTTCTGTAAGCCCCCCCGGCACAGTCTCAGACCGCCGTACAGCTGGGCTAGAAGTCATTGGGGAAACGCAACAGACGAACAGCTTGTTTGACCTGTATGAGAACGGCCAGCGCGTTTACAGCCCGAATAATATCCCGTCGCCAGCTACTGTCGGAGCTTTAGCCCTGACAGGTGGAAACCTCTCCGGGAACGTCAGTAGTTCAGCGCAATTTTCCAGCTCTAATGGCACGGTGGGATTTATTGCTACCGGCCTGACCCAGCCGAGCAGCACAACCTATAACTTAACCGGTTATCGTCTGGCGGCAAATACTACACAATACGCAGATTTGTATTGGTATAACGGTGATGGCGGATCACGTTTTGGGGTGCATGTACAAGACCCTACTGCGAATTCCTATTTCGAATTTTTCTACACTGGTGTGTTCAAAGCACCGGGCAATATCTATTCCGGTGAAGCCTGCTATCAAAATGATGGAAACATCTATGGCACTGCTTGGGGCGGCTATATCTCTGATTATCTCGCGGCAATGAAGACAGCGACCGCCGCTGCCTATAGCTCGACTAACCTCCCGCTGTTCGCCGCTGGAGAGGTAGGCAGTTATGCCTTCGCGGGTACGAACCAGAACGTGGCATTGTCCTTCGGTGATACGGTCGCGGGTTCAAGCCTCTATGCTGCGTCCGTTCATGCAGCATGGAACGCCTCAGACGATGTAGCCTCTATCTATTCCTCCGCAGTGCTGACAGGTACATGGCGTTGTCTCGGTTACTTTGCCGCAAATTCAAATACCAGTTTCGGGCACGTTACCCTTTTCCAGAGAATTGCATAATGTCAATGACTTACACCGATGTAAAAAACCCGAGCTATAAGAATTCAGACAGCACGATCATTGATTGTGAGGTGAAATTTGATGGCTTTGATGATTACCTACAGTTCACGGCCACCGCGACTGATACTACGGATTATGGCGTAGATATTTTCAATGCGTGTGTCGCGGGGACTTATGGAACCGTTGCAGCCTATGTTGCAACCAAAACAAATGCCGAAGCGGTCGCTACTGCGAAGAAAGCGGCTTTATTGCAGTCAATCAATAACACCACGCAACTGTGGCAGACTCAGCTGGCACTGGGCATTATCACTGATGCTGACAAGACGACCTTAACGGCGTGGATGAAGTACGCGCAGGAAGTACAGGCTATTGATACGACAGCTACAAGTATCACATGGCCAGAAGAGCCTACTACACTGACCACAACCACTACTGAAGCATCTTCCGACACAGCTACATCAACAGATACGACCACGACCACCACGACCGAGACCGCATAAAAAAAGCCGCATTTGCGGCTTTGTAAGATTGCGACAGGAGTGGTAAATTACGCGCATCGTCGTTTCTCCTGTCAATTGAATCGTCGATAGCCCTTGCGGGGTGCGTCCTGCAAGGGCACCTACTTATTTTTTTCCTGTTAACTTTTGTTCTAGCGTCCCTAATAGCTGGTTGACGTCACTAGATATCCCGCCTTCTTTCCCCATCGCTTCCAGAATCGATTCAACCCGTTTTATCAGGTCAGGTGCAACGCCACGGAATGAGAGGTCTACATCGTCACCCTTATAGCGTGCGGTGATACCCGGACCAAAATTACGAACGGTCACCTCTTTCTTTCGCTCATTTTCCGGTTCTTTCCCTGCGTTTTTGAGCGTCTTAATTATCAATGCTGTGTCTAACTTCTCGCCTGCTTTTTTATAGGCTGCAAATTCTTCAACCAACGACATCATTTCTGCTTTGTGTGATTCATGAACTTTGTGCAATTCCTCGCCTGCTCGGGCGGATAGCTCAGTCGGGTTCGTAAAAAGGCTGATAACTTCGATAGGTAGTTCAGCAGTATTCACACATCGCATAATCACTTTTCTGTCAATGTTTTCAGCGTCGGCAAGTTGGCTGACGTTATTGTCATACTTTGTCTCGAGAAGACGCGTATAGCGCTTCCCACGCTCATAAGCGCTGGTTGGCCTGTACTCATTCCCCAGCAGAGAAAACTGGGACATTTGCTCGTCATCTAGATCGCCAACAAGAACCCGGTAATCACTGCCGGTGATGATGGCTGCCTTACGTCTCCGACTACCGTCTGCAACTTCGACGACACCGGATATTTCACGGCCAAAGGCCGGATTTTGCTGGCCCGAACTCAAGAAAGAGGGGATCAGGTCATCGAGCGAGGTCTCTGTCAGAAGCTCCTGCAGGCGTTCATTGCCAGCCCAAACCATGGTTGCTTTCTCAACGCGTTCGCCGGGTATGGTTTTTAGCGTAAACTTTACATTTTTTCCGCATATGGGCAGGGTTATCACATTGCCAACTATCGCCCCAACTCGCTCCCGAAGGGTATTAACAATAGGTGCCGATGATGGTTGAACTGCGCCAGATGCCGCTGCGTTCAGCCTTTCCTGGGAAATATTAGGTGCATTGCGCACGCCTCCACGTTTCATTATTCGGCCCCCTTATTATTCCAGCGTGGTTTAATCAGTTTGTTAAATATCTCAGAGCAAACAGGCTCCCAAATTTTGATCGCATTGTTCCATGCTCTGCTACTTGAGCGTTGATTTGCCGCCTGCTCAAATACTGTGCGCATTTTTAGCTGTCCCTTACCGACTTCATCTGTCACACGGACGACTTCATCGAGGACCATATCACCAAACGCCTTACGCATATTTTCAGCCATCATTTCAGATTGAGAGCCTGACGCAAGGCTATATTTTGTAATCAGAACTCGCACGTCAGGCTCAAACACATCTCCACCGTCGGCCATTAATGCGGCCATCAGGTCGCGCAACATAGCAAAGAACTGGTTTGCCGAGGCGTAATCGTACAGCTCCGCAGGTGTTGGAATAACGAGAACATCTGAAGCGCAGACGACGTTTGCGGCCCCTATACCAAGGCTGGGCGCGCTATCAATAATAACCACGTCATAGCCGTCCCAAACAGATTCAATTGCTGAGCGTAAAAGCATTTGTGGCGCGATCCCTCCCAGCATATTTTTATCGTGTAATGGCATGACTTCGCTTTCTATGCGGTGAATTGCCAGGCACGATGGGATAATGTCGAGGTTCGGCCAGCAGGTTGGTTTAATCGCATACATTGCATCAGTACGCTGACCTAGATAGAAGGGCAGTAACGTATCATCGGCATGAATATGCAAGTCAGGGACGTAGCCATGATAAAGCGACGCTGTAGCCTGTGGGTCATTAGCATCGCATAACAGAACCCGAAGCCCATCTAACGCTAACTTTTGGGCTAGATGTACCGCCGTGGCAGTTTTGAAAGCCCCGCCTTTATGCTGCGCTATACCAACGACCACCGGGTCCTCACCCTCGGGACGATATGGCAACGTTCCAAAGACTTCCCGCATTGTGTTGATTTGTTGAATGGTATAGCCATCACGTTGCTCAATTCGGCCCTTTTTAACCATATCTGGAGGCGGTAGGCGTCCGTCGTCTTCAGCGTTGCGAATAGTCGGCTGGCTTACGCCTACCATTAACGCCGCCTCCTGAATACCCCAGCGGCGAGTAATGGCCCTTGAATCTGGAGAGTCATCCCCGAACATATCCTCAGCAATAAGCTTGGTCATTGCTGCGCCGCGTGATAAACATACATCTAAGCGTTCTAAAAGGTTCATTTGTTTCTCCTGTCGTTTTGCGTGTTTTCATTAAAACAGTCAGAAACACGCAAAGCAAGCACTTTTTGAAACAACAACAAAGAATATTGATTTCGGACCCATAAAGCACAATACAGAAAAAAGAAGGCCAGAAGCTCCTTAAGAAACATGGAGCTTGAAGGTAACAATTCTAACATTATGATTTTAATGTTTTTATTATTATTCCTGACAGGTAACAGACTAAGTAAAACAAGAGTAAAAAGAACAACCACAACATAGTTACCCTCCATCCTTCACTCACCTCGCAACTTTGAAACAAAAATTCAGAACAACATAGCTTGATATTTTTAGCCCAAATCTATGCATACCTCAATATCGACACAATACCTAGGAACTGTTTATCGTAACAACAATTCGGAATGATTTCGACACCAAAT
>Ga0187844_10003713_pt1 | contig 10043 bp, 7 predicted proteins | sample SpaLakP09_SKY_50_FD_134517 | JGI IMG/M metagenome (GOLD analysis project Ga0187844, IMG submission 134517) | Oligotrophic lake water microbial communities from Sparkling Lake, Wisconsin, USA - SP09_SKY_50 | ecosystem: Environmental > Aquatic > Freshwater > Lake | place: USA: Sparkling Lake...
CGCTGATTTTTCGCCCGTTGGGCGTGTCAAACGCAAATAGTGCAATGGTCAAGACAACCCCCTTGGTTCAGGCACGGCGCGCTGTGACTGCGTGTGGGGACATTAATCGTCCTCACTGGCCGCAATGCCTGGAAACAATATCTCGGTAAATCCAAATTGCGAAAAATCGCGCATACGCATGGGATAGAGTTTGCCCCACAAATGGTCGCACTCATGCTGCACTACGCGCGCATGAAAACCGTCTACGGTACGGTCTATTGGGTCGCCAAAAGCGTCCCAGCCGCTATAGCGTATGCGCGCCCAGCGCGGCACCACGCCGCGTAAGCCCGGCACCGACAAGCATCCTTCCCAATCGGATTCCTCGTCCTGACCTAAGGGCGTGATGGTCGGGTTGACCAGCACTGTGCGCGGCACCAGGGGCCGATCCGGGTAGCGAGGGTTGCGCTCGTCCGAGCCGAAAATCACCACCTGCAAATCCACCCCGATTTGGGGCGCGGCCAGACCCGCCCCATGGGCCGCTCGCATGGTGTCGAGCAGGTATGTCACCAATAAATGCAATGCATCGGTATCCAATGCTTGCACCTTTTGCGCCATGCGCAATAAGCGCGGATCGCCCATTTTCAAAATCTCGCGTACCGCCATCAACGATCCTCCAGCATCTTGTACAAAGCAGTCTCATCCATCACCGGCACGCCCAGTTCCTGCGCTTTGTCTAGCTTACTACCGGCCTCGCTGCCGGCCAGCACAAAACTGGTTTTCTTGCTCACCGAACCAGTCACTTTAGCGCCCGCGTCTTCAATCAAGGCTTTGGCGGCGTCTCGCCCCAGCGTTGGCAACGTCCCGGTAATGACAAAGGTCAAACCGGCCAGCGGCTTGGGCGCATCAGACGCCGCCTGTAGGACTGGCCAATGCACGCCGCACGCGCGCAATTGTTCCACCACCTCGCGGTTATGCGCCTGGTCAAAAAACGCCCTTAAGCTTCTAGCCACCGTGGGCCCGACATCGTTGACCTCCACCAGTTGCTCTAGCGGCGCATCCATAAGGGCTTGCACATCACCAAAATGCCGGGCCAACTCTTTGGCGGTGGCCTCGCCCACATGCCGTATACCGAGCCCATACAGAAAGCGCGGCAAGGTGGTGGACTTGGACTTTTCCAAAGCCTCGAGCAGATTTCTGGCCGATTTATCAGCCATACGTCCCAATGCAGCCAAGGCCGTAAAGCCCAGCCGGTAAATATCCGGCAAGGTACGCACCAAACCTGCCTCCACCAATTGGTCTACCAGTTTTTCACCCAGGCCTTCAACCTCTACTGCACGGCGCTGTACGAAATGCGAAATCGCCTGCTTGCGCTGCGCGCTGCAAAACAAGCCGCCAGTACAGCGGTAGTCCGCCTCGTCTTCCTCGCGTAAAGCGGCAGACCCGCACACCGGACAATGGCGCGGCATGGTGAACGCCTGGCCACGGCCGGGCGAATCTAAACTGGCTGGCAAGACGCTGACCACCGCGGGAATCACATCCCCTGCGCGACGCACAATGACACTGTCGCCCACACGCACGTCTTTGCGCCGGGCCTCGTCTTCGTTATGCAGCGTGGCATTGGTGACGGTGACGCCGCCTACAAATACCGGCGCCAGCTTGGCCACCGGGGTGAGCTTGCCGGTGCGCCCTACTTGCACATCGATCGCCAGCACCGTGGTCACTTGCTCCTGGGCCGGGTATTTGTGCGCCACCGCCCAGCGCGGCTCGCGGCTGACAAAGCCTAGACGTAGTTGCAAAGCCAGGTTATTGACCTTGTACACCACCCCGTCAATATCAAATGGCAGCTGGTCGCGCAGGGCGCCGATGCGCTGGTGAAAGGCCAACAAGCCCTGCGCGCCCTGCGCGGTCGCGGTCTGGGTCGCTACCGGGAAACCCCAGGCCTTGAGCGCCATCAGCAAATCCATATGCGTAGGCCAGGCCGGCCCGCCTTGCAACTCGCCCACACCATAGGCAAAAAAACTCAAAGGCCGCTGGGCCGCAATACTGGGATCGAGCTGGCGCACCGCACCGGCCGCGGCATTGCGCGGATTGACAAAGGTTTTTTCACCCCTTTCGCCTTGGGCAATCCGCGCGCGCTGGCGGGTGTTCAGTGCCTCAAAATCATCGCGGCGCATGTACACCTCGCCACGCACTTCCAGCACCAAGGGCGCGTCCTGCAGACGTAGAGGTATTTGCCCAATAGTGCGCGCGTTATGCGTCACATCCTCGCCGTACTCGCCATCACCACGCGTCGCGGCCTGCACCAACACGCCATTTTCATAGCGCAAACTCATGGCCAGGCCGTCAAACTTCAGCTCGGTCACGTAGTGCACCGCAGGCGCCTCATCGGGCAATTCCAACTCTTTGCGGATACGGGTGTCAAAGGCCTGCGCGCCGGACGACTCGGTATCGGTCTCGGTGCGTATGCTGAGCATAGGCACTACATGACGCACGCTGGTAAATTGCACCAGCGGTTTGCCGCCCACCCTTTGGGTTGGCGAGTCCACGGTACGCCACTGGGGGTGAAGCTCCTCCAGTGCCTGCAACTCGCGAAACATGCGGTCGTATTCAGCGTCGGGTAATTCGGCTGCGTCCAGCACGTAGTACAAATGACCGTGGTATTGCAACTGCGTTCGCAACTGCGCCATGCGCTGCGCTACATCGCCCGGGGGCTCTGGGTTATCGAACAACTCAGGGGTAGTCACCTTCGGCCCTACTTTTTGAACTTACGGTTTCCGAAGGAAGAGCCCGTGCGCAGGAAGGAACGCAAAGCGCATTCAGGAAAACAAACGCCGGGCCAGCGCAGAACCGGCGGGAAAGTCACGCTGCTCCAGCCGGTCAAGCAACTGCTGTAACTCATGGCTTATGGATTGCAGCGCTTGTACCGGCAAGGCCTGGCCATTGTCGTCGGTGACAATCCCATCCATGCTGTGCGCCATCGCTTGCGCTGCCTGGCACATGCGGTCAAAGGCTTGTTCGGTACGGTCCACCTGCGGCACGTCCAAATGAAAGACGATATCAAAGATAGCCGATTGGGCCGGGTCTTCGGCCAGTGCGGCCTGGCTGTCAAAGGTCAGCGCCAGCAAGGGCGGCAGTCCATCGAGCGGCGCGGGCAGCACCATGCGCCCGGGCAATTGACCAGGTACAAAACCGTGTTGCGCTGCCACCTGGGTGATGTAGCCCGGGCTCCACGCGGCATGGCGGGCCCGCAAGTTCAGGCCCAGCTGCGCATCGTGCTGGCTGGCAAAATTGTCCAGTTCCTTGGCCCGCGCCACCTCATCGCGCATTTCGCGAAACTCGGGCGTTGCATTCATGGCATCGGCAAATGCCTGGGTTTTCACCACGAACTCAGAGTATTCGATATCGTTGAGAGCACCTGCGCGGTTGGCCAATTGCACCGCAGTCTGAAACGCCATATAGCGCGCACCGGGAACCGGGGTTTCCCACTCCTGGGCATCCGCGTTAAAGCCTTCGATCAAAAACGGTTTACTGCCCACACGCCAGCTACCGGGAAATGCCGCCACCGCTGCGTCGCCGGAAACCGCAGGCACCATGGGGTCCAGATTAACTGCCGCGAGTGCGTCAATCAGGCTGTCGATGGCCGGGCGGCGCGGCGCGGCCACTGCAAAATTCAAATTACCAAACCCCGTGTCGTCAAATACCGGCTCGGTAAAGCTGGGTTCTCCATCGTGCTCGGCCGGATCGGCCAGCGTAGCGGCCTGGCGCGGCGCATTGGCCCGGGCAGACCACAGGCTTTGCACCAGTACACCGAGCAAGACCAAAGCGCCCAGCACCAGGAGGCCGATCTGAAACTCGCTCATGCCGCCTCCACCAGCCCTACGGCCGCTTCCATGTCCACCGCCACGATGCGCGATACGCCCTGCTCCTGCATGGTGACGCCAATCAACTGCTCGGCCATCTCCATAGCAATTTTGTTGTGGCTGATAAACAAAAACTGGGTGCCCGCGCTCATGCGCTGCACGAGCTTGGTGTAGCGCTCGGTATTGGCGTCATCCAGGGGCGCATCCACCTCGTCGAGCAAACAAAACGGAGCCGGATTGAGCTGGAAGATGGCAAACACCAGCGCAATCGCCGTTAGCGCTTTTTCGCCGCCCGAAAGCAAATGAATGGTCTGGTTTTTCTTGCCAGGCGGCTGCGCAATCACCTGCACGCCAGAGTCCAAAATCTCATCGCCGGTAATGACCAGGCGCGCATTGCCGCCGCCAAACAGCACTGGGAACATCTCGCCGAAGTGGCGATTGACTTCGTTGAAGGTTTCACCCAAGAGCTCGCGGGTTTCGGCGTCAATCTTGCGGATAGCGTCTTCCAGCGTACGCATGGCTTCGTTCAAATCCAGGCTTTGCGCATCTAAAAATTCTTTGCGTTCTCGGCTGCTAGTCAGCTCGTCCAAGGCTGCTAGGTTGACTGCGCCCAAGGCGGTAATCTCACGGTGCAGGCGGTCGATTTCCGCTTGCAGGGCCGACAGCCGGATGCTCTGACCCTCTAGGCTTTGGGCCAGGGCATCCAAATCGGCCTGCGCTTCAAACAACTGATTTTCGAATTGCTCAAAGCCCAGGCGTGCGGCCTGCTCTTTAAGTTGCAAATCGGTAATGCGCTGGCGCATCGGGTCCAGCTCGCGCTCTAGTTGCAGACGGCGCTCCTCGTGGCTGCGCAAGGTGGCTGTCAAATCCTCGTAGGTACTGCGCTTGGCGCCCAGTGCCTGCTCGCGCTCGGCTTTCAGGCTTAGTGCACTTTGCAAACCGGCTTGGGCAGCGACGTCCGACAGTTCCTGCAATTCGGCCTGCCCGCGCGCCACTTCTTCGGCCACGGCCACCGTCTGCGCATCGGCGGTTTGCAAGGAACGCTCAATTTCCTGCGCCCGCGCCATTAAGCTGCGCTGGTTGAAATTCTGCTCTTGCACCTGGCGCTCCAGGCTGCGCAGTTGCTCGCGGCTTTGGTCCAAATGGGCTTGGGCCGCCATAGCACGCTCTTCAAGTTCTGCGTGGGCCTCCTGGCTTTCGCCCAGTTGCAGGTCCAGACTTTCAAAGCGTGCTTGCGCTTCCTCCGAACGCGCCGCAAGGTCTTCCAGCATCGCGTCCACCTCGGCCGCATCGGCCTCGATTTCGCTGCTGCGCTGGCGCGTTTGATCCGCCAATTGGGTCAGGCGCAACACCTCTACTTGCAAGCTATGGCTATGGGTCTGGCTTTCTTGCGCCTGGCGACGAACATCTACCAACTGCGCGGCGCATTGGGCATAGGCGCTTTCGGCCCGATTGAGCGCGCTACGCGATGCCTCGGCCATCATGGCTTGGGCCCGCGCGTCTTTTTCCAAGTTCTGAATTTCCTGGGCCCTTGCAAGTAAGCCCGCTTGCTCGGCATCGGCCGCGTAAAAACTGACGCTGTGCGCACCTATTGTGTGGCCCTGGGGGACAAACAGATTTTCTCCCGCTTGCAGCTGAGCGCGCTGGGCAAAGGCCTGGTCCATATCCTTCGCGGCATAAGAGCCGCGCAACCACTCGGCCACTACTGCAGCCAAGCCGGCGTCATGGATTTGCACTTTATCGGCCAGCGCCGCCAGGGTGCTGGTGGCGCCGCTGCGCCCGGCGAGCGGGCTGCTGAAGAAAGACAGCTTGACTGGCGGCAAGTCCTGAATAAAAGCTTGCACCATCTCTAGCTTGGATACTTCCAGCGCGCCCAAGCGGTCGCGCAAGGCCGCCTCGACGGCGTTTTCCCATCCGGCCTGGACCTGAATGCGGGTCCACAAACCCTGCAAATCCAGCAAACCGTGTTTGGTGAGCCAGGGCTTGAGTTTTTCATCGGTACGCAAGCGCTCTTGCAAGGCCTTGAGCGCTTCTAGGCGCGCAGATACGTCGGCATAACGCGCCGCATCGGAATTAACCTGCTGTTGCTGGGCGCGGCGCGCATCGTCCAGTTCGGGCGCGCTTTCCTGCAGGCTTTGCAAACGCTCCAAGGATTCTTCGGCCACCGCGCGGGCCTGCTCCCATTGGGCTTGCAAATCCTGCAAACGCCCTTCGTCGGTCTGCGTCAGGGCATTGCGATCGGCGCTTAGGCGCTCGCGCCGCGCGCTGAGCTGGCGACTTTGCTCCTGGATATTGCGCTGCTCCGAAGCCAGCACACTCAAGGCTTGTTGAACCTTGGCCACCGCATCACGCTGCACTACGGTAGCAGACTGCGCGCTTTGCAAAGCCTCTTCCATTGCAGGCATGTGCTGGGCGTGCTCCTGGGTTTGTGCATCAAGCAACTGCGCTTGCTCAGCGCCGGTTTCACGCGAAACCAGTAGCTGGTCTTGATCGAGCAATGCCTGCGCACGGCGCTCAGCCCATTGGGTGCTTTGGGCTTGCAGCATCAGCAAGCGCTGCTCCACGCGCTGGCGGCTTTCCACCACATAGCGGATTTCGGCTTCGAGGCGGCCCACCTCGGCACTGGCCTCGTACAGCAAGCCCTGGCTTTGGTTTACTTCGTCGGCAGCAGCGTAATGCGCTTGGCGAACTTGCTCAAGTTCGGCCTCGATATGGCGTACATCGGCAATGCGCGATTCCAGCGCATTTACGGCGGCCTGCGCATCGCGCTGCACCTTGACCTGCTCGGCTTGGGCTTCGGCGCGGCGCAAAAACCATATCTGATGCTGTTTGCGCGTGACATCGGTTTGCATGGCCTGGTACTTTTGCGCGACTTCGGCCTGGCGCTCCAATTTTTCCAAACTGCTATTGAGTTCGCGCAAAATGTCTTCCACCCGCGTCAGATTAGACCGCGTATCGGACAGCCGGTTTTCAGTCTCGCGGCGGCGCTCCTTGTATTTGGATACACCCGCGGCCTCTTCCAGAAATAAGCGCAACTCTTCGGGCTTGGATTCAATAATGCGGCTAATCGTCCCCTGCCCGATGATGGCGTAGGCGCGCGGCCCCAGACCGGTACCCAAAAATACGTCTTGCACGTCGCGACGGCGCACCGACTGGTTGTTGATGAAGTAACTGGAGGTGCCGTCGCGCGTTAGTACCCGGCGCACGGCAATTTCGGTGAACTGGCCCCATTGGCCGCCGGCGCGGTGGTCGGAGTTGTCAAATACCAGTTCCACGCTGGCACGGCTCGCAGCTTTGCGTGTCGCCGTGCCGTTGAAAATCACATCTTGCATGGACTCACCACGCAATTCGCTGGCGCGGCTTTCGCCCAATACCCAGCGCACAGCATCCATGATGTTGGACTTGCCACAGCCGTTAGGGCCCACCACCCCGACCAGTTGACCCGGGAGTAGGAAATTGGTGGGCTCGACGAAAGACTTGAAGCCCGACAGCTTGATGGAATTGAGGCGCACAGGGACGGTTAGAAACGGCTAAGTGGTTGATTTAATTGGAATAAGCCGGTCGCAACGAACCACACCGGGGCCGCCATGATACCGCGCGCCACTCCCATGCAGGCGCGCGCCTAGCCGAGCCTGCGCTCCCGAACGCCCTAGTGGCCGGCTTGCTGAAGAAAACGGTGGGATTCCTGCACCAACTGGCGCAATGGATGCAGCAAGGCCTCGATCTGCGGTCGCAACTGCGGGTTGTCCTTAGTACGGCTGCGCTTTTCGACTTCCACCAGTTCGGCGGCAAATTCGGCGTAACAAAACACAGGGATAAAACCTTTTAGCGAGTGCAAAGTACGGGCCACCGCTGGCATATCTCCCTCGCCCAGCAGCCGCTCTATCTCGCCAATATCGTTACTCAGACTGAGCACCAGAGGCTGTAGCAACTCCGAGACCGATTGCACATCGCCCAAAAAATCGATAGCCCCGGCCAAGTTCAAAACCTGGTAAAGCGCGGCATCGCTCGCGTTTTCACTCATATTTAACTCTCCGCTATAGATAGGCAGCATGGCTTGGCACCGGCATCCCGCACAGCGTGCAAACGGCGTGTTGGACGATAATACATCGCTATGAATGTGCATTTGCCGCTGCTCCACGCCTATCCGTTTGAACGCTTGCGGCAGCTTTTTAACGGCACCATGCCCGCTGCACAATTCAGCCCCATCAGTTTGGGCATTGGGGAACCGCGCCACGCGACCCCAGAGCTCATAAAGCAAGCCTATTGCCAAGCCATCGAAGGCAGCGGTTTGGCCGCTTATCCGGCCACTGCGGGTGAATCTGCTTTGCGCGAAGCCATTGCCCAATGGTTGCAAAAACGCTACCAGATTGCAGTGCGCGCCAGCGATCAAATACTGCCAGTCAACGGTTCGCGCGAGGCACTGTTTGCTTTTGCGCAAACCGTCATCGCCACTGCACCCGGCCAAGCCAAACCTTTGATACTGTGTCCCAATCCCTTCTACCAAATTTACGAGGGCGCGGCCTTGCTGGGCGGGGCCGAACCCTATTACGTCGCATCGGTTCCCGAACGCAATTTCGCGCAAGACTGGGCATCGGTTCCCGACGCGGTCTGGGCGCGCACGCAGTTGTTATTTGTATGTAGCCCTGGCAATCCGGCCGGCGCGGTCATGCCGCTGCAGGAATGGAAGACGCTGTTTGAACTCAGTGATCGTTACGGCTTTGTCATCGCATCCGACGAGTGCTACAGTGAAATTTATTTTCGCGATACCCCTCCCTTGGGTGGCCTAGAAGCTGCAGCGCAGCTCGGTCGTAGCGACTTTAAAAACCTGGTGGCTTTTACCAGCCTGTCCAAGCGCAGCAATGTGCCAGGTATGCGCAGCGGTTTTTGCGCAGGGGACGCGGCGCTGATGGCGCAGTTTTTGCGATACCGCACCTACCACGGTAGCGCCATGAGTCCGGTGGTGCAAAGCGCCAGCATCGCCGCTTGGCACGACGAAAAACATGTGCTGGAAAACCGCGCCCTGTACCGCGAAAAATTTCATGCGGTCACGCCGGTTCTGGCCCAAGTGCTGGACGTGCGTTTACCCGACGCGGGCTTTTACCTCTGGGCCAAGGTGCGCGGCAGCGACGAGGACTTCGCCCGCGCGCTTTATGCTGCCTACAATGTGACGGTTTTGCCCGGGAGCTATCTGGCGCGCAGCGTGCAGGGTCACAACCCAGGCGCCGGTTATGTGCGCATGGCGCTGGTTGCGCAAGCTACCGAATGCCTTGAAGCGGCGCACCGCATTGCGACATTTGCGCGCGACACCCAAGAATCGCACATCAAATAACCCACAGTTCTGAACCGAAAGCCTTTTATGACACAGCAACTTCAAATCATTTTGGACGCCGCATGGGAAGACCGTGCCAATATCTCAACCAGTTCCGCTTCGCAAGAAGTGCGCGATGCGGTGGAACACGTGATCAGCCAACTCAATAACGGTAGCCTGCGTGTCGCCACGCGCCAAAGCGTCGGCCAGTGGACCACGCACCAGTGGATCAAAAAAGCCGTGCTGCTCAGCTTTCGCCTGAAGGATAACAGCGTCATCAAGGCAGGAGAGCTGGGCTTTTACGACAAAGTGCAAACCAAGTTTTCGCACATGGACGAAGCGGGCATGAAGGCTGCCGGCGTGCGCGTGGTGCCACCGGCCGTAGCGCGCCGTGGCAGCTATATCGGCAAGGGCGCGATCTTGATGCCGTCTTACGTCAACATCGGCGCCTATGTAGACGTAGGCACTATGGTCGATACTTGGGCCACCGTGGGTTCCTGCGCCCAGATCGGCAAAAACGTGCACCTCAGCGGCGGCGTAGGTATCGGCGGCGTGCTCGAGCCTATGCAAGCTGGGCCCACCATCATTGAGGACAACTGCTTTATCGGCGCCCGCTCGGAAGTGGTCGAAGGCGTGATCGTCGAAGAAAACTCCGTTATTTCTATGGGTGTGTATATCGGACAAAGCACCAAAATTTATGACCGTGCCACGGGCGAAGTGAGCTATGGCCGCATCCCCTCGGGCTCGGTGGTGGTGCCGGGCAATCTGCCGTCCAAGGACGGCAGCTATAGCCTGTACGCCGCCATCATCGTCAAGAAGGTCGACGCCAAGACGCGCGCCAAGACGGCGATCAACGAACTGCTGCGAGGCGACTGATGCAGATCGTCGTGTAC
>Ga0187844_10003714_pt1 | contig 10039 bp, 5 predicted proteins | sample SpaLakP09_SKY_50_FD_134517 | JGI IMG/M metagenome (GOLD analysis project Ga0187844, IMG submission 134517) | Oligotrophic lake water microbial communities from Sparkling Lake, Wisconsin, USA - SP09_SKY_50 | ecosystem: Environmental > Aquatic > Freshwater > Lake | place: USA: Sparkling Lake...
AACCCGAAAAGACTGACAACGGGCTTCAAGAAGGGTTCGTTGCCGCAAGTGCCAAGCACGAAACGGCATCAGCGATGTGCTGATTTTTAACTTGAAGGAGCTTCTCATGTCTTTCTCAGTCAACACCAACATCAACTCGTTGAATGCCCAACGCAGCGCGTCCAGCACCCAGATGAGTCTGAGCACCTCGATTCAACGCTTGTCCTCAGGGCTCCGAGTCAATAGCGCCGTGGACGACGCAGCCGGCTTGGCCATCGCGACACGCATGGATGCCCAGTCGCGCGGTATGAATGTGGCCATCCGCAACGCCAATGACGGCATCTCGCTGCTGCAAACCGCTGAAAGCGGCATGTCCACCGTGTCTGACATGCTGCAACGCATGCGGGAGTTGGCGGTACAGGCCACCAACGCCACCAATACATCCGCCGACATCACGTCGCTGAATCAAGAATACCAACAACTTTCCCAGGAAGTGGGGCGCACCCTCAGCGCGGTGCAGTTCAACGGTCAGACTTTGTTGACCACCACCGCCGCCAACGGGCTCGATTTCCAGGTAGGCGCAAATGCCGGCCAGACCATCAATGTGGGCTCTGCCACACTGAACTTGAACCAAAGCACAGTGACTGCCGTCATGAGCGGTGGCACCACCTCATCACTGGATGTTTCGACAAACGGAAACAACTCGGCCAACATCAACGCGATTGATTCCGCCCTGCAGGCTGTCAACAGCGCACGCGCCAACATCGGTGCCGCCGAGAGCCGCTTCCAGAACACCATCAGCTTCCTGCAGAGTGCCTCGGAGAACCAGACCGCAGCCAGTGGCCGCATCATGGACGCCGACTTCGCATCAGAAACTGCCAACCTGAGCCGCGCTCAGATCCTGCAACAAGCTGGCACGGCCATGATCGCGCAAGCCAACCAATTGCCGCAGGGCGTGCTCAGCCTGCTGAAGTAATTCAGACCGCTTCGAGGCCCCGGGCGGGCCGCGACTTGAAGGGAATCCCGAATTGAACGGGATTCCCCTCGTTCTTTGGCGCTTGATGATTCGCCCCAACCTGTAAAGTGGGGTATTTGGGTCAGAGCCCAGCGCATCGAAGGAGCAGATATGTCGACATCGTCAACGTCTTCGACCACGTCGTCGGTCATACCCAGCGTATCAAGCACCGGCGCAATCTCCTCGTTGGGCATCGCGAGTAATGGCATCGACACTCAATCCATTGTGACCAAACTGGTCGCGGCAGAGAGCGTTCCCATTACCCAGTTGCAAACCCAAGCAACCGGAATCCAGACCAAAATTTCTGACTGGGGCACCATCAAATCAGCCATGGCCAGCCTGCAAGATGCTGCCAACGCCTTGGTGGACCCAAGCACCTGGACCGCGCGCACAGTCTCTTCCAACAACTCGGCCGCCGTCACCGCCACGGCCACAGCAGGCGCCCTGGCAGGCAACTTCAATGTCACGGTCAATCAATTGGCTGAATCTCAAACCAATGAGTCGGCAGGCGTAGCGACTGGCACCGCTCTGGGATCAGCGGGCACGTTGAGTATCCAGATCGGCACCTGGAGTGGAACCTCCTTCACCGCCGGCAGCGCGGCTTCCGTCAGCGTCACCGTGAAAGCGACAGACACGCTCTCCACCATCGCCTCCTCAATCAACGCTGCCGGGGCGGGCGTCAGTGCCTCCGTTGTCACCTCCAACGGCCAAGACAGGCTGGTCTTGCGCGGCACGAACACCGGCGCTGCCGCGGGCTTTCAGATCACCGGCACGGACAGTACCGGGGCGGCCATCACAGGCAGTACCGGCTTGGGACAGTTGACCTACCAAAGCAATGCTGCGGGCACCGCCACCACAGGCCTGACCTTGGCGGAAAACGCACAAGACGCATCGGCCACCGTGGACGGCATCAACGTGACCTCCACCAACAACACCATCACGGGTGCCGTCGCTGGCCTGACACTCAACCTGCTCCAAACCACCACGGGTTCAGCCCAGGTGTCAGTCACGAACGACACCACCACCCCAACCACCGCCATCAACACGTTCGTCACCAATTACAACTCCCTGGTGAGCACCATCAAAGGCCTGACGGCCTACGACCCCAGCACCAAAACAGCTGCCGACCTGCAAGGAGACTCCAGCGCTCTGGGCATTTTGTCATCACTCAGCAGAATTGTGCAAAACCAGGGCCCCTCCGGAAATACCTACAAGAATCTGAGCGCGTTGGGCATTCAAGTGCAACTCGATGGCAGTTTGGCGGTCAATTCAACCACGCTGTCGTCGGCCATGAACAGTTCAATCAGCACGGTCCAGCAGTTTTTTGCCGCAGCCTCCAGCAGCACCTCGAACGGAGGCCTTGCTCAGCAGTTCGGCAGCTATGGGCTCTCCGTCAACGACACCAACGGGACACTGACCAACCGAACCAATTCCCTTCAAGCCCAATTGAAGAACAAAAATAATGCCATCACGCAAATGCAGGCACAAGTGACGGCTTACCAAGCGCGCTTAGTGGCTCAATACACCGCTCTCGACTCGAAACTGGCCACTCTGAATGCGACCAACAGCTACATCACTCAGCAGGTCGCCCAGTGGAACAAGACCTCCGGCTGACCCGGAAGGCTACGATCGAGACACCGAGCTGAGCCGCGGCGGGCTCTGTACACGTCATCAGACCTCCGTCAGACCTTCTCGGCAGGGCATCCACACTCGAATACCCCCCTCATCTGCTTTTCGACAAACTGCGCGGCTACCGAATACACAGCGGGCGCATGGACACACCATAGGGGCCTGCGCAGGCGGTCAATCAACCCGCCCTTCGCACCGCATGGAAAAGCTAAGAGACTCAACGCCCGTTTAGATCGCATGGGAGGGTGTGTCATAGTGGATTAGTGGATGACAGAGTTGGCGCAACGTCTTGCCGTCAACCGTCAAAAGGATGGCAGCTGAGTCTATGAAGAGCAGGCAAAGCATGGGCTGATACCGGCCCGTCAGCAGCTAACGATCTCTGCGCTTAGCATGGCCTTCCAGTGCAGGATCTACCCCCATCAATACAGTGCAACCAAGGATTGGGCGCCGACGGGGCAGAAGCGCCTGCGCTCAGGTTATGGAGCCAGGATCGTGAGACACGATTTATCGACTGGCTGCCCACAGACCTGCACGCTATTGCTTCATCAAGCCAGTTGGGCGAGGCCCTGTAGCGACTGAACGGACAGTGGCCCAGGCTCACATCCACTTCCAGCCCAAGAGTTGACTGGCTGCAGGCTACCAACCCGGCGTAGAACGCCATCCGCCCCTTGGCCACGGGCAGGCGGGCTGGTCATTCGCTGACACCATTGGCATTGGCGGCACCAAAGCGAGCCTTTAATGCCTCATCGGAACATGGCAGGGCAACGGTATCGAGCCAGATAACGACCCGTGGCTCTGCGCACGCATCTGCCTGTGGCGCAGACCCTGGATGACTGCGAGGCCTTGTTCCCCTGGAACATCGGGCCTGTCTTAACGTTGGGTGGCCAGCAAGTGCCGATTCCTTCAAAGCCAAATAGAACGGGGTGGATTGACTTTACAGCCCGACGATCCATCAGCCAGAGGACAGTGGTGGCCTGGGGATCGCACCACAAAAGCCGAAATGGGCCCAACACCCCCCTCTGATCGATCCTTCGAAAAACACAAGTCTCGAAATAATTTACCTAACACTCGGTTGCCATGCCGTGCCCTCAGGCCCATGCGTCAGTCCGTGTGGATTTTTCCACTTGTGAATCTTGAAGGAGTCTTCCCATGGCAATGACCATCAACACCAACATCAACTCGCTCGATGCACAACGCAATGCGTCGGCCAGCCAAATGTCGCTATCCACCTCCATCCAGAGGCTTTCGTCTGGTTTGCGCGTTAACAGCGCCAAGGATGATGCAGCTGGCTTGGCCATCGCAACCCGAATGGACTCTCAAGCCCGGGGCATGAACGTGGCCATCCGGAACGCCAATGACGGCATTTCACTGCTGCAAACTGCAGAAAGCGGCATGCAGACTGTGTCCGACATGCTGCAGCGCATGCGTGAACTGGCCGTCCAAGCGACCAACGCCACCAACACCTCGGCTGACATCACCTCGCTCAACCAGGAATACCAACAGTTGTCCCAAGAAGTGGGGCGCACCATCAGCGCGGTGCAGTTCAACGGCCAGACCCTGCTGACCACCACAGCGGCCAACGGGCTGGACTTTCAGGTGGGTGCGAATGCCGGCCAGACCATCAACGTAGGGTCTGCTGCACTCAATCTGAACCAAAGCAACGTGTCGGGCGTCCTGAGTGGTAATACGGCCTCCTCACTCGACGTCAACACAAACGACAACAACTCGGCCAATATCAACGCCATCGACTCGGCCTTGCAGGCCGTCAACAACGCTCGAGCCAACATCGGTGCCGCCGAGAGTCGTTTCCAGAACACCATCAGCTTCCTGCAAAGCGCCTCGGAAAACCAGACCGCAGCCAGTGGACGGATCATGGACGCAGACTTTGCCTCGGAAACCGCCAATCTCAGCCGTGCTCAGATCCTCCAACAGGCTGGCACAGCCATGATTGCGCAGGCCAACCAACTTCCGCAACAGGTGCTTTCGCTGCTGAAGGGCTGAGCCATGATGGCCATTCGGTGGATGGTGAGGCCTGGTGGACTCACCAGCGCGTCACCCACCAAAGCCCTTGATCAAAGATTAGACTTGTCGTGGCCGGCACGCCAGTCCCCTGCGGAGTTGCTAGCCATTCGCCGCCCGATGACCTTCTTGCGTCCCAGAGCCGCAGGCTGGCTTCGACGTCAAAGCCCTGCAGAAAGCCTCGGTCCAACATGCATGCGAGCCCTCCCGTGCCAACGCAGCCCTATTACATTGCAGCGCCGGATTACGATGACAACGTCCCGCAGATTCGGCAGCTTCATCGCTTGTGCCACCTGCTGAACCGTCAAGGTTGTGAAGCCTACTTGCAAGGTGCCAAAAAAATCAACGGAAACCTGTGGACACCTCAGCTCAGCGCTGAACTACAAGCCGCCCATTACGTGGCAGGCCGTAAGCCGATCTGGATCAGCGTCGACAACCATCCGGTGGAACCTGATCTGCCGGGCAAGAGCTGGCGTTACATATCCGAGTTGCCATCACCAAGCCGCACGACTGTAGGCAGACTGGTTTGGGGTCGCATCGGCGATCCCGACACACCGGCACTTGAAATGCCTTTGGTCGTGCCCTGGGCTCATGCGCTGCCCCCGTCCACAACCACGAATCCTCCCCAACGGGCGCGACGGCTCGTGTTTGCCGATAGGTTTCTGAGCAGTGGCGGCCAACTGCAAGAAGCACATCGAACGCTCGAAAACCTGGCCGACATCGGAGACGGCAGCAGCGCCGATCCCCAAGCAAGACAATCTGCATTGAGCGATGCTGAACTGCTTTACTGCTATGAACCTGGGTCGATCGTCACCGAGGCTAGGCTATGCGGTTGCGTCGTCGTCTATGTCAGCAATGACAAAACCCTGCGTACACCACCGAGATCGGGTTGGGATCAATGGGGCACCGCCTGGAACGACGGAGCGGAATCGCTGATTCAGGCTCGCGCCGACATCCCGCTGTTTCAAACGGCCTATCAACAGCACGTGCAAAGCCACGCGTCGGCCTTGGATGACTTCATCGCAGCGAGTCAAGCCGCTGTCAATTCCCAGGCTCTCGACGAAAGCTGGTCAGAACACACACTGGACAGCCTGGGACTGAGGGTGGTCGAACCCAAGCAGCGCAGCGTCCAAGCCGACCAGGCCAAGTACAAGCGCATCCAGACCCAATTCAGCCACTGGCGCAAGCGAGCCAGCCTGCGAGAAATAGACGGACAGATTTATGCCGAGCACGTCGCACGAGGACAGTTGCCCACCTTGACCGTCTGTCTGGAAGTCAACCTAGCCAGCCTTGACGGTCTGGCGAAAACCCTCGACAGCCTGCAACAAAATTTCTTGAAGCCAACTGCGCTCTACATCCTGGCTGACTTTGCGTGCCCAATCGACCCGTCCGAGTTGGGCGCGGATTGTCAATGGGTGCTGCGACCGGTCCACGGAATCCCCAAAGCGCCACATGGCACCGAGTGGGTGATCTGGATCGAGCCCGGCGCCGTGCTTCAACCGCAGGCATTGATCGAGTTTGCCTTGTCGATGCGTGAGCCTGGCGTCAGCCTTGTATACAGCGATGAACTGTTCCTAGCGCCGAAAGGGCCACCGACACCCCACTTCAAGCCCGATTTGAATGTCGAGTGGCTGCGCAGCACCAATTACCTGGGCAGTGTCATCGCCGTTCGCAGCACGTTGTGGCGCCAAGGCCCGGCCCCCTGGAGTTTCGATCAGAGCTATGCGCTGGCGCTGGCACTCAGCCAAACCCCTGGCGCCATACGGCACATCGACACCGTGCTCTACGAAAGCAGCGGGCAAGTGTCGACTCAAAGAGAGGTCGGCGAGATGAGCTACTTGCAGCATCATCTGCGGGATCTGCGAACACCGGCCACAGTGCTTGCGCACCAGATTGCTGGCTGCAGACAACTGATTTACCACAGCGCGCAGCGTCGCACGGTCTCGATCATCATCCCCACAGGTCAGCAACTCGGGTACCTGCGATGCCTTCTTGAATCGCTCAAAACGTTTGCCGCGGGACATTACGACGAGGTCATCCTGGTCACGCAGGCCCGTCACGAAGCGGGTTTGAGAACGGTCACCGAAGACATCAACTTGCCGTCCTCTGTTCATGTCGTGGTGACACCTGATGGCCCCTATCGCCATGCCGAGGCCTTGAACGCCGGCGCCCAGGCAGCCCGTTCAGACCTGCTCTTGTTTGCCGACGACGACACCGAAGCGATCCAACGCGACTTTCTGCCGTCACTGGTGGCCTACTTTGATCAGCCCGACGTGGCCTGCGTGGCGCCACGCCTGGTGCTGCAAATGGGCGATAGCCCCAAGCTCCAGAGCGGCCCGATGGTTTTGGGCATTGGGAATTGGGCCTCCAGCTATAACGGCGAGCAGCAGTTGATGGATGAACAGGGTGTGTTCGCCCGCCTTCAGACCTCCCAGGACGTGCCCACCGTGGCCGGGCATTTCTTCCTGCTGCGGCGCGAACAATGGGCGAGCCTCGGGGGCTTTGATACGGAAGAATGTCACACCTTCACCACGGTGCATGACCTGTGCATCCGCTTGACTCAACGCGGCCTGCGTCATGTATGGACACCGATCAGCAGTGTCCTGCACCAGGGTGGCAAAACCCTGAACGCACTGCATCACGACCCTGGCGCCTCGTTCGAAATCAAATCCAACGCCCTGCGCGAAAGAGAGGCCTACCTCCGGCGCTGGGTGAAACACATCGCCAGCGATCGGAGCTACAGCCGACACCTTTCATTGCACACGGCTTATGACGTCGATCAGGATATGGTGGTCGACTGGATGACCACCCGCAAGGACCGCCCCACCGCCATTGCCTTTCCGATATCGAGTGGATCTGGCCAGTATCGCGTGGTGGAGCCGCTGAACGCCCTGCAACAGGCTGGTTTGGCCCAAACCTGTGTGGTGTTCCCCCTGGCAGGGCACGCTTACCGCACGCCAAATGCGCTGGAAATCACTCGCACGGCACCCGACCGCGTCATTGTTCAACACTCGATTGCCGATGCGCACCTGCAACTTCTGCGCGATTACAGACGAATCAATCCCGACCTGTACATCGTCCAGATGGTGGACGATGTATTTCATGACCTACCCAAAACCCACCCGCTTCACACACTGCATCAACGAGAAGGCTACGTACGTATGCGCGAAGCGATGGGACTGAGTGACCGGGTGATCGTGTCGACACAACCGTTGGCAGACGTCTACGCGGGGTTCTGCGACGACATCCGCGTCGTCCCCAATACGCTGGACGAACACGCATGGGGTCACTTTATGCGCGAGCCTGCGCCGAGACAACGTCTTCGGCTGGGTTGGGCTGGCGCAGGTCAGCATCTGGGCGACCTGCAAATGATGGCCGCCGTAGTGGCCCATTTCAAAGATGAGGTGGACTGGATATTCATGGGCATGTGCCCTGACGAGCTTCGGCCCCACATCAAGGAATTCCACCCATTCGTGTCCTACGTGGACTATCCGGCCAAACTGGCCTCATTGGATCTGGACATCGCGATTGCCCCCCTGGAAGACAACCTGTTCAACCGCTGCAAGAGCAACTTGAGATTGCTCGAATACGGCGCCATGGGTTGGCCGGTGGTGTGCTCAGATGTGTACCCGTTTCGTACCAGCAATCCACCGGTCTTGCGCGTTGCCAATGAGCAACAGGCCTGGATTGAGGCACTTGAAGGCCTCTTGCACAACCCTGAAAGACGCCGCGAGTTGGGCCGACAGCTCAACGAGTGGGTACGTAAAGATTTTTATGTATCCCAAAACACATCCAAATGGATGAGCGCCATCTTTGATTGACTCGATGGATTCAATAGCACGGAAGATCGGCCTCATCACTCGGAACCAGTAACAGGCCTACGCTCTAGAATTGGTCCACGCCTTACTTTTTGACACGCGTAGACACCCAATTGTCTGGAGAGCCGATATGAAAGCAGTGATTCTGGCCGGGGGCTTGGGCACTCGCATCAGCGAGGAGACCCTGACGCGCCCCAAGCCCATGATCAACATTGGCGGCAAGCCCATGTTGTGGCACATCATGAAAGGTTACTCCAGCCACGGCATCAACGATTTTGTGATTTGTTGCGGGTACATGGGGTACGTGATCAAAGAATACTTTGCCAACTATTTTCTTCACACCTCGGATGTCACATTCGACATGACCAACAACCGGATGGAAATCCACGAGCACCATGCCGAACCCTGGCGCGTGACCCTGGTTGATACCGGGGACCAAACCCAGACCGCAGGGCGAATCCGTCGCATTCGTCGCTATGTCGAAAAGGAGCCCTGCTTTTGCCTGACCTATGGCGACGGGGTGTCAGACATCGACATCACGGCAGAAATAGCTTTCCATCAAAGTCATGGCAAGTTGGCCACTGTCGCTGCAGTCGCCCCACCCGGCCGCTTTGGCACCTTGGAGATCACCAACGGCGAGGTACATGCTTTCACTGAGAAACCACTGGGTGACGGCAATCTCATCAACGGGGGCTTTTTCGTCCTGTCACCCAAAGTCATCGACTACATCGACGGTGACGATGCCATATGGGAAGACAAGCCCGTGCATGGGCTGGTCCGGGACCAGCAACTTGCGGCCTATGAACACACCGGATTTTGGCGTCCAATGGATACGCTGCGCGACAAAACCTTCCTAGAAGAACTTTGGGCCTCTGGCAATGCACCATGGAAAACTTGGTGAATCGTTCATTTTGGGCTGGCAAGCGGGTCTTTTTAACCGGTCACACCGGTTTCAAGGGCGGATGGCTCAGCCTCTGGCTGCAATCCATGGGCGCTGAAGTCACGGGCTATGCATTAGCTCCGACGAGCCAGCCCAATCTTTTCGAAGCAGCCACCGTGGATGCAGGCATGACATCCTGGATGGGTGACATCCTAGACCTGACCAAACTGTCTCAAGCGATGGCAAGTGCCAGGCCCGAAGTGGTGCTGCACCTGGCTGCGCAAGCCCTCGTGCCGGAGTCTTATCACCGGCCCCTGGAAACCTTATCCACCAATGTGATGGGCACAGCCAACGTGTTGGAGGTCGTGCGTCGCACACCCGATGTGCGGGCTGTGGTCGTCGTCAGCAGCGACAAGTGCTATGAGAATCAGGAATGGGTCTGGGGCTACCGAGAAACCGACCCCATGGGTGGTTACGACCCTTACTCGGCCAGCAAGGGCTGCACCGAGCTGGTGGTGGCCTCGTACCGCCGCTCCTTCCTGAATGCCGCCAATCACATTGCCGGCGCGTACGGTGGCCATGGCAATGCCAGCTTGTTGCATGAATGACTTGCGGTAGGCACTGCTTACCAGCTCGGCACAACCCTTGCTGTTAGAGTAAGGATCATGCCCACCCATCGGCTCATCTTCACGATATCCC
>Ga0187844_10003716_pt1 | contig 10037 bp, 6 predicted proteins | sample SpaLakP09_SKY_50_FD_134517 | JGI IMG/M metagenome (GOLD analysis project Ga0187844, IMG submission 134517) | Oligotrophic lake water microbial communities from Sparkling Lake, Wisconsin, USA - SP09_SKY_50 | ecosystem: Environmental > Aquatic > Freshwater > Lake | place: USA: Sparkling Lake...
GTCGGGCGCCATCACCGATTGTTCGTCGAACCGGCCCATGCCCACAGCGCGGAATATGCCAGCTTCTGGCGCGATTTGCGGCAGGGCAAGCATCGCGCAGGGCAATATCGGCGCTTTGGCAAGGACAATCGCGAATTGTGGTTGCAGGCCACCTATAATCCGATTTTCGATGCGGGCGGCAAGGCCGTCAAAGTGGTCAAATATGCCTCCATCGTCACCGAGGAACGGCTGGTTCAGGCCGAGCATCAGGGCCAGATCGCGGCCATCGACCATGCCCAATGCGTGATCTTCTTCGAACTTGACGGCACGATCATCGATGCCAACGAAAACTTTCTGGCCACCATGGGCTATCGGTTTTCGCAGGTGCGCGGGCGCCACCATCGCATGTTCGTCAGCCCGCATGAGGTCGATGAACCCGCCTATGCCCGGTTCTGGGCCGAACTGGCGCAGGGAGAGCACAAGGCGGGCGAATATAAGCGCATCGGCCATGACGGGCGCGAGATCTGGTTTCAGGCCACCTATAACCCCATCCGCGACATGAATGGGCAGGTGTTCAAGATCGTCAAATATGCCACCGACATCACGGCGGAAAAGCTGCGCAATGCCGATTACGAAGGCCAGATCGCCGCGATCAACAAATCGCAGGATGTGGCGGTCTTCGGGCTGGATGGCACGATTCTGGATGCCAATGACAATTTTCTGGCCACGCTGGGCTATGCCCGCGAGGAATTGATCGGGCGCCATCATTCGGTTCTGGTCGAGCGCGATGTCGCCACCAGCCGGGCCTATTTCGATTTCTGGGACAGGCTGAAATCGGGCGTGTTCCATTCGGGCATGTACAAAAGGCTGGGCAAGGACGGCAAGGAGGTCTGGATTCAGGCTTCCTATAATCCGATCCTCGATCTCAATGGCCAGCCGAACAAGGTGGTAAAATATGCCATCGATGTCAGCTCCAACGTTGCGCTGGCCGATGCTTTTGACGAGGCCCGGCGACAGGCGCATCATGACGCGGCCACCTCGCTGCCCAATCGCACCAAGCTGGCCTCTTTCATGAACACCGCGCTGGCCGATCCGGCGGGCACGATGGCGGTGCTGTATATCGACCTCGACCGGTTCAAGCCGATCAACGACACCTATGGCCATCACGTCGGCGACAGGGTGCTGGGCGAAGTGGCCGACCGGATGCGCCGTGTCCTGCGCGAGGATCAGATCGTGGCGCGGGTGGGCGGCGATGAATTCGTGATCGTGGCGCCGGGGCTCAAGGTTGAGGCGGTCGAGCGTTTCTGCAAGCAATTGTTCGACGCGCTGTCCGCCCCGATCCGTTATGATGATGGCGAGATCACGGTGGGCCTGTCGATTGGCGTGGCCATGTCGCCCGGCGATGGGCGCACGCCCGATGAGTTGCTGCGCTCTGCCGATGCGGCGCTTTATCGCTCGAAACAGAACGGGCGCGGCATCTACAGCTATTATTCGAGCGAGTTGGACGCGCGCATCAATGGCCAGCGCAAGATGATCGAGGAAATGCGCAACAGCTTTACCGCAGGCCATTTCTATCTTGAATATCAACCGCGTTTCGACACACGCTCGCGCGAGATCAACAGTTTCGAGGCACTGCTGCGCTGGCAGCACCCTGAAAAAGGGCGGGTCAACCCGGTCGATTTCATCCCTCTGGCCGAACAATGCGGCCTGATTGTGCCTTTGGGCGAATGGGTGTTGCGCACCGCCTGTCATGCGGCGGCGTGCTGGGGCGGAGTGGGGGTGTCGGTCAATGTCTCGCCGGTGCAGTTCCGCGATCCCAACCTTGTTCTCAAGGTCGAGGAGGCGCTGAGGCGTTCAGGTCTTGCGCCCGATTGCCTCGAACTCGAAATCACCGAAGGCGTGTTGCTGGAGGATGCCGATCGCGCGGTCGAAATGCTCAATGCGCTCAAGGGGTTGGGGGTCAAGCTGGCCATGGATGACTTTGGCACCGGCTATTCCTCGCTCAGTTATCTGCGGAATTTCCCCTTTGATGTCATCAAGATCGACCGCAGCTTTGTCAGCGATCTGGACGCCGGAAACGAAGCCAAGGACAGCGCAAGGCCTATCGTTCAGGCGATCCTTGGTCTGGGCCGCGCGCTTGGCCTTTCGGTGACCGCCGAGGGGGTCGAAACCAATGAGCAACTGGCGCTGCTGATGGCCGATCAATGCAGCGAGGTTCAGGGCTTTTTGATGGCAGAACCTTTGACGGAGGCGCAGGTCACCAGTCTCCTTGCCGCAGGCGCCGTTCATCGCGAGGAAGCCGCCGTGTCGCACAAAGCGGCCTGATCATCACCTATGCCCTTGCCTTGATAGGGCATCTGGCCCTAGTCGCGCGCCAAAGTGGATTGCGATAAGGCAAAGGGGTCAACATGTTCAGTTTCTTGAAGCGTCTTTTCGGCATCAAGCCAGAGGTCGCGCCAAAGCGGCGCGTGGTTTTGCCCGAAACGACGCCCGCTCCTGTCGCGCCCATCGCTGATGCCCCGATTTCCGTTGCGCCGGTTCCGGTGGCGCCCGCCCCCACGGAATATGCCGCCCGCGCGCCAGAGGTCGCCACGATCTCGCAGGAAGCCCTCAATGTCGTGTTCTGGGACGATGATGTTGAGCCGGTGGATCTGCCCGGCGACCGCGCGGATCTGGGCATGGTGCCCAGCATCGGCAATCCCAATGCCTATATGGTCGGGCTGGTCGGCGAGCAGCACCACGCCGCCGCCGTCAGCGCGCTGGTTGAGGGGATGGAGGTCTATCTCCAGCTTGAACCGGGCAATCCGGATGACCCTTCCGCGATTGCGGCGGTCGATGCCCATGATCGCGTGATCGGCTATATCAGCCAGGACAGTTGGCTGCGTCAGGCGGTCTATGGCGGCGGCTCGGGCTTTAACGCCCGCGTGCTGGCCACCGAAGTTGGCGACAGGGGCTATCGCGAGGTGGTGCTTGAGGTTGAACCCAGCGAAGAGGCGCTGGGCGAAAGGGCCTATCAGGGTTGAAGATGCAGGGGGCAAAGCCTGCCCCCCAAACTGGCGGCCTAGAGCGAAATCCGTTCCGATTGCATCGGACCGATCGCTCTAGACTTTTGTTTTACCGCGTTTTCCTAGTCACCAAATGATTCCATATGGTTCGAAAACGCTCTAGCTGGTCAGGCGCTGCACCATGGCATGGATGACCGAAAGCTGGGCGCCGCTCTGAGTCTGGAAATTGAGGCCGGAATAGCCCCACCAGTCCCAGCAACCCATCGGGTTGGCCGGAAACGTGCTTTTGTTGACCTGAGGGTAGAGCAGGATGATGCGGTTGGCATCGCCCCATGCGTTATAGCCCAGCTTGCCATAGACCGCGTCACCTACCAGATCGGCGCTCTGCGCGCAGCCGTGAAAGACCACATGGACCGCGCATGGCGCGCCGCCGGTTTTGCACGTGGCGGGGACATAGACATAGCCCTGCGGCGCCATGCCGCTGCCGATGGCGCCGGGAAATTCGCTCTGGTCAAAGGTCTGCGGCTGGGATGACAGGCTGGCGGATTTCGGGCTGAGCGGACCGTAGAGATACGAGAGGATCGCGCCGGGCTGGTCGTAAAGCTTGGTGCCCAGCTTGCATTCATTGACATAGGGCGTGGCATTGGTGCTGCACCCATTGCCGAAACTGCCCGAGATGAAGGCATGTCCGGCGGCGGTGTTGTTGACATAGCGCAGCTTGGCGGCGGGAACCCCGGCGGCGACATAGAAATCGCGCACCGCATTCATCGCGCTTTGTTTGACGACCGTGTCCTTGGTACCGCTGAAGAGATAGACCTTTTGCGCGGCGATTTTGCTGACCGGATCAATCGAGCCGATGGCGGCAAAGCTGCTGGCCGCGCCAAAGGAGGCAAGGCCGCTTGGGCTGCCCTGCATACAGGTGGTGATGCCGCCCGGATTGACCCACGCGCAATTGTAGGGTCCGCCCGCCACCACGCCGACCCCGATCACACTGGCCGAAAAGGCCACGTCATACTGGACCGCCATGAACGCGCCCGATGACAGGCCCGAGAGCGAGACGCGCGCGCCATCGGCATGCAGCGCGGGCAAACTGTCCGCCGCGGCGGTTGCGGGCAGGCTGACACAGGAAAGGATAAGGGAAAGACCTGATCTGACGGTTCGGCTCAAACGCATGGTGACCCCCTGAAAGGTTCAAGGTTGCAAAGAACTCGTGTCTGATGGTCAGCATATCGGGAAATTTGGATAAGTCTATCGCGATGGCGCGATGAATTGCGCGCAACAACTTGGCGCTCTATGGTTAAGGCTTGAGAGTTTTTGCCAATGTGGTGCGCCGATATTTCGGCAAGCGCCGTTTCATGCGCAATAATTTATCGCGCGGGATTTTCTGAAAATCCGGCATTATTCATTTTGGATAATATATTTTTGTAAGTGCCGTTGCGCTTTTTAAAAAAGAAGCGCCCCGCCATCAGGCGAGGCGCTCCTGTCAAGGCTGATTACCAGTTCAGGCTCAGCTTGGCATAGACATAACGGCCGTTGAAGCCCCACGGCGCATAGTAGGGGAACGCCACGCCGCCATTGGTGGCCAGCAGATTGGCGGGCGTCTGACGGGGATAGATGTCGAACACATTGTTCGCACCCACCGACAGCATGGCCCGATCCAGCACCTTGTAGCGCGCTTCCAGATCGATGATCGTCTTGCGGCCGGTGCTGAGGTCACCAGCAGCAGTCGAGGCAGGCTGGATCACATTGCCATAGTACGAGGCGCGCGCCGTCGCCCCCAGCTTGTCAAACGACCAGTCGACGGTGCCGACCAGCTTTTCGCCCGGCGTGCCTTCGGTGATGGTCAGGATGCGCTGACGGGCAAACAGCGTTGCCGTGGCCGAGGTCGGATAGCTGTCAACGGTGATCTTGTTGATGTTGGCCGCCGCCGTCAGGTCAAACGTACCCACCGATGCGGTGCGCAGCTTGTAATGGCCCACAATGTCCACACCCTTGGTCGTGGTGTGCAGACCATTGATGAAGAAGCGGGCGGCCTGAACGGCATAGGTCAACTGATCGGCAGCCGACAGGGTGATGTTTTCCGACAGGCCAAGCTGATCGCGGATCTTGATGATGTAACCGTCGATGGTCAGGTCAAACCCGCCCTTGCGGAACACCGCGCCCGCCGAATAGTTCACCGACTTTTCCGGACGCAGAGCCTGACCACCCAGCGAACGCGCAATCGCGCTGCTCGAAGGGAAGGTGCCGGTTTCCACGATGGTCGAGACCGGGGGCGTGCCCGTGGTGGTCAGGACCGAAGCGGTCGAGGTGAAATACTGCTGTTGCAGCGAAGGCGCGCGGAAGCCGGTCGACACCGTGCCGCGCAGCGCGAACCAGGGGGCCAGATCAGCACGGGCCGAGAACTTGCCGGTGGCAATGTCGCCAAAGTCCGAGAAGTGTTCGCCGCGCACCGCACCGCCAAAGGTGAAGATGCTGGGCAGCTTGGCTTCGAGATCGAGATAGATCGCGTTGCTGATGCGGCTGGCCTTCAGGGCATTGCCTGCCTGGAAACCGATGAAGCCCTGCGCGCCGCTGGTCAGGTTGCTGGCCGAGCCTGCCGCGCGGTTATACGAGGTGGGTTCGCCCGCGATGATGCGATAGCCTTCGCGGCGCACTTCGACGCCCCATGCCACGTTCAGTTCGGTCCCGCCCAGCTTGTACAGCTTGGCCAGATCCATGCCGCCCAGAGCCTGATCATAGATCAGCGCGCCGTCATAGAAGCTGGTCTGCGAAGCCGCGCCATAGGTCGAGTTCAGCGAGTTCTGGGTGCGATAGTCCAGACGGTTGCGGCCATAGGAAGCCTTGATCGTCGCATTCCAGTCACCCATCTGGCCGCGCACACCGGCGGTCAGCGTCAGGTCCTTGGACAGCACCTTGATCTGGGGCAGGAAACCGTTGGGATAGATCGCGGCGACGTTGTTCACGTTGCTGGGCTCGCGGGCAAAGGCCGAGCTGGTGCTGTCGCGGAACTGATAGCCGCCAAAGGCAAACGCGGTCCAGTTGGTCTCGCCAATCGGCACGGCGGCGTTGAAATAGCCGGTGCCCTGAAGAACCTTGGGATCGCCGATGCGCGAACGCACGGTGTTGGGGCTGAAGCGCGTGTCGAGATCCGAACGGCCCGTCAGGCCGCGATCCAGATATTCGCCGGTCACGGTCAGGAAGCCGCCGTTCTTGCCCAGCTTGAAGCCCTGCCAGCCGCCAAGCGTCAGCGTGCCGCCATCCGAGATGTGACGCGAGGAGCGCGCGCCGTTGAACTGGGTGTCATACTGGCCATAGGACACGGTCGCGCCGCCGCCATGGTCGGCTTCGCGCAGGCGCAGGTTGATGACGCCCGCAATCGCGTCCGAGCCATATTGCGCCGATGCGCCATCGCGCAGCACTTCGACCTGCGAGAGGGCGAGCGTGGGGATCGTGTTGAGATCGACCGCCGCCGAACCGCGACCCACCGAGCCATTGACGTTGAGCAGCGCCGAGGCATGGCCGCGCACGCCGTTGATCAGCACCAGCGCCTGATCGGGCGACAGGCCGCGCAGCGTGGCCGGGCGGATCGAGTCCGTGCCATCGGTGCCCGCCGGGCGCGGGAAGTCGATCGAGGGGGCAACTGCGGCGAGCGAGGCGCCAAGTTCGGACGAACCCTGACGCGACAGGCTGTCGAGCGAGAGGACATCGACGGGGGCGACGGTGTCGAGCTTGGTGCGGTTCTGGGCGCGGGTGCCGGTGACGACGATGGCGTCGCCCTGGGTTTCATTGGCGGTGGGGGCGGGGGCTGCCCACACGGGGGTGCTGACGGCCACTGCCATAGCAGAGCCGACGCCAGCCAGAAGGGCTTGGCGGAAGTTGGTCATAGGAATGTCCTCATTCACTTAGCGAAGAAATTTATGTTTTCGGTCGCTCGCCGGGGGGCGGCTGGCGACCGTGGCTCCCCCCTAGACCCCGATTGTCTTACAGGACAACCGGCAAAAGACGCGAAACTGTCATGGAAACAGGCGCCAGACGGAAATAGGCAAGGGAGGTGACATTTTTGCCGCAATTTTTCGAGGTTTGGTCGAGTTGTTAGCGGCTTTCTGCGCCAAAGCATGATTTGATATATGGATAGCAGCAAGGTGAATATGAACGGAATGACAGGTTCGCCGCCTGTTTTGGCGGGTTCTCAGTTTACGATGATGACATCGCCGCTGGGTGCGAATGTCGCGCTCAGGCCCGCTTCCTCATTGCACCAGCGCATATAGGCCAGCACTTGTGCAAAGCGCGGATCGCTGGCGGGCAGGGGCTCGGCCTGTGCGTCATCATTGATAAAGGCGGGGCGGAAGGCGGTTTGCGCGATGCCATCGCGGCCCATCGCGCATTCCACGATCATCGTCAGGCGGGAATCGGGCGGAAAATTATACATGCTCTCGAAATTGGGTTCCCATTCGGGGGCCAGTTTCTGGATCTCCTTAAAGCCCTTGGATTGCGCATGTTCGCGCGTCATCGGCAGGTCGATGGCGAAATTGCCAAGGCTGTAGAAGATCGGTTTGCCGCGATAGATGTCCACGCCTTTGAGAATATGGGCATGGTGGCCAAGGATGATGTCGGCCCCCGCATCAATCACGGCGCGGCCCACCTCGAACTGATAATCGGCGATGGTGGCGGGCACGAAATGGATGCCCCAATGCAGCGAGGCCACCACCACATCGGCCTGTTCCCGCGCGGCGCGAATGTCGGCAAGGAAAGCGGCTAGATCCTCGGCATGGGCATAGGTGTGGATGCGGGCAGGGGTGCCGGGCTGGTCGATCTCGATCTGTTCATAGAGCGTGTGGGCGCGCATCGGCACGCATCCGGCGCGGCGCTCATCGGCCCAGAAGCCGGGCGGCAGGATCGAGCAGGCCGCGAGGAAAGCCACGCGCACGCCGTTGACATCCCGGATGATGGGGCGGCGGGCCTCGGCAATGGTCTGTCCCACGCCCACCACATCCAGACCCGCGTCATGCAGATTGACCATCGTGTCGTGCAACCCTTCCGGCCCCCAGTCCATGCAATGGTTGCCCGCAAAGGAGATCACGTCATAGCCTGCGTCCGCCATCGCCTGCGCCGCGCCGGGAATGGCGCGATGGGTGTGGCGGACCTGCGGCAGGCGAAAGCCGCGCTCGGATATCACGCATTCCAATTGGCCAAAGGTCAGGTCGGCTTCGCGCAGCAGGCGGGCCGAGGGCGTGAAACATTGCGCGGGGTTGGGGCGGTTGGGGCCAATATCGCCCGTGGCCCGAAACAGGATGGTCATGGCAAGCTCCGTTGCGAAAAGGGCAGGCGCGGCCCGACCGAGAGCAGCAGCACCGCGATCAGCAGCAGCGCGGCCCCGATGAATTCGGCCCCGCTGGGCCATTTGCCGCCATAGAATTGGGCAAGGATCACCGTGCCGAACACGCCCGCCAGAATGCTGGCCGAGCGTTCCAAGGGCACGCAAAAGCTGTTTTCGCGCCCGTCGAGCAGGATGATGCCCGAAAACACCCCGGTTGCGCAGACCATCAGCCCGGTCATCACCATCGCAGGCAGGTGGTCGCTGTGCCACGCCGCCGTAAAGCCCCAGAGCAATTGCGCCCCAGCCCCGCCGGGCGTGCGATCAACCCATGCGATCACGCCCAGCGACAGGATGGCGATGGGAAAGGCCACCAGCTTCTCCTCGCTGAAAAAGCTGCGCAGGCGGGCCGGGTCGTCGTCCTTGGCCACTGCGGTCATCACCCAGAGGCGGCCGAAATAGCCCGCCGTGTAGATAATCAACGTGATGAGCGCCAAGGGCGGCAGCGCCAGCCCCCCGCGCGCGCTGAGCGTATGGAACAGCGCCAGCGCCACCAGCATCAGCGCGCCCCACGACCACCAATGCACCCGCCGCCCCAGCATGACATCGACCAGCGGCGCGATGATCAGAATATCGCCCCGCATCAGCAATTGCATGAAAGGGATCGAAACATCGCGGAACGTATAGGACAAGGGCACCGTGGTCAGCACCAGCACCGTGCACAGCCCCGACCACATCGTCGCCCGCGTCGCGCCGGGCAGCGACAGGCCCGCCACACGAACCCGGTGCATCCCCCGGCCCCATCCCGAAATCCAGATGAAGCCATAGGTCGAGATCGCCGCGCTGATCAGCATCACCGGCAGGATATGCAGCCCGGTCAGCGCATGGCCATCGCCATCGGCCCCATTGGTGGCCAGATAGCGCGTAAGGATGACATAGGGCAGGTAGGACAGCAGATAGGAAAGAGCCACCAATTCAATTGGCGCCGGTTCAATCTTTATGCGCCTTTGCCGGGTCACATGGCTCTCCCTTGCCACTTGTTCATTGCGGGTGAGGATAGGCAGGGGCGGCAAGTCTTGCAAGCGCTTTCAGTGATCTTGTGCGGCGCCCCTGTCACACGCGCGGACTTGACAAACATGGGCATTAGGCCGTGGAAGCAGATGCTCTGCAACCATGCAGGGCGCTTTAATCGAGCAGGACACGCGCCATGAGCAACGCCGATTTTCGCCCCATCGTCTATCTGAAGGACCGGTGCCCGTGGTGCCTCAAATTCCGCCTGTTCCTGCTGGAATCGGGGCTGCGCGATGATTTCGAATTTCGCGAATTTGTCCCCGGCGATGATCGCGAAGCGGCAATCCGCGAGGAACTGGCCCCCCATTTCGCTAAGCCCAGCTTTCCCACGGTCCAGATCGCGCCGGGCGTTTACATGCGCGAATCCGACGATCTGATCGCCCATTACGCCCATGCCCATGGCATCGACGTTGCCGACCTGCCGACGCTGGATCAGTATATTCGCGGGCCCTTGGTGCGGATCGCCGAATTGCGCGCCGAAATCGCCAGCTTGCGCGGATAATTCAGGCCAATTCGGGCCAAAACTCAGGACGCGGCGAGGAACTCTTTCACATCCACCATGAAACTTTCTAACCGGTCATGGTGGGGCCAGTGGCTGGCATGGTCATATTCGATCAGGCGGGCGTTTTGAAAGTTCTCGATGCGCCCGTCCTGCGCGGGGTTGGGCA
>Ga0187844_10003718_pt1 | contig 10033 bp, 13 predicted proteins | sample SpaLakP09_SKY_50_FD_134517 | JGI IMG/M metagenome (GOLD analysis project Ga0187844, IMG submission 134517) | Oligotrophic lake water microbial communities from Sparkling Lake, Wisconsin, USA - SP09_SKY_50 | ecosystem: Environmental > Aquatic > Freshwater > Lake | place: USA: Sparkling Lake...
AGCGCTGGGTGGGGGCGGACGGCGAGGTCATCGTCAGCTACTCCCTGCTCACGGTGAACGCCAACAGCCACGCCCTGATGCACCGCTACCAGCAGCCCGGCAGCGAAAAACGCATGCCGGTCATCCTCAACGAAGGCGCCTTCGAGGCCTGGCTCGGCGCGCGCCCCGAGAAGGCCAGGGAATTCATGCGGGCCTATCCGGCCACCTCATTGACGGCCAACCCGGTCGAAAAAAGCCGCTGAGCGGCCGGCCCGCGCCGGGGCAGACGCTCCGAGACCGTGAACAGGCTCTCAGTGCGTCACGAACTCGTAGACGATCTCTTCGCTCTCCACCATGTCCAGGATGTCGTTGAGCACCTCGTCGCTCTCCGTGCTGCTCCAGGTCTCCTCGGGGTCGCTGGCAAACAGCGGCTCGATGGCCAGGTCCATGAACTGGCCGTTGGGCAACTGCAGCACGGGCGTGCCTTCGGAGGTCTGGACCAGCTCCCAGTCGTCGGGCACGGTCATCTCCAGATGGATCTGGACCTTGAGTTTTTTCATGGTGTTTCCTTGTAGGTCAGGCGGCGAGATTACATGACACCCAGCCCGGCGCTCACCGCCGCGGCATCCGGCGTGGCAAAGGGGGTGTTGTGCTTGTCGGTGAGCGGGCCGCCCCCGGGGATCAGCTGGCCCGCGGCGTCAAAGCCGATGGCCTTGAATTTCCAGACTGCGCCGATGCGCTTGAGGTAGCCCAGGTGCACGCCGTCGGGCCCGTGCACGCTGCGCACATCGGGGTTCACCGGGCGCAAGGTGAGCGCGGCCACGGTTCAGCCCGCCCGCGTCTCGGCTGACACCAGATGGCCGCGGCCGGCGTGCTTGGCGCCGTAGAGCGCCACGTCGGCACGGGCCATGAGCGACTCCAGCGACTCGTGCCGGTCGCGGCAGAGCGCATGGCCGGTGCTGAAGTCGAGCTTGAAAGGGATGGCCTGCGGCGCGGCCTTGGCCAGTTCGGCGCGCAGGCGCTGGTCGAAGGCCTGGGCAGCCGCCGTATCGGCGTGCGCCAGCAGCACACAGAACTCCTCGCCGCCCAGGCGCGCGTTCACGTCGCCCGCGCGCTGGCACTGCCTGAGCAGGCCGCCGAAGAACACCAGCGCCCCGTCGCCGGCCTCGTGGCCGTGGGTGTCGTTGATGCGCTTGAAGTGGTCCAGGTCGATCATCAGCAGCGACAGCGGATAGCCGTGGCGCTGCGCATAACGCAGGGCCCGGTCGGCCTGCTCGGCCCAGCCGTTGCGGTTGAGCAGGCCCGTGAGCGCATCGGTGATGACCAGGGTGCGTAGCTTGTGCTGCGCCTCCTCGCGCCAGGCCGCCAGGATGGCGATATTGCCCAGCACCAGCGTCACGTTGGCCGCCACCAGCGCCGTCAGGTTGACGGGCGTGGGCGCGCGGAAAAAGGGGTAGAGCTCGGTGAACCAGGCGCCCAGGATGCCGCGCAGCGCAGTGAGGAAGGCCATCAGCCCGAAACAGCCGAGCATCAGCAAGCGCCAGTTGCCCTGGCCGAACTCGCGGTTTGCCGGCAGCAGCGTGGCGCGCGCCAGGATCAGCAACTGCCCCGCGATCAGCAGGTTGGCCCAGCCCACCCGCACCGGGTAGCTGCCGAAGCTCAGGGCGTAACCCAGCGGCGTGGCCAGCACCAGCACCAGCAACAGGCGGCCCAGCGGGCGCGGCCCCAGCCAGTGGCTCAGCGCCTGGTAGATCAGCCAGTTGCTGAAGCTCAGCAGGCCCATGGCCACGCTGGAGAGCAGCCGGTCGGGCCACTGCTCGCGCCAGAAGCCGGCCAGGATCAATGCCAGCCAGGCGGCCCCGTTGATCATCAGGGAGGCACGCGCGCTGCGCGCCGCCGGGCTCAGGTTCTGCCCCATCACCAGGGGCAGGGCCAGCGACATCGCCAGCAGGTTGGCGACGTTCAGAAAAATCAGGGTGGTGGGATCGAGTTGCACGGAGGTCGGACGATGTGTGACCGTTGAATTTTATGCCCCGGCCTGACTGGCCAGGCCCCCAGGGTGGCCGCTGCCCGCCGTTTTCAGGCCGGGGCCGTTCCCGGTGCCGCGTCGATCGGCGTGAGCGGCGCCCGTTCGGCCGAGACCATCTGGCTGCGGCCGGCGTACTTGGCGCGGTAGAGGGCCGCATCCGCGCGCGCCATGAGCGACTCCAGCGTCTCGTCCCGGCCGCTGCACAGCGCATGGCCGGTGCTGAAGTCCAGCACGGCGCGCAGGGCCTCGGGCGCCGTGCGGGCCAGCTCGGCGCGCAGGCGCTGGTCGAAGGACTGGGCGGCCGCGGTATCGGCATGCGCCAGCAGCACGCAGAACTCCTCACCGCCCAGGCGGGCGATGACGTCGCCGCCGCGCTGGCAACGCCGCAGCAGGCCGCCGAAGAACACCAGCGCCGCGTCGCCGGCCTCATGGCCTTGCGTGTCGTTGACGCGCTTGAAGTGGTCCAGGTCGATCATCAGCAGCGACAGGGGCTGGTCGTAACGCTGCGCGTAGCGCAGGGCACGCCCGGCCTGCCCGGCCCAGCCGTTGCGGTTGAACAGGCCCGTGAGCGCATCGGTGATGACCAGGGTGCGCAGCTGGTGCTGCGCCTCCTCGCGCCAGGCCGCCAGCAGGGCGATATTGCCCAGCACCAGCGTCACGTTGGTCGCCACCAGCGACAGCAGCAGCAGGGGCGAGGGCGTGTGGAAGGATGGGCTGATTTCCGGGCTGACCACCCCCAGGATGCCGCGCGTGGCCGTCAGCACCGCCATCACGCCCAGGCAGCCCAGCAGCAGGAAACGCCAGCCGCCTTCGCTGTTGCTGTCCGGCGCGGGCAGCAACACGGCACGCGCCAGGATCAGCAACTGCCCCGTCAGCAGCAGGCTGAACCAGCCCACGCGCACCGGGTAGTTGTCGAAGCTCAGCGCAAAACCCGGGGCATCAGCACCGCCAGCACCTCCAGCAGCCGGCCCAGCGGGCGCGGCCCCAGCCAATGGGCCAGGGCGCGGAAGATCAGCACATTGCTCAGCCCCATGAGCGCCAGGGCCAGGGTGGACAGCAGCCGGTCGGGCCACAGGCCCGCCCAGCGGCTGGTCAGCGCCAGCGCCACCCAGATCCCGGCCTTGAGCATGAGCGAGGCGCGGGCCAGGCGCGCGGCCGGGCTCAGGTTCTGCCCCATTACCAGGGGCAGGGCCAGCGACATCGCCAACAGGTTGACGACGTTCAGGAAAATCAGGGTGGCGGGATCGAGTTGCACGGCTTGGGAGCGGCGCGTAACCCGCGCCGTACCCAGCAGTTTAGTCCACATTCCGCACACTGATACGTGTGCATACCGCCTGGAGGCGGGCGCGCGCGGCGGGGCTCAGGCCTGCCAGACCCCAAAACCCGCCGAGCGCAGGTCGATGCCCACCTCGATCTCCTTGTCCACCGCGTCGTCGTAGCGCAGGGGGTTGAAGCCCTCGTACAGGTCAGGCAGCAGGCGCAGGCCGTACTTCGTCACATAGCGGTTGGCCTGGATGCCGGCCATGTGCTTGTCGAAGCGCACATCCGGGTCCAGGCCCGTCATGCCCACGTAGACGCAGGGCTTGCCGTCCACGTAGTTGGGGTTGTTCTTCCGGAACCGGGCCTCCAGCAGCACGTCCTTCGACAGCTCGATGACATAGACGTGGTAGTGGGGACGGCGGGCCATGGGGGAAGGGCGGTGGATGCCCGCCATTATTGATGCGGGCCGTTGGCCGCTGCCGCGCCTGGCGCGGCGGCCGCTTTTGTGCAGGAAACCACGGCGCCGCGGCAAAGCGGTAATAGTTCGCAGCGCTTTCGTGGCCGGGTGTGAATTACGCACGGGCGGGGGGATGCCAGATGCGCGCGGCTTGCCCATACTGCCCCCACCGGTATCCGGAGGAGCACAACATGAAGTTCACCACCTTGCTTGTTTTCGTCACCGCGCTGGCCGCGGGTGGGCCCGCGTGGGCCGATCCGGCGCTCCAGCCCGCGTCGGCCGTCAACTGGCTGGCCCAGCGCCAGGCGCAGGAGCAGCAGGATGATGCCCGCTACCGCGTCTGCGACGCGCAGCGTGTCGACAACCCGGCCACCCGCAGCATCGACTTCAGCGCCGCCGGCCGCCGCTGCCTGATCGCCGCGCTGGGCCAGGCCGCCTCGGTGCAGGGTACGCTGGTGCTGCTGCGCAATGCCTCGGTGGCCCTGCGCAAGGACCCCGCCGACCAGGCCCTGCGCCAGGCGGCGCAAGGCGCCGTGGAGCGGGCTCGCACCAAGCTGGTCGCCGAACTGCCGCAGCTGCGCGAGCGCTTCAAGGAAGAAGCCGCCGCGCTGGACCTGGCCGAGTTTTCCATCCACCTGCCGCAGCTGCATGAGCAGCAGCAACAGTGGCGGCTGCGGGCCTACGCGGCCGGCTTGCAGAGGCAGGACTGACGCGGGGCTCAGAACGAGGAGCCCGGCTCCTGCAGAAAGGCCAGCTCCTGCGGCGTGGAGACGCGCCCCAGGATGGCGTTGCGGTGCGGGTAGCGGCCGAAGCGGCGCAGGATGTCCGTGTGCCGGTGCAGGAAGTTCAGCGTGTTTTCCAGCCCCGGTTGCGAGAACAGCGGCAGCGCCTGCGCATGCACCGCCAGCGACTCGCTGTGCATATAGGGCATGTAGGCAAAGGCACGCTGCGCCAGCGGCAAGGCCGCGTCGCCGCCGCCGGCCACCAGCTCCTGCGCCAGCGTGAGCGCCTGCGGGTCGTGTGCGAAGGCCAGCGGCGTGTCGCGGTGGATGTTGCGGCTGAACTGGTCCAGCACGATGATTTCCGCCAGCCTGCCGGCCGCATCGCTGCGCCAGTGGGGCAGCTCGCCGTGCGCGGCCGCCTGCAGGTGGCCGCCGAAGCGCTGGCCGATCAGCGCATCCAGTGCCGCGTCCTTGGCAAAACGCCGTTTGTTGTCCAGTTCCTCGAACCAGAAGGTGAGTACGTGCTGCGCTTGCATGGGGTGGTGCCTACTTGCGGCGCAGCGTGCCCGCCAGGTCCGTGCCCGGCGCCACGGTGTTGAAGACCGTGCCGTATTTCTTGACGTTCTCGTGCAGCAGGGCCAGGCGCTGCTCGCTTTCGTCCGTGTCCACGATGATCTCGTAGCGGATGCTCTCCATCTTCGGCGGCACATCCTGGCGCACGCCGTCCACCACCACCTCCACCCCGCGCAGCTGGAACTTGAGCATGGGCACCACCCGCTCGATGCCCTTGACCATGCAGGCGGATAGGGAAGCCAGCAGCAGCTCGGCCGGGTTGAAGGCCGCGGGGTTGCCGGCCAGGTCCGTGTCCAGCGCGATCTCGGCGCTCTTGCAGACCGCACGGCTGCTGTGCGCGTCCACGCGGCGGGTTTCCACGTGGAAGGTCATCTTGGTCGGCACTTGAGTCATGTGGGCCATCCGAAGCCGGTGTTATGGGAGACGCACTATTATTGTCCTCACATCTATCAAGAAAAAGGGAGGATGCGATGGCCGCACAAAACAACGACAAGCTCGCGGTGCTGTTCGACGCCGACAACGCGCAGGCAGCAATGATTGAAGAGTTGTTTGCCGAAGTTTCTCGCTACGGTAGGGTCACCATCAAACGGGCCTATGGCGATTGGACGACGGACCAGTTGAGACCTTGGAAGGACATCCTTCAGAGGCAAGCGATTCAACCGATCCAGCAATTTCCGAACGTCAAGGGGAAAAATGCGACGGACTCGGCCATGATCATCGATGCCATGGATGTACTGCACTCAGGCCTTGTCGATGGCATTTGCCTCGTCTCTTCGGACAGTGACTTCACCCGTCTGGCCAATCGGATACGAGAGGCTGGACTCTTGGTTCTTGGGTTTGGTCGGCACGATACTCATCCAGCCTTTGTCGCTGCGTGCGACCGCTTCATCTATACAGAAATTCTTCGCTTGGAATCAGAGCAAGCAGCAAAAGCCGCGGTTAGCGATGTGGAAAAGCTTCGGACGCGCATGGTCGAAGCCATTGAGTTTCACGCTCGAGAGGATGGTTGGGCAGCATTGGGCGGTGTTGGCGATCACATCAGTAAGAACCTCACCGACTTCGATCCTCGCAACTATGGATTCAAGAAGCTTAGCGAGTTGGCGCGCAGTCTTGACTATGTCGAGATCAAGGATGTGCCCGTGACTCGACCGGATGGCGTCAGCGTGACCAATGTTCAAGTCCGCCTCAAGCGGGCGTCACGCTGATCATTCCTCGATCTTCACGCCCTTCCAGAAGGCTACGCGGCCCTGGATGAGGTGGGCTTCGGGCTTGGGCTCGGGGTAGAACCACACGGCCTCGGGCAGCATGTCGCCGTTGACCATGAGGCTGTAGTAGTGCGCCTCGCCCTTCCAGGGGCAGGTGGTCTTGTGGTTGCTGAAGGTGACGTACTCGCGCTTGAGTGTGTGCTCGGGGAAGTAGTGGTTGCCCTCCACCAGTACGGTGTCGTCACTTTCGGCGATGACGGTGTTGTTCCAGGTGGCTTTCATGATGCGGCCCCGCTTTCGCTTGCTTCAATTGCCTGATCGCTGGTTACCAGCTGCCTCAGCCATTGCTCAATGTTTTGTAGAGTCTCCAACTCTTCTAAAGTAAGAGTCTTCCCAGAGGACGCATGAGCAACGACTTTTCTGGATTCGTTGACCGTAACTAACCATTGCGTTTTTTTGTCCTTACCACTCGCTTTGCCGTATCCGAGCAGGCTTTCGAATAAATCCCAGTGTTCCACTGCAATTTTCCGGTAGTCGATTAAATCGAAGTAGAACTCACGACCACCGCGTTTGCCATCGTCTTGTTCAAATCGTTCACTCGCTGAAGTACGAACTTGTTTAGGAACGCCCAAAACCCACCATTCATCAGCAAATTCTCCAGTGAGAACCTCCATAGTCAACTTCTGCAGCATGATTTCGATGCTGTCAATTACAGTTTTAGCTCGGACGTTGGTTTGTTGCTTCTCTGTCTGAATGAAATCATCCAACCCAGCGGGGTTGTATGTCGAAATTTGACTGCGAATGGCTTGCTGGCAGCGACGCATCCGGGTGGTAACGCCTTGAACGCCTCGGTACTCTCTGAACTGTTTTCTCGCAGGGATGCTGAGGCTTGCGAGGTGGCTTGCGAGAGCATCGGAGTATGGTCTGAGCTGATCCAGTAGCTTCCCCTCATCTAGCTTTACCAATGATTTTCCATTTAACTCTAGAGTGGTAATTACACTTCTCAATACTTCAATGCAAGACACGATGCCATCATTCATTGAGAGACCACCACCTTCTGCTGAACCTAAAGCCCACCAGTCGCTGGCTTTCTGAGCGATCGGTTCAAACCAGGCGTTGAGTACAGCTACTGTTCTGTGAAGAGTGGATTCGTTATCGCCGGCCCAGAGTGCTCCAAACTCAATTACCGCTCCTTTTTTCTCCTTCGAAACAAAGAAGCCAGGTTTTTCCAATGTGCCAAAAATGCTGGTGATGCTTACACACCTTGTGTGATCACGTACAGAATCGGCGGTTTGGATTCGACCGTAAAAAGGGGAGCCAATATCTCCGTCAAGCACTTGAATCGCCTTTGAGACGATTGCGCGAACACGAACCGAAGGATCGGATGCGTCCCAGTGCAATTCCGCGTAGAGCTCTTGAAGTAAGGATTGCTTTACGCTCTTTTGTTTCGCATTTATGTCAATGAATAGCTGCGCCTGTTTGCTAGCACTTAATCCTTCGAATGCCAATACAGACAGGTGAGAGTTGTGTGCCTTCGCGTGGCCAGAATATGCGTATAGGCGATGCTGCCCGTCAATGATCCACGCAGATTTATAAGCAGGCCTGATGTCGAGCCAGCCAAGCGTGCCACTTTCCGATTCGTCCACCTTTGAATTGGCCTGTTTTACTCGTTCAAACTTAAGTCGATCCTTTTCAATATTCAAAACTATATTCGTGGGGAAAACCCCATCATCAGTGATGTACTGTTTGATAGTGGCTAAACGATTCTTGCTTACCATCCGCTGATAAGTGTCAACGTCTGACGCTTTCCCCTTTGATCGATGGGAAACGTAAGCAATCTTTAGAAGGTACTCTGGGCTAATTGCAAACGTATAACAGGAGACTCCTCCAATCTTTGTTCTTACTGCGGGAACTCTGATTTCCAAGGCGGGTATCGTCTTTCCAGGCAACAAATCAGCGAGCAATTGATATTTGGCAGCCGGTCCTAGATGGGAGGCTAACTTGTCGTAGTAGTCCAAATCCTGAAGATCAAAGATCGAGATGTGCGCGGCTTCAAGTGCTATTCGATCGACAGGAGCTAACTTGACGTTTCCGGTGAGAAGTACAAAGACCGTCTGTCGCTTGGTAGGCGCTGGGAGTTCTGCTGCAATTGATCTGGCTATGGGTTCACGTAGAAGATGGGTGTCGTCGATGAGTTTCTGAACCTCTCCGCGTCTAGGAGCTGTCGGCATGCATCGCACAATGACTGACACTTCATCATTGATTCCCACCGTGCCCAAGTTGTATATGGTCTCCCCCTCGTCCTTGCGGTTAAGAGTCAGATTCGCACCTCCGTCGCCAGACAGGTAAATAAACCCTAGTCGATATAGCAACGTCCACGCGTGATCTTCGAGCGCGTGATCTGGTTCTTTTTCTTTGCTCAGGCGTATTGAGGACTTATTCTTCTTGAGGACCGTCCATCCTTCGGCTTGGGCTTCATCAGCGCGTACTGAGGGCACTGTCTTTGTGACAAACGATAGCTTCTTCTTTCTTGCCAAGCCGGCAAGCTCGCCATGGCCGTGAAGATTTTGAATCATTGTTATCCCCCCAAAGAAAAAATGCACTCGGTAATGGCTTTCCGGCCAGTCGCGCTGGCTGAGATTACCGACCAACGTTCAACGGTTTGAACTTGAAATGCTTTGTATAGCTCGCGTAGGGATGGATGATCTGCGTTGCTAATCACAACTTTGACGCCGCGAGCTGCCAGCATTCTGGCAACTGACTCTAGCCGTTCTTGATCTCTCCACGAGAATATTTTCTCGTTGTATTTCAAAAAACCATTATTCCCATGAGCCACCGTGTATGGCGGATCGAAGTAAACGCAATCTCCGCGGTTGGCCCGAGTGGCCACAACTTCGAAGTCGTTACATTGAATTTCACACGACTGGAGTTGGTCGCTAATGGAGTGGATGACGTCTGCGTCGCAAGGATCTATGTGTTCTTTGTAGCCGTATGGAACGTTGAATTGACCGGCTTGATTGACTCTGTAGATGCCGTTAAAAGAGAGCGTACAAAGATAAATAAATCGCGCTGCGCGGCCTACCTCGCTGCGAGGCGACGATGCGCGAATATCGTAGTAGTCATCTCTGCTGTTCTTCAGCTTTCGCAGCTTCTCGATCAGTGCATCGGGCTGCGATTGAGTGACCTTGTAGCAGTTTATGAGTTCCGGGTTTAGGTCGCTAAGCACGGCGCTCTTCGGATTGAGCTCAAAGAATACGGCGCCGCCGCCAAAAAATGGTTCGAAATAGCGCCGATAACCCTGAAGGAGCGGTGTGATTTCTGCAGCAAGGGCACGCTTCCCCCCCGCCCACTTAAGCAGTGGCCGTGCTTTTTTGCCCGGCGTGACTTGATTTTCTTTCGCCACTGACTGAATGCTCCCTTATCTTCTTCTTGCGACTAAGGAACTCTGGCAAGTTGTTGTTCATCGGTCGTTGCCCGTAAGCAGTGAGCTATTTCATCGCGTCACTGACTTGTCTTGACTAAAGGCCGCTCTCTATTTGGATAGTGGATAGCAAAGCTATTTCACTTCCCCCAACTATCCTTCAAGCCGGTGACACGGTTAAAGACGGGCTTACCCTTGTTATGGTCCAGTCGGTCCGCCACAAAATAACCATGCCGCTCGAACTGGAACTTGTCGTCCCCCGTGGCCTGGGCCAGTGAAGGCTCCACATAGGCGGTGACGGTCTTCAGGCTGTCCGGGTTCAGGCTGGCCAGGAAGTCCTTGCCACCCGCGTCGGGTTGCGCTTCGGTGAACAGGCGGTCATACAGG
>Ga0187844_10003720_pt1 | contig 10031 bp, 9 predicted proteins | sample SpaLakP09_SKY_50_FD_134517 | JGI IMG/M metagenome (GOLD analysis project Ga0187844, IMG submission 134517) | Oligotrophic lake water microbial communities from Sparkling Lake, Wisconsin, USA - SP09_SKY_50 | ecosystem: Environmental > Aquatic > Freshwater > Lake | place: USA: Sparkling Lake...
CGGCCCTGATAAGCCTCCAACAGGGCTTTCTTCAGTGCGTATTGCGAACCTGGGCGGCCAGTGTATTTGGCCCAATGCAGCAAGCGGTGGGAATCGAGCGTGTTGTAAATACGGCCCCGGCCTTCGGCGCTGAAGGCGAAGCCCACCTCCTCGCCCCGGCGCCGGATGGTGTCGCGTATTTCGACGCGCTGCTCAGGGGTGGAGCCGTATTTTTCGGTCAGGTGCTCGTCCAAATCCTGCCCGCCGGGCGGCATGTCAGGGTTGAGCTCAAAGGGCTGAAATTGCAATTCCACCTCCAGCTCGTCACCCAGGCGGGCTATCGCTTGCTCCAAAGCGCCCAGCCCGACAGCACACCAAGGACAGGCTACATCAGATACAAAGTCGATTTTCATTTTGACGGACATAGGAGCTCGCTTTCGCAATAGGTGCGTAGAAGTTTAAAAAACTATATAAAACAATATCTTAAATAAGCTATTTAAGGTATCACTGAAGATAAAAACTATCCATCGCCAACATGCCGTAGAGCACTTCGCGACTCAAATAATGCGCTTGCGTCCCCACGCCGCCCGCACCCAAGGCAAAAAACAACGGCATGAAATGGTCTTCACTGGGGTGGGCGCGCAGCGCGTGGGGGGCCCGATCACGGTAGTCCCACAGCGCTTCCAGGTCTCCTTGGGCAATTTGCGTCTCCACCCAGCGGCTAAATTCCAGCACATAGGGCGCAGTGGGCACGCCAGGGCCGGCAAACTCACCCAAGTTGTGCGTCATGCCACCGGAGCCGATCAGCAAAACACCCTGCGCACGCAGCGACTGCAAAGCCGCGCCTATGGCATAGGCCTCACGCGGACCAGCGCGCTGAGGCAAGGCCACTTGCAGTACCGGCACTTGAGCGTCAGGGAACATATGCATCAAAGGCACCCAGGCGCCATGGTCCAAAGGCCGCTCGACATCACCATGCGCCATGATGCCCGCCAGCGCCAAAAGCTCCATCACCTGCACCGCCAGCGCGGGGGCGCCGGGCGCCGGATATTGCAATTGGTACAAAGCATCAGGGAAGCCGCCAAAGTCATGCAAAGTGGCGGGTTGCACGCCGGTCATCACCGCGGGACTGCGTGGCATCCAATGCGGTGACATGATGACAACAGCCTTCGGGCGCGTCGCCAGGCTCTGCGCAAAGGACTGCAAGGCGGCGCCAGAAACGCCTGGATCCAAGGCAAATAGCGGCGCACCATGCGAGACATAGAGAACAGGTGTCATCGGGGCCAACTAAAAAAGTATCTTCTTAACAGGGGGCGCAAGCAGGCGTCACTGCATCCCGGCCAGCCCGGCGACAGCCAGGGCGTAGCCATTCACACCAAAACCGCACATCACCGCTTTGGCTACCGGCGAAATATAGGAATGGTGGCGAAACTCCTCGCGCGCGTGCACATTGCTAATATGCAGTTCAATCAAGCAAACGCCCGTACCCTTGATTGCGTCATGCAAGGCCACACTCGTGTGGGTGTAGGCACCGGCGTTGAGCACCACGCCCGCCAAGCTTCCCGCCGCGTGCATGCGCCCGGCTTCGTGCAGCGCATCTAACAACTCGCCCTCATGGTTGCTCTGGCGGAAATCCAGGGCAAAACCATTGGCCGCGCAGGCGCGCTCGCACAGGGCTTGCACATCGGCCAGGGTCTGGCTGCCATAAACCTGCGGCTCGCGCGTGCCCAATAGGTTCAAGTTGGGGCCGTTCAAAATCATTACAGTTTTCATAGGCGCTCCGGGGGTGGGTCGGGGAACTCAAGTTCGAAGGTAAGAGGTCGGGCTAATGCAGGCAAATGCAAGTTGCACTCAAGGCAGCTGGTGTAGGGCACCGGCTAACTCGCCACACTGCGCTCGGTGCTGCAACACATGCTCCATCACGACCAAGGCCAGCATGGCCTCAGCGATCGGCGTGGCGCGTATGCCGACACAAGGATCATGGCGGCCCTTGGTGACCACTTGGGTCGCCTTGCCATGCACATCCACGGTGTCGCGCGGCGTCAGGATAGAACTGGTGGGCTTGATCGCAATGCTTACTTCCAAATCTTGCCCGGTGCTGATGCCGCCCAACACGCCACCGGCGTTATTGGAGGCAAAACCGCTAGGCGTGAGCGAATCGCCATGTATGCTGCCGCGCTGCGCCACGCTGGCAAAACCGGCGCCTATCTCCACGCCCTTGACCGCATTGATGCCCATCATGGCGTAAGCAATATCGGCATCCAACTTGTCATACAAAGGTTGACCCAAGCCCACGGGCATATGGCGGGCGGTCACGCGGATGCGAGCGCCGCAGGAGTCGCCGGACTTGCGCAACGCATCCATATAGTCTTCCAGCGCCTGCACATCGGCTATCGGCGCGAAAAACGGGTTGTGCGGCACATGGTCCCAGTTTTCAAAGCCGATGTGCATATCGCCCAATTGCGTCATGCAGCCTTGAAACTGGGTGCCGCAGTGCTCCAGCAACCACTTTTTGGCCACTGCGCCGGCGGCCACCATGGGCGCGGTCATGCGCGCAGATGAGCGCCCTCCGCCACGCGGGTCGCGCAAGCCGTATTTACGCAAATAGGTGAAGTCAGCATGCCCGGGGCGGAAGGTTTCCAGGATATTGCCGTAATCCTTGCTGCGCTGGTCGGTGTTCTGGATCAAGAGGGCAATCGGGGTACCAGTGGTTTTACCCTCATACACACCACTCACAATTTGCACCTGATCGGGCTCTTGGCGCTGGGTCACATGGCGGCTGGTGCCGGGGCGGCGGCGGTCTAAGTCGCCCTGAATGTCCGCCTCGCTTAAAGTCATGCCCGGCGGGCAGCCATCAATCACGCAGCCAATGGCCGGGCCATGGGATTCACCAAAGTTGGTGACTGCGAAGAGGTGTCCAAAGGTGTTTCCGCTCATGGGGCGATTATCCCTGAGCGGCGGGGCGCTTTAATTGGACGGTGTTGCGCCCTCTTCCTGTCCTGGCCAGTCGCGGATATAGGCCTTGAGCATCTTGTTTTCGAAGTTCTGGCTGTCCACTACCGCCTTAGCCACGTCGTAAAAGCTGATCACGCCCATGAGCATGCGTTTGTCCATGACAGGCATATAGCGGGCATGGCGGTCTAGCATCATGCGGCGCACCTCGTCCATCTCGGTTTCCATAGTGCAGGTCAGGGGCGCATCGTCCATGGCACTGCGCACCAAAGTGCTGCCTAAGCCCTGGTTTTTCACAATGCTTTGGATCACTTCGCGAAACGTCAGCATGCCCACCAGATCGCCATGCTCCATCACCACCAAAGAGCCGATGTCGTGCTCGGACATCATCTGAACCGCATGGGCTAAGGGCTCTTGCGGCGTGGCAGTAAACAGGGTTCCGCCTTTGACGCGCAGAATATCGCTGACTTTCATGGTGCTTCCTTTCGTTCGGCCGTCCGTGCGCAAGGCGCGATGGCGGGCCACGCATCGAATATAGCCCACAATCACGGCTTTGAACGCGGCGCAATAGGGACTGTCTGTTGCATGCCCCACACCCCGAAGCAGTCTGGAGAACCTCTTATGAGCGGATACGCCGACCCCGGCTTTGACACTTTGGCCTTGCACGCCGGCGCCGTACCCGATGCCACCGGTTCGCGCGCGGTCCCCATCCACCTGACTACTTCTTTTGTCTTTGAGTCCAGCGACCAGGCCGCAGCCCTGTTCAACTTGGAACGCGCCGGCCACGTTTACAGCCGCATTAGCAACCCCACCAACGCAGTGTTCGAGCAGCGCATTTCCGCGCTGGAAGGCGGCATAGGCGCAATTGCCACCGCCAGCGGGCAGGCGGCACTGCACTTAGCGATTTGTACGCTAATGGGCGCGGGCTCGCACATCGTCGCATCTACCGCGCTATACGGTGGCTCGCACAATCTGCTGCACTACACGCTGCGTCGCTTTGGTATCGAAACCTCGTTTGTGAATCCCAATGACATGGATGCCTGGCGTGCCGCGGTGCGCCCCAACACCAAGCTGTTCTTTGGCGAAACCGTGGGCAACCCGGGCATGGACGTGCTGGATATTGAAGCCGTTAGCGCCATCGCCCACGATAAGGGCGTGCCGCTGCTGGTGGACTCCACGCTCACCTCGCCCTGGCTGATCAAGCCCTTTGACCACGGCGCAGACATTGTTTACCACTCGGCCACCAAGTTTTTGTCTGGCCATGGCACGGTGGTGGGGGGCGTGGTGGTGGACAGCGGCCGATTTGACTGGGAAGCGTCAGGCAAATTTACCGAGCTCAGCGCCGTCTATGCCGGTTTTCACAACATGGTTTTTACCGAGGAAAGTACGGTGGGCGCATTTTTGCTGCGCGCCCGGCGCGAGGGTTTGCGCGACTTTGGCGCCTGCATGAGCCCGCACACCGCCTGGCTGATTTTGCAAGGCATGGAGACGCTGCCGCTGCGTATGGCACGCCACGCCAGCAATACCGAAAAAGTGGTGCAGTTTCTGACTAGTCACCCCATGGTCGCGCGCGTGGGACACCCAATGCTGGAGAGCCATGTCAGCCATGCGCTGGCCAAAAAGTTGCTGCCGCGCGGCGCGGGCTCGGTGTTTAGCTTTGACCTCAAAGGCTCGCGCCTGCAAGGCCAGAAGTTTATTGAAGCCCTGAAAATATTTAGCCACCTGGCCAATGTGGGCGACTGCCGCAGCCTGGTGATCCACCCGGCCAGCACCACGCACTTTCGCATGGATGACGCGGCACTGCAGGCCGCTGGCATAGGGCCGGGCACCATCCGCCTGTCCATCGGTTTGGAAGACCCAGACGACTTGCTCGATGACCTGAAAAAAGCCTTAAAGGCAGCAGAAAAAGCGGCCTAAGGCGCAAGGCATTGCCTAGTCCTTAAGCAGCGCGCACACCAGTTCGGCCAAGGCCAGCGCGCTGGTGAGGCCAGGGGACTCGATACCAAATAAATTCACCAAACCCGGCACGCCGTGGGTTGGCGGGCCTTGCACACAAAAGTCCGCAGCCGCCTGGCCCGGTCCGCTGATTTTGGGGCGAATACCCGCATAGTCCGCTTGTAAAGCGCCATCGGGCAAAGCCGGCCAGTATTTGCGTACCTCGGCATAAAACGCCGCGCCACGCGCCGGGTCGACCTGGTAGTCGCTGGCGTCTTGCACCCACTGCACATCCGGGCCGAATTTGGCCTGATCCGCCAAGTCCAGCGTCAGGTGAACGCCCAGGCCGCCGACTTCGGGTAGCGGATACACCAGCCTTTGAAAAGGTGCTTTCCCCGAAAGCGAAAAATAGTTTCCTTTTGCAAAATATTCCCGGGGCACATGGTGCGCCGCCAAACCCTCAAAGCGCCGTGCCTGCGCCGGGGCGGACAAACCGGCAGCGTTGACCACTGCGCGGGCGGCCAGGCATGTGCCGTCCTGTGTCCAGACCTGGTGCCTGCCCTCGTGGGAAAGCACTGCCCTGTCCACAGCGGTATGCAGCACAACTTGCGAACCTGCGTTTTCCAGATCACCCTGCAGAGCCAACATCAGCCCGTGGCTGTCCACAATGCCGGTGCTAGGCGACAGCAATGCGCCATGGCAATGCAAGGCGGGCTCCAAGGCCAGGGCCTGTTCAGCACTCAGTAATTGCAGGTCATCCACCCCATTGGCGCGCGCGCCCGCCTGTACCCGGATTAAGTCCACCATTTGATCTGGGCTGGTGGCGACCAGCAACTTGCCGCAACGCCGGTGGGCCACCTCGCGCGCTTCGCAATAGGCATAAAGCATCTGGCGGCCCTGCACGCACAGGCGGGCTTTGAGTGAAGCTTGCGGGTAGTAAATGCCGGCGTGAATGACCTCGCTATTGCGAGCGCTGACGCCGCTGCCGATGCTGTCTTGCGCCTCCAGCACCCACACCTCGCGCCCTTGCAGCGCCAGGGCACGGGCCACTGCCAGGCCAACCACACCCGCACCGATGACCACGACATCGACGGGTTCGGCTTGCAGGTGTGCGCTCATGCGCTAATTGTGCCTGTTACTGCCCGGGCTAGCACTTGGCAATTGGGCACAATGCGCCCACTCGCGTGTTTTACTTTAAGGACCGTACCGTGCTGATTACTGTCAACAACGCCCCGCTCTATGCCTACACCGCAGGTAAGCCCTTGAGGCCCGAATTACCGAGCGTTATCCTGATCCACGGCGCGCTGCATGACCACAGCGTGTGGGGTCTGCAAAGCCGCTACCTGGCCAACCACCAGTACAACGTGCTGGCTATCGACCTGCCGGGTCACTGCAAAAGCGGCGGCAATGCGCCTGAATCGGTAGAGGAAGCGGCGCACAGCATCGTCGGCCTGTTGGACGCCTTAGAGATTAGGCAAGCTGCCCTCGTGGGCCACAGCATGGGATCATTGATCGCCCTGGAAGTGGCCGCGCAAAAACCGGACCGCGTCAGCCACCTGGCCATGGTGGGCACCGCCTACCCTATGCGCGTTTCGCCTGCCCTACTGGATGCGGCGCAAAACGCGCAATCCAAGGGCATCGACATGGTGAATACGTTTTCGCTTTCGATGATGGCGCCACCCCCCTCGCTGATGGGGCCGGGTACCTGGCTCCACGGCACCAACAAAGCGCTGATGCACCGCGTCTTGGGCAGCAACCGCCAGGCCAATGTGTTTTACCGTAGCTTCAATGCCTGCGACAGCTATGCGCGCGGTGACGAGGCGATGGCACAAGTGCAATGCCCCACGCTGTTTTTACTGGGCGCCAGCGACCAGATGACGTCGCCGCAAGGCGCCAAATCGCTGATCGCGCACGCCCGCCACGGCAAAGTGGTCACGCTCAGAGCCGGGCACTCGCTCTTACAGGAAGCGCCAGACCTGGCGCTCGATGCTTTGCATGATTTTTTGAGGACGCCTGTCGCAGCCTAAATTGCCCGCTAATGCACTGGGCTCTCGCGTCAATCAATGCGCCCAACGCCATTGCGCCCCGTTACAGCGAAGGTGCAGCTAAGACTTAGCGTGCCAACCGGGACAGGACGCGCTAGGCGGCCTCTAGGGTCAGGTCGTGCAAGTGCAGCAAGCGCTGGATGAAATGCTCTATGCCGCCATCGACAAATTTTTGCAAAGCCAAGTGGCTGGTCTTGGTGGCAATTTGCCGGAAATCACGTGCGCCGCGGCTAGTGGGCGCATACTCGGTAACAGAAAAGTTGCGTACGCCCGCTTCAACAATCAACTCATCCTGGGACACGCTACCCAGGTAATGCAGCGCTCGGGTCAAGAAGCGCTGGCTGATTTTGTCCAGCACATCAAACATTTTTTTGCCTTCGGCCTCGGTGCTCACGCCGTTGACAATGATGTGTATCTCGTCGAGCTTGAAGTCGCTGCACAGCACCTTGATCATGGCGTAGGCGTCGGTCACGCCGGCCTGGTCGTTGCGCACCACAATAATGCGGCGGCTGGTGCTGGCCATGAAGGACAGCACCGACTTCTCGGTGCCGGGCGGCATATCTACGATCAGGAAATCGAGCTCGCTTTCCATGTCCCCAAACTGCTTGAGCACCCGCGAGGCCTTGGACGGATTGAGCGTAGTCATAGCCTCAATGGTGGAGGCGCCGGCGATCAGGTTGATGCCATAGCGGCGCTTCAAAATGATCTCGCGCAAGGACTTATCGCCGTTTAAGAAATGCCCGAGATGGAATGGGCAGACGGTGCCCAGCGCGGTTTGCGCGTTGTGGTGGCTGCTGTTGGCGTCCAGAATCATCACCGTGTAACCCATGTCGTGCAGGGCAACTGCCAGGTTGACAGACACCGTGGTTTTGCCAACGCCGGGTTGTCCGCTGGTGATTCCTAGCACTTGGCAATGTGTTGGTTTTTCCATAATCTGAGCAGTTTACGTACACCGTTTTTTATATCCTAGCATTTTTTTATTTTTAACAATTAGGGGAGTTACAGAACCTTCCCATCCGCACGATATATCCAGCGCAACTGCGCAAGCTACTAACGAATTTAACAAATTTCGGAGTAAAAAGACTTATTTCCAGCCAGCCTCGCTGGTCTATTGGCGAGCTGTCGTCATTTCGTACCATAATCGTTTTCTTTATTTTTGCGATTTACGCGATTTACTCAAAATTGGAGACACTATGCAGCTAGGAATGATTGGTTTGGGACGTATGGGCGGCAACATCGTGCGCAGACTCATGCGCAATGGCCACACCTGCGTGGTGTATGACACCAACGCCGCCAGCGAGGCCCAACTCGCCACCGAGGGCGCCGCGCCCAGCCAGGACATGGCATCTTTCATCAGCCAACTGCAAAAACCGCGCGCTGTCTGGGTCATGCTGCCCGCAGGGGCCATTACCGAGGCGACCGTCAACACCCTGTCTGGCCTGCTGGAAGCCGGTGACATCATCATCGACGGTGGCAACTCTAATTACCAGGACGACGTGCGCCGCGCTAAGGCGCTGGCGGAACAAGGCATCCGCTATATCGACGTAGGCACCAGTGGCGGCGTTTGGGGCCTGGACCGGGGTTACTGCATGATGATCGGCGGCGACAAAGCCGCTTTTGACCACTTGGACCCCATCTTCAAAACTCTGGCCCCTGGCGTGGGCACCATCGAAAAAACGCCCGGTCGCGAAGGCCGCAATTCCACTGCCGAAGACGGCTACCTCTACACCGGCCCGGCCGGCTCGGGCCACTTTGTCAAGATGGTGCACAACGGTATCGAGTACGGATTAATGCAGGCCTACGGCGAGGGCTTGGATATTTTGAAAGGCGTCAATCAGGAAAGCATTCCCGCCGAGCGCCGCTACGACCTGAACTTAGCTGACATTACCGAGCTCTGGCGCCGGGGCAGCGTGGTTTCATCGTGGTTGTTAGATCTGACGGCTATTTCCCTGGCCGAGGACCCGGAGCTCGCTTCCTACTCCGGCTACGTGGAAGACTCGGGCGAAGGCCGCTGGACCATCCAGGCCGCCATCGAAGAGGCCGTGCCGGCCGATGTGTTGACCGCCGCCCTGTACACCCGCTTTCGCTCGCGCAAAGACCACACGTTTGCAGAAAAAGTGCTCTCGGCCATGCGCAAGCAATTTGGCGGCCACAAAGAGCCCGGCAAAGCATAAGGACACCCCGTGGCACAAGACATCGAACACGAAAAAACGCCGCACGGCGAACGCGCACCTTCCTGTACCGTCGTCATTTTTGGCGCCGGTGGCGACCTGACCAAGCGCTTGCTCATGCCTGCGCTCTACAACCTGGCGCGCACAAACTTGCTGCCTAGCAACTTCGCCCTCATCGGCGTGGACCGGCTGGAAATGAGCGACCTGGACTTTCGCGGTCATGTAGAGGAATCAGTCCGCGCTTTTGCTGCCGACAAGCACTACGCCCAAACCCTGGACGAAGCCAATCTGCAGCGCTTACTCGCCAGCATCACGTACTTGTCTGCCGACTTTGGTGCAGCGGCCTCCTATGCGGAGTTGGGCAAGCGCCTGGAGGCGGTCAAGACCAGCCACCAGGTCAACGACAACGTGATGTTTTACCTGGCCGTCGGTGCACGCTTTTTTGGCGGCATCGTGGACCAGCTCGGCGCGTCCGGCCTGGTCAACGAAACCAACCACCAATGGCGCCGGGTGGTGGTGGAAAAGCCTTTCGGCAGCGACCTGGCCTCGGCGCAGGCGCTCAATACCCAGTTGCGCCACAGCCTGGCTGAGACGCAGATTTACCGCATGGACCATTTCCTGGGCAAGGAAACCGTGCAAAACATCATGCTGATGCGCTTTGCCAATGGCATCTTCGAGCCCCTGTGGAACCGCGACCATATTGACCATGTGCAAATCACCGTGGCGGAAACCGTCGGCGTAGAAAAGCGCGCTGCGTTTTACGAAACTACAGGCGCCATGCGCGATATGGTGCCCAACCATGTGTTCCAACTGCTGGCGCTCACCGCCATGGAATCGCCCGCCTCGTTTGACTCCGACGCGGTACGTAATGAAAAAACCAAGGTGCTGCAATCGGTGCACCGTGTCGACGCCGTTACCGACAGCGTGCGCGGGCAGTACAGCGCGGGCA